>RCUH01000149.1_pt1 | contig 104672 bp, 101 predicted proteins | sample 2166191 | NCBI WGS metagenome assembly RCUH01 (sample SAMN09932848, study PRJNA488358) | compost metagenome | feature: garden; material: soil; isolation source: compost soil in an enriched community after 214 h of incubation | place: Germany: Experimental Botanical Garden Goettingen | collected...
GCGTGACAGGTCGTTGGCGTTTTCGATCATCTTGGTCACGCGCTCGTAGGCGCGGCTGATCTCGATCAGATTGGTGATCTCTTGCAGGGTGTTGACGTTCGAGCCTTCCAGCATGCCCTGGCGGATCTGGACGTCCGGGGCGTCGACGGGCTGGGCGTTGGAGGTGTTGCGGTAGAGGCCGTCGCCGCTTTTCTGCAAGGCGCCGAGGGCGTCGAAGCGGACGGCGTTCAGGCGGCCAACCGGCTGGCCCTGCTGGCTGATCGTGCCGTCGGCGCCGACGCTGACCGGGCCGAGTTCAGGGTCGAGGGTGATCGGGGCGCCGTCGCTCAGGACCGGCAGGCCCTGCTTGGTGGTGAGCACGCCCTCGGCGTTGGTGGTGAAGCCGCCGTCGCGGGTATAGGCTTGGCCGGCGCCGCTCTGGACCGCGAAGAAGGCGCCTTCGCCCTCGATGGCGAAGTCCAGGGTGCGGCCGGTCTGCTTCATCGAACCCTGGCCGAAGTCGCGACCCACGCCCTTGTCCAGGACGAAGCTGGCCGAGGGACGGATGTCAGCGTTACGGGCGCGCTGGCCGACCTCGGTTCCGACCATCAACTGTTCGACCTTGAACCCGGTGGTGTCGGCGTTGGCGACGTTGTTCGCCACGATGTCGAGCTCGCGGCGAAGCGTCATCTGACGGGACAATCCGATATAGGCGGCGTTTTCCACGAGTGCGGCTCCTTCGCCGATCTCGTCGCAACGACCGTGCCAACAGGGTTAATCCAGCCACAGCCGGGATTTGAGCGGAATTGACCTCTCGGGCGCCCGGCAGGATTTGCCGATCGTAAACGCCTCGTTAACCAAAATCGCCTCATCAGAAGGGCTGAGATGATCGGGGCGACGTGCGGATGCTGAAGCTGAAGCTGGGCAAGAAGAAAGACGCGGCGCCGAGCGGCGACGACGCCAACCTGCCCGCCGTGTCGGACGGCGAAGGCGGCGAGGGCGCGCCCGCCAAGAAGAAGCTGCCCCTGCTGTTCATCATCATCCCGGCGGCCCTGGTCGTGCTGGGCGGCGGCGGGGCTGCGGCCTTTCTGCTTATGAAGCCCAAGCCGGCCGAAGCTGAGGCCGGCGCCGAACACGCCGCGCCGGCCAAGAAGGATGAAAAGGCCAAGAAGGGCGGCGACCACGGCGGGGGCAAGGAGGGCGAGGCCGATCCGGCGGCGGGCGTGATCGCGGCGGGGCCCGACGGCGTGACCTTCTACACCCTGCCTGACCTGATCGTGAACATTCAGTCGCCGGACGGCCGTCCGACCTATCTGAAACTGAAGCTGACGCTGGAGATGAAGGACGCCGAACTGGCGAGCCATCTGCAGGGCGAGGCGCCGCGGATGCAGGACATGTTCCAGGGCTTCCTGCGTGAACTGCGTCCTGAGGACCTGGCCGGATCGGCCGGCTCCTATCAGCTGCGCGCCGAGATCCTGCGCCGGGTCAACCTGATCGCCGCGCCGGGCAAGGTGGACGCCGTGCTGATCGAAGAAATGCTGGTGTCCTAGGCATGACCGACACCCTGGCCGCCGAAAACGAACTGGACCCCTTCGGCGGCGAAGCCGACATGGGCGCGGCCCTGTCGGAACGCGTGCTGAACCAGGACGAGATCGACAGCCTGCTGGGCTTCGACATGGGCGACGGCGACGACTCCGAACGGAGCGGCATTCGCGCCATCATCAACTCGGCCCTGGTGTCCTACGAGCGTCTGCCGATGCTCGAGATCGTCTTCGACCGCCTGGTGCGATTGATGACGACGTCCTTGCGCAACTTCACCTCGGACAACGTCGAGGTCAGCCTCGACACCATCTCGTCGATCCGGTTCGGCGACTATCTGAACTCGATCCCGCTGCCGGCCATCCTGGCGGTGTTCCGGGCCGAGGAGCTGGACAACTACGGCCTGCTGACGGTCGATTCCAACCTGATCTACTCAATTGTGGACGTGCTGCTGGGCGGGCGTCGCGGCACGGCGGCGCTGCGCATCGAGGGGCGGCCCTACACCACCATCGAGCGGGTGCTGGTGCAGCGGATGGTCGAGGTCATCCTGAACGACGCCCGCGCCGCCTTCGAGCCGCTGACGCCGGTGCATTTCACTCTGGACCGGCTGGAGACCAATCCGCGTTTCGCCGCCATCGCACGCCCCGCCAACGCCGCCATCCTGGTCAAGCTGCGCATCGACATGGAAGATCGTGGCGGCCGGGTCGAACTGTTGCTGCCCTATTCGACGCTGGAGCCCATCCGCAAGATGCTGCTGCAGCAGTTCATGGGCGAGAAGTTCGGTCGCGACAACATCTGGGAAGGCCACCTGGCCACTGAGCTCTGGACCACGGAAACCGAGGTCCGCTGCGTGCTGGACGAGCAGCAGATCCCTCTGTCGCAGGCGCTGAATTTCAAGGTCGGCGACACGCTGATGCTGAACGTCTCACCCGATTCCGAAGTCTCGGTGCGGGCTGGGTCCATTCCGCTGACGACCGGCAAGATGGGCCGCAAGGGGCAGCATATCGCCGTGCGGGTCGAAGGCCCGATCAACCCTGACATCGCCGCCAATCTGAGCCGAGGAAAACGCTGACATGACCGGCATCATTCTCGATTCCATCCTCATGCTGCTGCTGGTCGCGGCCATCGGCTACGGCATCAAGCTGGAGAAGAAGCTGAAGGCGCTGCGCGAGGGGCAACTGGCCTTCGCCGGGGCGGTGAGCGAGCTGAACTCGGCCGCCGGACGCGCCGAACAGGCGCTGGCGACGCTGCGCGCCTCGGGCCACGAGACCGACCTGCTGCACGACCGGATCATCAAGGCCCGCGCCGTGAAGCAGGAGCTGGAGGTGCTGATCGCCCGCGCCCCCGCCGGTCTGCCGCCGCGTTCGACCCCATCGCAGTCTCAGGTCGAGGCGCGCGAGGAGCCGGTGCTGGAGCTCAACACGCCGACGTCGCAGATCTCGCCGCTGCTGGACGACGAGTCGCGCGCCCGCCGCATGGCCTCGCTGATGGAGCGGATCGAGGGCGCTCGCGCCGTGATGAAGGCTCCGGCGGCGCGTCCTGCCGCCGCCGCTCCGGTCGCCGCTGAGAGCTTCGCCCCGGTGCGTCAGGCCATGGCCGCTAACCATGCTGCGCAACAGAGCCTAAACCGCGCCCGTCGTAGCCTGGACGAAGATCTTTTCGCTGCATGATGTTTTTAGACCCCTATGCCTGACGCGCGGCGTCAGGCGACTTGAGGGGAAGTTTCTTTTTGCCCCATGTCCGAGGCGCGGCCTCGGACGACTTGATGGGCGAAGTGTTTTTGTAGCCCCTATGCCTGTGCGGCGTGTGAACCGCCTTACCGAGTGCCACCGATGAGCAAGCTGCCCCGCCTTCTGCCCCTGATCGCCATCGCCATCGGCGGGGTCGTGGCCGTGCGCGCGGCGGGCGTGGCGCCGGAGCTGTTCCAGGGCGCGACCGCCTGGGCTCAGGAAGCCGTGACCGCCGAAACGCCGGGCGAGGGGGGCGCCGCCAAGCCTGCGCCCGCGCCGGCCGTCTGCGCCCTGACGCCGGAACAGCTGGCCCAGCAGGCGGGGATTTCGCCGGCTGAACTGCGCATCATCCAGTCCCTGTCCAAGCGCCGCGATGCGCTGGACGCCCGCGACGCCGACTTCGCCACCACCCTGCCGCTGATGGTCGCCGCCGAGCAGAAGCTGGACGCCAAACTGCAGGCGCTGGAAGCGCTGAAGGGCGAGATCGCGGCCCTGGTCGGTCAGGTGGACGAGAAGGAAAAGGCCGAGAACGACCGTCTGGTCGCCGTCTATTCCGCCATGCGGCCCAAGGAGGCGGCGGCCGTTTTCAACACCCTGGACGACAGCGTGCGCCTGCCCGTCGCCGCGGCCATGCGGCCCCGGACGCTCGCCGCCATCATGGCCCAGATGCCGCCCGCCGGCGCGCGTGAGTTGACCGAGAAGCTGGCCAAGCGCTTCCAGTCGCAGCAGTTCGCCGCCCGCGCCGCCGCCGCGACGGCGGGTGCGCCCGCTGCGGCCCCGGCTGTGGTTCCGACAGCCGCCCCGGCAGCGGCTGCTGCGGCTCCGGTCCGTACGGCGGCGCCGGCGGCTGCGACCCCCGCTGCTGCGACGCCGACGACGCCGGCCGCTAAACCAGCAGCCCAGCCCGCACGTCGTCCGGCTCCGCGCCCGGCTCCACGTCCGGCCCCGCGCCCCGCGCCCAGGCCTGCTGCACCGGCCGCCGCTCCGGCCGAGGCCGGCCCGCGCCCCTATACGCCGCCCGCCGCCGAGGCGGCGCAGCCCGCCGCCGCCCGTCAATCGGTTCAGTAGGTTGGCATAGCGACCGCGCGCCGCTATTCAGCGCGCTTCGATTTTCGCGAGACCATTCCATGTCCGACGCCCTGCCTGACCGCCTTTCGGTCGATCCCGACAGCCCCTTCCACGACGCCGACCTGCTGGCGCGCGGCATCGGCATCCTGTTCAAGGGCGAGGAAAAGACCAATGTCGAGGAATACTGCGTCTCGGAAGGATGGGTCCGCCTGGCCGTCGGCAACCGCGTCGACCGTCGCGGCAAGGCCCTGACCGTCAAGCTGCAAGGCCCGGTCGAGCCCTTCCTCAAGGGCGAGTGATTTCTCCCCTCGCGGGCGGTGTCTGAGGCTTTCGGTCGCAGGCTTCGCCCGCTAGGGTCGCGCCTCATTCAGTGAGTCTGGGAGGCGCTCAATGTCATTCAACGCCCGTCTGATGGCCGCCAGCGCATTGGCGCTCGGCCTGATCGCCGCGCCGGTTATGGCGCAGGACGCCGCGACCATCCGCGCCGCCGAGCAGGTGCGCGACACGGCGCTGCAAGCCAACATCGCCCTCGACTACGTCACCCAGGTCACGACCCGTTTCGGCGCGCGCCCGGCGGGTTCGCGCTCGGAACAGGCGGCCGCCGACTGGGCCGCCGACTATATGCGCGCCCACGGCTTCCAGAACGTCCGCATCGAACAGTTTCCGCTGGTCGGCTGGGAACGGGGCGAGGAGAGCGCTGAACTGCTGGGCGCCCGCCCGCAGAAACTGGTCGCCGCCGCCCTGGGCCATTCCATCGCCACGCCCGCTGAGGGCATCGAGGCCGATGTGGTCTTCTTCGACGGGCTGGACGCCCTGCTGGCCGCGCCCGCCGGGTCGCTGACCGGCAAGATCGCGGTCGTCGACGGCGGCCAGATGGTGCGGATGCAGGACGGCTCGGGCTATGGCTCCCTGTCGCGCATTCGCGGCGTGGGCCCGACCGAAGCCGCCAAGCGCGGCGCGGTCGCCTTCGTGATGCGCTCGGCCGGGTCGGACGAGCACCGCATGCCGCACACGGGCACGACCCGCTATGTCGAGGGCAAGGTGCCGCTGCCGGCCTTTGCCCTGAGCGCGCCCGACGCTGATCAGGTGGCGCGGCTGGTGAAGATGGGCGAGCCGGTGCGGCTGCGCCTGAAGTCCACCGCCCATACCTATCAGACCCACAGCCAGAACGTGATCGGCGACATCGTCGGCGCGACCCGGCCGGATGAGATCATCGTCCTGGGCTCGCACATGGACAGCTGGGACTTAGGGACTGGGGCCATCGACGACGCGGCGGGCGGGGCCATCACCCTGGCCGCGGCCAAGCTGATCGCCGAGCAGGGCCGTCCGGGCCGCACCGTGCGCGTGGTCCTCTATGGGTCGGAAGAAGTGGCCCAGCCGACCGACACCGGCAACGGCGGCGGCGCCTATCTGCGCAACATCGGCGCGGCGGGCGTCGAGAAGCACGTCATCGCCGGCGAAAGCGACTTCGGCGCCGACCGCATCTATGCCTTGAAGACGCCGCCCGGCGCGCAAGGGTCCGACTTCGCCAGGATCGCCGCGCGTGTGCTGCGTCCGATCGGCGTCCTGCCGTCGAGCGAGCCCGAGTTGCACGGCGGCGTGGACATCGGCCCGCTGGCGGGGGCGGGCGTGCCCGTCTTCGGCCTGGCGCAGGACGGCACGCGCTATTTCGACCTGCACCACACGGCCGACGACACCCTGGACAAGATCGACCCGGCGCAGATGACCCAGAACGTCGCCGCCTGGGCCGCCCTGGTGCGCCTGATCGCCGATTCCGATGTGGACTTCCGCGCCCTGCGTTCGGCGGCGCCGACGGCGGCCCACTAGCAGACCCGACGCGGGCCCAGGCCGGGTCGGCCTGGGCCCGCGTCGGGCGCCGATGCGCGCCTTGGCTCGCAGGCCAGAGGCGGCTATAGATCCCTCTCGGCTGGCGGGCGTGGCGAAACTGGTAGACGCAACGGACTTAAGCTGAGGATTGAGTGCGCCGGGGGAAATCCCGGACGTAGAACCGCTCAAATTCGGGGAACCCTGTGAAATGGCGATCCCGAGCCAAGCCCGTCATCCGTGACGGGAAGGTGTAGAGACTAGACGGGCGGCGTCTAAGGCCTTGCGGCTATGACGAAGGGATAGTCCAGGCCACGAACGCCGGAGGGCGGCGGCGAAAGCCGAAGTGGTATGAAAATCCGTCGGGCATTGCCCATGCCGGTTCGACCCCGGCCGCCCGCACCATCGTTTCCAGCCTGTGAAATGCGCCGCTCGGGGATCTGCCGGATCGCACGCGCTTGTGACGCGGGGCGCGCTCTCCGGCTGTCAGAGCGTCAATCAGGACCAGAGGGCCTTCAGACTTCCGACTATCCATGTCGGGATCTGGTTGTGCCTGATCGCGGCCTTTCTCATTTATGTTCTTGTTCTGATGATTTTACACGGAATTCATACAAATAGTTTTTGCGACAAATAAGTGACAAGTAACTGCAATGTATAATTGCCTTTGTGTCATGTAACTATTGCGTTTGTACATTAAGTCCTCGTCGAAGGGGCTGGTGGGGCGTGTGTCGTTGACGCGCGGCGGCCCGGTCATTCTATGGGAACTTCGCAATGCTTCGACTGTCCAACATTCTCATGGCCGGTGCTGCGGTCATGGCTCTTGCAGCCTGCGGCAGCGCTGAGGTCGCGTCGCCGGGAGAGGGCGATTTCGGCAACGGCGGCAACAACGGCGGCAATAACGGCGGCAACAATCCTCCGCCCGGGACGCCGGCAGCGGACTGCCCGACCGGATTCGCCAATGTCGGCGTCGTCGCCAACGGCACGCTTCGCGCCTGCCAGCTGCCGCAGCAGGTGCTCGGCAATCTGACCGTGCCGCTGCGCGCCGGCACCATCTATTCCATCGCCGGCCGGACCGAGGTGGGCACGGATCGCGGCGCCAACGCCGCTTCGCCGATCGCCGGCAGCCAGCAAGGCATCCTGACCATCGAGGCGGGCGTGAAGCTCTTCGCTTCGGGCGGCGCCGACTATCTTCTGGTCAACCGCGGCTCGCAGATCTTCGCCGAGGGCACCGCGACCAGCCCGATCATCTTCACCAGCCGTCAGGACGTCGAGGGCACCACCACCGCCAACTCCCAGGGCCAGTGGGGCGGCATCGTCGTCACGGGCCGTGCGCCCACGGCGGTCTGTCCGGTGGGCGTGACCGCTCCGAACGAAGCCTGCGTCGGTCAGGTCGAGGGCACCAGCGCCAACTACGGCGGCAACGCGACGGCCGACAACTCGGGCCGTCTGCGCTATATCCAGATCAAGTATTCCGGGTTTGAAATCTCGCCCAACAACGAGCTTCAGGCCCTGACCCTGGCCGGCGTCGGCTCGGGGACGACCATCGACCACATCCAGTCCTACAACAGCTCTGACGACGGCATCGAGATCTTCGGCGGGACGGTCAACCTGAGCCACATCGTCATCAACGGCGCTGACGACGACGGCCTGGACACCGACACCGGCTGGCGGGGCGGCGCCCAGTTCGGCATCGTCACCCAGCGCCCGACCGCCGTCACCAACGGCAGCCGCGGCTTCGAATGGTCGGCGGCGCCGTCCGGCACGGCCTTCTTCGCCCAGCCGCGCGTGTCCAACTGGACCATTGTCGGCCGCAACGCCGCTGTCGCCTCCGACGCCGTCATCACGCTGAACACGGGCACCCAGCCCACCATCATCAACTCGATCTTCACCAATCCGTCGACCTCGGCGGCGGCCTGCCTGGATATCGACGACGGTCAGACCGTGACCAATGCGCCGATCTTCCGCTCGGTCTTCCTCGCCTGCTCGCGTCCGTTCGAAGACGACTCCAACGTCAATGCGGCGGCGACCGGCGCGGTCTTCACCACGGCCACCAACATCAACAACGTGACCAACGGCGTCTCGACCATGACGGCTCCGGCCGGCGCCACCATGCAGAACACCGTCCTGGCCTTCATCAACGGGGCCAATGAGACGGCGGTCACGCCGGTGGACGCCCGTGCGGTCTACAGCTTCTTCACCCCGGTGACCTACATCGGCGCCGTGAGGAACGCCGGAGACACCTGGTATCTCGGCTGGACCTGCGGCTTCCAGGCCGGCTCGACCTGCTGAGCCAGACAGAGCGGGAGCGAGGCGTTCGACGCCTCGCTCCCATCGTCCTCCGAACCCCAAGGCGCAGATCATGACAACTTTCCACTCGACCCTGGCCGGGCTGCTTCTGGCGAGCACGGCTCTCGCGACTTCGGCCTTCGCTCAGGAGGCGCCGGTCGCCGCTGACGCTCCGGTCGCAGCAAGCGACCAGGATCAGCCGTCCGCCGTCGGCGATATCGTCGTCCTGGGACGGTTCATCCCCGAGCAGAACCGCCGCAGCCCCGAGGTCGCGGCCTTTCTGACGGCCGAGGATCTGCAACGCACGGGCGACGGCACGGCCGCCGAGGCGCTGACGCGCGTCACGGGTCTGTCGATCGTGGAAGGCCGCTTCGTCTATGTCCGCGGCCTCGGAGAGCGATACTCGTCCGCCTTGCTCAACGGCTCGCCCTTGCCGAGCCCCGAGCCGCTGCAACGCGTCGTGCCCCTGGACCTGTTTCCGTCCGAAATTCTCGCCGGGGTCACGGTCCAGAAGACCTATTCCGCGGCTTATCCGGGCGAGTTCGGGGGCGGCGTCATCGACCTGACGACTGTGTCGGCGCCCAGCGAGCCCTTCTTCAATTTCAAGTCTTCTCTTGGCGTGAATTCGGAAACGACGGGGCGCGAGGGGCTGGTCTATTTCGGCTCACGCACGGACTTCACGGGCTTTGACGACGGCACGCGCGATGTGCCGGGGCCGCTGCGCCTCGCCTTCCGGTCGGGACGCCGCGTCGTCGCCGGGGCGGACTTCTCGAACGACGACCTGCGCCGCATCGGCCAGTCGCTGGAGAACGCGCCCCTGCGCCTGCTGCAAAAGGAAGAGACCCCGGTCAACTTCGGCTTCCAGGCCTCGGGCGGCCTGTCCGAGCAACTGGGCTTCGGCACGCTCGGCCTCGTCTTCGTGGCGGGCTATGACAACAAGTGGCAGAGCCGCGAAGGCGTCCGCCAGGAAGGCTATATCGACGAGGGGGAGCTGAAGGTCGGCACCGACTATCAGTTCCAGTCCACTCAGAACGACATCGGCCTGAACCTGCTCGGCGGCGTCAGCCTCGAGGCGGGCGACCATGAGGTGCGCTGGACCAACTTCTACACCCGCAACACGACCAAGGAGGCGCGCACGCGCGCCGGCTTCAACTATCTCAGCGGCAATGTGGTGCGCGACGACTATACGGAATGGTCGGTTCGCCAGCTGTTCTCGACCCAGCTGGCCGGCGAACACTTCTTCGGCGAGGCCTGGGAGGCGAAATGGCGTCTCGCCTACGCCAAGACGACGCGCGACGCTCCCTATGAGACGCGCTTCGGCTACGGCCAGCTGCCGGACGGGACCTTTGTCCATAATATCCAGTCGAACCGGATCTCCTTCAGCGAACTCGACGACGACCTGCTGAGCGGCGGCCTGGACCTCAGCTATCGCCTGAACCTGTCGGGCGGCCGTGAAGCGGTGTTCAGCGTCGGCGCGGCGTCCTCGGACAACACCCGCACCTCGCAGCAGCGCGACCTGCGCTTTGTTGCGCCGAACGGCCTGTCGGCCGACCAGGTCAAGTCGCGGGTCGACTACCTCTTCTCGGACTACAACATCGGCCCCTACCTCCAGATCGAGGAGGTCACGGGCAGCAACGGCGCCGCCGCCTACGAGGCGGACCTGCGGGTCCATGCGGCCTATGCCCAGCTTCAGGCCGAACTGATCCCGACCGTCAACTTCACGGCCGGCGTTCGCTATGAGGACGGACGCCAGAGCGTCACCCCGCGCGACCTCTTCGGCGGCACGACCGGCTTCCTGCCCAGCACGATCGAGCAGGCCTACGCCCTCCCGGCCGCGACCGTGACGTGGAACTTCGCCGAAGACATGCAGCTGCGGGCCGGGGCGTCCAAGACCATCGGCCGCCCTCAGTTCCGTGAACTGGCCCCGCAGCAATACACCGACGTCGAAAGCGACCGGACCTTCATCGGCAACCCCTATCTGCTGGATACGGAGATCACCAACTACGACCTCCGTTACGAATGGTATTTCGCCCGCCAGCAGTACCTGACCCTCGGGGTCTTCTATAAGCTTCTCGAGAAGCCCATCGAGTCCAGCGTCGTCGACCAGGGCGCCTCCATCTCCCAGACCTTCCTCAACGCGCCGGAAGCGGTCGTTCAGGGCGCTGAGATCGAGCTGAAGAAGTATTTCGAGTTCCCGTCGGCGGGGCTTGATTTCGTCGCCAACAAGCGTTGGCTGATGTCGGGCAACTACACCTACTCGAACTCGGAAGTCCGCGTCGGCGAAGGCGACATGGTGATCACCCAGAACAGTCTGGGCGTGGCCCAGCCCGCCTCCTTCTACGTGGTGGACGGCAGCCGCCTCCAGGGGCAGAGCGACCACGTCGCCAACCTGCAACTGGGATGGGAAGACGACACCGCCCGTTCGCAGGCGACCCTGATCCTGAACTATGTCTCTGAGCGCACCTCGGCGCGCGGTCGCCCAGGCGAGCCGGACCTGGTGCAGGACCCCGGCGTCTTCCTCGACTTCGTCTATCGCAAGGACTTCGAGATCATGGGACGTGAGCTCGGCCTGGGTATCGAACTGCGCAACCTGCTGCGGACCGACTACGACGAGTACCAGGAACTCGGCCAGAAGGTGCGCGTCAACAACTACGACCTCGGCGCCAGCGCGTCGGTCAGCCTGACCGCACGCTTCTGAACGGCGCGCCCGGCGACGACGCTGTCGCCGCCGGGCGCTGCAACCCTGCTGTCACAATAAGCCCCTAGAGGACGCTTCGTCTCGGAGGTCGCCAGACGTGACGGTTCGTCCTTTTTCCCGCTTCAGCGCGCCCTCGGCCCACCTGGCCGACCGTCGCGGCTTCACGCTCATCGAGACCCTGGTCGCGCTGGCGGTGTTCAGTCTCGTGGCGCTGACGATCATTCGGCTGGCCAGCGAGAACACGCGCGCAGCCGTACATGTCGAAAACCGCCTCCTGGCCGGCATCATCGCCGAGAACGTCGCGGTGGAGGCCTTTGCCTCGCCCAACCCCCCGGACCGGGGCCTGGCCCAGGGCGTCATTGATGTGGCCGGACGCCGCTGGACCTGGCGACGGACGGTGTCGCCGACGGACCAGCCCGGTCTGGTTCGGATGGATGTGGCCGTGCTGCTGGAGGGGCGAGAGACGGCGGCCCTGACTCTGGTCAGGGACACGGGCGCATGACCCGCAGGGAAGGCTTCACCCTGGTCGAGGTCATGGTGTCGCTCCTGATCTTTGGCCTTCTGGCGGCGGCTGGCGTCGGGCTTCTGACGACCTCCATCACCAATCGGGAGGTCGTGAAGGCGGCTTCGGACGATGGAGCGGCGCTGCTGCGCGTTCATCGGTCGGTGAAAGCCGACCTGGGCCAGGCGATTGACCGTTCGGTCAGATCCGACGCGGGTCAGGACGGTTCGGCCTTCGTTGCGTCGGGCGGCGAGGCGCTGCTGACGTTGACGCGGACAGGGCGGGTCAATCCCGGCCAGGCTGATCGATCCTCGTTGCAGCGTGTTGAATACAGACTGTCGGACGGTCGCTTGATCCGCCGGGTGAGGACGAGCGTGGACGCCGGCGATTGGGGGCCGCCCCAGGTGCTGATGGAAGGGGTCGGGGCGACGCGGCTGGCCTTCACCTCCAGGGGGCGCGTCAGCAACAGCTGGCCGACGACCGATGGCCCGGCCCTGCCGGACGCCGTCGATCTGGTGATCGAAACGCCGAGGTTCGGTCCCGTGACCATGGCCTTCATGGTCGGGGGCGTGCGGTGAGATCACGAACCGACAGCCGTGAAGGCATGGCGCTGCTGACCGTCCTGCTGCTTGCGGCGGTTTTGTCGGTCATTGCTGTTCTTGTGCTTGATGATGTGCGCTTTTCGATCCGCCGGGCCACGAACGCGGAGATTTCCAGTCAGGCGCAATGGCACGCCGCCGGCGCCGAGCGGCTGGCCCTCAGCCAGATCCGCCGACTGGTCCAGGCCAATCCGGGGCGCACGCCGATCGACCCGGCCTGGGATGGTCGTCCCTTTGTATTTCCTGTCGAGCAGGGCGAGATCACCCTCACGGTTTCGGACGGCCAGTCCTGTTTCAATCTGAACAGCGTCGTCCAGGGCCAGGACGGCGCCTATAGCGGTCGTGACGAGGGCGTCCGCCAGTTTCTGCGTCTCCAGACCTTGTTGGGGGTTCCTGTCGGGCGCGCCCGGCGTATTGCCAGCGCGACCGCCGACTGGATCGACGCTGACCAGACCGTGCGCCCAGACGGCGCCGAGGATCGGGGATATGACCGGCCCGATCAGCCCCTGCGCACAGGCGGGCGTCTCTTGATCGACGTCTCGGAGCTTCGTCAGGTCGCGGGCATGGATGCGGCGACCTATGCGCGTCTGCGTCCCTATGTCTGCGCCCTGCCGACGTCGCAGTTGTCTCCCCTCAACATCAATACGCTTGATGCTGACGACGCGCCGCTTCTCGCCATGCTGACCGACGGCGCCCTGTCGGTCAGCGGCGCGCGTCGCGTGATCGCCTCGCGACCGGCGGGCGGCTGGGTCTCGACCTTCGACCTGTGGCGGCATCCCGCCTTTCTGTCGGTCTCGGTTCCTGCGGCTGTCTATGAGCAGGTTTCCCTGGAGACGCGCTATTTCGACTATGTGATCGACGTCCATTTCGCCGAGGGTTCGGCCTCGCGTTCGGGCCAGATTCAGGTGGGGCGGGACGGACGAGCGTCGATAGCCGGCGTGCGTTGGTCGAGGCCCGACTAGGTTTGTTCCCGCCGAACGATCAAGAGGCGAGAAGGGGACCGTAAAGCCAGGTCATCCACAGGCCGATCGCCAGGAAGACGCCGAACGGCAGACGGTCGGTCGCCTTGATCGACCTCCGCGAGACTAATCCCGCGATCACGACGCTGAGCCCGGCGGCCGAGGCCCAGAGGAGGGTGGTGGGCAGGGCCAGAGCGCCGACCCAGGCGCCGCCCGCACCGAGCATGAAGGGATCGCCGCCGCCCAGCCCGACGCGCCCACGCGCCGCCAGATAAAGGCGGCCGATCAGCCAAAGGCCGCAAAAACCGATCAGAGCGCCCGGCAAGGCGTGGACCAGGGCTGCAGCCGGTTCATCAGGGCGAAGCCAGAAGGCCGCGGCCACGCCGCTGAGGAAGAGAGGGGCCGTGAGTTGATCCGGCAGCCAGAAGTTCTCGGCGTCCACCACGGCCAGGAGAAGCAACTGCCAGCCCAGCACGGCCGTCAGAAGAGCGGGGACCATCGCAGCATGATGCAGACCGGCCCAGACGCCGATCAGTCCTGCGCCCGTTTCCATCAGGGGATAGCGCAGAGGAATAGTCGCGCGACAGTCGGCGCAGCGCCCGCGTGACAGGATCCAGCTGATCACGGGGACCATCCGCCAGGGAGGAATGGGACGACCGCACCCCCCGCAGCGAGAGCGGCCCAGCACCACGCCTTCACCTCGCGGCAATCGCCAACTGACCAGCCCGAGAAAGCTGCCGACGAACAGCCCGGCGCCGCCGAGGAAGGCCGCGTAGATCACCATGTCAGCCTCGCTGTTCGGTCCCCCTCTGCACTAACGCTCCCGTCCCGCTTTAGGGAGGGCCAATCGCGCGAACGATGTCGTTCGCCGACCGCTTGCGCGGGCGTTCCGGCAGTCCATGGGCGTCCGTCTGATCCGCATACGGCGGCGTTGTCACAACAACGTCTCGCCGTCGTCATCCCCGCGTGAGGCTCTGACCCCGGCTGCTGGAGTAAGCAGCCGGGGTCTCCTTATTCGGGGGTGTTCGGAGCGTCGGGCGTGATCGCACGGGTCGGGGAATGGGGGCGTCAGGCGCGCACGGCTATGGCCGAGCGGCCGGGGCGGATTCGCGCCGGGGTCGAGATCGCCCTGGTCGCCCTGCTGGCGGTTCAGGCCGGACGTCTGGCCTGGATCTTCGTCGCGCCCGAGCCTGAAACGGCGGTCGCGAGCCGCCCCGCCGCCGCACCTGTGGACGCCAGAATCTTCCAGCGTTTCGACGCCTTCTTCCGCACCGGCGACAAGAGCAGCCTGGCCGAGGCGGCGGGCGCCGACAGCGACGCCCTGCGCCTGTTCGGCGTGCGCGCGGGCGGGCCGGGCGGCGGCTCGGCCATCATCGGCCTGCCTGACGGCCGACAGGTGTCTGTCGGCGTGGGCGAGACCATTTCCGAGGGCCTGACCCTGGCCTCGGTCGGCGCAGACTTCGTCACCGTGTCGCGCGGCGGATCGGTCAGCCGTCTGGTCTTCACCGAAACGCCCTCCGGCGCGCCGCCCCCGCCGCCGCCGCCCTCGACCGCCCAGGTCATGGCGCCGCCCGGCGGCGCGCCCGCCCCGGTATCGGCGGCTGCCCCCGCCGCTGCTGCACCCACCGGCCCGGTCGTCGATCCCAAGCGGCTGATGGCCCAGGCCTCGCTGCGCCCGCGCATGGACGGGCTTCGCATCAAGGGTTTCACCCTGGCCGCACGCGGCGACGGGGCGGCGCTGCGGGCGGCGGGGTTGCAATCCGGCGACGTCATCCTGGCCGTCAACGGGGCCGAACTGAACAGTCTGCAAGGTCTGTCGCAACTGAGCGGCGAACTTTCAGGCAGCAGCGCCGCCGAGATCCGCTTCGAGCGGAACGGCCAGGTGCAGACCACCACTATAAGGACCGGCTCTTGATGCGCCTTCACCGCTCTTTCGCCGCCGTCGCCCTGTCGGCCCTGATCGCCGCGCAGGGGCCTCTGCTGGCCTCGCCGGTCATGGCCCAGGACGGCGGACGCCAGACCCTGAACGTTCAGGGCGCCGACATTCGCGCCTTCATTCAGGACGTGGCCCGCACCACGGGCCGCACCTTCATTGTCGATCCCGCCGTGACCGGAAGCGTCACCGTGACCAGCCAACGGGCGCTGAGCCGCAGCGAGTTGTTCGAGGTCTTCCTGTCCACCCTGCGCGCCAATGGCCTGGTGGTGACGCCGACCAGTTCCGGCGCCTATCGCATCAGCCCGGCTCAGGGCGCGGCTCAGGGGCCGTCCACGGTGGGGTCAGAGCGTTTCTCGACCCAGGTCTTCCAGTTGAGGAATATCGACGCCGCCTCGGCCGCCGAGACCATCCGGCCTCTGGTCGGACCCCAGGGCCAGGTGCTGGCCAACCCCAGCGGCAACAGCGTCGTGGTCGCCGACTTCGCCGACAACCTGAGCCGTATCCACAGCCTGATCCAGCGCATCGACGTGGACCGGGCCTCGTTCGACGTGGTGACGCTGGAAAACTCCTCCGCCGCCGAGATCGCGGGCGTCCTGGCCCAGGTCCTGACTCCGCCGGGCGGCCAGCCGGGGCAGGGGATGGTGTCGGTGACGCCCGTGGCCAGCTCGAACTCCGTCATCCTGCGCGGCGACCCCGCCGCCGTGGCGCGGGTGCGGCCCCTGGTCGAAGACCTCGACCGTCGCGCCCGCTCGGCTGACGACGTCAAGGTCGTCTTCCTGCAACACGCCAACGCCGAGCAGTTGCTGCCGGTGCTGCAACAGATCGTCGGCCAGCCGGTGACGGCGGCCACCGCCACAGCGACGCCCGCCGCCGCGCGCGGTGCCGGCGAGGCCGCCGCGCCGACGCCGCAAGTCGCCGCTCCGGCCGCGCCGGTCGCGGGCCAGAAGGCCAGCATCGCCCGTTTCCCCGGGGCCAACGCCCTGGTCATCTCGGCCTCAGCCGACACCCAGCGGATGCTGGCCGAGGTCATCCGCCAGCTCGACAGCCGCCGCCAGCAGGTGCTGATCGAGGCCATCGTGGTCGAGCTGGGCGACACCGCCGTGCGCGAACTGGGCGTCCAGTGGCTGCTGGCCGGATCGGACGGTAATCCCATCGGCCTGACCAACTATTCCGACCGCTCGGCGCCTCTGGTTCCCATTGCGGGCGGAGCGGCGGCGGGCCAGTTGGACAAGGACGATCCTCTACGCGAACAGCTTCAGAACCTGGCCCTGAACAGTCTGCTGGGCGCCAACGGCTTCATCGGCGGGGGCGGGGGGCGCATCGGCTCCGACGGCCTGTTCGGCTTCATCATCAATGCGGCCAAGTCGGACGAAGGCTCCAACCTGCTCCAGACCCCGTCGTTGATGACGCTGGACAATGAAGAGGCCACCATCCTGGTCGGGCAGGAGGTGCCCATCACCACGGGCGAGGCCCTGCTGGACGGCAATTCTAACCCCTTCCGCACGACCCAGCGCCAGGACATCGGCGTCAAGCTGATCGTCAAGCCGCAGATCAATGCGGGCGGCTCCATCACCCTGTTCCTGCGGCAGGAAGTGTCAAGCATCAACGGCGTCCTGACCAACAGCGCCTCCGACCTGGTGCTGAACAAGCGCGAGCTGGAGACGACCCTGGTGGTGGACGACGGCGAGATCGCGGTCGCCGGCGGCTTGCTGGATCAGAACGACCGCCTGTCCGTCGACAAGGTGCCGGGGCTGGGCGACATCCCGGTGCTCGGCAATCTGTTCAAGTCGACCAGCCGCCAGCGCGGGCGGACCAATCTGATGGTTTTCATCCGCCCGACCATCATCCGCACGCCGGGCGACGCCCAGCAGCTGAGCGCCGACCGCTGGGGCTATATGCGCGGCGAGCAGTTGCGGGCCCAGCCGGGCGTCGAACCCAGCCTGGACGAGATGCTGCGCGACTATATGCGGACCCAGGCCCCGGTCGCGCCGCGCGCCATCGACAACCCGGCGCCGGGCGTGACCGCGCCGGTAGGGGAGGTGACCATCTCGCCGCTGGCCCCCGCCCAGAACGCGACGCCGCCGCAGGGCTGAGCACCATGATCACCCTGGTCAATCCCACGCTTCCCTATGGTTTCGCCAAGCGGAACGGCGTCATCCTGCTGGACGCGGGCGACATCGCCGTGGTGGGCCTGCGCGACGGCGCGGACCCCCTGGCCCTGGTCGAGACGCGCCGGGCGCTGGGGCGGCCCTTGCAGGTTCAGGCCATGGCCCAGGCCGAGTTCGACCGCCGCCTGTCCGATGTCTATGCGGGCGACCTGAACGCGGCGGGCGATCAGCAGATGGAGATGCCGTCGGGCCTCGACGGCCTGATCGAGGACCTGCCCGCCGCCGCCGACCTGCTGGATTCCGCTGACGACGCCCCGGTCATCCGCATGATCAACGGCATCATCGCCGAGGCGGTGCGGGCCGGGGCTTCGGACATCCACCTGGAGCCCTATGAGAGCGCCCTGGTCGTGCGGATGCGGGTGGACGGCGTCCTGCGCGAAAGCCTCAGCCTGAACCCGCGCATCACGCCCTTGCTGGTGTCGCGCATCAAGGTCATGGCGCGGCTGGACATCGCCGAAAAGCGCGTGCCGCAGGACGGGCGCATCCCGCTGGCCCTGGGCGGCAAGACGCTGGACGTGCGGGTCTCGACCCTGCCGTCGCGGGCGGGCGAGCGGGTGGTGCTGCGCATCCTCGACAAGGATCAGGCCGACCTGCGGCTGGAAGACCTCGGCATGGACCCGGTGGCGCTGGACGCGTTTCGCGCCGCCCTGCGCGAGCCCAACGGCATCATCCTGGTCACAGGCCCGACCGGCTCGGGCAAGACGACCAGCCTCTATGCCGGTCTGTCGCTGCTGAACGACGCGACTCGCAACATCCTGACGGTCGAGGACCCGGTCGAATACGCCATCGACGGCGTGGGCCAGACGCAAGTGAATCCCAAGGTCGGCATGACCTTCGCGGCGGGCCTGCGCGCCATCCTGCGCCAGGACCCGGACGTGGTCATGGTCGGTGAAATCCGCGACGTCGAGACGGCGAGCGTCGCGGTCCAGGCCTCGCTGACCGGGCATCTGGTGCTGTCCACCGTTCACACCAACGACGCCGCCGGGGCCGTGACGCGGCTGCGCGACATGGGGGTGGAGCCCTTCCTTCTGGCCTCGACCCTGCGGCTGATCGTGGCCCAGCGGCTGGTGCGCCGCCTGTGTAGTGAGTGCCGCCGGGCCGAACCCGCCGACGCAGCGACCGCGCGTCTGTCGGGCGTGACCCAGGGCGCGACCGTCTGGCGCGCGCACGGCTGCGGATCGTGCAACCACACCGGCTATGTCGGCCGGGTCGGCGTCTATGAGACGCTGAAGATCGACGACAAGGTGCGCCGCCTGATCGCCGCCGAGGCGGATGAGGAGGCTCTGACCGACGCCGCCTTCCCTCAAGGCGGGGCCCTGTCGGACCGGGCGCGGGCTCTGGTGCTGGCGGGCGTGACCTCGGTCGAGGAGGCGGTGCGGGTGACGCGTCAGGAAACGCCCGAGGCGCATCCGCTGCCTGAGCCGGCATTGGGAAGCGCGGCCTGATGCCCGCCTTTGACTACAGCGCCGTGGATGTTTCGGGCCGCACCGTCGCGGGCGTGCTGACCGCGCTGGACGAGGCGGCTGCGCGCAAGGCGTTGGAGCGCCGCCGCCTGATGACCCTGTCGCTCAACCGCGCCTCGGGCGCCGCCGCGACGAGCGACAAGGCCCCCCGTCTGCGCCAGAAGCTGTCGGCGCGAACCCTGGCTCTGACCACGCGCCAACTGGCCACCCTGATCACGGTCGCCCCCGTCGACGAGGCCCTGCGCACCCTGATGCTGCAAGCCGAGCGGCCGAACGTGCGCCGCATCCTGTCGGGCGTCCATGGAGGCGTGGTCGAGGGCCAGCGCCTGTCGGAGGCCATGGCGCGACAGGGCGCGGCCTTTCCGCCGCTGTATCGCGCCACCGTCGCGGCGGGCGAGGCGTCGGGCGCGCTGGCTCCCATTCTGGAGCGCCTGGCCGACGGGCTGGAGCGGGATCAGCAGGTGCGCGGCAAGGTGATCACGGCCCTGGTCTATCCCGCCGTCCTGGCCCTGGTGGCCCTGGGGGTGGTGATCGCCCTGATGGTCTTCGTCGTGCCCAAGGTGGTCGATCAATTCGACAGCATGAACCAGACCCTGCCCCTGCTGACGCGGGCGGTGATAGGGGTTTCCGACCTGATGCGGAACTGGGGGTGGCTGTTCCTGCTGCTGCTGGTCGGCGGCGGCGCGGGCTTCGTCGGGGGGCTGAGGAAGCCTGAATTCCGGCTGGCGGTGGACCGGCGGATTCTGCGTCTGCCGGTCGTCGGGCGGCTGACGCGCGACCTGCACGGGGCGCGGATGGCGCGCACCCTGTCGACCATGATCACCGCGGGCCTGCCGGTACTGGAGGGGCTGACCATCACGGCCCGCACGGTGTCGAACCGGGCCTTGCGCGCCGCAACCGAGATGATGGCCGACGCCGTGCGCGAGGGCGGGGGCCTGTCCGCCGCCATGCGCCGCGCCGACGTCTTCCCGCCGATCCTGGTGCACATGACGGCCTCCGGCGAGGCCAGCGGCCGACTGGAGCCGATGATGGAGCGCGCCGCCGACTATCTGGAGCGCGAGTTCAACACCTTCACCGCCGTCCTGCTCAGCTTCCTCGAACCCGCGATCATCGTCGTCATGGGCGGCGTGGTCGCCCTGATCGTCCTGTCGATCCTTCTGCCCATCCTTCAGATCAACACCCTGGCGATGGGGTGAGACCGGAACCCGCCATGACCGAAATGCAGCCGCAACATCCCGCCGAGCCAGTCGCAACCGATAGCGCCTGTGTCTGTGCTCAAGCAGCGAGCGACCGCGTCGCTCGCGATAGCGCTTCACGGCGCAAAGCCCGCCAGGGCTTTACGCTCGTCGAATTAATGGTGGTCATCGTCATCATCGGCCTCTTGGCGACGGTGGTGGCGATCAACGTCCTGCCGAGCCAGGACAAGGCCATGATCGGCAAGGCGCGGGCCGACATCTCGACGCTGGAGCAGGCGATCGAGACCTATCGCCTCGACAACCTGACCTTCCCTGACGCGCAGAGCGGTCTGCAGGCCCTGACCGCGCCGCCCGCCGGTCTGGCGCGCCCCGAACGCTATCGCGAGGGCGGCTATATCCGTCGCCTGCCGGAAGACCCCTGGGGCAATGCCTATCAATACCGCCGCCCGTCCGCTCACGGCGGTCAGTTCGACGTCTTCTCCTACGGCGCCGACGGCAAGGAAGGGGGCGAGGGCAATGACGCCGACATCGGCAACTGGCAGAGCTGACAAGCGCGACCGCGCTAACGCAGCGCGCCGCGCGCGCTGCGTTAGCGCCCAAAGATATGGCTTCACCCTGGTCGAGCTTCTGATGGTGGTCGCCATCATCGGCCTGGCCGCCGGGGCCGTCGTCCTGGCCGTGCCCGACCCGCGCCCGCCGGTCGGGCACGAGGCCGAGCGTTTCGCCGCGCGGCTCGTCCGCGCGCGCGAGGAGGCCTTGCTGACCAACCGCGCCGTGGCGGTCGAGGCGACGGCCGAGGGCTACGCCTTTTCCAGTTTCGACGGCGTCCAGTGGTCGCCCCTGACGGACGGTCCCTTCGGCGAGGAGCGCTGGGCCGAGGACACCGCCGCGCGGCCTGAAGGCCAGCCTCAGGGCGAGCCCCTGCGCGTCGTCTTCGACCCGACTGGCGCCGCCGAGCCCGCCACCCTGGCCCTGTCGCGCAAAAGCCGCGTCGTGACCGTCGTCGTCGATGCGGCGGGCGAGGTGCGCGTTCATGGCTGAGCGGACCCTTGTGGCGATGGCCGGCACGCAAACCGTGATCCAACGCTGGACCCTGGACGAATGAGCCGCATCCGACTGATCCTGATCCCGCCCTCGGCGGCTCTGCCGGCGTCATGCCTTACGCTGGATGCGCAAGGCGGCGTGCTGACGCGCGGCGTTCTGGAGCTGGGCTCCGGGTATGCGCCCGAGCCGATGCGCAATGTCGCCGTGGTTCCCGGCGCCGACGTGCTTGTGCGCTGGCTGGAGTTGCCGTCGGGCAGTCCGGCGCAGATGGCGGCGACGGCGCTGCACCTGCTGCGCGACGACCTGGCGGCGCCCACCGACCGGCTGACCGCCGTCCTGGGGACGGTCCCGACGTCGGGGCGGCGGTTGGTCGCCGTGGCGGGGCGGTCGCTGCTGCAGACGTGGAGCGACTATCTGGCCAGCTTCGGCCTTCGCGCCGACGTCATGATCCCCGACAGCTTGATCCTGCCGGAGCCGGAGGATGAGGGCGTGCTGACCGCCGCCCTCTTCGGCGCCGACCTGGCTCTGCGCGGGCGCGAACTGGCGCTGAGCGTCCAGCCCGATCTGGCAGAGGCCGTCGCCGCCGGGCGGGCGGTGAAGCGGATCGAGCGGACGGACGAGATTGAGCGCCTGCTGGCTGCGGTCGCCTTGAACCCGCCGATCAACCTGCTGGCCGGGGGCGGGCGCCGGGTCGAGGCAGGCCGGCGCGGCTGGAAACGGGCCGCGGCGCTCGCGGCGGCCCTGATCGTCTCGCCGCTGATCCTGACCCTGGCCGCCGCCGGTCATGACGAATGGCGTGCGCGCGACACCGAGAGCCGGGCCGAGGTCGCGGCGCGGCGCGCCTTCCCTGACATCGCGCCTGGGGCAGACGCGGTCGCCGAGGCGACCCGTCGGCTGTCGGCTGCGCCGCCGGGCGGGGCCGCCGCCGCTGCGGCCGCTCTGTTCGCCGCCGTCGAAAGCGTCGAGGGGGCGGAACTGGACAGTCTGACCGTCGATGAAGCCGGGGTTCGCGCCACAGTGACCTACGCCGCCTATCAGGACCTGGACGCCTTGCAGCAAGCCATGGCGGCCCGGCGCATGAGCCTGACAGACGAAAGCACCGTCGATGACGGGGGCAAGGTCGTCAGCGAAGTGCGCGTGGGAGGCGTGTGATGAACCTGATGATCCGGTCGATGAAGGCCGCGTGGCAAGCGCGCTCGGCGCGTGAGCGGGGAATGCTGGCGGCGATGGCGCTGCTGATCGCGACGATGGCGGTCTGGCTGCTGGTGATGCGCCCGGCGTGGACATGGCGCGCCTCGGCCGCCGAACGTCGGGCCGAGGCGGTGGCGGATACGGGGCGTCTTGACGCCGGTCTTGGGCGCCGCGCGCGCGTCACGCCCGCCGTCATGAGACAGGAGGACCTCGAACAGGCGGCCAGCCGCGCGGCCGAAGCCACGGACCTTGCCGTCAGCGTATCGGCGGACGGCGACAGTCGTCTGGCCTTCGACGCGTCGGGCGTGAGTTCGGCGGCGCTGTTCGGCTGGCTGGCGACCCTCAAGACGGACTATGGTGTCGAGACCACGGATATGACGGTTGTCGAGAACGCCGACGCGACCCTGGATGCGCGAGGAACGCTGGGCGGTTAGCGAAACGGCGCGACGCCGTGTCATGGCGCATCACACCTATGGCGCGCCGCTCTGTCTTGGCGCCGTCATGCCGGGGGGGTAGTCACGCCGGGTCTGTTTGATGTCTTCCGGTGTTTTGATGATCCTTCGCCGCGTCCTGGCCCCGACCCTTGCGTTCGCCCTCGCTTCGGGCGCCTCTCTTCCGGCCATGGCGCAGCAGGCGGCGCAGCCTGTGGCGGCGACTGCGCCCGCCGAGCGCGCCGCGCCGGCCCTGGTCGTGACCCTGGTGGTCGATCAGTTGAGCGCCAACCTGTTCAACCAGTATCGCAGCCAGTTCACCGGCGGGCTGAAGACCCTGGCCGATCAGGGTCTGGTCTCGATCAACGGCTATCAGACGCATGGCGTCACCGTGACCTGCGCCGGGCATTCCACCGTCCTGACCGGCGTCCATCCGACGCACAGCGGCATCCCGGCCAACGACTGGATCGACACCACGACGGGTCAGGAGACCTATTGCCTGGCCGCGCCGCAGAACACCCTGGCGCACGGCAGGAACACCGACAACGGCCCGGTCGGGCCGGATATGCTGAAGGCCTCGACGCTCGGCGACTGGCTGAAGTCGGTCAGCCCGACCAGCCGCGTCTTCGGCATTTCCGGCAAGGATCGCGGGGCCATCAACCTGGCCGGTCACAAGGGCGACGGCGCCTTCTGGCTGACCGAGGGCTTCGGCTTCACCACCTATGTCGAACCGGGCCAGTCGGCCGAGGCCAGGCTGGCGCCGGTGGCGGCGATCAATGCGCGGATGATCGACCGCTTCTCGCGTCAGGCGCCGACCTGGACCTATACGAATGACGCCTGCCGTCGTCTGGAAGGCCAGTGGGTCATCGGGGAGCAGACCTTCAACTCGACCCTGCCGCCCGCGAACGACAGCATCGAGGGATCGCCCCTGCTGGATGAGCTGACGCTGGAGGGCGCCGCCGAGTTGCTGGACAGCCAGCAACTGGGCCGTCGCGGCGTCACCGACATGCTGGGCGTCAGTCTGTCGGCCACCGACAAGATCGGTCACGGCTATGGCACGCAGGGCCCCGAGATGTGCGAGCAGATGCTGCGTCTCGATGCGGCGCTGGGCGTCTTCCTCGACAAGCTGGCGACCGTGCCGGGCGGGGTGGTCGTGGTGCTGACCGCCGACCATGGCGGGTCGGACTTCCCCGAGCGGTCCTCGGTCGAGGGCTATCCGGCGGCGGGCCGCGTGGACCGCGCCCTGATGCCGCGCGTCAATGATGCGTTGAAGGCGCGCTTCAACCTGGACGCCAATCCGCTGGCGTCGTCGGCGGGCGGGCTGATCGTCGTCGACAAGGACAAGAGGTCGCTGGCCGAGCCGCTGCGCAGTCAGGTCATGGCCGCCGCTGTCGAACTGCTGAACGCCGAGCCGCAGGTGGCCTTGGCGGTGTCGCGCGACGAACTGCTGGCCGAGCCGGCGCCCGCCTCGGACAATCCCGAAGAGTTGAGCCTGCGTCAGCGCCTGCGCCTTTCGGCGGTGGCCGGGCGCTCGCCGGACATCATGCGGTCCTATCAGCCGGGCCTGACCGGCGCGGGCCGGGTCGGCGGCGCCATTTCCAGCCACGGCTCGCCCTGGGACTATGACCGCCGCGTGCCGATCATCTTCTGGTGGCCGGGCGCCCAGGGTCAGGAGCGCTTCCTGCCGATGCGGACCATCGACATCGCCCCGACCCTGGCCCACCTGATCGGGGTCAAGCCGACGGACGCTGTGGACGGCCGCTGTATGGACCTGCCGCAGTTCGCTGCGGGGCGTTGCGAAACCCAAAAGCCGTAACGTCGTGTTTCAGGGCTCATAAACTCGTGTTTCGAGCCGGGGGCGTGGTCTTACGTCCCCGGCGTTTCGTTGGCACAAGGGATCAAGGCCTCTGAGGGGAGGCCATGGCCGTCAGAGCCGCTTCGAGGAAACACCATGAACAGAGCCCGCCGCGCGCGCATCGTCGCGACCCTTGGACCCGCGAGCCGTGCGCCCGCGACCGTCAAGGCGCTGGCCCAGGCCGGGGTGGACGTCTTCCGCCTGAACTTCAGCCATGGTTCGCACGAGGACCACGCCGCCGCCTTCAAGGCTGTGCGCGGCGCCGAGATCGCGCTGAAGCGCCCGCTGGGCATTCTGGCCGACCTGCAAGGGCCGAAGCTGCGGCTGGGCCGGTTCGCCGATGTCGAGATCGCCATCAAGCCCGGCCACAGGATGCGCTTCGATCTGAACCCGGAGCCGGGCGACGAGACGCGGGTGCAGATGCCGCACCCGGAGATCTTCAAGGCCCTGCGCACCGGCATGTTGCTGCTGATCGACGACGGGCGCATCCGCCTGCGGGTCGGGGAACGCTCTGACGAATGGGCCGACGTCACGGTCGAGAGCGGCTCCAAGCTGTCGGACCGCAAGGGCGTGGCGGTGCCGGAAGCGGTCATTCCGGTGTCGGCCCTGACGCCCAAGGATCGCGAGGACCTGGCCTTTGCGCTTCGCCTCGGCGTCGACTGGGTGGCGCTCAGTTTCGTGCAGCAGGCCGAGGACATGGCAGAGCTGAAGCGGATCGTGAACGGGCGCGCCGCCTGCATGGCCAAGATCGAGAAGCCCCAGGCCCTGAATGACCTGGAGAGCATCCTCGACTACTGCGACGGCGTCATGGTCGCGCGCGGTGATCTGGGCGTGGAGATGGAGCCGGAAGAAGTGCCGGTGGCGCAGAAGAAGATCCTGCGCGCCGCCCGCCAGCGCGGCGTGCCCGCCATCGTCGCCACGCAGATGCTGGAATCCATGACCAGTTCGCCGGCCCCGACGCGGGCCGAGGCGTCCGATGTCGCCAACGCCGTCTATGAGGGCGCCGACGCCCTGATGCTATCGGCGGAGACAGCGTCCGGCGACTATCCGATGGAGGCGGTGCAGATCATGAACCGCATCATGGAGCGGGTGGAGCGCGACCCCCTGTGGCCCGGCCTGATGGACGCCGAGCACGCGGGCATGGACATTCACGACGTCGACGCCCTGGTGGCGGCGGCGCGCAAGGCGGCGGAGGCGGCCTCGACCGCCTGCATGGTGGTGTTCACGACTCTTGGCGGCACGGCGCGGCGGATGTCGCGCGAGCGGCCCTTGCAGCCGGTGCTGGCCCTGACGCCCAAGCCCGAGACGGCGCGGCGTCTGGCCCTGGTCTGGGGGCTGGAGCCGCGTCTGGGCGAGCAGCCGACCTCGCTGGAAGGCCTGACCGACGACGCGGTCGAAAGCGCCATGATCTATGGCCTGGCCGAGGCCGGTCAGCGCATCCTGATCCTGGCCGGAACGCCTTTCGGCGCGCCGGGGGCCGCGAATCTGTTGCGTCTGGCCCATGCTCCGGCCCATGTTCCGGGCGGGGCGAAGAACGCTCGCAGGACCTGACGAGACGGAATGATCAAATACATCGGCTCAAAGCGTGCGCTTCTGGGCCATGTCACGGGTGCGGTGCGCGCCGCCCTGCCGGACGGCGGGACGGTCTGCGACCTGTTTTCCGGCTCGGCCCGCGTCGGTCATGCCCTGAAGGGCCAGGGCTTCCGCGTCTGGTCCAACGACCACAACGCCTATGCCCACACGCTCGCCACGGCCTATGTCCAGGCCGACCGGGAGCGCTGGGCGGCGCAGGCCGAGGTCGTTCTGACCGAGCTGCGGACGGTGGCGCCCGAGGCCGGCTGGTTCACCAAGGCCTTTTGCGAGGACGCCCGCTTCTTCCACCCGGACAACGGCGCCCGCATCGACGCCATGCGCGCGCGGATCGAGACCATGGGGCTGGAGCCTGAGCTGAAGGCCGTGGTTCTGGTCGCCCTGATGGAGGCGGCGGACCGGGTTGATTCCACCGCCGGGTTGCAGATGGCCTATATGAAGCAGTGGGCGCCGCGCGCGTTGAAGCCGCTGGAGCTGCGGCTGCCGGACCTGCTTCCGGGCGTGACGGCGGGGGCTTGCCGGGCGACGCAGGGGGACGCGGTGGAGATCGCCGGGCAGGTCGAGGCCGACCTCGTCTATCTGGACCCGCCCTACAACCAGCACTCCTATCTGGCCAACTACCACTGCTGGGAAAGCCTGGTCCTGTGGGACAAGCCTGAGACCTATGGCGTGGCGAACAAGCGGGTGGACGTGAAGACCCGCAAGAGCCCGTTCAACAGCCGCCCCGGCATCGGCCCGGCCCTGCAATCCGTGGTCGAGCGGCTGAAGACGCCGAACCTGATCGTCAGCTTCAACGACGAGGGCTATCTGAGCCGCGACGACCTGACCGCCATGCTGTCGGCGCGCGGTCATGTGCAGGTGATCGAGATCGCGCGGCCCCGCTACGTCGGCGCCCGCATCGGCATCCATAACCGCAAGGGCGAGAAGGTCGGGGCCGTCGGGCGGCTGCGCAACGTCGAGCACCTGTTTGTTGTGACCCGGGAACCACTGAGCCTGCCGGTCGCGGCCTGAGACGGAACCATCTGACGGAGTTCCGGTTACAGAGGACATGAGCGCCTCGAACGACCCTTCGGCTTCGACGTCAGAGCCTCGCCGCAAGTCGGCCAGCGGATTGCCCAACTGGGTGCTGTTCGTTCTGATTGCGGCGGTGGTCGTGATCCTGGGCCTGCTGGTCGCGGGCGCGACCGGCGGCTAGACCTCTTCCAGCAAGGCCTTGATCGGCGCCCAGCTGCGGCGGTGGGCGGGGCAGGGGCCGAGAGCGTTCAACGCATTCTGGTGGATGGGGGCGTTATAGCCCTTGTGGCTGGCGAAGCCGTAGCCGGGATAGACGGCGTCCATTTCGATCATCAGCCGGTCGCGCGCCGTCTTGGCGAGGATCGAGGCGGCGGCGATGGACAGGGAGCGGCTGTCGCCCTTGACCACGGGGGTCACGGCGCAGGGCAGCTTGAAGCGGTAGTTGCCGTCCACAAGAGCGTGAACCGGCGGATGGGCCAGGGCCTCGACGGCGCGGCGCATGGCCAGGCCGGTGGCGTGCAGGATGTTCAGTTCGTCGATCTCCTCGACCGAGGCGAAACCGACGCCCCAAGCGAGGGCGCGGGCCTTGATCTCGGGCTCCAGCGCGGCGCGGCGCTTTTCCGTCAGGGCCTTGGAGTCGTCGATGCCGGGGGGCAGGTCGTCGGGGTTCAGGATCACCGCCGCCGCCGACACCGGCCCGGCCCACGGCCCGCGCCCCGCCTCGTCCACGCCGCAGATGTGACCGTTCCAGGCGGCGCGCGCCTCCAGCTCCAGCATCAGGGTGGGAAAGGGGCGGTCGATCCTGGCGGCGGCTTTGGGCGGCTTCATCGCGCGTCAGTGCCACGAACGGGCGTGGGGCGGAAGCGGCCGTGCGGAATGTCTGCTGAGGGTGGCAAGCGGACGTTGTCGCTCAGTCGACGACCTTCAGAGATATGACCGCGCCCTCAGGCAGGTCCTTGGTCTGGCGGTGAATATCTGCGGTGAGAGTAAACCACGCCTGCCGAGGGGAGACCCAGACGTTTTCCTCTGAATAGCTGCCGCCCAAAAGCGGGAGCGTGTTGAAGGCGTAGCATTGATCTTCAGCCACGTGTTTCCCTGCCGCTCTGCACGCATCGACCAAATGCCGCAGTTGCCAACCTTCATCATCGGCCGTGAGATCGCGCCAGAACTGTTCTTCTGATGAAGCTATCTGGCGACAGGTGCAGGCCCCCCTCTCCAACATGTGGACCGCGCCGTCGTCGGTAACCAAGAAGGAGTCGCCGAAGAGGTGCCAACAACCTGCGCCGTGGGCGGCAGGATGGACGCCCACTCGGACAGGTCAGTGGCAACCGTCTCGCGGGAGAGGAAATAGTCTTGGGCTGTCATGGAACCAGCCTGCCTGATCCCCTTGAAGTCCGCTATGGGTCGTGAGCCGTCATTTGCGCGGCTCCGGAGACCAGGCCAGCTTTAAAAGTCGCATTTACCGACGATGACACACCAATTTGTCGATACATCAACGACTGGCCAGACAGCGACGAGAGCCAACGTCGAAAGGACCACCAAAGGCTGAACAGGTCCGCGTCGTCTCGACCTGAGCCATGCCGAGGTCCAAAGACCCAAGAAGATCAAACCCACCACCAATAGTCCGCGTGGTGTGAAAAAAAGACAGCTGCCCGATCGCCAGCATGCGTGACAGGATACCAAAGACCGCTGTAGCGACCAAAGCCTACGTATATCGATGGCGTGAGTGAAGCAGCCCATTGAGGTTCATCATGATAACAATCTCTCAGTCGAAAGCTGAGCCGAGGCCCCGCCCGACATCTGGTGTTGCGTGGTGAAGGTCCGCAACGGGTCGGAAGCGGAAATGCGCTTCGACATCGCAAGCGGAAGTTGGCCAGCCAGGCTGGACGCTCGGCCAGTTTTAGTGGCGGCGTCGCCTCGACGTTGTTCTTTGGCGTCGGGGCGGGTTCGCTCGCGTCATCCAGGCAGTTGAGCTTGATCCGGAAGGCTTGACCAACAGCGACGCCGTTGCGCTGGCCGATCTGCCCCCGGCGGACGACCGCAAGAGCGGCGTTCTCGAGGCCCTGGCCTGGGTGGCTGACTTCGAGCGTGCGGCGGTCGGCGACCGAATTGCTCAGCCCGGCGACACATTGCGCCATGACGTAGAGCCTCCCAGGTCGTTTCGGGGTGTTCACGCGGCCTGCGACTGAACCCGTTGCGGGGCGGCGCCCACTGGGGCCATGGCGCCTTCGGGGGCGCGGATGGGGAGGTCGAACCAGACGGTGGTGCCCTGGCCAGGTTCGCTCTCGATGGTCATCTGGCCGCGGTGCAGTTCGATCAGGGACTTGGTCAGGGCCAGGCCCAGGCCGGTGCCTTGCGTGGTCTTGGAGTGCTGGCCCTCGACCTGTTCGAAGGGCTGGGCCAAGCGCTCCAGATCGACGGCCGCGATGCCGATGCCGGTGTCGGTGACAGAGACGCGGACATGGTCGGCGTCCTGAGCGGCGACGGTGACGGTGACGGCGCCGCCCTCGGGCGTGAACTTCACGGCATTGGAGATCAGGTTCAGCATGACCTGCTTCAGGCCGCGGTGATCGGCCTCGACCTGAACCGCGTCGGGGGCGACGAGGCCGAGGGTCAGGCCGGACTCCATCGCCTTGCCGCGCATCAGGCGGATGGCGTCGTTGCACAGGCTGTTCAGCGACACGGTTTCGTAGTGCAGGGTCAGCTTGCCGGCCTCGATCTTGGCCATGTCGAGGATGTCGTTGATCAGGCTGAGCAGGTGTTGGCCCGACTGGTGGATATCGGCGGCGTAGCCCTTGTAGCGGCGGTCGCCGAGGGGGCCGAACATCTCGCCGGCCATGATCTCGGAGAAGCCGTTGATGGCGTTCAGCGGGGTGCGCAGCTCGTGGCTCATATTGGCCAGGAACTCGGACTTGGTCTGGTTGGCGGCCTCGGCGCGGGTCATGGCGACCTCGTACTTGCGGGCCAGCAGCGACAGCTTGGCTTCGCGATCTTCCAGGGCCGCCACCATGCCGCGCAGTTCGTCGGCGGCGCGGCGGCGCTCGGCCTCCTGACGGCGGATGACGGTGATGTCGGCGGCGATGACCACGGTGCCGCCGTCGCCGGTGAAGCGTTCGGCCATCTGCAGCCAGCGACCGTCCTTCAGCTCGACCTCGCGCACGCCCGCGCGGCCGCTGGCGGAAGGGTGTTCGGCCTTGATGGCCTGGGCGGCGATCTGGTTGAGGGCGTCCTTCTGGGCGCCGCGCACGACCACGCCGGGGGGGAAGGCGAAGGCGTCCTGGAAGGCCTGGTTCCACAGGATCAGCCGGCCCTGGCGGTCGAACAGGACGAAGGCGTCGGAAACGCTTTCGATGCCGTCGCGCAGACGGTTCTCGGCGGCCTGGGCCTGGGCCTTGGAGCGGCGGGCCTCGGTGATGTCGAGGGCCACGCCCAGCAGGCTGGTGAAGCCGGCGTCGCGGCGCGGCTGGCGCGACTGACCGCGGGCGTCGATCCAGCGGATGCCGCCGCCCTTCAGCGGCACGGGGAAGGTGACGTCGAAGACGCCGTCGGCGGCCGCCCGGTCGAGGGCGTCGACCAGGGTCTCGCGATAGCGGGGGTGGACCTTTTCGATCAGGGCCTGGGTGGTCAGGGCCTGGCCGGGCTCGACCTCCAGCATGGCGGCCATGTAGTCGGACAGGACGACCTCGCCGCGCGCCAGATCCCATTCCCAGACGCCGCAGCGGGCGGCCTCGACGGCCACGCGGAAGCGGCGCTCGGTGTCGGCCCACTGGCGACCGGCCCGGGTCTGACGCCAGTTCTGAACGGCCAGGACCGCGAGCATCAGCAGGACCAGCAGCAGGGGGAGGGCCAAGGTCCAGGCGTCGTCCAGCCAGGCGGACAGGCCGCCGGACGCGGGCATGGAGGCCACGACGGCCTGATTGGCGGCGCCCACGGGGGCCGAGGCGGTCAGGCGCAGTCGGCCGTCGGCGGCCTTGACCGCACGTCCGGCGGCGGCGGGCGCCTGACCGGCGGGCAGGAGGCTGAGACTGGCGCCGCCCAGCTCGGCCTTGAGCGGCGGCAGGGGCGTGCGGGCGATGACGGCGCGTCCGTCCTTGAGCGGGCGACGGATCAGCAGGGCGTCGTCGTGCAGGGCGTAGGCGGCGGAGCGGGCCGAGGCGGCGTCGGTCTTGCCGCCGACGGCGGCCAGGACCTGACCGGCGGCGTCGGTGACGACGAAGCCGGCGTCGGGGGCGACGACGCGGGCGCGGTCGAGGGCTTCGACCGCCTGGGCCGGCTGCTCCGCCAGGTCGCGGGCGACGAGATCAAGGGCGCGGTCGGTCAGGGCGAGGCGGGCGGCGATCTGGTCGGCGGCGCGCCGGGCCTCCAGCGCCAGGGCCTCGACCCGGACGGCTTCGGCCTCGCGCCGGGGGCGGCTGTCGTCTCGGATGACCAGCAGGGCGTAGGCGGTAATGAGCAGGGCGACCCCGAGCAGCAGCGCGCGCACCCACGGCATGCGCCCGCGCGTGGTCTGGTCCGTGGCCCGACGGCCCGGCTGATAGCTGCGGCGCTCCTTGCCCTGCAAGCCGACCCTCTCATCCTGAACAGCAGACGGGAATCTAGGCTGTGTCGTGGATTCCTGTCGAGGCCCGGCGTGGCGGGCTTTTCACCTTAGAGGCGAACAGGTGCAGGAAAGACTCAGGCGGCCTCGTCCGCGGGGCCTGTCGGCATACGCGCTGCGTCGCCGGGCGCGGCCAGGACGTCGGTGATCTGGCGCAGGATGTCGCGGGCGCGACGGGCCAGATGCAGGCTTTCGGGCGGGGCGTCGTCGGGGGCCTCCGACACCGTCTCGATCAGTTCGCGGGCCAGGTCCATCAGGTCCGGCGCGGCGGCGATCAGGCGCGACTGGAACTCGATGCGCTCGGGATCGCGGTCATACTCGGCGCCCGGCACGCGCCAGCCGCCCCAGTCGGCCTTGTCGGTGACGACCACCGGATAGGAGCCCGGGAAGGGGTGGTGGGCGCAGTCGGCCGGTTCCTGCCACTTGTTGCGGGCGCGCAGGATGCGCCAGTCGCCCAGGACAGTGGCGGCGGCGTCTTCGGTCGGCAGTTGCAGTTCGGCGGCCTGGAACTCGCGGCCCAGGCCAACCTCGTAGGTGATGCGGACGGGTTCGTCGAAACCCTTGGCCCAGACGGGCAGGACCTTTTCGATCTGAGCCCAGGCGCCCACGCTCTCGACCCAGACCTTCTGGCCCTTCTGGAACTGCGCGCGCGCCATGCCGAATCTCCCCTGCGAGGGGGCAGCATGGCGGGCCAGCCGTTATCGTCCGGTTCCGTCTCGTGGTTAGCGAGCGGTAAAGGCGGATCAGGACGAGCGCGAAATCTCTTCCAGAGCCTCGCCGGCGTATTTTTCCTTCACCCGCGTCGACAGATCGCCCAGTGAGACGACGCCGACCAGACGCCCGTCCTTGTCGACCACCGGCAGGCGACGCACCTGACGAGAACTCATCAGGTCCAGCGCGACCTTCAGGTCGTCGTCGGCGCGCACCACCAGGGCGTCGCGGCTGAGGAATTCGACCACGCGCGCGGTCGGCGCGGCGCCCGTCGCCACGGCGCGCACGGTGATGTCGCGGTCGGTGACGGCGCCGACCAGGTTTTCGCCGTCCGCCACAGGGATGAAGCCGAAATCGCCCGCCGCCATGCGGGCGGCGACTTCTTGAATCGTGTCGTTGGGACGGGCCACCTGCACGTCCTTGCTCATCACGTCGCGGATTTTCATGGACATCTCCAACCGGGTTCAAACTGGCCTTGGAACCCCTCGGGGAGGGCCTGGTTCCGGCGCGGGTAGAACGAGGCTCGCCATCGCGACGCTTCGCCCCCACAATGGAGCTTCAGGTTTGAAACAAGGGTGAGCGATGGCCGACGCGGCGACGGGACTGGATCTGGGCCATGTGGCGGCTCTACTGGCGGCGGGGGTCGTGGCGGTGCCGGTCTTTCGCAAGATCGGGCTCGGCTCGGTGCTGGGCTATCTGGCGGCCGGGGCGGCGATCGGGCCGTTCGGCCTGGCCTTGTTCCGCGAGCCGGAGACCATCCTTCATGTCGCCGAGTTCGGCGTGGTCATCTTCCTGTTCATTATCGGTCTGGAGATGCGGCCCAAGCGTCTGTGGGGGATGAGGAACGAGATTTTCGGTCTGGGCGCGGCCCAGGTCGGGCTGGCGGGCCTGGCCTTGACGCTTGTGGCCATGGCGGCGGGCGTGGCGGCGCCGGTGGCCTTTGTCGGAGCCATGGGCTTCGTCATGTCCTCGACCGCCGTCATCGTGCAGATGCTGGAGGAGCGCGGCGACCTGCCGACGCCGCAGGGGCAGAGGGCGGTGTCGATCCTGCTGTTCGAGGACCTGGCCATCGTGCCGCTGCTGGCCATTGTCGCCATTCTGGCGGCCTCGGTCGGGACGGCGAGCGAGAGCGCCACGCCCCTGTGGCAGACCATCGGCCTGGCGGTCGCGGCGGTGGCCGGGGTGCTGGTCGCCGGGCGCTATGCGATCAATCCGGTCTTCCGCTTCCTCGCTCGCAACGGCGGGCGCGAGGTGATGACGGCGGCGGCGCTGCTGGTGGTGGCGGGCACCGCCTGGATCATGAACGAGGTCGGCCTGTCGATGGCCATGGGCGCCTTCCTGGCCGGGGTCCTGCTGTCGGACTCGACCTTCCGGCACCAGCTGGAAGCGGACGTGGAGCCGTTCCGCGCCATTCTGCTGGGGCTCTTCTTCCTGTCGGTCGGCATGGCGCTGGACATCGGGGTGGTGATCGCCGACTGGCGTGTCGTGGTTGCGGGGCTGATCGCCTTCATGGTGGTCAAGGCGCTGGTGATCTACGTCGTCGCCCGGCTGTTCAAGGCGCGCCACCACGAGGCTCTTGAGCGCGCGGCCCTGTTCGCGCAGGGCGGCGAGTTCGCCTTTGTCCTCTACGGCGCGGCGGCGACGGGCGGGGTGATCGACGCCCAGGCCAGCGCGGCCCTGACGGCCATCGTCATCCTGTCCATGGCCCTGACGCCGCTGACGACGCTTGCGATGAAGCGCTGGCTGCCCAAGGAGGCGGGGTTGTCGCCGGAAGACGCCGAGGGGGTGGATTCGGCGGAGGGTCTGCGCGGGCAGGTGCTGATCATCGGCTTCGGCCGCTTCGCCCAGGTGGTGTCCCAGCCCCTGCTGGCGCGCGATGTGGACGTGTCGATCATCGAGAACGACGTGGAGATGATCCAAGCGGCGGGGAATTTCGGCTTCAAGGTCTATTACGGCGACGGCACCCGTCTGGACACGCTGCGGGCCTCGGGCGCGGGCAAGGCCGAGGCGGTGCTGGTCTGCGTCGACAAGCCGGAAGCCGCCGACCGCATCGTGCAACTGGTGAAGTCGGAGTTTCCGGGCGTGAAGCTGTTCGTGCGCGCCTTTGACCGGGGGCATTCGCTGCGCCTGATCGAGGCGGGCGTGGATTATCACATCCGCGAGACCTTCGAGTCGGCGCTGAAGTTCGGCGAGGCGGTGCTGGTCGATCTGGGCGTGTCGGAAGACGAGGCGGCGGATACGGCGGCCGAGGTGCGCCGTCGCGACGCCGCGCGTCTGGACCTGCAGGTCACGGGCGGGCTGACCGCCGGGCGGGCGCTGATGCGCGGCAACGCCGTGACGCCGCAGCCCGAACCCTACATCAAGCCGGCGCGCGAGGGGCGGCTGATCAACGAGAGCGAGGCCCCGCCCGAGGCGGCGATCGAGCACGAGGCGCAGGACTAGGTTATGGCGGGCGTCGATCTGGCCAAGCGGGCCTATGACCACGGCTGGCGGCTGGACCCCATCGTCCGCAGCCTGCTGGACACCGACTTCTACAAGTTGCTGATGTTGCAGCTGATCTGGCGCAGGTATCGCGACGTGCCGGTGACGTTTTCGGTCATCAACCGCACCACCAGCGTGCGGCTGGCCGAGGAGGTGGACGAGGCGGAGCTGCGGGCGCAACTGGACCATGCGCGGACCCTGCGGTTTTCCAATCGCGAGCTGATCTGGCTGGGCGGCAACACCTTCTACGGGGTGAAGTCGATCTTTACGCCCGACTTCCTGGCCTGGCTGGCCGACTATCGCCTGCCGGACTACGACCTGTCGCGCGGGGCGGACGGGCAGTTCCGGCTGGCGTTCTCGGGCCCCTGGGCCGAGGTGACGCTGTGGGAGATTCCGGCCCTGGCCATCCTCAACGAACTGCGCAGCCGACGGGCCTTGCGGCGGTTGGGGCGGTTCGAGCTGGACGTCCTCTATGCGCGGGCCAAGACCAGGCTGTGGGGCAAGGTCGAGCGGTTGCGGGCGCTGGAGCCGCTGTCGATCTCGGATTTCGGCACGCGGCGGCGGCACGGCTTTCTGTGGCAGGGCTGGTGCGTCGAGGCGCTGAAGGAGGGGCTGGGGAGCGCCTTCATCGGCACGTCCAATGTCCTGCTGGCCATGAACAACGACCTGGAGGCGGTCGGCACCAACGGACACGAACTGCCCATGGTGCTGGCGGCGCTGGCGGGGGACGACGACGCGGCGCTGCGCGGTGCGCCCTATCAGGTGCTGGAGGACTGGCGGGCGACCTATGACGGCAACCTGCTGGTGGCCCTGCCGGACGCCTTTGGGACAAGAGCGTTTCTGGCCGATGCGCCGGACTGGCTGGCCGACTGGAAGGGCTTCCGGCCTGACTCGGCGCCGCCGATCGAGGGCGGGGAGGAGATCTTGGCCTGGTGGAAGGCGCAGGGGCGCGATCCGCGCGAGCGGCTGCTCGTCTTCGCTGACGGCATGGACGTGGATACGATCGAGACGACTCACGCCCACTTCAAGGGGCGGGTGCGCACCAGCTTTGGTTGGGGCACCAATCTGACCAACGACTTCCGCGACTGTGCACCGGCGCCCACGCCGGAGCTGACGCCGATTTCTCTGGTCTGCAAGGTGACGCGGGCGGGCGGGCGCTCGGCGGTCAAGCTGTCGGACAATGTCGAGAAGGCCACCGGCGACCGGGGCGAGATCGACCGCTATCTGCGGGTCTTCGGCGAGGCGGGACGGGGGCGGCAGGCGGTCACGGTCTGAGGCGGAACCGCCAAGCTTGCTGAGGCATTTCGCCTGAGGCGGCGGTCGGCGTCGTCTCAGCCAGCGGGATTCGCGTCATGACCACCTATAACGTCGGCTATATCGTCGGCAGCCTGGCCAAGGCGTCGATCAACCGGAAGCTGGCCAAGGCCCTGATCAGGGTCGCGCCCGAGAAGCTGAAGTTCCACGAGATTTCGTTCGCGGATCTGCCCCTCTATTCCTATGACTACGACGCCGACTATCCGGCGGTGGCCAATGACTTCAAGGCGGCGATCAAGGGCTCGGACGCCATCCTGATCGTCACGCCGGAGTATAATCGCTCGATCCCCGGCGGGCTGAAGAACGCCATCGACTGGGCCAGCCGTCCCTATGGAACCAACAGCTTCGCCAACAAGCCGACGGCGGTGATCGGGACGTCGCCCGGCGCCATCGGCACGGCGGTGGGCCAGCAGGTGCTGCGGCCGATCCTGGGCTTCCTGCAAGCGCCCCAGATGAACGCCGTCGAGGCCTATATCCAGTTCAAGAAGGACCTGATCGACGACGAGGGCAACGTCAGCGTGCCCGAGACCGAGCAGTTCCTGCGCGACTATATGGAGGCCTTCCACCAGTTCATGGCGCGGGTGTTGACGGTCTTGCCGCGGGACGCCTGATCCAGCAGACGGGCGGAATCGTATTCGGAGTTCACTCCCGGTCAGGACCGCTGCTTGTCGTCTTCCCCACCCGTCATCCTGTGGTTCCGCCGCGACCTGCGGCTGGCCGATAATCCGGCCCTGCATCACGCAATGGCGACCGGACGGCCCGTTCTGCCGCTCTATGTGCTGGATGAGCGGCTGGAGGGGCGGTCCCTCGGCGCCGCCTCGCGCTGGTGGCTGGACAAGAGCTTGCGGGCGCTGGATGAAGACCTGAGGGCGAGGGGCGGGCGGCTGATCTTGCGGGGGGGCGACGCCGAGGCCGAGTTGCGCCGTCTGATCGGGGAGACGGGCGCCGATCAGGTATTCATGAACCGCCTGTTCGAGCCGGAGGCCTTTGCCCGGGACGCCGACATTGCTCATGGTTTGAAGGCGGAAGACGTCGAGTGCCGGGGCTTCAACGCCGCGCTGATGTGCCGGCCGGGGGCGGTGCTGAACGGAGCGGGTCAGCCGTACAAGGTGTTCACGCCCTTTATGAAGGCGCTGTTGAGCGCCGCCAAGGCTCCGACGGGACTGGAGGCGCCCGAGGCGGTCACGGTTCCAGATGGCGTGGCGAGCGAGGCGGTTGACGACTGGGGTCTGCATCCGGTCCGGCCCGACTGGTCGACCGGCTTTGTCGGGACGCCCGGCGAGGCGGGGGCGAGGTCGGCGCTGGAGGCCTTTGTGGCTGGCGGGTTGAAGACCTACGCCACGGATCGCGACCGGCCGGATCGGGCGGGCACCAGCGGTCTGGCGGCGCACTTGCACTGGGGCGAGATCGGTCCGTGGCGGGCGGTTCAGACAACTCGCGCCGCCGTCGCCGGGGGCCGGGTCCCGGCGGCGGAGGCGGAGAAGTTCGTGGCCGAGATCGGCTGGCGCGAGTTCTCGGCTCATCTGCTGCACCACTTCCCCTATCTGCCCGAGCGCGCCTTCCGGCCTGAGTATGACGCCATGCCGTGGCGCGACGATCCGGCGGGGCTGGCGGCGTGGAAGGCAGGGCGGACAGGTTATCCCCTGGTGGACGCCGGGATGCGCCAGCTGTGGGCGACGGGGACCATGCACAACCGGGTGCGGATGGTGGTGGCCTCCTTCCTGATCAAGCATTTGCTGCTCGACTGGCGCGAGGGCGAGGCCTGGTTTTGGGACTGTCTGACCGACGCCGATCTGGCCAGCAATGTGCAGAACTGGCAGTGGGTGGCGGGCTCGGGGGCTGACGCGGCGCCCTATTTCCGCATCTTCAATCCGACAGCCCAGGGCGAGAAGTTTGATCCGACGGGGCGCTATGTGCGGCGCTGGGTTCCCGAGTTGGCGCGCCTGCCGGATCGCTGGATCCACGCGCCGTGGACCGCGCCGCCGATGGTTCTGAGCCAAGCGGGCGTGCGGCTGGGGGCGACCTATCCTCGGCCCATCGTCGATCACGCTGAAGGCCGTGAGCGGGCGCTGGCGGCGCTGAAGACGGTCAGCGCCAGTCGCGGCGAGGGCGACTAGTCCAGCGACCAGACGCGCGAGCGTTTGACCTCCTGATCCTCCAGCTCGCGGGTGGTGGGGACGGTGTACTCGGCCAGCAGGGTCAGGCCGGATTTCGGGAAGTAGGTGCGGCCCGGATCGCCGACGATGACGCGGGTTCCGTTGGCCTGGGCCTGTTGCAGCCAGGCCAGGACCGCTTCTGCCATGGGCTTTTCGTAAAAGACGTCGCCGGCGCAGATCAGGTCGACGGGCGGGGGCGGAGCGTCCAGCAGGTTGGCGTCGGTGAAGGCGATCTCGACCTCGTTGGATCGGGCGTTGGCGGCGACGGCGGCGGCGCAGAAGGGGTCGATGTCGGCGGCCAGGACGGAGGCGGCGCCCGCCTTCATCGCCGCAACGGCGACCAGGCCGGAGCCGGTGGCCAGATCAATGACGCGCTGGCCCGCGACCTGATCCGGGTGGTCCAGCAGCCAGCGGGCCAGGGCCTGACCACCGGCCCAGGCGAAGGCCCAGAAGGGCGGCGGCAGGCCCATGGCCCCTAGCTCTTCCTCGGTCAGTCGCCACAGGGGCGTGATCTCGTCCGCCAGCCACAGGGAAATCTCCGGCGCATGGGGCACGGTCTGCAGCCGGGTGTTGGCGGCGATGAATTCAGGAGCGTTGGCGGGGGTGAGGCGCATGGGGGGTGTCTAGGGGGCAGGCAATTGTTTGTCATCCCGGAAGCCCGGAGGGCTATCCGGGACCGCAGGAAGCGTAGGCGGCGGCGTCTTGGGCGGTCCCGGCTCTGCGCCTCGCGCGGCGAGGCTGGGCCGGGATGAAAAAATCATGCTTGCCTGACAAAAAGTCAGGTTGACATGACATAAATGCTAGGTAAGGTAAGCCTGACATTCAGTCAGGAGCGCCTTCCATGTTGACGATGAGCAAACAGAACACCCCTGCCGGGCGGCGCTATTTCGTCCGCACCATGGCCTTCATGAGCGGCTATGTCGCCGTCATGCTGGCGACCATATTCGGGGCCTTTGACGCCATCCAGGGCAAGCCCGTCGCCTGGGTGCTGGCTCTGGCGGTGTCGGCGCCCATCGCCGGTCAGATCTGGGCGACGCTGAGCTTCATGCGTGACTCGGACGAATATGTGCGGGCGGTGACGGCCAAGCAGTTCATCGTCGCGGCGGGCGTGGCCATGGCCCTGTTCAGCGCCTGGGGGTTCGGCGAGAGTTTCGCCGGGGCGCCGCACGCCGAGGGCTGGCTGATCTATCCGCTGTTCTGGGCCCTCTTCGGCTGCGTCGCACCCATGGTCCGGTCGTCGAACTGATGAAGAACAAGCTGAAATTGCTGCGCGTCGAGCGCAACTGGACCCAGGAACAGCTGGGTCAGGCGCTGGGAGTCTCGCGTCAGGCCGTCAACGCCCTTGAGACCGAGAAGCACGACCCCTCGCTGGACCTCGCCTACCGCATCGCCGCCCTGTTCGAGCGGCCGGTGGAAGAGGTGTTCGAGAACCCCCACGCCTGACGCCTGTGTCAGCATAACCTGACTTTCCACGCTTCCTTTCCGCCGTCCTCCTCGGGGCTCGTCCCGAGGACCGAGCCCGGCTGCGCGCGGGGTATTGACGGCGGGCAGGGGGCTTTTCTGAGAACCGAAAGGAAACGCCATGTCCAAGATCTCCGCTCCCGCCAAGACCCTTCGCGCCTTCATGCTGGCCGCCGCCATTGGCTGGACCGCCGGGACTGTCTCCTCGCCCGCCCAAGCCGAGCCGGTTCGGATTGAGGCGCCGGCCTTCGCCTCGGACCGTCTATCGGTTGAGGTTATGGGCCAGGGGCCTGACGTCATCCTGATCCCCGGCTTCGCCTCGTCGCGGGACGTGTGGCGGCCGCTGGCGCAGCGACTGGCGGCGACGCATCGGGTGCATCTGGTGCAGTTGGCGGGGTTTGCAGGGGAGCCGTGGACGCATGGCGACGGGGCCTTTGTCCAGCCGGTGGTCGATGAGGTGGCCCGCTATGCGGCGACGCTGAACCGGCCCGCCGTCATCGGTCACTCCATGGGCGGACTGACGGGGCTTCTGGTGGCGCAGCAGCACCCGGAGGCGGTGGGGCGGGTGATGAGCGTCGACAGCCTGCCCTTCTTCAGCGCCCTCTATGGGCCGACCGCGACGGTCGAGAGCGCGCGGCCCTTCGCCGAACAGGCGGCGGCGGGCATCCTGAACGCAGACGCCGCCGGCTATCGCGCCCAGCAGGAAGCCGCCGCGGGGGGCATGATGCGCCGCGAAGCCGGGCGCGCGGCCATGGTCGAGTGGTCGATGGCCTCGGACCGGAAGGCCATGGCTGCGGCTATCCGCGACGTAATGACGACGGATGCGCGGCCCGGTCTGGCTGCGATGACCACGCCGGTTTGGGCCGTCTATGCGGCGGACGCCGAGGGGGGCGTGCCGACCGCGATGGCCGACGCCATGTGGAGCCGGGAATATGCCGCCTTGCCGGGCGCCAGGCTGGTGCGCGTGGACGATAGTCGCCACTTCATCATGAACGATCAGCCCGAGCGTCTGGGCGCGCTGGTGGAAGAGTTTCTGGCGGATTGAGGTTTGAGCGTTCCTCCCCTGCGGAGCGGGGGAGGGGGACCGCCGCAGGCGGTGGAGGGGGCGAGCCGTAGGCGCTGCGCCCCAATCCTATGAGCGCCAGTCTGCATCCGCCCCCTCCACCATGCTGCGCATGGTCCCTCTCCCCCGTGAACGGAGGAGGATCGGGTTTTCGCTTCTTACTTCGGGCGCAGGTCGTTGGTGACGTCGCCGGTCTTCAGCGGCTTGCCGCCGAACTCCGACGCATAGGCCGGGGCCAGCAGGCTCTGGAAGGTCGAGGCGGGCAGGGTGAGGTAGTAGGCGCCTTCGACGTAGGGGCCGACGGCATAGGCGTCGAGCAGGAAGGTCAGGCCGCCGGCCTTGCCCGGCGCATCGCCGGGAGCGAGGACGATGGCGAGGTCTTTCAACTTCGGGCAGGACCAGGTGTCGCCGCCGACCTTGACGGGCGTGGCGCCGGGGCGGGCCTTCTTGGCGGTGTTGACGGCGTCGCACAGGGCGCGTTCCAGCGACGACAGGTCGGCGCCCTTGGCGAAGAGGTCGGCCGGGGTGATGCGGCGCTTCTCGGTCTTGTCCCACAGCAGGGCGGTCGCGACCGTGTTCGGATGGGCGCCGCCGGAATAGTCGAAATCGGTGCGCATGGCGCTGAACAGGCGGCCGGTCTGGACCGGATCGCCATAGACGATGGTCTTCTCATAGGGACCCATGGCGCTTTCGCCGCCGGCCTCGGTGCGGTCGGCCTGGGCGCCCTCGGCGTATTTGCCGAGGTCGGCGACTTCCTGACGATAGAGGCTGGCGTAGAGCTCGGGCTGGGTCTTGATAGCTTCCGGCAGGGTCAGGCTGACCTTGGCGTAGGGGGTGGCGCTTTCGTATTTCAACGGGCCGTCCGCCTGGGCCGTCGCGGCGGGCTTCGACGCCTCGGGCGCCTTCTGCTCGTTGCGCTGGCAGGCGGCGAGCGAGGCCGCGACGGCGACGGTCAGGAGGAGGGCGCGGAGCGGGACGCGGTACGAGGTCATGCGGAGTTCCTTTTGGGAGGGCTCGATCAGGAAGCTAGGCCGTTGAACGCGATGGCGGCCAGAAGGATCAATCCGGCCTCGCGATTTGATTTGAACAGGTGCAGGGCCAGGGCGCCGTCCTCGGGTTTCAGCGCCTTGACCTGCGAGGCCAGGTGCAGGGCGTAGGCGGCCAGACCGACATAGAAGACGGGGCCGAGACCGGCGACGAAACCGGCGGCGCCCGCCAGCAGGACGGCCAGGACGTAGAAGATCGCCACGCCCGGCTTGACCTGTGAGCCCAGACGCCGGGCCGAGGATTTGACCCCGGCCATGACGTCGTCCTCGATGTCCTGAAGCGCGTAGATGGTGTCGTAGCCGAGGGTCCAGAAGACGCCGCCGGCGTACAGAAGCAGGGCTGACAGGGCGAGGTGGCCCATCTGGTTCAGCCCCTCCGCCATCCAGTAGGCGTCGCCGCTGGCGCGGACTTGCAGCACATAGAACCAGCCGAGCGAGAACAGGCCGCCGGTCGCCGCCGCGAAGCCCAGCAGGGCGCCCCAGTTGAAGGTCAGGCCCAGCCAGGCCTGGGGCCACCAGGTGATGCGCTTCATGAAGGGATAGGCCGCGACCAGTCCCAGCGACAGGGCGCCGAGGATGACAGACATGAGGTTCATGGTCAGCAGGATGCCCAGGCTGATCAGGCACAGACCGGCGACGAAGGCCCAGGCCTGTTTTACGCTGATCTGGCCCGCCGGAATGGGGCGCATCGCGGTGCGGGCCACCTGGGCGTCGAAGTCGCGGTCGATGATGTCGTTCACGGCGCAGCCCGCCCCGCGCATCAGGGAGGCGCCGATGGCGAAGCCCGCGATCAGCCACAGCTCATAGCCGCCGAAGGGCCGGTCGTACTGGTTCAGGGCCAGCATGATCCCCTGCCAGCCAGGCAGCAGCAGCAGCCAGATGCCGATGGGGCGGTCGAAGCGGCCCAGCTTCAGCCACGGCTTCAGCCCCTCGGGGGCGTAGCGGTCCACCCAGTTCTGGCGGGCGGCGTCGGGAAGCGGGGCTGTGCTCATGCAGCGGTCTTAGACCCTGAGGCGGGCGCGGGTGAAGGGGCTGTGTCCGACCGACGTCATGCGAAAGCCATTGCGCGCGCGGTCACGCCGCGCTTAGTGGCGGTTCAAACGGGAGGGAGCCGCCGATGACTGATGCGCCGATCACGGGCCCCGCGTCCTATTTTCCTTCCATCGAGAAGAAGTACGGACGGCCCATCGCCGAGTGGAAGGCCGAGGTGCGCGCCCGCTATCCGGCCAAGCACATGGAACTGGTGACCATGCTCAAGGACGACCACGACATGGGGCACGGCCACGCCAACGCCATCGTGGCGCATACGCTGGCGGAAGACGGACTGAAGTAGGGCGCGGCCTGCCGGCTAAACCAGGAAAACGTCTGGAAACGAGCGGAGACCATAGGCCTGGTTTCAACCCATTGCGGACATCCCCAGCACAGGTCGCGACGCCTTTGACGACAAGAACCGTCGCCTGCTCGGCGACGACTGAGGTTCTACCTCGCCAGACGCTCCCTGGACTCGTCGGCGCTGAATACGATGTCGGGATCGGGCTTCTGACACTCCAGGCCGGGGCGGTTCAACTGATGCAGGACGTGGCGGATGATGTTCAGCCGCGCCTTCTTCTTGTTGTCGGTGGCCACCACGGTCCAGGGCGCATAGTCGAAATGGGTGCGCTCCAGCATCTGGTCGCGGGCCGCGGAATAGTCGCTCCAGCGCTTTTGCGCCTCGGCGTCCAGAGGCGAGACCTTGAAGCGTTTCAGCGGGTGGGTGGTGCGTTCCTCAAGCCGCCGCGCCTGTTCGTCCTGGCTGATGTCCAGCCACAGCTTGATCAGGGTGACGCCAGACTGGGTCAGCATCCGCTCGAAGTGCGGGGCGTCGTGCAGGAAGCGTTCGTGCTGGGCGGGGGTGCAGAAGCCCATGACGGCCTCGACGCCCGCGCGGTTGTACCAGGAGCGGTTGAAGAAGACGATTTCACCGGCGGCGGGCAGGTGGGGGGCGTAGCGCTGGAAATACCACTGGGTCAGTTCGCGGTCGCTGGGCTTGGGCAGGGCGATGACGCGGGTCTGGCGCGGTGCCATGAACTCGGTCATGCGCTTGATCGCGCCGTCCTTGCCGGCGGCGTCGCGTCCTTCAAAGACGATGACGATCTTCAGTTCCTGTTCGATGGCCCAGGCCTGGGTTTCCACCAACTGGATCTGCAGGGCTTCGAGGGTGTCTTCGTAGTCGTTCTTGGCCATCGGAGGCGTCCCATTGTCGCGATAGGCGAAGCTTGCTGCGAATTCATTGGCGCCGCCAGCCTGGCTGTTGTGAGTGGAACGCAAGGGAGCCCGAAATGATCAATCGTCGTCATGTCATCGCCGCCAGCGCCGTCGCCAGCGTCCTGCCTGCCGCCGCCGCCGCTGAGCCGGTCACAGCTTTTGACGCGGCGCTGGGCGCCGCCTTTGACGGGGTGAAGCCGGCCGCCCTGGCGGGCGGACTGGTCACGGCGCAGGGGCTGGCATGGTCGGGCGTGCGGGGTGTTCGTCGCAGCGGGCAGGACGCCGCGGCTCTGGCCAGCGACCGCTGGCACCTGGGCTCCAACACCAAGGCGATGACGGCGGCGGTGTTCGCGCGGCTGGTCGAGCAGGGGCGGGCGCGCTGGGCCATGCCGTTGGCCGAGGCCTTTCCCGGTGTGAGCATCGACGCGGCCTGGGACGGAACGACGCTGGACGATTTCATGAGCCACAGCGCGGGGCTGAAGGACGAGGCGGTGATGGGCATGGCCTGGCTGATGACGGCGCGGGCCGATCCCAAGTCCCTGCCTGAACAGCGCCGCGCCATCGTCGAGAAGGCCTTGGTCGCGCCGCCATCGGGCCGGCGCGGGACCTTTGAATACGGCAACGCCAACTATGTCCTGATCGGCGCCGCCATCGAGGCCATCACGGGCGGGTCGTGGGAGGCGGCGATGCAGGGCGAACTGTTCACACCGCTGGGCCTTACCTCGGCCGGGTTCGGCGCGCCGAAAGGGGAGAACGCCTGGGGCCATCGTCGTATCGGCGAGACGGCGATCGCCATGGATCCGAGCGACGACGGCGCCGATAATCCGCTGGCGCTCGGTCCGGCGGGAACGGCGCACATGACGGCGGCGGACTATGCCCGTTTCCTGCAGATATTCCTGACCGAAGGCGGCGGCTGGTTGCAGCCTGAGACGGTGCGACGGCTGATCACCCCGGCTGACGGCCGGTCCTACGCCTATGGCTGGATCGTCCTGCCGCCCCAGCCCTGGGCCAGGGGGGCAGTGATCGCACACGAGGGATCGAACACAATGTGGCACGCCATCGCCATCGTCGATCCGGCGGGCGGGCGAGCCTTGTTCGGGTTGTCGAACGACGGCGGGCGCGGCGGTTCCGCCTGTCAGGCCCTGGCAATGGGGATCCTGCGCGCCCTCTAGGGCATTGGCTTGGGGATGACAGCAAAGCCCACACCCTTGGCCGACCTCTGGAGCGGAGGCATGACGCTGGGGCTCGTCGCCTGCGGTCTGTTCTTTCTGCTGGACGCCTGGGCGCCGCCGCAGGATTTGCCGTGGAAACCGCTGGATCTGCGTCAACCTCCGGGGCGCGCTACGAAGATGAAGATCGCGCGACTGGACCTCGATGACCGCGTCCCGTTGGAGGAGGTCGAAGCGGCGACGGCGAGTTGTCTGGGTCTGTTGCGACAGGCGGGGGTCGAGGCGGAGCGCGTAGATGATCGTGACGACGGCGGCTTCTGCGTCGTGCGCGGAGCGGTGCGTCTGAGGGGCGGGGCCATGACGCCGATCAGCCCCCAAGGTCTGACGATGCGCTGTCCCGTCGCCGTTCGCCACATTCTGTGGGACCGTCACGTGCTGCAACCCGCAGCGCGCGAGATCATGGGGGCGGAGGCGCGTCGGATCGACAGTCTGGGGACCTATGCCTGTCGACGCATTTATGGCTCGCAGCAGGTCACAGCGCGGCCCAGTCAGCACGCCCGCGGCAACGCCGTTGACATCGCCGGCGTCCGACTGGCCGACGGGCGGATGGTTTCAGTTGTGCGAGACTGGGATGGGCAGGGACCGGCCGGGGCCGGCGGCGCGGCGTTTATGCGGCGCCTGCGCGATGGCGGTTGCCGCCTGTTCGGCAATGTTCTGACGCCGGATTACAATGCGGCGCACCGGGATCACTTCCACCTCGACGCCGCTGATACGGGCGTCTGCACGCGGGCGCGCGTTAACCCAGACGGCGTGCGGCGAGGTGCGCTTTACAGTTGACGGACTGTGGATAGTCGGGTGACAAAGTCGTGCAGTCCGGATTTCACGTGGGGTCCAAACCCGCGTCTCGCTCCTTCGCCTGAACGAGCTTGTCCAGATGGACTGACGGATTCTCCAGCATGGAAATCCGCCTGGCAAAGCGCGTTTACGGAGACGCTAGATGGCGACCGGCACGGTCAAGTGGTTCAACCCCACCAAGGGTTATGGCTTCATCCAACCCGATGGCGGCGGCCAGGACGTTTTCGTCCACGTCACCGCTGTTCAGAAGGCTGGCCTGCAAGGCCTCGATGAAAACGCCAAGGTCGAATACGAGCTGGAAAACCAGCGCGGCAAGACCTCGGCAGTGGACCTCAAGGTTCTCTAAGGCCCAGGAAAAAGGCGCGGGACCTGCGGGTTCCGCGCCTTTTTTATGTCTGGAAGAGAATGGCGCTGACGTGCGGCTCGCGGAGCCGCGCTTGAGCGCAGAATAAATGCTCTCTGGTTGCCCGGAGTGCGCACCTAGAATCCCAGTTCCGCCCGCAGGGCTTCGGGCGTCACGCCGCCGGCGCGAAGCTCGGCGAGCGTCACCGACTGGTCGCGCTTGGCGTAGCGGCGGCCGTCGGGGCCGGTCAGCAACCGGTGGTGGCGATAGACGGGTGCGGGCCAGCCCATCAGGGCCTGGATCAGGCGCTGGATATGGGCGGCCTCGAACAGGTCCAGTCCGCGGATGACATGGGTGATCTCTTGCAGGGCGTCGTCGTGTGTGACGGCGAGGTGGTAGGCCGTGCCGGCGTCCTTGCGCGCCAGCACCACGTCGCCCGCCGTGTCGGGACGGGCGCGGATGACGCCGGTTTCGCCGTCTGGGCCGACACCCTGTTCGACAAACGACAGTGCTTTCCATTCGCTTTCACCGAGAGCTTCACGCGCGCGGTCCAGCGACAGCCGCCAGGCGTAGGGACGGCCCTCGGCCAGAAGACGGGCTTCTTCATCCGGCGCGTGCGGGCCGGGGCGGACGGCATCGGCCGGTCCGTGCGGGGCGTCGCCGATGGCGTCGAGTATGTCCTTGCGGGTGCGGAAGCAGCGGTAAAGCAGCCCGCGCGCGCCCAAGGCGTCGATGACGGCGGCGTAGTCGGCCAGATGCTCGGACTGGCGCCGCACCGGGGTCTCCCAGTCGAGGCCGAGCCAGGCCAGGTCCTCAAAGATGGCCGTCTCGAACTCGGGCTTGCAGCGCGTTGGGTCGATGTCCTCGATACGCAGGATGAAGCGGCCTCCGACTTCGCGCGCCGCGCTCCAGGCCGTCAGGGCCGAGAAGGCGTGCCCCTTGTGCAGGCGGCCGGTGGGCGAGGGGGCGAAGCGGGTGGCGAACATGGGGGGCAGCCTAGCGGTTTCCGGCCGTGGTCAGAATGGGGGACGGGCGGCCTCTTTCCCGAGGGCTTCGCCTCGGCCTAGCATGAGGCATGGCCAGCGCACCGTCTTCATCCTCTATCGCCGCCGCCCGCGAGGCTCTGGCCGCCGCTGATCCGGCGTTAGCGCGGGCGCACGCCTCGACCCCCGTGTTCGAATGGCGGCTGCGGCCCGGCGGCTATGAGGGCCTGTTTCGCATGATCGTGGAGCAGCAGGTCTCGGTCGCCGCCGCCGCCTCGATCTGGAAGCGGACTGTGGAGGGGCTGGGGGGCGTGGTGTCGCCGGACACGGTGCTGGCGCTGGACGTGGAGACGCTGCGCACCTTTGGCCTGTCGGGGCAGAAGGCGAAGTACGGCCATGAGATCGCGCGGGCTCATACCGAGGGCCGCATCGACTTCGACGATCTGGAACGGCTGGACGACGCCGAGGCCATCGCGGCGCTGGTGGCCATCAAGGGCGTGGGGAAATGGACGGCGGAGACCTTCCTGATGTTCTGCGAGGGGCGGCTGGATGTCTTTCCCGGCGGCGACGTGGCCTTGCAAGAGGCGATGCGCTGGGCTGACGCGGGGGAGACGCGGCCCAATGAGAAACAGGCCTATGCGCGGGCGGAAATCTGGCGGCCGCATCGCGGAGTGGCGGCGCATCTGCTCTGGGGGTGGTATGGAGGGATCAAGCGTGGCGATATCGCGCTGGAGGACCCGCCGACTTGAGCCCGTTGATTGACGCCGACCTGACCCGGCCTGAGACCGTCTTGCCGCTGCTGGACTTCGCCGGCGTGGCCGTCTTCGCGGCGACCGGCGCCCTGGCCGCCGCGCGCGAGAAGCATGATCTGGTGACGTTCGCCTTCTTCGGCGCCATCACCGGCGTCGGGGGCGGGACGTTGCGCGATCTGCTGATCGGGGCGCCGGTCTTCTGGGTGCAGGACTGGCGCTACATCGCCGCCTGCGTGCTGGCGGCGACGGCCATATGGATGTTGGGGGCGCGGACATGGCGTTTCCGGGCCCTGCTGTGGCTGGATGCAATCGGCCTGGCGGCCTATGGCGTCATGGGGGCGGCAAAGGCGGCCACCTATGGCGTGGCGCCCCTGATCTGCGTGGTCATGGGGGTGTTGACGGCCTGCTTCGGCGGGGTGGTGCGCGACGTCCTGGCGGGCCAGCCGTCGATCCTGCTGCGACGCGAGTTGAACATCACCGCCGCCCTGCTGTCGGCGGGTCTGTTCGTGACCTTGAAGGCCCTGACCATGCCGACCTGGCCGGCGGTGGGGGTGGCGGTCGTGGCGGGCTTTGGCCTGCGCGCGGGCGCTCTGTTGTGGGGCTGGAGCCTGCCGGCCTTTCCCAGCGCGCCGGGTCGAAACTGAGGATTGATCCATGACCGATGTGCCCGCCGCCTATCACGACGCGCCGCGCTGGCCGTTCGGCGATAGCCCCGAACTGGCCGACGAACTGCTGGCCCTGGTGTTGGCGGGCGGCAAGCGCGCCACCTGTTCGTCGCTGGCGGCGTGCGAGGCCGACATCATGCCGACGGTGGGCGAGGTCAGCGTCATCCTGGACGGCGCCGGGGTTCCGCGCTGCGCCATCCGCACGACCGAGGTCGAGATCATGCCCTTCGAGCAGGTCAGCGAGGACTTCGCCCGCGCCGAGGGGGAGGGCGACCTGACCTATGAATGGTGGCGCGACGCGCACGAGGCCTATTATCGCCGCGAAGGCAGCTGGGCGCCGGGCATGAAGGTGGTCTGCGAACGCTTTGAACTGGTCGAGATCTTCTGAGGCGGCGTCACGAAAACGCTGCATGTCGGTCATGGCGATGAGGGGGAATCGGGCGTAGGCTGTTCTGGCTAAGACTAGGGAAGGAGACGTGTCCTCACTCCTGTCGCCTCAAGATCCCCCCGTATGAGCGGGAGGGCCTGATGCAGGTCCTGACCCGTCCCCCGTCCGGCTTTCCCGCCCTGGTGCTGAACGCCGACTTTCGGCCTTTGTCCTATTACCCGCTGTCGATCTGGCCCTGGGAAGAAGTGGTCAAGGCCGTCTGGCAGGAGCGCGTCGATGTGGTCGCCACCTATGACAAGGTGGTCCGCAGCCCGTCGATGGAGATGCAACTGCCCAGCGTCATTTCGCTGAAGTCCTACGTCGATCAGGACCGCAAGCCCGCCTTCACCCGCTTCAACGTCTTCCTGCGCGACGGTTTCGCCTGCCAATATTGCGGGCAGGGCGGACTGGCCCAGGACCTGACCTTCGACCACGTCATCCCCCGCTCGCGCGGCGGTCGCACCACCTGGCAGAACATCGTCGCCGCCTGCGGGCCGTGTAACTTGCGTAAGGGCGGGCGCACGCCGCAGCAGGCGGGAATGCCCCTGCTGCGCCGCGCCGCGCATCAGCCGAATTCGTGGGAGCTGCAGGAAGCCGGGCGCCGCTTCCCGCCCCACTATCTGCACCAGAGCTGGCTCGATTATCTCTACTGGGACATCGAGCTGGAGCCCTAGGCGACCTGGCGCGGCAGGGGGCGAGCCGCTCGCAGGGCGACAGCCTTGCGATCAAACTGACACGAAACTTCATCGTCGCTGACATGAGCGGTCCGTATAGCCACGCCCCGGCGGGGGGCGTTGCGTGTGATCGGTCACGAACAGGAGGTGGGGCGGACGCTGGCGGCGCAGAACCGGGTCCTGCTGGCCTATGTGCGACGACGGCTGGCGACAGCGGGCGACGCCGAGGACGTGGCGCAGGAGGCGATCATGCGCGTCCTGGCGCGGGCGCGTGAGACCCTGATCAGCGACCCGCTATCCTACGCCATGCGCACGGCGCGCAATATCCTGATCGATCGCGGCCGCCGCGTCGTCAATGTGCAGATCGAGGATCTGGAAGAGGCGGATCATCTCATCGACAGCGGGGCGACGCCGTTGGAGGCGCTGGACATGAGTGAGCGACTACAACTATGTCAGCGGGCGCTGGAGGCCATGCCGGCCTTGCGGCGAGAGGTCTTTGTGCGACGTCGTGCGGGCGAAGAGTCTTATGAAGCGATCGCTCGTGATCTGAGGTTGTCAGTCGAGGCCGTGCAGAAACATTACAGCCGCGCAGCCCAGACGCTGCGCCGAACGGCGGAGGGCCGCCATGCCGACCAGATTTAACCGATCAAAAGATGATCGTGAGGCTGCGCTTTGGGCTGACGCCAGACGGGAGGCGACATGGTCGCCACAACAACAGGCGGCGCTTGATCAGTGGCTGGAGGGGCGACCGGAACGGGCGGAACTGCTGAGGCGACATGACGCCCTGATTTCCGACGCCGCCGTGATCTGGGCGACGCAGCGGGTGGCGCGGGCGCGACCGGCGCCGCGGGGCCGCCAGTCGGCGCCGCGCGCTCTTGTCATCGGCGGCGGACTGGCGGCGGTTTTCGGGGCGCTGGCGCTTGTGACGGTCGTCATGCCGCGAGGGGACCTGATCGTCGGCTCTCCGGGCGTCCCTCAGCCTATCGCATTGGCGGACGGTTCCGCCGTTCTGCTGAACGGCTTGAGCGAAGTTCGCGTCGAACTGGATGACAAGGAACGGCGGTTGCATCTGAAGGGCGAGGGCTTCTTTGAGGTCGCGCCTGACAAGGAACGACCTTTCTCGGTCGAGGTCGACGGCGTGCGCGTCACGGCCCTGGGGACCCGTTTCAACGTGGATCAACGCCAGACCCCTGACGGCAAGGTGGTCGAGGTGGTGGTGTTCGAGGGCGTCGTGAAGGTGATGTCGAACCGGGGCATGTGGATGAAGGTGCGGGCGGGTCAACGCGCGACAGTCCTGGGCGGCGTGGTGGAGCGCGAGACGATGTTCAGGCCGGAAGCCAAGACCGACGTTCCGTCCTGGGCCAAGGGGTGGCTGGAGTTCAATGAAGCCACCCTGGCCAGTGTGGTCGAGGACCTGGAACGCGCCACGGGCGTCCAGGTCAAGCTGGCGGACCCGGGCGTGGGGCGGGCTCTGGTCAGCGGGCGTTTCGCCTATGATCGACCCGAAGACGCCTTGGCCGCCATGGCTGGAATTCACGGCTTCAAACTGACCCGTCAGGGAGCGGATCATTTTGAGATTTCCAAAGGTTAGGCGACCTTCAGGGCAAGTTTTCATGACAGCTGTCAGGACCTCTGCAGTCGCCGTCTAACCCCATAACGATCCGTATGATCGCAGGGGATTATCGAATGCCTATTCACAAGACCGGCCTGCTTACAGCGGCCGCCATCGCGGTTCTGGCGTCCGCCGCCGCGCCTGCCTACGCCTGGCAGGCGACGCCGGGAGCGGAGACGCGCGCCGCCATTTCCATTCCGGCCCAGGACCTGGGCCGGGCGTTGCAGGCCTTGTCGCGCGACACAGGCCTGCAGATCGTCTTTGATCCGAGCCTCACGCGGGGGCGGACCTCCAACGCCGTCGCCGGGGCGATGACGCCGCGTGAGGCGCTGCGTCGCATGATCGCCGGATCGGGCGTCGAGGCGCGCGAGGTGCGCGGCGTCCTGACCCTGGTGCGGCAGTCGGCGGAGGTCAGCGCCACGTCGCCCGACGCCTTTGAGGTCGCCGAGGTCGAGGTGGTCGGCTATGCGGCGGGCCTGCGCCGGTCGCTGGACGCCAAGCGCAAGGCCGACTTCATCTCGGACGTGATCAGCGCCGACGACATGGGCGATCTGCCCGCCAACAACGTGGCCGAGTCCCTGTCGCGCCTGCCGGGCGTCAATGCGGTGCGCAACCACACGACGGGCGAGGGCGACCGCATCACCATTCGCGGCCTGTCGACCGAGTTGAACAACTACACCATGAACGGCGTGCGCATGGGCGGCGCCGGTTCGCCGGGCGACAACTTCTATCGCGGCGTGCGTCTCAGCTTTCTGCCGCCGGAAGGCATCGACTCAATCACCGTCATCAAGAGCCTGACCCCGGACCGCGACGGCGACGCTCTGGGCGGCACCATCGACATCCGCACCCCGACCGCCTTCGACCATGATCCGGTCTATGGCGTCCTGTCGGTCTCGGCCGGGATGCTGGACAAGTTCGACGACGAGAAGTCGGGCGAGATTTCCGGCTCGTTCGGGCGCCAGTTCAACGACAACTGGGGCCTGTTCGTCACCGGCAGCTGGTCGCGTCGCAAGTCGCAGTTCGAAGAGAACGGCGTGGACGGCGATAACCAGCCGTCAGTCTGGTACGCCGACAGCGAGACCTTGGGATGGGACACCGACACCTTCGTCATGCGGGGCATGAACCTGGGTTTCGGTGAGACCGAGGTCGAACGCCACGGCCTGAACGCCAGCCTCGATTATCGCGGGGTCGACCACGACTTTCACCTGCGGGGTCAGTTCAACGAGTACGCCAAGGAAGAGTTCGGCAACCGTCTGAATTTCCGCAACGACACCAGTCGAAACTCGGCGCGTTTGAGTCAGGTCGACAAGACCATGACCGGTCTGGTTCGACCCGAGGACGCGGTGATCGGCACGGACGCCGGTCTGGGGCGAATCTACAGCTACACCACGGCCCAGATCGTGGACCGTGACAAGGACGGTCGGATCACCGACGCCGACCGTTCGGCGCGGTCCTATTATACGCTGGACGGCGCCTCGGGGACCTGGGACCCGCAGGGCTTCCGCCTGCGTCGCTTCTGGGAAGGCTCGCGCGAGACCGGCACGGTGATGTCGCTGAACCTCGGCGGCGTCAGCCGCCTGGGCGACTTCACGGTCGACTATGACCTCTCCTACGCCAAGTCGGAGGACAATACCGACGACTCCTATGAGATGGAGTTCCGCAGCGACAAGTACGGCTGGCTCGGCAACAAGGGCGTCGATGTCGTCAACTTCGGCGACAGTCGCTTTCCCAAGTGGATGCTGAACGACGCCGGCATGGCGGCCATCCACGACAACGCCCAGTACGACTTCGCCGGTCTGTCGGGCGAGATCGGCGGCGCGCAGGAAGAGCTGTGGCAGGGCCAGTTCAACGTCGAATGGCGTCCCGTCTCGACCTGGCTGGAAGCGGTCAAGGCGGGCGGCAAGTACTATAGCTCCAAGCGCTCGACCTACAGCGGCGAGTTCATGGATCTGGGCGCCAGCGGCACCCTGGCCAACTTCTCGCGCTTCTACGGCAAGGAGGTCGTCAGCCTGTTCGACGGCGAGTATTCGGGCCTCTATCGTCTGGGCACGGTGATCGACAACGGCGCCATGCTGGCTGAACTGCAGCGCGCCATGGCGGGGAACAGCGACTTCTTCGACGGCTTCGCCACCGATCCCGGCAACGCCGAACTGAGCGGAGAGGACAGCTTCACCTTCAAGGAGGACATCTTCGCCGGCTATCTGATGGCCACGGCCCGCTTCGGCCGGGCGCAGATTCTGGGCGGCGTCCGCGTCGAGAGCACCAATAACGAGATCGACGCCTACATCCTGGACGAGGTTCAGGGCGCGCACTACGCCACGGACAAGAGCGACTTCGTCAACGTCCTGCCGTCGATCCACCTGAACTATGATCTGGACGACCGGACCAAGGTCCGCGCCGCCATCTGGACCAGCTTCGCGCGCCCCGATATCGCCCGCATGTCCTCGGCGCGGGAATATGGCTACGACAGCGACCCGGACGGCGACGGCACGGTGAACCCGAAGAGCGAATGGCTGCTGGTCGCCATCGAGCAGGGCAACCCGGATCTGAAGCCTATGAAGGCGATCAACTACGACCTGTCGATCGAGCGCTACAACGGCGACACAGGGGCCTATTCGCTCGGCCTGTTCTACAAGGACATCGAGAACTTCCTGTACCGCTCCTCGTCGTCGAACATTCGCGACGGGACGTCGGGCGTGAACGTGGGTCCTGACGGCGTGACCGTCTCCAAGCCCAACAACGGCAAGTGGGCGCGGGTTTACGGCGTCGAGATGAGCGCCCAGCAGGTCTTCCACTGGTTGCCGGGTCCGCTGTCGGCGCTGGGCGCCAGCGTAAACCTGACGCTGCAGAAGTCGGAGGCCGAGACCGGCATTTCCTGGCACCCGGAAGGCTACACCCTGCCGCTGATGGAGACGCCCGAGGCCGTCGCCAACGTGCAGATCTTCTGGGCGCGCGACGGCTGGGAGGCCTACGCCGCCTACAGCTATCAGTCGGAATTCCTTGAGGGCATCCAGGACTTCGGCAACAACCCCTATGAGCAGGACTACGAGTTCGTGGACCTGAACGTGCGGCGCAAGCTGTGGAACGGGGCGACGGCGTCGGTGCAGGTGCAGAACCTCTTCGACAACCACACCTACTGGTACACGGCCGGCGCCAGCACGAACTCCAGCCGCGCCTACATCAAGAACGGGCGGTCGATCTCGGTCGGCCTGACCTACGTCTTCTGATCGGGCAGGGAAGCATGAAAACGACCCACGCCCTGATGCTCGGGGCCGCGCTGGCGGCCCTGGGCGGACAGACGATGGCGCAGACCGCCGAGCGTCCGCTGCGTCCCGAACCCGCGCCGGTCCAGGCCTCGGACCGGCCCGTCGCGCCGCCGACCGAGCAGCCGGAACGGATCATCCTGAACCTGACCGCCGATCCGGCGCACGAGATGGCGATCACCTGGCGCACCGCGCCGGGCCTGCTCGGCTTCGTCGAATACGCCGAGGCTCAGGACGGTCCAGACTTCATCCAGCAGGCGGTCCGCGCCACCGCCGTCACCGACGACGCGACCATCGGCGTGCGCGAGGCGCCTGAGTTCCGGGCGGCCTATCATTCGACGGTGCTGAAGGGGCTGACGCCGGAGACGGTTTACGCCTATCGCGTCGGCGACGGCGCGCGCTGGTCTGAATGGCTGCAGTTCCGCACGGCGGCCACCACGGCCAAGCCCTTCACCTTCCTCTACATGGGGGACATGCAGAATAACATTCTCAGCGAGGCTTCCCGCACCATGAGGATGGCGTTCCGCAAGGCCGGTGACGCCGCCTTCGTCATTCACGCGGGTGACCTGATCAACCGGCACGACAGTGATAACGAGTGGGGCGAATGGTTCGCCGCCGGCGGCTTCCTCTACGCCCAGACGCCGCAGATGCCGACGCCGGGCAATCATGAGTACGGGCGCGGCCCCGTGCTGAACCCGCAATGGCGGCGTCAGTACACCCTGCCGGAAACCGGGCCGGCGGGCGTCGAGAAGCTGAAGGAGACGGCCTGGACCGTCGACTATCAGGGCCTGCGCCTGATCTCGGTCGACGCCCCCCTGTTCCACGGCGACGAGGCTATGCGGGCGGAGATGGTGCGCTGGCTGGACGGGCTTCTGGCGAACAACCCCAACCGCTGGACGGCGCTGTTCCTGCACTTCCCGCTGTTCTCGATCGACCCGGATCGCGACAACTCGCGTGTGCGCGACGCCCTCAAGCCGTTGATCGACAAGTATGGCGTCGACCTGGTGCTGCAGGCCCACGACCACGGCTATGCACGCGGCGCCATCGGAACCGGGCCCATGCTCAATGCGGGACCGGCGCGACCGTCCGATCACGGCTCGACCTATGTCGTCTCGGTCGCGGGCCCCAAGATGTACCCGGTCGCCGATCTGGGCTGGGCTACACGTTCGGCCTCGCGGACCCAGACCTTCCAGACGCTGGAGGTTTCGCCGGACGCCGTGACCTATCGGGCCTTCACCGCGACGGGGCGCGAACTGGACGCCTTCCGCCTGACCAAGGGGGATGACGGGGTGGCGCGAGCCGAGCCCCTGCCTCTGGAAGGCGGCGATTGAGGGTTTCGCGACCCGGGCCCCGGGTTCTTTCAGTGGGTTGCGGCGAGATCAGCCTGCGACGCCTTCCAGCGCTCCAGGTACTCCAGTCGTCGCAGGACCTTTGAGCCCGGGTCCAGAAGGATGTGGGCGCTGGCGGAGGCGGTGAAGGCGGAGCGCCCCTCGGTCATGGGCAGGGTGCGGGTTCGGCCGTCCACCTCGACCTCGACGGGCAGGGGGAAGGGGCGGCCGTTTCCGGTCTTCCATTCCAGGGTGACGCGGTCGCCGTCGCGGGTCATGACCAGATCGGGCAGGGCGGCCTGATAGAGGTAGGCGTCGAAGAACCAGCCCAGGTCGCGGCCGGTCACGGCGTTGACGATGGAGATGAACTCCGGCGTCGTGGCGTAGCGCGGCGCGAAGTTGCCGGGCTGGGGATCGGGGCGGCCGTACACGAGACGGCGAAGGCTTTCGTAGAAGGCGTCGTCGCCGATGTAGAGGCGCAGGGTGTGGGCGATCAGGGCGCCCTTGTAATAGAGGTCCAGCCCCGGCCCGGTCTCGCCGTTATAGACCGTGCCCGCATCCTGCGGCTGGCCCGACACCATGGGGAAGCGGTTGGCGAGCGTCAGCCGCATGGTCTGCAGCTCTGACTGCATGGCCCTCTCGCCGTTCAGCCAGCGGGCGTAGAGGGGCTGCATGTAGGTGCCGAAGCCCTCGTGCATCCACATGTCGTCCCAGTCGGCGTTGGTCAGCTGATTGCCGAACCATTCGTGCGCCAGTTCGTGCTGCAACAGCCAGTCATAGCCCTTGCCGTCCAGCTTGTAGCCGTTGCCGTAGGCGTTGATGGTCTGATGCTCCATGCCCAGGTGCGGTGTCTCGACCACGCCCATCTTCTCGTCGCCGAAAGGGAAGGGGCCGATGGTCGCCTCGTAGAAGTCGAGCTGTTTGGGGAATTCGGCGAACAGGGCGGCGGCCTTGGCCGGGTCGGTCGAGGCCAGGCGCCAGAAGCGCAAGGGCACGGTGTTGCCGAAGCGGCTAGGGTAGTCGGCGGCCATCTCGACAAAGGGGCCGACGTTCAGGCTGATGGCGTAGGTGTCGGGCTGGCGCGCGGTCCAGTTCCAGGTGGTCGTGCCGTCGCCGTTGTCGGTCTTGCCCAGGAAGCGGCCGTTGGCGGGGGCGCTGAGGGCCGAGGGGACGGTGATGTGCAGGTCCACCCGGTCCGGTTCGCCCTGAGGATGGTCGACGCAGGGCCAGAACAGATCGCAGCCCTCGCCCTGAACCGCGCTGGCGATCCATGGCTGGCCGTCAGGCGCCTCGGCCCAGACGAAGCCGCCATCCCAGGGCGCACGTTTGGCCTGATGCGGGCGGCCGGAATAGGCGATGCGGACTGAGGCCGTCTGGCCCGCCGTCAGGGGGCGCGGCAGGGGGATGGTCAGCCGGCCCTCGGGATTGCTCCAGTCGGCGACGGGCTGGTTGTCCACGGTAATGGCGGCGATGGTGAAGAGCGCATCCAGCTCGACCACGACGGCGCTGGTCGGGGCTGTGGCGGTGAAGTCGAGGACGGCGATGCCCTCGATCGACTGGCTTTCCGGCAGAAGCTTGAACGACAGGTCGGCCTTGTCGAAGCGCAGGGCCAGCTGTTCCGGCGTGCGCGGCGTGCCGCTGGACAGGGTGAAGGGCGTCGAATCGCGAGCGTGAGCGACTTCCTGCGCCAGAGCCGGGGCGCTGAGCAGGGCGGTGGTCAGGCAGAGGGCGGCGGTCAGGCGCAAGGCTTCGGCTCCGGCAGAGGTCGCCATGACCGTAGCCGCGGCAGGCAAACGCGCAAAGAAAAAGGCCGGTGTTTCCACCGGCCTCTTCAAATCTGGTCAGACGGCGCTGATTAGGCGGCGGTCTGCTCAGCCAGCTTGGCCTTGACCTGACGCTTGATGCGCAGGGCGGCGGTCGACAGCTTTTCGTCGCGCGCCTTGACGATGAAGACGTCCAGGCCGCCCTTGTAGTCGAGCGTGCGCAGGGCGGCGTTCGAGATACGCAGCGAGAAGGTTTGGCCCAGGGCTTCCGAAGCCACCTTGACCGTCTTCAGCGACGGCAGGAAGCGGCGCTTGGTCTTGATGTTCGAGTGGCTCACATTGTGGCCGACCATCGGGCCGATACCCGTGAGTTCGCAACGACGCGACATCTTAAGATCCTCAAGGTCACATCCGCGATACGTGAGCGGACGCATGAAACAGGTGTTCGCAGCAGGCGGACCCCTGCGAGAGAGGTGGCCGTATAGAGGAATGACTCGGAGGCCGTCAAGGCTGGAGTCGAGTCAGGCCGGGGATGGCGCCAAGGATGACCCGCGAGGATCGCCTTCGTTCAGCCCGCGTTCAACGACCTGCTATATAGAGGATCGCATGAAGACCTATCGGAAGCTGCTCACCATGAAGACGCTGCCTGTTTCGTTCGCCCGCATTCTGGCCGTAGCCGCCCCCGTGGTGGCGGGCGCCGTCATGCTGGGCGCGCCGGCGGCGGCCCCCCAGGCCCAGACCGCGGCTGCGGGCCAGCCGGTCCTGCCAGGCTATTGGGAATACACCACCAACGCCGTGGGCAGCCGTGACACCGAAACCAAGTGCGTCCGCCCCAGCGAGATCAACCGCTTCTTCGGCGGTCTGTCGACCAACCGGTGGAAATGCACCTATTCGACGCGTGAGGTGGCCGATGGTCGCGCCCGCTTCCAGGGAGCCTGCCAGGACAAGAAGGGCCGTCGTATCAACGTGCGTCTGAACGGCACCTATCAGCCCGAAAGCTTCCAGTTCAACGGCGGGGCACAACTGTTGCGCGGCACCCCCTATATCCCCGCCAGCATCACCGCCCGCCGCCTGGCGGCCCAGTGCCCGGCGGGCGCCGAGTATTTCTGAAGCGGGGCAGGCCCGCGCGGGTAGCCGCCCATAGAAAAAGGCCCGGCGTTTCCGCCGGGCCTTTGTCGTATCGGATGCTTGCCCGAAGATCAGGCGGCTTCGGCCTCGGCGGCCGCAGCTTCCAGTTCAGCGGCGGTCGGGACCGGCTTCTTGGCGCTCAGCGACTTGGCCAGCAGGGCGACGGCGGCGTCCTTGTCGATGCGGTTGGCGGCGGCGACTTCGCGGGCCATGCGGTCGAGGGCCGATTCGTAGAGCTGACGCTCCGAATAGGACTGTTCCGGCTGGGTGTCGGCGCGGTGCAGGTCGCGGACCACTTCGGCGATCGAGATCAGGTCGCCCGAGTTGATCTTGGCTTCATATTCCTGGGCGCGACGCGACCACATGGTGCGCTTGACGCGGGCGCGACCCTTGAGGGTGGTCAGAGCCTTGGTGACGGTGTCGTCGGCGGCCAGTGTGCGCAGGCCGGCGGTCTTGGCCTTCTTGGTCGGGACGCGCAGGGTCATCTTTTCATGGTCGAAGGTCACGACATAGACCTCAAGCGACATGCCGGCGACTTCCTGAGTCTCGATGGCGGCCACCTTGCCGACGCCGTGCGCGGGATAGACCACCGCATCGCCAACCTTGAATTCCAGACCGGTCTTGCTCGTCATGTCATTCCTTTCCCGGAACAGGGGCGAAGCGAGGCGCTGAGCGCGGTTGATGGGCGAAAACAACCCCGCCGCCGGAAACTGGTCCCGTCGGTTGGGCGGTCAGGTCACACATCAGAAGCGAAAGCGGATCACCGAACCTCTGGCCGACCCCGTCTGTTCGGCGGGGGACTGTCGCAAACGCGGGCGGCGCGCATGACTGCGGAACCGCCCGTTTCGAATAGGGAGGAACCTATCATAAAATTAGGAAATCTCAAAACATCCACAGGACGACTGAGCGGTTCCGGCACTTTGTGACCGGATTGTGTCGAGACCTTAGGAGCCCTTGCCCGGTTTGGTGCTGAAGTATTTCTCGAACTTGCCGGTTTCGCGCTCGTACTGCTCGCGGTCGGCGGGGGGCGTGCCCTTGACGGTGATGTTGGGCCAGACCTTGGCGTATTCGGCGTTGACCTGCAGCCACTTGCCGTCGGGCTCGTCCTCGGTGTCGGGGACGATGGCGTCGACGGGGCATTCCGGCTCGCAGACGCCGCAGTCGATGCACTCGTCCGGGGCGATGACCAGGAAGTTCTCGCCCTCGTAGAAGCAGTCCACCGGACAGACCTCGACACAGTCCATGAACTTACATTTCACGCAGGCGTCGGTGACGATGTAGGTCATGGCGGGCGGAAGGGCCTATTGCAGCAATCAAGGTCGAGGGCGGGCAAATGGCCCCGTCGGAACCAACTGTCAACCGAGGGCGCTGTCGCAAGGGCGAGGGAAGCTTGACGGGCCTGGGTCGCGTCTGCATCCCATACGATTACAGATTATCGTTCAGAAGGAGGTTCGCCCATGCGTTTCGTCGCTCGTTCCACAGTCGTTCGTATCGGTGCGGGGGCTGTCGCTCTCAGCCTTCTGGCCGGGGGCGCCGTCGTCGCCCAGGCCGCCCTGACCAAGGTTCCGTCCGAGGTTCAGGCCGGCGACTACAAGCTGGATTCCGCCCACGGCAAGATCACCTGGTCGGTCGATCATCTGGGCTTTTCGACCTATGTCGGCCAGTTCGTGAACGTGCAGGCCGAGCTGAAGCTGGACCCGGCCAACCCTTCCGCCAGCAGCCTGACAGCCACCATTCCTCTGACGGAGGTGGCGTCGAACTCCGACGGGCTGAACAAGCACCTGCAGACGGCGGACTTCTTCGACACCGCCAATCATCCGGTCGCCACCTTCCGCTCGACCCGCATCGTCGTCGATCCGTCCGAGCCGAACGAGGCCATGGTCTATGGCGAACTGACCCTGCGGGGCGTGACCAAGCCGGTGACGATGGAGGTCGAGTTCAACCAGGCGGGCCAGACGCGCGGCGGCTACAAGGCCGGGTTCGACGGCGAGGCCAAGATCAAGCGCTCGGACTTCGGCATCACCTTCGGCCTGCCGGCGCTGGGCGACGAGGTGGATCTGCACATCGAAGGCGAGTTCGTGAAGCCGGCGGTCTGAGCCTTTCCTCCCCATTTCATGGGGAGGTGGCGCGGCGCGCAGCGACGTGACGGAGGGGGCGACACAGGCGGCAGACGTTTGCGCCGCCCCCTCCACCGCTACGCGGTCCCCCTCCCCATGAAATGGGGAGGAAACAGGTTAGGCTTCCGGCGCGTCGAGCGTCGCATAAAGGGCGCGGGCTTCCTCGGGAGGGCCGCGCCTTTCGCCTAGGTAGAGCACGCGTATGGCGATCAGCCGCCCGCCTTGCGCGAACAGGAGGTCGTCGCCGGGGTGGACGCTGCGGCTGGGCTTGTCGAGGCGGGTCTGGACGCCGTGGTGGGTCAGGCGGATCAGGCCGCGCTCGACCATGTCGCCGGCGACGCTGCGGGTCCTGGCGAAGCGCGCGCGCCATAGCCACAGGTCGATACGGCAGCTGTCCTCGCCTCTGGCGGCGGGGGTCACGCGGAGGCGGCCTTGCGCCTCGGGCGGCGCTGGCGGCGGGGAGGCGCGGGAGGCTGGGTCAATTGGGCCAGGGCGGCGAAGGGCGAGTCCTTGGGCGGCGGGGCGGGCTTGCCCGGACGTGCCGCCTTGTCGGCGCGGGGCAGGCGCAGGGCGGCCTGTACGGCGCGAGCCTGTTCGGCGGTCCAGCCCAGTTCGGCCAGGGCTTCCTCCGGCAGCGGCGCCTTGCCCGCCGCGCGTGACAGCTCGGCGAAGCGTTCCAGCGTCTCCACCGGCGCGGTCCATGACCCGACCGCGCGACGACCGAAGGCCGACAGCGCGCGGGGCGAGGGCGCCGGCGCGGGCAGGGGCGACAGGGCCTCGCCGCCGGGACGGAAGGGCTCGACGACAAAGGCCTGGACCAGCAGCCGGGCGCGAGGCTTGAGCGCGCCGGGCAGCCAGACGGAGTGGGCGCCGACCCGGATCGCAAAGGTCTTGACCGTGCGCCGCTCGTGCTGGCTCAGCGCCGCCAGATCGCGCTCGACCTCGGCGCGCGGGATGACGCCGCCCGCCTCGATCAGGCGGAAGGCCAGGCCGCGCGGCAGGCCGGTCAGGCTGCCGTTGTCGAGTGCCTGACGCAGGCGACGCAGGTCGCGAAGCGCGCGCCCGGCCTCGGCCGTCAGCCAGGCCTCGATGCGCCGCTGGGCCCGCTCGCGCGCCGGGACCGAGCCGAGATCGCCCAGCAGCCGTACGCGCGGCGCAAAGGGATCGTCGTTGAGGATCCGGGCTGTCAGGGCGCCCTTCCACAGGACATCGCCGCCGCCCGCGCGCGGATTGGGAATGACGCTGAAGGCCTCGTCGGCCTCGGCGGCCAGCTTGCCCAGGCGCCGGGCGATCTCGGGTCCGACAGCACGGGTCGCCGCCTGTCTCAGCGCCCGGTCGGCCAGGGCCGAGCCGCCTGCGTCGGGGGTGAAGTGGACCCCTTCCAGATGACCGACCACCTCGCCCTCGACCGTCACCTCGCCATCGTCGGCGACGCCGGCGACGGTGTCGGAACGCACGTTCAGGGCTCGCATCAGGGCGGTGGTGCGCCGGTCCACGAAGCGCGCCGTCAGCCGTTCGTGCAGGACGTCGGACAGACGTTCTTCCAGCGCCTTGGTCTGGTCGCGCCAGCCCTGGGCCTGATCCATCCAGTCGGGACGGTTGGCGATATAGGCCAGGGTCCGCACGCCCGCGAGGCGCGCCGAAAGCTGGTCGATCTGGCCGTCGTCGCGGTCCAGATCGTTGAAGCGCGGGGCGACCCAGTCCTCGGTCAGGCGGCCGCGACGGCTGGTCAGGGCGGTGAAGATCTCCTTCGACAGGCGGGCGTGCTCGTCCAGCGTGGTCTTCTGGAAGTCCGGCAGCTGACAGGTCTCCCAAAGCCGCATCAGGGCGCCGCGCGAACGGGCCACCTTCTTGACGTCCTCGTCAGCCGCAAAGCGCCGCAGCAGGGTCTCGTCCAGGGCCTGGGCCGTCAGCCGCAGGCCGAAGCGGTTGGGCGACACTGTCAGCGAGCGCAGCAGGTCGGGCAGGGTATCGAAGTCCAGCCGCCCGTGGCGCCATTCGGCGGCCTCGACCGGATCGAAGCGGTGGCTGACCACCTGTTCGAGGATGTCCTCGTCCAACTCCTCGGCCTCGCCGGTGACGCCGAATGTGCCGTCGCGCAGGTGGCGTCCGGCGCGCCCGGCGATCTGGCCGATCTCGGCGGCGTGAAGCCAGCGGGTGCGGGTGCCGTCGAACTTCCTCAGGCCCGCAAAGGCGACATGGTCCACGTCCATGTTCAGCCCCATGCCGATGGCGTCGGTGGCGACCAGGAAGTCCACCTCGCCCGACTGGAACAGCTCGACCTGGGCGTTGCGGGTGCGGGGCGACAGCGAGCCCATGACCACGGCGGCCCCGCCCCTCTGGCGGCGCAGCAGCTCGGCGATGGCGTAGACCTGCTCGGTCGAGAAGGCGACCACGGCGCTGCGGCGGGGCAGACGGGTCAGCTTCTTGGACCCGGCGTAGGACAGGGTGGACAGCCGTTCGCGGGTGACGATCTCCGCGTCGGGGACCAGGGCGCGGATCAGCGGGGCCATGGTCCCGGCCCCCAGGAACATGGTCTCGAAGCGACCGCGCGCGTGCAGCAGGCGCTGGGTGAAGACGTGGCCGCGTTCCGGGTCGGCGACCAACTGGATCTCGTCGATGGCCAGGAACTCGACCTGGCGCTCCAGCGGCATGGCCTCGACGGTGCAGACGAAATAGGCCGGGCGCGGCGGGACGATCTTCTCCTCGCCGGTGATCAGGGCGACGGACGCGGCCCCGCGCTGCTTGACGATCCGTTCATAGATCTCGCGCGCCAGCAGGCGCAGCGGCAGGCCGATCATGCCAGAGGCGTGACCCAGCATCCGCTCGACCGCGAGGTGGGTCTTGCCGGTGTTGGTGGGGCCCAGGATCGCCGTAACGCGCGATGGGGCCATGCCTGCGGAACGGTCGCTCATGTCGGGTTCAAGGTGGAGAAGGGTCGCGGGTTTCTCAAGCGAAACCGCAGAGGGGCGCCAAGAATGAACAGAAGCTTTCCGCCGCGTGGAACGGGCGCGAAACGAATCATGACCGAATCAGCGACACGGACCGATTCAGGCTTTGTTCCCCACAACATATTGTAGCTTAACGGATGTTAATCGCTAGGAGTTTCTTGCCGGGCGCCAATTCGTCGGCGTCCATCTTTCCCTTGCCCGCGTGACCGGCTAGTGACGATCTGAGACGGCCCCGTAGCTCAGCTGCATAGAGCAAGGCTTTCCTAAAGCCGAGGTCGGGGGTTGGAGTCCCTCCGGGGTCGCCATTATTCATCTGAAAAATCAATGCAGCTGCGTCTCCTGCGGGCTCAGGGCTATGGGAGGAAGGCGGATGCGTCTGGTCGGAATGTCGGGCAGCCTGAGGGCCGCCTCCTACAACACCGCCCTGCTACGGGCGGCGCAGGGGCTGACGCCCGAAGGGGTGGAACTGATCGAGGGCTCGATCCGGGGCGTTCCCCTCTATGACGGCGACGTCGAGCGGGATCACGGCCTGCCCGCGGCGGTGGTGGCGCTGAAGGATCTGATCGCCGACTGCGACGGCCTGTTGCTGTTCACGCCCGAGTACAACAACGGCATCCCCGGCGTTTTCAAGAACACCATCGACTGGTTGAGTCGGCCGGCCTCGGACATAGAGCGGGTGTTCGGCGGGCGGCCTGTGGCGGTGCTGGGCGCCTCGCCCGGCCCCTTCGGCACGGTGATGAGCCAGGCGGCCTGGCTGCCTGTGCTACGCACCCTGGGGACCGCGCCCTGGTTCGGCGGACGGCTGCTGATCCCGCACGCTGACGAAGCCTTTGACGCTGAAGGCGGGCTGACGGACGAGGCGGCGCGTCGACGTCTGACCCGCTTCATCGGCGGCTTTGTCGCGCATTGCCGCTCAAGCCGCGGCTGATCGCCCGGGCCGGCCTAGTCCCGGATGAAGTGGGGCAGGAAGCGCGAGGTGTTGCGGGTGATCAGGCTGACGTCCTCGCGCAGGCTCATGCCCGCCGCCTCGTCGCCAACGACCCATGAGCCGACGATGACGTGATTGCCGTCGAAACTGGGCGGGTTGCACAGGGCCTGGCGGATCCAGCGCCCGCCGCCATAGCCGCCGTCGATGACCTCGGTGGTGCTGCGCCCCTGTTCGATCAGCTCGACGTTGGCGCCTTCGCGTGAGAAAAGCGGCTTGCGGACGTAGGATGAGCCCAGCGCCGCGTGGGCCGGGTCGTCCTCGAAATAGGCTTCCAGCAGGTTGGGGTGGCCGGCGTGGCGCTCCCACAGCAGGGGCAGGATCGCCTTGTTGGACAGGATGCTCTTCCACGCGGGTTCCAGCACCGTCACCCCCGCCGTCGGCAGCGGCGCGGCATAGTCGTCGCGCAGCATCTGCTCCCACGGATAGAGCTTGAACATGGCCTGGATGATCCAGTTTTCGTGGTCGACGAACTGACCGTCCGCGTTCAGGCCAATCTGGTCGATGGCGACGAACTGCGGGTCCAGCCCGGCCTGCTGGGCCAGGTCCTCAAGGAAGCGCACGGTCTGGCGATCCTCGATGAAGTCGGCGTCCGAGCTGAAATGCACGAAGCCGCCGCCCGGGAAGATGGCGCGGAACCGATCGACCAGCTTCTCGTGCAGGCTGTTGAACTGATCGACGTCGGCGGCCAGGACGCCGGCCTTGATTTGATCCTCCAGCCACAGCCACTGGAACACCGCCGTCTCATAGATGCTGGTCGGGGTGTCGGCGTTGTATTCATAGAGCTTGGCCGGGCCCGTCCCGTCATAGGCGAAGTCGAAGCGGCCGTAGAGCGACGGATCGCCCCGTTTCCAGCTGTCGGCAACGTAGTCCCGCATGGGCTCGGGGATGTCGAGCTGCTCCATCAGCCGTTCGGACTGGACCGCCTCGGCGACCAGATCCAGGCACATGGCGTGCAACTCCTCGGTCGGCGCCTCGATCCCGTCTTCGACCTCGGCCATCGTAAAGGCATAGGCGGCGGTTTCGTCCCAATAGAGTTCGCCGCCGGTGTGACGCCAGGTGAAGCCGAGGCTGTCGGCCTGGGCGTCCCAGTCGGGGCGGGGATCAAGGCGCAGACGTTGCATGGATCAGGCCGGGTCCTTGTCGGGCGTCGATTGGCCTATGCGCGGGGTGACGATGGTCACGTCCTTCTGGGTCAGGCGAGCCAGCACGTCGTCGGCCGAGGAATGGCCGGGCAGAATGCCGGCGTCGCGCAGCTTGGCGTCCAGATCGGCGCCGGTGCGGCGGTCTTCCAGGGCCTGGTTCTCGCGCAGTTTTTCTTCCTGCACGGCCTGACGCTGCTTGATGCGTTGCAGGCTGTCGGCGGCCGAGCCGATGCGCGAGTTGGCGCCGGCCGAGTTCAGCGCCACCGAGGTCTGGGCGCGCTGGACGGACTCGTTGACCTTGACGATGTCGATCTCGCGACGAAGCGTCTCGATCTTCTGGTCGGTCGAGGCGATGGCGGTGCGCAGCCGCGCCTCAGCCGTCTTCATGTCCTCGATCAGCGGGCCGCGGGTCGAGATCTCGACTTCCAGCTCGGCGATGCGGACGGCGACTTCGCGCGCCAGATCGGTCTTGCCCTGGCCCAGGGCCGAGCGGGCCGAGCTTTCATACTTGGCGATCTGGTCGTGGAAGCTGGCCATTTCATTTTCGGCCATGCGGCGCCGCGCCACCAGGCCGGCCAGGTCGTCGCGCGCCTTGCCCTGGGCGTTGTCGGCGTCGCGGATTTCCTGATCGAGGATCTTCAGCGCATTGGCGTCGACGACGCCCTGGGCCGCGTCATGGGCGGTGCCGCGAAACAGGGCGGAGAGTTTTCTGAGCATGGACATGGTGGGGTCTCCGGGATCAGGCGGCGTCGGCGCCGAAGGTTTCACGCAGTTCGGTGGCGTCGATGGCGTTTTCCGCCAGGGTGCGCAACTCGATCAGAATGGTCTGCAGGGTCGTCTTGCACGACAGCTCGCCCATCAGCTCATAGACGTCCTCGCCGCCGACATTGGTGATGGCGAAGTTCGACAGCGGCACCACGCGCTGGGCCTTCAGCAGGAACTCATTGAAGGCGTGGCGGTCGGCCTGTTCGGCCACCGGCCACAGCAGCACCGAACAGACGATCTGCGCCCCGCCGACGCTGAGATAGACCGGCAGGTCGCCGTATTCGTGCATGGTGGCCAGCAGGACCGGCTCGGCGCCTTCCAGCACGCGCAGGGTCATTTCGCCGTCGCGGACCAGAGGCGAGGCGTCCATGGCCTCCTTGATGGCCGGCACGGTCCAGGGGGTTTCGATCACGGCGTCCATGTGGTGGTCGTCTCCAGAAGTGATGGGGTCAGAAGTGGGGCGGCGCGCCCGGCCGGCAAGGTCTCGTCCAGCAAGATGGGGGCCGCGGGTCGAATCGGTGATGATGGCGCGGACGGCCGCCTTGACGTCGCCGCGCGCGGCCTCGGGCACCCAGAGCTCCAGCTTGACCAGCCCGGCCTCGCGGCGCGCCTGTCGCCACGCACGAATGCGCTCGGTTGCGGCGGAGGGAGGGGCGGGGGGCTTGGTCATGTTTCATGTAACGCGTAACATGAACGCTTGACATCGGGCAATGCAGGACGGAATTTCGGACCATGACCCGCATCATTCGGTCGCACCGTCTGTGTTTTCTCGCAGTCGGCTCGCGGCAGGCCTAGATAGTCACCCATGTTCAAGAAGCTTTTCGGACAGTCGGACAAGGCCGCGCCCGCGTCGCGTCTGGCGACGGTGCGCAATATCACCGTGGGCCGCACCGTGGCGCTGGACCCGCTGGCCTGGCGTCGGCTGGGCGACGAGGCCCATTTCACCCTGGACCGCGACGTCCTGGACATCACGGCCCAGGGTCTGGTCACGCTGGACGGCGGGCAGTTCGTTCACCGCTTCTATACTGACGACCACGTCATGCTTCAGGCCATGAGCGACGATGAGGCGGGCACCGAAAGCTACGACTTCAGCCTGTTCATCCCCTGGACCTCGGCCTATCCGCCGGGTGAGCGCGAACGCCGTATCTGGCGCGACCGCCTGTCGGCGCCGGTGTTTCATGGCGCGGCTGAGGAACTGCCCGACTATCCGCGCTTCTGGTTCTCTGAAAGCGACGCCGTCCAGCCGCCCGTCACCCTGTGGGAGACCATCTGGGACGACCGCACGGCGGGTACGCCCTATGCGAAGATCTTCCAGACCTGCATGCTGTACGGCCGTGATCTGGCGGGCGGACGCGAACTGATGATCGCCCTGGAGCAGCAGCCCGAGGGCGGCGAGACGACACACGAAATCATGATCGGCATTCCGCTGGAAATGGCCGAGTTTCGCGCCTGACGGCGCCTGGGGAGATGCAGCAGATGTTCGACTGGTTCACGTTTCAGCAGGGGGCGATCGCCTTCCTGATTGCCTTCGCCATGGCCGGAGTCTTCACCCTGGCGTTCAAGCTGATCTACCAGTGGGTCACGCCCTATCACGAGCATACGCTGATCCGGGAAGGCAACACCGCCGCTTCCATTGCTCTCGGTGGCGCCCTGATCGGCTACGTCCTGCCCTTGGCCTCGGCCCTGTCGCATACCGTCAGCCTGATGGAGTTCGCCGCCTGGGCCCTGCTGGCCGGCGTGATCCAGATCCTGGTCTTCGTCACCATCAGCCGCATGGCGTTCCGCAACCTGGTCGTTCGCATCGAGGCGGGCGAGATCGCGGCGGCGGTCTATCTGGCCGCCATCTCCATCTGCGTCGGGCTGCTGAACGCCGCCTGCATGACGGCGTGACCGCGATGACTGATCCCAAGGACCTGCCGAAGACCGCGACGATGCGCCGGATGAAGCGCTCGCGCGTCCTGCACGTCAGCAGCCTGATGGCGACCGCCAGTTTCTCGCTGGCCGCCTGCGGCTCGCCCCAGCCCGTGGCGCCGCCCGAGCCTGAGCCGGCTCAGGTCTATACCTCGCTGGACGAATGCCGCGCCGCCAACGACATTTCGGACGCGGAGTGCGACGCGGCCCAGGCCGCCGCTCAGAAGCAGGCCGCGGAGACCGCGCCGCGCTACGCCACCCAGTCGGAATGCGAAGGCCAGTGGGGACCGTCGCAGTGCCAGCCGAACAACAGCGGCGGCGGTTCATTCTTCACGCCGCTGCTCACCGGCTTCATCATCGGCCAGATGCTGGACGGTGGGCGTTATCGCGGCGGCGGCCCCATGTATCGTGACCGTGACGGTCAATATTCAAACGGCTACGGCGGCGGCTACGCCTATCGCGACTACCGCACGGGCAAGATCCTGACCAACGGCCGCGAGCACGGCGATGTGGCGCGTCAGGCGCCAAGCCGGGTTCAGAGCCGCACCACCGTCGTCTCGCGCGGCGGCTTCGGCGGCGGCGGACGCGGCTACGGCGGCTAGGGAAGGCCGCGCACGCGCGGCCGTGGGTACGCCGTCAGTCCCAGAGCGGAATCGAGCGGCCCTCCACGGGCGGGATCTTGACGCCGATAACGGCCGCCAGGGTGGGGGCGATGTCGATGGTGCGGATGGGCAGGAAGCGCTCCTGGGCTGACGCGCCGGGCTTCCAGAACAGAATGGGCACGCGGCGGTCATAGTCCCAGGGCGTGCCGTGGCCGGCGATATTGCCGCCGACGCGTCCGCCGCCCGTGACGTTCGCTGCGCGGACCATGATGATATCCGGCGAACGTTCGGCCACGGCTGACAGGCGCATGCGTTCGCGAAGGGTGAGGATTTCAGGTTGCTCGCTATCAGGCAGGGGATCGGCCAGAAGGCGGTCGCGAGCTTCGACGAAGACGATGTCGGGCAGGGTCTGCAACAGGGGCAGGGCGGCCTCGATGATCTGGCTTCGCAGCGGCTCCGGCAGGGTCTTGCGGGCCTTGTCCGCCACGATCAGGCCGCTGGAGCCGGACTGAAGCGGTGAGGCGTCCAGGCCGAAACGTTGACGCAGGGAGGCGTTGACGGCGGCGAGCGGGGCAGAATCGATCCGGTGGGCATGAGGGGCGCCGCGCTGCGCCAGACGCTCGACAAAATCGGAACCGCCGTGGTCAGCGGTCAGGACCACGACAACGCCGCCGGAGATGGTGTCGAGCCGAGAGAGGAATTGGCCCAGGGCCTGATCGAGACGGTGCATCTGTTCGCACATCTCTGGCCCCTGCGTGCCATAGGCGTGGCCGATGCGATCGGTCGCCGACAGGCTGACGCCGAGCAGGTCGGTTGTCTGCCCCTGGCCCAGGTTCTGGGTGTCGATCATGTAGATGGCGGCCTTGAGCGTCTCCTCGTCCAGTTCCGGCGAGGAATCGAAGTCGTCACTGGCTGGAGGAACCTTGGAATGCAGCGTCCTGCCGTTGATTTCCCAGTTGGCTTCCAGCGCGCGGCACTGGGGCTGGGTATAGGTCCAGGCGTGGGGCGTCGTGGGCTGGCGACGACGGAACTCGGCGTTGAAGGCGTCGACAGCGGCCAGACGCGCCGGTGCGCTCTGACCCGGCTCGACATAGGTGGTCAGGCCGAAGTCGTCGGTGAACCAGTAGGCGCCGTCGGGGTGGTGGCCCGCCAGATTGATCGCGCCCCGGTCCTTGCCGGACACGGCGAAGACGCGCGAGCCAGGGCGTTGATCCTTGAGCCAGTCACCCAGGCTGGAGACGCGGATATTGTCGGGGCCGACCGGGCCGTTGTCGCTGTTGCGGCCATGGGCCAGCGTGTTGCCGGGCGCGGCCAGGCAATAGACTTCCTCACCCGTCGTCGGGTCGATCCAGTCGTTGGAAGGGATGCCGGTTTGCGCGGAATGAACCCCGGTCAGGACCGTGGAATGTCCGGGGCAGGTCTCGGTCAGACCGTGGGTCTGGTAGCCGTTGGTCGAGACCAGGCCTTCGTCGGACAGGCGACGCAGACCGCCCGTCCAGCGACTGCGATACTGGTTGAACAGGTTGGCGCTGAACTGATCGACCACAATGGTCACGACCAGCTTCGGCGGATGGGCAGGAGGTGAAGTCGTGTCGTCGGCGTGGGCGAAGGATGAGGCGCAGAGCAGCACCGCCATCGCGACAGCGAAGCGTTTTGACATGGCTTGATCCTGAAGAATGAAAAAACCGGCGACGCCCCCACGGGCGCCGCCGGTTCCCTGGGGGCGCCTAGAACTCGACCTGGACGCCCAGGGTGAAGGCGCGGCCGGTGATGCCGTAGGCCGAGCTGTAGTTGTAGGCGTTGCCGCTGTCGGTGCCGTCCGGCAGGAAGGGGCCGTAGTTGTTGAAGATGTTCTTGACGGTGCCGAACACCTTCAGCTGCGGGTTGGAGCGGTCAGGCTTGAAGCTGACGCTCAGGTCGTGACGCCAGTATTCATCGACGTAGAGGTAGAGCGGGTCCGCCCAGCCGGCGGCGGCGGCCTGTTGCTGACGTTCCAGGCTGTCGACCACGTCGCCGATGAAGCGCGACGACCAGCGCACGCTCCAGACGTCATCGTACCAGGACAGACCGAAGCGGGCTTCGTTCTCGGCCGAGCCGATTTCGCCTATGGATTCGACCAGTTCGACCTTGTCGATGCTGTCGTATTCGGTGCTCAGCTCCAGACGGCGGCTGTAGTTCATACTGGCCCGGAACTTCCCGGGCACATTCCAGTGCTCCAGATCGAAGCGGTAGGAAGCGGCCACATCGACGCCGCGTGCGCGGGTTTCGTTGAGGTTCTGCTCCTGGTTCAGGATGCGCACGAGTTGCCCGTTTTCGTCGCGGGTGATGGTGTCGCAGAAGACGTTGTCGGCGCCGCTCGCGTCCGAGTAACAGCCCAGCAGCAGAGCCGAATTGCTCAGTGACGAGATCACGTCGCTGATCTTGATGTCATAGTAATCGACGCTGGCTTCAAAGCCCGGCAGGTAGCCTGGACGATAGACCAGGCCGACCGTCAGGGTGTCGGCGGTTTCCTCGAACAGGTCCGGGTTGCCGGCGTTGGGGGCCTTGATCTGCGTGCTCAGCTGGCGGAACGTTCCATCGGATGAGGCGGCCATGGCGGCGGCGATGCGGCTGTCGGCGCGGCAGTTCTGGGCGACGATGCCGGTCGTATTGGCCGTCACGCCGCTGCAGACGTCGACGACGTTGTCGGCGTCATCGCGCGGCGGCGAGAACAGTTCGCTGGTGTCGGGCGCACGCTGGGCGCGGGCGTACTCGGTGCGGATGCGCAGGTCCGGGATGGGCGACCATTGCAGGCCGGCGCGATAGCTGACCGTCGTGCCGACGGCGTCCAGATTGTAATCCGCAAGGCGAACTGCGCCGTTGAGCGTCAGACGATGGGCGAAGGGCAGGTCGGCCAGCAGGGGCACGGAGGCTTCGGCGAAGACTTCGTTGGCCTTGATGGTCCCTTCGTATTCCGGAAGGAAGGAGGAACTGGCCACGCCGCTCTGGATCAGCGGATCGGTGCGCGTCTGGGTATGGTCGCGGCGGCTTTCAAAACCAAAGGCGGTTTCGACGGGGCCTGCCGGCAACTCGAACAGGGCGCCGGAGATATAGCCCTCAATCGTGTCCTGACGATTGGTCGGACGATAATAGGTGTTGGCGCGGATGTAGTCGGCCATCTCGGGCGTGATCGAACCAACCCCGAAGAGGTTCAACGGCACGCAGCCGTCGGCGCGGGCGGCGGCGTCGCGGCATTGCACCACGCCGTTGACCCGCTCGGAATCCAGGGCCCATTTGACGCGTTGCAGGTTCAGCGTGTTGCCGCGGATCTGTTCGCCCGAAAACTTGCCGTAGCCGTAGGTCAGCTTCCAGTCCCAGTCATTGGGGAGGCTGCCTTCGATGCCGACCCAGCTACGAATGGTCTCGCGCTCATTGTGGATCAGATTGGGGCCAACCTCGGTCACACGACGACGGAAGTCGATGCCGGAGCTGGAGGCGGCGGCCTTGATTTCGGCCGGCGCGAAGGGGTTCAGGGTGCGGGACATGCGCCCGATCGTGAACTCGTCGTTAACGCCGAAAGTGGTGGTGTTGCTGAAGGTCGTGGGAGCCCTCGTCGAATCCGTCACGACGTTGGAATAGAGGAGCTGGCCCCAGATCTTGAGGTTGTCGCTCACGGCATAGTCGAACTTGGCGGCGCCGTTCAGATTGTCGCGCGGCGTGATCAGCGTGCCGTCGGGACGGTCTTCATAGCCGTCGACGGCGGTGACCATGTTGGGGCGCAGGCCGCTGTCATCATAGAACCAACGGCCGCTGATGAAGCGTCCGCCAGAGATGTAGGTCGAGCGATCCGGCGTGGTGACGGTGTTGCTGGCGGGCGCGTACAAAATGGATTGCAGGGCGCGATCGCGATCCGTCGCCTTCAGCTTGAACTGACGGTCGTAGGTCGCGCCAGCCATGACATAGAGGCGGTCGTCCAGAAACCGGCCGCCGGCCCCGACGGAGTATTCGACGGACTCGCCGCCGCCGTCGTGGGTCGTGCCGCCGACGATGCGGGCGCGTACGCCGTTCAGGTTGCGCTCGGTGATGATGTTGACCACCCCGGCGATGGCGTCGGAGCCATAGACGGCCGAGCCGCCGCCTGTGGTGACTTCAACGCGGTCGACGAAAAACTCGGGGATGGTGCTGAGGCTGACAGCGTTCTTGTTGCCGGCGTTGGACACCGTACGGTGGCCGTCGATCAAGGTCAGGGTGCGGTTCTCGCCCAGATTGCGCAGGCTGATGGTCGACAGGCCGTTGGCCTGGGTCGCGCTCTGATTATTGGCGAGAGAGCTGCCTTCCTCAACCCCGGGAATGTCCGTCAGGGCCTCGGCCAGGTCCATGTAGCCGCCCTCGAGCAGAGCTTCGCGCTCCATGTTGACGACGGGGGTGGCGGCGTCGAAGACGTTCTTGAGGCGCGAACCCGTGACGACGACCTCTTCGACGGTCGAGGTCTGATCATCGTTCCAGACAGTCTTCTGCACCGGCTGGCGCACGATGGCCAAGGCGCCTGAGCTGTCTCGCTCAACCGTCAGGCCGGTGCCTTCCAGCAGGCGACGAAGAGCGGTTTCCGCATCGACAGCCTCTTGAACGCCGCGTGTCCGAACGCCGCGAACGTCTTCGGTCTTGTAAACCAGTTGCACGCCGGCCTGGCGCGCATAGGCGTCGAGCGCACCCTTCAGTTCGCCCGACGGCACATCGAAATTGCGTGTCTGGGCCGCGGCGGCCCCTGCCAGTATCAAGGCGCATGCACTGCCGGTCAGCATGTGCCGCAGAAACGAAACCTTCGTCATAAAACCCCCCTGTCGTCCGAACTGGACGACTCCGGGATTGCGACAAGATGAAGGCGAAAAACCCCTACATCCTACTCGGAAATTTTTACAGTTTCGCCCTCTCTGGCGATTTCCAGGCCGTAAGCGCTGCGCAACAGGCGCACAAAGGCGTCGGCGTTGGCGGCCTCGAAGCTGCCGCCGATCCGGATGTCGGCCGTTTCCGGATCAAGGACCGTCAGCTGCGTCAGATTATAGCGGTTGAACTCGGCCGCGGCGTCAGACAGCGTGACCTGGTCAAAGACCAGAAGCCCGCGACGCCAGGCCAGATGGTCTTCGACCTGCTGGATCGTGGTTCGACTTTTCAGGAGGGATTGTCCGTCGCCCGTGGCCACGTCGCCGCGCCCCAATATGACGGGCTTGACGGCGAGGGCGGCGTCGGCGCCCGTCAGGCGCACCCGGCCCTCGGCCACCATGACGCGCACATTGTCGCCGTCGCGCCGCACGCTGAACCGAGTCCCCAGAACGCGGACCGTACGGTCGCCCGCATGGACGGTGAACGGTCGCGAAGCGTCGTGAGCGACTTCGAAATAGGCTTCACCCTGATCCAGCCAGGCCTCGCGTGCGTCGGCCGAGATGGCGGCGCGGAATCGGGTTCGGGTGTTCAGTTCGACCCGTGAGCCGTCGGACAGCGCCACCAGACGGCGTTCCCCCGTTTCGGTGGCGTAAACGGCGGGGCGCGGCCACAGGACCGCCGAGATCACCACGACTGCGACCACGGCGACCAGTCCCGTAGCCCAGCGGGGAAGGGCGCTGCGGCGGGGGGCGGGGCGGGCCTCCGCGATGGTGTCCGCCAGGATGTCGGGATGTCGCAGGGCGATCAGCCGGCCAGTCTGCTCCCAGCTGTATTCCAGCCGCCAAAAGGCCGTCCGGTGCGCGTCGGCCGCCTCTAGCCATGCGGTCAGATGGGCCTGTTCCTCAAGGGTCAGGCCATCGACCTGGCGCGCCAGCCACAGGGCTGCGGTCTCTTCAATCTGGCTATGCCGGTTCATGACTGGAGCTCGCGTCTCGCGAGCGGTTTGGGCGCAGGGCGACGGATCCTGCCCTGGCCGCCCAGCATGTAGTCCGCGAGCGCCCGCAGGCCGTGCGCCATCTGCTGTTCCACCGTACTGGCGCTGATGTTCAAATGGGCCGCGACTTCCTTCGTGGACAGGCCTTCGATGCGTCGCAAAGTCATGACCTGGCGGCAGCGCGGGGGCAAGAGTTCCATGCCCGCCTGCACCCGTCGCAGCTCTTCGCGCGCGCTCAACTGCCGGTCGAGGTCGGTCGATGTCGCCTCGGGGAAGGCGGCTTCCAGATCGGCGACGAGGTCGAAGGAGACGATCTTGGCGCGCTTGGCGGTGTTGATCAGGTGGTTGCGCGCCGTGGTGAACAGGAAGGCGCGGGCGTTGTGGGGCAACTGGGCGCGAGCGGCCGTGTAGATTTTGGCGTAGATGTCCTGTCTCAGGTCCGCCACGTCGCTCTCATTGCGCCAGTTGCGGCGAATGAACCGGGTCAGAGCCGGCTCGAGCGGGAAAATTTCTCGAAAGAACCACGCTTTCAACTCGCCGTCGCCAATCATGACGTCCCATTTCATTCATCGGTGCGCGATTCCGCCACGGACGCCTCGTTAGACAGTCGAATCTGGAAATCCCCCTACAGGACGGACGCGGCTGATGGAAAGAAGCGCCGCCGTGACGGGCGGGGGCGCGCGTCCTTATGTCCGCCTTATGCGCGGCGCTTCTTTTCGCATGGCCCGCTTAGGCCTCCTGGGCGTCTCTTCCGGCTCTCACTGAGCTGGAGACTTTCGGCATGGCCGATGTGATCTTTCTGGCGATTGGCGGCGGGGCCTTCCTGGCCTTCGCCGCCCTCGCTGTTGCGTTGAAGAGGTTGTGACGATGGTGCTGAACGTCCTGTGGGGCGCCGGCGCCCTCGTCATCGCCGCCTATATGGTCGCGGCCTTGCTGCGTCCCGAGCGGTTCTGAGCGGAGCCGCCTCAAGATGAACATTCAAGGTTGGGCGGAAATCGCCCTGACCCTCGGCCTCGCCGTCATGCTCGGCTGGCCGATCGGGATCTATATGTCGCGCGTCTGGAACGGCGAACGCACCTGGCTGGACCCGGTGCTCAAGCCGGTCGAGGGCCTGTTTTATCGCGCCGCCGGGGTGGACCCGACACGCAGCCAGGGCTGGCTGGGCTATGCCGGCGCCCTGCTGGCCTTCAACCTGGCGGGTTTTGTCCTGCTGTACGCCATGCTGCGTCTGCAGGGCGTCCTGCCGATGAACCCGCAGGGGTTTGACGGCGTCAGCCCGCATCTGGCCTTCAACACCGCGGTCAGCTTCGTCACCAACACCAACTGGCAGAGCTATGGCGGCGAAACGACGCTGTCGACCTTCACCCAGATGGTCGGCCTGACGGTGCAGAACTTCGTCTCGGCGGCCACCGGCGCGACCATCGCCGCCGCGCTGGCCCGCGCCTTCATCGCCAATCGCGGCGAGGGCGTCGGCAACTTCTGGGCCGACCTGACGCGCACCAGCCTCTATGTCCTGCTGCCCATCGCCTTCATCGTGGCCGTGGTTCTGGCCGGGCTGGGCGTGGTGCAGTCGCTGGCGGCCTCGGCCCAGGCGACGACGCTGGAAGGCGGATCGCAGACGATCAGCCTGTTCCCGACCGCCAGCCAGCTGGCCATCAAGCAGCTGGGCATCAACGGCGGCGGCGTGTTCAACGTCAACTCGGCCCACCCGCTGGAGAACCCGACGCCGCTGACCAATCTGATCACGGCGATCAGCATCAACGTCCTGGGCTGGGCGGCCTTCTTCGCCTTTGGCCGCAGCGTCCTGGCCAGGAAGGACGTGCGCGCCCTGGTGATCGCGGCGATCCTGCTGCTGGGCGCCGCCGGTTCGGCGCTCTACGTCATCGAAAGCCAGCCGGCGCCGGCTCTGGTCGCCGCCGGGGTCGAGACCTCGGTCGGCAATATGGAGGGCAAGGAGGTCCGCTTCGGCGTCCCGGCCTCCGTGGCCTGGGCGGCGCAGACGACCGGCGCCTCGAACGGCTCGGTCAACTCCATGCACGCCAGCTACATGCCGCTGGGCGGGGCTGTGACCATGTTCCTGATGCAGCTGGGCGAGATCCTGCCCGGCGGGATCGGCTCGGGCATCGCCGTCATGGTGCTGATGGCCATGCTGGCGGTCTTCGTGGCGGGCCTGATGGTCGGTCGCACGCCTGAATACCTGGGCAAGAAGATCGAGGCGCGCGAGATCCAGTTCGCCATGCTGTCGGTTCTGGTCGTGCCGCTGTCGGTGCTGGGCTTCTCGGCCGTGGCTGCGGTTCTGCCCGAAGCCCTGGCCGGTCTGCTGAACAAGGGGCCGCACGGCCTGTCCGAGGTCCTCTATGCCTATACCTCGGCGACCGGCAACAACGGTTCGGCCTTTGCGGGTCTGACCGCCAACGCCCCCTGGTGGAACACCACCCTGGGTCTGGCCATGCTGCTGGGCCGGTTCGTGCCCGCCGTCGCGGTTCTGGCCGTCGCCGGCGCCCTGGTCGCCAAGCCCAAGCTGGCTCCCTCGACCGGGACCCTGCCGACCCATGGCCCGCTGTTCATCGGCCTGTTGATCGGGGTGATCCTGATCCTCGGCGGCCTGCAGTTCTTCCCCGCCCTCTCGCTGGGTCCGATCGGGGAGCATTTCGACATGCTCCAGGTCGTGGCCCGGTTCTGATCGGATAATCCCATGACTCAAGTCACGCTCGATCCGTCGAGCCCCCCATCCCTCCAAAGAGGGGCTTCGCCCATCGCGGGCGGGCTGTCCGGGGCCATGCTCGGCCGGGCGCTCGGCGACGCTGTCGCCAAGCTGAACCCGACGAAACTGCTCAACAACCCGGTGATCTTCGCCACCTGGATCGTCGCCCTGCTGGCGACCGCTTCGGCGGTCGTGGCGGTGGCCAGCGGCCAGGCGGCGGGCTTCGCCATCCAGCTGGCGCTGTGGCTGTGGGCCACGGTCCTGTTCGCCAACGTCGCCGAAAGCATCGCTGAAGGGCGCGGCAAGGCGGCGGCGGACTCCTTGAGGGCCACCCGCGTCACTACCAAGGCCAAGCTGATCGTCGATCCGAAGACCGGCACAGTCGTCCCGACCCCGGCCGGGGAGCTGGAGATCGGCTCCATCGTCCTGGTCGAGGCCGGCGACGTCATCCCGTCGGACGGCGAGATCATCGACGGCGTCGCCTCGGTCAACGAGGCCGCCATCACCGGCGAAAGCGCCCCCGTCATCCGCGAAAGCGGCGGCGACCGCTCTGCCGTCACCGGCGGCACCACGGTCGTCTCGGACTGGATCAAGGTGCGCATCACCTCGGCCCCCGGCGCCACCTTCCTCGACCGCATGATCGCCATGGTCGAGGGCGCGGACCGTCGCAAGACGCCGAACGAACTGGCGCTTTCGGTGCTGCTGGCCGGGCTGACCCTGGTCTTCCTGATCGCGGTGGCATCCTTGCTGGGCCTCGGCGCCTATTCGGGGATCAGGTTGGACCCCATCGTTCTGGGCGCGCTGTTCATCACGCTCATTCCGACGACCATCGGCGGCCTGCTGTCCGCGGTCGGCATCGCCGGCATGGACCGGTTGCTGAAGGTGAACGTGCTGGCGACCTCGGGCCGTGCGGTGGAGGCGGCAGGCGACGTCGACACCCTGCTGCTCGACAAGACCGGCACCATCACCTTCGGCAACCGCATGGCCACCGAGGTCATCACCGTGCCGGGCGTGCGTCCCGACGCAGCGATGCGGGCGGCGGTCATGGCTTCGCTGGCGGACGAGACGCCGGAAGGCCGCTCGATCGTCGAGCTGGGCCGCAACGCCGGTGTGATGGGCGACCTGCCTGTCGGCGCCAAGACCATCCCGTTCAGCGCCGTGACCCGCCAGTCGGGTCTGGAAGCGGACGGCCAGTCGTGGCGCAAGGGCGCGGTCGACGCCGTGCTGAAATCCCTGGGCATGGCCGAAAACGCTGCACCCGCCGAGTTTCGCGCCGCCGTGGACCGCATCGCCCGCTCGGGCGGCACGCCTCTGGCCGTGACCGAGAACGACGCCCTGGTCGGGGTCATTCACCTGAAGGACGTGGTCAAGCCGGGCGTGAAGGCGCGCTTCGCCGACCTGCGCCGCATGGGTCTGCGCACCGTCATGATCACCGGCGACAACCCGGTGACGGCGGCGGCCATCGCGTCCGAGGCCGGGGTCGACGACTTCCTGGCCGAGGCGACGCCCGAGGACAAGATGCGCCTGATCAAGGCCGAACAGGCCAAGGGACGCATGGTCGCCATGTGCGGCGACGGGGCCAACGACGCCCCGGCCCTAGCACAAGCCGATGTCGGCGTGGCCATGCAGACCGGGGCCCAGGCCGCCCGCGAGGCCGGCAACATGGTCGACCTCGACAGCGACCCGACGAAGGTCATCGAGATCGTCGAGGTCGGCAAGCAACTGCTGATCACGCGCGGCGCCCTGACCACCTTCTCCATCGCCAACGACGTGGCCAAGTATTTCGCCATCATCCCGGCCATGTTCGTGGTCGGTCTGCCGTCGCTGGCGGCGCTGAACGTGATGAAGCTGTCCAGCCCGGAGAGCGCCATCCTGTCGGCGGTCATTTTCAACGCCCTGGTCATCATCGCCCTGATCCCGCTGGCGCTGCGCGGGGTGAAGTACCGCGCTGTGGGGGCGGGCAAGCTGCTGGGCCGCAACCTGCTGATCTACGGCCTGGGCGGTCTGATTGCGCCCTTCGTCGGCATCAAGCTCATCGACATCGTCATCTCCGCTCTCGGCCTGGCTTGAAGCCCGCCCTGAGACGTCAAGGAAACTCTCATGCGTAAACGTAACTCTTCGAAGGTCTCGGGCGCCAACGACGCCCTGTTCGGCGGCGCCTGCCTGGTGGCCATCATCGCTCTGGGTCTGTGCAGCACTCCGGCCAAGGCCCAGGACGCGGCCTCGCAAAAGACCGGCCCTGAGGTCGCCTTCAACGCCGCCGTCGGCTCCGACTATGTCTTCCGGGGCGTCAGCCAGACCGAAGGCGATCCGGCGATTTCAGCCGGGGTCGATGTGACCCAGGGGCTGTTCTACGCCGGCGCCTGGGCCGGCAACGTCTCCTTCGCCGGGGACGCCGACACCGACGCCGAGATCGACCTCTACGCCGGCGTCCGGCCCGAGTTCGGCGGCTTCAACTGGGACTTCGGCGTGGTCAGCTATTTCTACGCCGGTCAGCCGGACGGGGCCGACTACGACTATGTCGAGCTGAAGGCCGCGACCTCGCGCGCGGTCGGCCCGGCCACCCTGGGGGCGGCGATCTATTACTCGCCCGACTTCTTCGGCGCGTCCGAGGACGAGGCGACTTATGCCGAGATCAACGGCGCGATCAGCCCGGCCGACAAGTGGACGATCTCGGCGGCGGTGGGGCGCCAGTGGGTGTCGTCTGACTTTGACTACACCACCTGGAACCTGGGCGCGGCCTATCAGCTGACCGACCATCTGGCGCTGGACGTCCGCTATTTCGACACCGACGAACACGACTTCGGCGCCGCCTATGACGGTCGCGTCGCAGCCAGCCTGAAGGCGACCTTCTGATGCTGAACCACATCCGTCCGGCGGTCGTGATGATCGCCCTGTTCACCGGCGTTCTGGGCGTCGCCTATCCGTTCGCGGTGACGGGCGTGGCCCAGACGGTCTTCTCGGAGCAGGCCGACGGCAGCCTGGTCCGGGACAAGGCCGGCAAGATCGTGGGTTCGGCCCTGGTCGGCCAGACCTTCGCGGAGCCGATCTATCTGCATCCGCGCCCTTCGGCGGCGGGCGACGGCTATGACGCCTCGTCGTCTTCGGGCGCCAACCTCGGCCCGCTGAACCCGGATCTGATCGCCCGGGTCAAGACGGACGCCGATGCCTTGCGCGCCGAAACGGGTGCGGCGGTTATCCCCGCCGACGCCGTGACGGCCTCGGCTTCGGGCCTCGACCCGCATATCTCTCCGGCCTACGCTAGGCTTCAGGCCGCCCGCATCGCCCAGGCGCGGGGCGTGGCGGTGCAAGAGGTGAGCAAGGTGATCGAACAGCATGTCGAAGGCCGAACATTCGGCGTGCTGGGGCAGCCGCGCGTCAATGTGCTGCTGACCAATATGGCGCTGGACGCGCGCTTCCCTCGTCCCGCCGCGGAGGGCTGATGGCGCCCCCCATCCTCCCGACGACCAAGACCCCGGCCGCCCCGCGAAAGCGTGGGCGGCTGAAGGTTTTTCTGGGCATGTCGCCTGGCGTCGGCAAGACCTATGAGATGCTGCGCGCCGCGCGGCGCCGCAAAGCCGAGGGCGATGATGTCGTCGTCGGCGTGGTCGAGACCCACGGCCGCAAGGAGACCATGAGCCTGCTGCGCGGGCTGGAGGTCATGGCCCGCAGCCCCATCGCCTATCGCGACCGGACCCTGCTGGAGTTCGACCTGGACGGCGCCGTGGCGCGCCGCCCCGGCCTGTTGCTGGTCGACGAATACGCCCACTCCAACGCCCCCGGCTCGCGCCATCCCAAGCGCTGGCAGGACGTGGAGGAGATCCTGGACGCCGGGATCGACGTCTGGACCACGCTGAACGTCCAGCACCTGGAAAGCCTGTCGGACGTGGTGCTGCGCATCACCGGCGTCAGGCAACGTGAAAGCGTGCCGGACAGCGCCCTGTCGCGCGCCGACGACATCGAACTGGTGGACATCACCCCGGAGGAACTGCGCAAGCGTCTGGCCGAGGGCAAGGTCTATGTGCCCGAGACGGCGCGGCTGGCCTCGGACAACTTTTTCAAGGTCGAGAACCTGACGGCCTTGCGCGAGCTGGCCCTGCGCCGCGCGGCCCAGACGGTGGATGATCAGCTGGTGGCCCGACTGCGCGAGCAGGGGGTGCCGGGGCCGTGGGCGGCGGGCGAGCGGATTCTGGTGCTGATCGCCGGCGACGCCATGGCCGCGCCTCTGGTCCGCGCCGGTCGACGGTTGTCGGACATGATGATGGACGCGCCCTGGACCGTGACCCACGTCGACCGACCCTCGGGCGCGCGGCACGGCGTGGGTTCGGCGGGCAAGCTGTCCGACGCGCTGAAGCTGGCCGAGCAACTGGGCGGGCGGACGGTGGTCCTCAGCGGCGACGACGTGGTGCGCGCCGTCATGGATCACGCCCATCAGAACAACGTCACCCAGATCGTCCTGGCCAAGGGGCGCGACAGCCGCCTGTCGGAATGGCTGGGGCGGTCGCTGGCGGCGGAACTGCTGCGCCAGGCGCGCGGCGTCGCGGTTCACGTCATCACCGACGGGGTCGATCTGGAGGAGAAGACGCTGCGGGAGCCGCGTCTGCGCCTGACCGGCGGCTGGCGCGGCTATGCGGTCGGCGCCGCCTGCGTCGTGGCGGCGACGGGCCTGGCCCTGCTGCTGGACCGCACGTTCGAGCGTGTCGATCTGGGCGTCATCTACCTCTCGGCGGTGCTGGCGGCGGGGGTGCTTTACGGCCTGAAACCGGCCCTGGCGGCGGCGACGGTCGCCTTTCTGACCTACAACTTCCTGTTTCTTCAACCGAAATATAGTTTCGCCATCGGTTCGCCGACCGATTTCCTGACCCTGATCGTCTTCTGGGCCGTGGCTCTGACGACAGGCTTCCTGGCCGGACGGGTGCGAGAGCAGGCGAAGACGGCGCAGCGCCGGGCCTCTGCCGTGTCGGCCCTGCTGGCCGCCAGCCAGAGGCTGACCGGCGTGGGCGACCGGACCACCGCCGCGCGCATCCTGGCCGAGCAGACGGCGGCGGCGGCGGGGGCGGGGGCCGTGGTGCTTCTGCCCGTCAACGACGAACTGACCCTGGTCGCGGGCGCGCCGACCAAGACCCCGCTGGACGCCGAGGCCATGGCCGCCGCGCGCTGGGCCTGGGAGAAAGGCGAACCGGCGGGTCACGGCACCGGCACCCTGCCGCAGGCGCGCTGGACCTTCCGTCCGCTGCAAGGCGTGCGCGACCGGGCGGGCGTCGCCGGGATCGAGGCGGCGGCCCTGTCGCCCGGATCTGACGAGGAAAAACTGGCTCTGGCCCTGCTGGATCAGGGGGCGGTCGCGGTCGAGCGCGCCGATCTGGCCGGTCAGGCGGTCGAGACCGAGACCCTGCGCCGCACCGACCGTTTCCGGGGCGCGCTGATGAACTCGGTCAGCCATGACCTGAGGACGCCCCTGTCCACGGTCCTGGGCGCCTCGACCACGCTGATTGATCTCGGCGACAAGCTGAAGCCCGAGGTCCGCGCCGACCTGCTGCTGTCGATCCGCGAGGAGGCCGAGCGGCTCAGCCGTTACGTCGGCGACCTGCTGGACATGACCCGGCTGGAGGGCGGCGGGCTGAACATCCGCGCCGACTGGGTCGACGTGCGCGACGTGCTGAACGCGGCGGGCAAGCGGGTGGCGCGGCGTCTGGGCGCGCGCAAGATGACCCGCGACTTCCCGGCCCAGCTCAGTTTGGTCATGGTCGATCAGGGGCTGCTGGAACAGGCCCTGGTCAATATTCTGGAAAACGCCATCGTCTACAGCCCCGACGGCTCGACGGTCGAGCTGGCCGCCTATGAGGACCGGGGCGCGGTGGTCATCTCCATCGAGGACGAGGGCAAGGGCATCCCGACCGCCGAACTGGAGCGGGTCTTCGACAAGTTCCGCCGCATGGAGGAGCCGTCGGACCGCACCAAGGGCGCCGGGCTGGGTCTGGCCATCGCCAAGGGTTTCGTCGAGGCCATGAACGGCCGCATCGCCGCCGCCAGCCCGATCATGGACGGAAAAGGGACCCGCATCCTGATCAGCCTGCCCAAGGCCGTCGTCACCCACCCGAGCCTGCTCTAAGGTCTGCCGCATGGCCGCCGTTCGTCCCCAGATTCTCGTCATCGACGACGAGCCCCAGATCCATCGCTTCCTGTCGCCGGCGCTGGACGCCGCCGGCTATGAGCCGCGCCGCGCCGACAGCGGGCAGGAGGGCCTGCGCGGCATCGCCCTGTGGAGCCCCGACGCCGTGGTGCTGGACCTCGGCCTGCCCGACATGGACGGCAAGGATGTGCTGGCCCGCGCCCGCGAGTTCTATTCAGGGCCGATCATCATCCTGTCGGCGCGCGACAAGGAGGCCGAGAAGATCGCGGCCCTGGACCTGGGGGCCAACGACTATGTCGAAAAGCCCTTCGGCGTCGGGGAACTGCTGGCTCGGGTCCGCGCCAACCTGCGCCAGGCCGCGCCGCGCGCCGAGGCGACGGGGCCGCTGACGGCGGGGGAGGTGGTCATTGATCTGGAACGCCGCCTGATCGCCCGCGCGGGCGAAGCCGTGCGCGTCACGCCCAAGGAATACGACGTCCTGGCCCATCTGGCGCGCAACGCCGGCAAGGTCGTCGGCCACCGCGACCTGCTGACCGCCGTCTGGGGCAAGGCCCACGCCGACGACACCCAGTATCTGCGCGTGGTCATCGGACAACTGCGTCAGAAGCTGGAGGCGGACCCGGCCCAGCCTCGCCTGATCGCCACCGAGCCGGGCGTCGGTTATCGGCTTCAGGCCTGATTTGCGCGGGCCGTCAAACATGATCGACGATGGTTTTTCGACCGATATCAACATAGTGAGGATCGGCGACACGGCGCGGTGGCGCCCCTCCAGACTCAGGACGACGAAATCCATGGCGACTGAAACCGTCCACATCGTTCAGGCCTATGTTCAGGCCGCAAACGGCGCCGTCCGCGCCGAGCCGCAGATCGGCTGCAAGGACGCCGAGGAGGCCCGACGCAAGGCCGAGCGGCTGGCGCCTTTGCGGCACGGCGTGGTCGCATTCACCGTCTCGGCCGACACCGAACTGGGCGACTACGACGAGGAAGCCGCCATCCTGTTCAAGGCGGGCGTCCTGCCGCCGCCCTTCGACGACGGCTAAGGCCTCACGACGGTTACATCCGTCACTATCGGCGCTAGAGAGCGTGCTTCAGACCAAGGAGGGGCGCATGAGCCAGGGCGATGACCTGTTGGACGAGGACGGCGGCGGCTTTGATGTCGACGACTGGTCGCGGCTTATGCCGTTTAATGACAGGATCGCCACCCTGGACGATGTTCAGGCCCGCCGGGCGGTTTATGCCCTGGGCGATACCGAGGACCCTCGCGTCATAGATATGGACCTGCCGCAGCCGGTCATCTGGTGGGAGGACGACGGGGAGCAGGCCGCCGTCATCGTGCAGGCTGAAGCTCACGTCGGTTCGGACGGTGAGACCATGGAGGTGCTGGGCCTGATTCTGCCCGACGGCGACGGCGCTGTGGCCCTGCTGGAAGACGTCGACCTGGTCGATGACACCGACCCCGCCTGGCGCGCCCTGGTCGCCAACGCCGTCGAAGGCGCCGACGACTGAGGGGGATTGGCGGCATGATTCCCGGCTGCCGACGCCACCTGGGTATGGCGAGGACGAAGCCTGCAGCTTGGGTGATCCGTTCAGATTGCTGTCGAAATTGCGATGGTGGTGGCGGACAGAGAGGGATTCGAACCCTCGGTAGGCTTTCACCTACACACGCTTTCCAAGCGTGCGCGATCGACCACTCCGCCACCTGTCCGTTTCCACGACGTCGCCGTGTAGCCGCCGGACGGTCGATCCAGCGGAGCGAGGCTGATAGAACAGCATGAACCCCTCGGCAAGCGCCCTTTGAGGCCCCATATGGGGGGAAGTCGATTTTGCCGCTGAATTCTGCGAGATTTTTCCCATGCTGTTCCAAAAGACCGCCGACCTGCCGACCGCCGAGACGGCTCTGCCGGGACGCGAGGCGCCGCTGGCGACGGATGCGACTCACTTTGTGCTGGGCCGTGCGCTGAAAGGGCCGCATCCCGAGGGCTTCGAGACGGCTGTGTTCGGCATGGGCTGCTTCTGGGGCGTGGAGCGGGTGTTCTGGCAACTGCCGGGCGTCTGGGTCACGTCGGCGGGCTATGCCGGCGGGATGACGCCCAACCCGACCTATGAGGAGGTCTGCTCGGGCCGGACAGGTCACACCGAGGTGGTGCAGGTCGTGTTTGATCCTGCGGCGATTTCCTATGGTGATCTGCTGAAGGCCTTCTGGGAGAACCATGACCCGACGCAGGGGATGCGCCAGGGCAATGACCAGGGCACGCAGTATCGCTCGGCGATCTACACCCTGAACGACGCCCAGCAGGCGGAAGCCGAGGCGTCACGCGACGCCTATCAGGCGGCGCTGAGCGCGGCGGGCAAGGGGACGATCACGACCGAGATCCAGCCAGCCGGCCTCTATTACTTCGCCGAGGACTATCATCAGGGCTACCTGGCCAAGAACCCGGCCGGATATTGCGGCATCGGCGGGACCGGGGTGGTCTGCCCGATCGGCCTGGGTGTTCCCGGGGGCGTGGAAGCCTAAGGATGGATCGCGCGGGGGTAGGCAGGGTTTGTCTGGCGCTGCCGGGGGCGACGCTGGACCATCCGTTCGGCGACGACCACGACGCCTATAAGGTCGGCGGCAAGATGTTCGTCATGGTGGGGGCGACCGGCGGGGTGTCGTTCAAGGTCTCGGACATCGCCTATGAGGTGCTGACCGAAAGCGGCCATGCGCGGCCGGCGCCCTATATGGCGCGCGCCAAGTGGGTGAACCTGCCGCAGATCGACGACTGGGCCGATGAGGAGCTGGCTGACCATATCCGCTCCGCCCACGCGATCATCGTCGGCAAGCTGACGAAGAAGGCGCGGGGGGAACTGGGGCTTTAGCGGCAGGTGCTTTCCTCCCTGCGGCGCGGGCGCGAAGCGGCCGTGAAGGCGTGGGCGGCGCTGCGGCCTGCCCCCTAGATGGGCGCCCATTCAGACGTGGTGCGCCCCCTTCATGGGGAGGAAAGTGGAGGGACGGATTGCACGGTGCGGCGAAAAAAACAGTCTAATTGGTGCAATGACGGGAAGGCGCGCCGATCCGGTGTCGGTCGGGGCGGGGAGCGGCCTGGGGTCCTGAGCGGACGACGGCGGGGGGCGATGTCAAAGAACGCGCGCAGCCTAGCCGGTGTTTGGACCAGGGCGAGCAAACGGCGCCTGGCGGGAGGGAGCTTGTTGAGATTCAGTAGCTTGAGGACTGCTGATGCGACGGCTGGCGGCGGATCGCATCAGGAGCGCCGACGCCGTCATGGACGGCAAGCGAACTGCCAAGGCTGTAGAGCGTAGTCGCTGAGGACCTGCTTTGCGTCATGGACTGCCGAACGCCCGCGAGGGGGGCTCAACCGATGACCGAGGTAGGCCATGCGGAAGGGGGCTGGGCTCAATCGCCAAAAATAATGGACCGCCGCAACTCACGCGCCCAATGGCTGATCACACCGACGGCCGCGCCGAGTGCCGTTAGGCCTATCAGGGCCAGCAGACCCGAGCCGGGCAAGAGGAACAGGCCGCCACAGGCTCCCATGAGCGCGCTTTGACCCGCTACGAGGCCATACATCGACTTTGCCGAAACGAGCCCCCCGAGAACGATATGGAACATGAGGATCATGCATAAGCAGCACAGGACGCCAGCGCCGAATAGCGGGTAGGTTTTGTCGCCGATGACCATCCCGCCCAAGCCGGCGAACGCTACGGCCAGCACCGCAAGAACAAGCACTGTTGGGGCAATGAAACGGGGGATGGGGTGGGTCATTTCCGTGTGAGGCTAGGCGGGGGACATGGAAGCTCAACAATGGACGCTGGGAGTGTCGGCTGGGGTTCGATTGCCGAATTTCACCTAAGGGTGGAAAGCGGACATACGCGTTCTGGAACGGCAGGCCGCGTAGTCGCAGGCCGAATGGGGGGCGTTAGCGGGAGCGGTCCCGCAAATGTATCCCGCCAATTTGGCCGGGTCGATTTCATAGCCGTGGTCGCCCCGGACCAAGTCCTCCTTGTTCGGAAGTGAACCAGTTTGGGCGACCGGCACGCTCAGTGTCTCAGGCCAGCGCTCAACGGTCCGTGACATCAGTCGTTCACGGAAGCGCCGCGCCAGCGCAGGGTCTTCACCTTTGGTGAAGGATATCCACGCATGGCCCAGGTGAGACCTGTCGGAGACATAAGCCTCGGTTTGGCGGAGATCACCGCCGCGATAGACCGTTGCCTGGATCGACCTGCGAAGTTCGGGTGACATCTCCGCCCAGCGCTCCATATCCTTTGCCGTCTCGACATTGAGGTTGAGACCCTCGGCTCTCGCCTCAGCGGTGAGGATGGTCAGGAAGTTGGCCCGGTCGACCGCAGAGGCCAGCGGCACCTCGAATGCAGCCACTGTCCTGAGGCTTTCGGGCTGGGGGATAGGCTGACAGGCTCGTATGCATCCAGCAGGCAACGAGATGGCAAGCAGCACCGCAGCAGTCGCGCCTATCGGGAAGTGCGACGAACCCGCTCGCCGTGAGAGCGGTCCCCATCGGTGCGCTAACATCCAGACAAGCCAGACCACGAGCGTGCCGCCGAGCGTCGCCATGGCAGCGAAGCCAAGCACCGCTGGGATGATAAAGATGATCTCACTGCCCATTAGCGAATACCGCCTCTATTAAGCGCTCCAGTCTAGTCCGGGGTGTCTGAGGTGGGCCAGAAATCTAGCACCGCTACAGCCGACACGAGCAGGCTCGCTTGATGACCGCAACGGGTCGTTTGCGGCCAAACGCGATAAGTCCACGATCAGACTTTTGCGACTGTGCCTGACGCGTCAGCCGCCCCCACCTCCCCATGTCGGAAACACGTCGTCTGGTGGTCGTTGACCATGCCGACAGCCTGCATGAAGGCGTAGGTGATGACCGGGCCGCAGAATTTGAAGCCGCGCGCCTTCAGGGCCTTGGCCATGGCGACGCTCTCGGGCGTCTGGGTCGGAGCCTCGCGGAAGTCGGTCCACTGGTTCACTTGCGGCTGACCGCCGACAAAGGACCAGAGCCAGGCGGAGAAGTCCTCGCCGCTGTCCCTCATCTCCAGCCAGAGGCGGGCGCCGTTGATGGCGGCGTCGATCTTGGCGCGGGAGCGGATGATGCGGGGGTCGGCCAGCAGGCGCTCGCGGTCAGCGTCGTCATAGCGGGCGATGATCTCGGGATCGAAGCCGTGGAAGGCCTCGCGCATCCCCTCGCGCTTTCGCAGGATGGTGATCCAGGCCAGGCCGGCCTGAAAGCCGTCCAGCACCAGCTTCTCCCACAGGGCGCGGGGATCGTACTCGGGCACGCCCCATTCGGTGTCGTGGTAGGCGATGTAGAGCGGGTCGGTGGTCCCGCACCAGCCGCAGCGGCCTTCAGCCTTGTCGGATTCGGTCATGGGGACGATGTTGCGGGAATGTTCTGGTGGCGCAAGGGGCATTAGCTACCTCCGTCATCCTCCGGCGAATGGAGCGAGACCGGGGGACCCAGCGGCGCCGAAGGCGATCTTCAGTGCAAGCATGGTGCGTGGAGTTTTCGCCCTCCGGGCGGCGCCGCCGGGTCCCCCGGTCTGCGCCGCTTTGCGACTTGCCGGAGGATGACGAAAGCAAGGGGGCATGCGAAAAGACCCGGCGGTCCCGCCGGGCCTCTTGTGTGCTCGAAACCGAAACCTACAGCCGCTCGACCGTGAAGCCGCGCGCCTTCGGCATGTCGATGACGCTGTCCTGATTGGCCAGGTGGGCGGCGCGCAACAGATGGACCGTGCCGAACAGATAGACGGTGGAGTCCGCGTCCCTGACCACCCACAGCGGCGGGCCGTCGCTTTTGGCGCGAGGGATGGGAGCGACGGCGACAGCGGCAGGCTGATTGGTGACCTGGGCGGCGGACTGCTGGGCGTGAGCGGCGCCGGGGAAGGCGGCGAGGGCGGCGCTGGCGGCGAGAGCCGCGCAGGCGCCGAGGGCCAGGCGCGAGACGTGGTCGGCCGTACGGCCCATGCGGTTGGCGAGGGTCATTGGTTCATCCTTGGATTGTGGGGTGTTTCGAGGCGCCGATCAGGTCGGCGGCGGCATCAGCCGGGAGGGCTGGAAGGTCGGATCAGAAGGCGTTGGAAATGGCGGTGGTGATGACGGCGGCGGGCTGGCTGTGGCCGAAGGTGGGGACCGCCTCGATGGCCGTGGCGATCAGCAGGGCGCCGCAGACGCCGAGGGCGAAGCCGGAGAAGCGGTCGACGATAACGGAGTAGAAATTGAACATGGGTCCGGTCCTGAAAACGAGCTGAGGTCTTAGCGGGCGGCGATGGAGGCGGCTGGGGCGTCGAACCAGGCGGTCGCCTGGCCGGGGCTGGGGATCAGCATGACGGCGAGGCAGATCAGCAGGGCCCCGCAGACGCCCAGGGCGAAGTCGGAGACGTGTTTGGCCGCTTGGCCCATGCGGTTGGCGCAGGTCATTGGTTAGTCCTTTGAATGTCGGTTTTTCTGAGGGTTGGCGGGCGCGGAGGCCGCGCCGGGATCACTGAACGAAGATGGCGTCGATCGGTCGGCCGAAGAGGCGGGCGATGCGGAAGGCCAGGGGCAGGGAAGGGTCGTAGCGACCCTTTTCCAAGGCCTGAACCGTTTGACGGGAGACGCCGAGTTGTTCGGCGAGGTCGGCCTGGGTCCAGTTGCGCTCGGCGCGGAAGACCTTGAGGCGGTTGACGAAGTCGCTGGTCATCGGCGGGCCATCCACCAGCCGCACCATGCGATTGTGTAGCCTGCGGCCTGGGCGGCGAAGGCGGCGACGACGCCGAGCGCGATCAGGGCGGCGTCGGTGTGCGGCACGCGGGCCGGCAGCAGGTCGACGCCGTTCAGGGCGGCGATGATGGCGGCGGCGCCGCCGACGATGAAGCCCAGGTTGCCGCCCCACCACCAGGCCCACTTGTGGGCTTCCTGAGCGGCTTCATCCAGGCTGCGCCACCAGTAGAGGGTGTGCAGGGCCAGGAAGACGGCCAGACCAGCGGCCAGGACGACCACGCCGATCGAGGGCGCCTGACCCCACTGGGGGGGCCAGAAGGGGGTGGCGGCGGTGGCGCTGACGCCGACTACGGTGAGGGCGCACAGGCCGACCGTCAGGTCGTCCATCTTCTTCTTGTGGGCGGCGGTCTCGGTGGCGGCGTTCATGACAAGCTCCCCTGTCTTTGTGACAAGTGAACTTTACCAAAGCTGCGTTTGGCGTCAAGCGACTTTTACATCATGACAAGCACATTTTCCGTTTGGTCGAAATTAGCCTTGAAAATCAGGCATCCAGCGGGGCTTCTCGACCCGCACGGCGCGCCCGTCGACGCTCAGATCGCCCTCCAGACGGTCCAGACGCATCAGGGCGATGGCGCAGCCCTCGGCGCCGGTCATGACCTCGCCGGCGCGAAGCTCGCCGTTCAGCACCTCGGCGCCGCGCTCGGGGGGCGGTCCGTCGAAGGCGATGGCCATCATGCGGTTCTTGATCGTGCCACGCCGCTTCATCCGCGAGGTCGTCTCCTGACCGATGAAGCAGCCCTTGTGGAAGTCGATGCCGTTCAGCAGGTCGAAATCGGCCTCGATGGGATAGGTCTTGTCCAGCAGCGTGTCCGCCGTCGGGTCGGGCACGCCGAGGCTCAGCCGGTGCGCCTGCCAGTCGGCCTCGGTCGCGTCGGTCTCGCACTGATCGCCCCAGCGGCGTCCGCCGAGGGCGGGCAGGCGCGGGTCGGGGATGAAGCCCTCTGGCGCTTCGGTCCAGGCAACGAAGACGGCGTCGGGCATAGGCATGACCTCGACGTTGGAGCGCAAGCGATACATCGACAGCCGCTGGACCAGGGCGTCGCGCCGCTCAGCCGCGACATCCAGCACCACGCCGTTCTCCTCGCCCCACAGGAAGAGGTCGAACAGCAGCCGACCGGGCGGGGACAGCAGGGCGCCGAAGCGCAGGGCTCCGGGCTCCAGCGTCTCCACGTCCTGCGTCAGCAGGTTGTGCAGGAAGGGGCGGGCGTCAGGGCCGGTGACGCGGATCAGGGCGCGGCTGTCGAGGCGGGCGATGGACATACGGCCAAGATAGGGAGGGTAGGGTGCAAGCGACAGTCCTAGCCGTCCAGTTCCGCCCGCGCCTGTTCGGCCAACTCGAAGAACCGCCGCCGCACCTCGGCCGCGTAGGGGTTGTCGTGTTCGATGGCGCGGAACACCGCCGCGCTGTCGTGGCGGACCATGTCGACGCCCTGCATGACCCGCTCGAAGCTGGTCGTGGTCATGCGCGTCGGCAGCGGCTCCATGGCCAGCAGGACCTTGGCGATCAGGTGGGTCAGGCCCTGCACCGTGGCCGCCTCGCGGTCGTGATCCTCGGGCGTGACGACGAAGACCTTGAGCCCCATCGCCTTGCGACAGAAGGCGGCCACGCGCCAAGCCGCCTTGTCGCCGCGCACCGGACAGACGGCGATGCGCAGGCCCGCGATGCCGTCCTTGCCGCTCTGGGGCCCGAACAGGGGGTGGGTTCCGACGATCTGCACGCCCTCGGGCAGGCCCTCCAGCATGACCTTCGCCGGCTTCACCTTCACCGAACCGACATCGAGGATCAGGGCGCCCGGCGCGACGTGCGGCGCAATGGCCGCGACAGTCTCGGCCAGAACCCCGACCGGCACAGCCAGCACCACCACCGGACAGGCCGCCGCTTCCTCCAGCGTCGTCAGCCGCGCCAGCCCCTCGCCGTCGCTGGCCGCCGGGTCATAGGCGAGGATGTCGAACCAGGGCGACAGATGCTTCGCCGTCAGCCGCCCGAAAGCGCCGAAGCCGATCAGGCCAAGCTGGGGCAGGCCAAGCTGGAGCTTTGCGCCGCTCACCCCGCCAGCGTCTCCTGGAACCGCACCGGCTGGCCGTGGGCCTGGCCGATCAGTTCGCCGTCCTTCATCACCACGCGGCCGCGCACGATGGTCGCCACCGGCCAGCCCGTGGTCTCGAAGCCGTCGAAGGGGGTCCAGCCGCAGCGGCTGGCCTGCTGGTCGTGGGTGATGGTCTTCTTCGCCTTCAGATCGACGATGGTCAGGTCGGCGTCATAGCTGACGGCCATCCGCCCCTTGTTGGCCGTGCCGAACACCCGCTGCGCCCCACCCGATGTCAGGTCGATGAAGCGTTCCAGCGACAGACGGCCCTCGGCCACATGGGTCAGCATCAGCGGCACCAGGGTCTGCACCCCCGGCATCCCCGACGGCGAAGCCGGATAGGGCTTGGACTTTTCTTCCCTCGTGTGCGGAGCGTGGTCCGAGCCCAGGACGTCGGCCACGCCCTGCTGCATCCCCCACAGCCACAGGGCGTCCACATGCTCCTGCGAGCGGATCGGCGGGTTCATCTGGGCGTAGGCGCCGAGCCGCTCATAGGCCTCGGGCGCGACCAGGGTCAGGTGCTGCGGCGTGATCTCGACGGTAGCGACATCCTTGTGGAAGCGCAGGAACTCCATCTCATCCCTGGTCGTGACGTGCAGGACGTGGATGCGGGCGCCGGTCTCCTTGGCCAGCCCGACCAGACGGCGGGTGGACATGATGGCGCTTTCGGCGTCGCGCACCTCGGGGTGGCTGGTCCAGTCGCCGGTGCGGGCCAGGCTGCGGCGCTCGACCAGTCGGTATTCGTCCTCGGAGTGGAAGGTGGCGCGGCGGCGCACGTTCGACAGAACCTTGCGCACCCCCTCGTCGTCGGCGATCAGCAGGTCGCCGGTCGAGGCGCCCATGAAGACCTTGACCCCGCAGCAGCCCGGCAGGCGCTCCAGATCGGCCAGATGCTCGGCGTTCTCATGGGTGCCGCCGACATAGAAGGCGTGGTCGGTCCACATCCGGTTGTTCGCCCGGACCAGCTTGTCGGCCATGGTGTCCGGGTCGGTGGTGTTGGGGTTCGTGTTCGGCATCTCGAACACGGCGACGACGCCCCCCAGGGCCGCCGCGCGGCTGCCGGTCTCGAGGTCTTCCTTCCATTCCAGACCCGGCTCGCGGAAATGGACCTGGGTGTCGATGACGCCCGGCAGGACGGTCAGGCCCGTGGCGTCGAACACCTCGCCCGCCGAGGCCTGGGACAGGTCGCCGATGAAGGCGATGCGCCCGTCGATGACGCCGACGTCGGCCTTGCCGCGTCCCGCATGGTTGGCGACTTCGCCGCCCCGTACGATCAGGTCATAGGTCTGGGTCATTGGCGCATCTCCTGAGGTCGAGGCGCTTATGCGCGCCTGACGCCTCATGGGACAACCCCCGAGAGGTCAGTCCGCCAGTTGCGCCAGAAGCTTCTTCGACGCCTTCAGCACCCGCTCATAAGGCAGGTCCATCATGTGCTGGATGTGCTGGTTCAGGCGCGGGTCCATGTCGATGAACTCTTGCAAGCTGCGCGGACCGCGCACCGCCACCCCGGTCCAGGGACGACGCAGGGCCTCGTCCGAGGGACCGAACACGGCCACCGCCGGCACGCCCGCCGCCACCGCCAGCTGGGTCCACAACGAGTCCCCGCCGATGTAGAAGTCGGCCCGCGACAGGGCCGCGACCGTCTGCAACCGCGTCAGCCGCCCTTGCAGCTCGATCACCCGCTCGCGCTTGACGGCGAAGCGGATCGAGTGGGCCGCGTCGCGGTCGGCCTCTTCGCCGACGATCATCAGCCGCCCCCCGGCCAGGGGTCCGCTCTCGCCCAGCAGCGACAGGGCCACCTTGGCGTAGCGGTCGGCGGGCCAACGCTTGCCGATCCAGTCCACCCCCGGCCCTATGGCCAGGATCGGGCCTTCGCCTGCCGGGATCAGGGCGTCGGCGGCTTCCTGCGTATCGCGTCCGACGAACAGTTTCGGCGCCGGAATCTCGTCCAGTTGGAGCACCCGCGCCGCCTGTTCGACCAGATGGACGTCGGGCAGGACCTTGCCCTTCACCGCCCGCTTCTGACGCCGCAGCTTGCCCGACAACGTCGAGCCGCGCATGTCGACCACCAGGCCCCAGTGGGTCTCGCGCACCTGGTTCCAAAGGGCGATCCAGTCCCAGCGCCCGTCGCGGTCCAGCACGATCAGCCGCTCCAGACGCGGCAGGTCGGCGAACAGCGGCGCGCTGGCCGGCGATCCGACCACGGTGAAGGTGGCGTGCGGGATGACTTCGACCAGATGGGCGAGCGTCCCCGACGAGAGGACCGCGTCTTCTGCGTCCGCCTCGGCGATATAGAGGATCGGGAAACGCCCATGCATGGAGATGAGCCTAGAGGGATTCTCCACGGAATTCAGCGGTGATGACCGAGGCCCGCGCTTTCCCTCTCGCCTTGCGCTAAACCCCGCTCATGTCCCTGCCCCTTCTTCCTGACCGGACCTGCGGCGGCTGCGTCGAGTGCTGCCGCGTGATCCCGCTGAACCTGCCCGAGCTGGCCAAGCCGACAGGCGAGCTGTGCGGCTATTGCGTCGATGGGGCGGGCTGTTCGGTCCATGAAATCAGGCCCCAGACCTGCCGTGTCTGGTTCTGCCTGTGGCGCGCCGTCGAACTGTCCGACGACTGGCGGCCCGACCGCAGCGGCGTCATTATCCGCCCCGACGGGGTCGAGCGCGGCGAGATCACCCTCTATGTCGTGCGCCGTTCCGACTTTCTGGCGGGCATCGACTTCTTCGCCGCGGTCGCGGGCTGGATCGCCGAAGGGATCGAGGTGGCGCTCAGCGTGCCCGGGCCGGTCGGAACCTATCCGGCCCGCGCCGTGGTCACCGACTGGCTGCGCCCCTCCATCGAGGAAGGCGATCCGGAGGACTTTGTCGCCCGCGTCCTCGCCTCGCTCGACAAGCTGGCCGAGCATGACTTCCAGCCCGACGGCGTCACGGCGCGGTATGCGGTCGCCTGATCGTCTCGTGCAGGAGGAGAAGGCCTATTTCAGGACGAATTCCGCTACCGCCTCGACCACGCCGGGGGCGAGCGGCAGGCCTGGGTCCATATAGGTGGCGACATTGGCGGCGCGGTCGGCGGGCGCGGTCTTGAGCACATGATTGACGCCGTCCCAGACGACCAACTGGGCGCGGGGCTGGGCCGCCTTGATCGCTTCGGCGTCGACGACTGAGACCTGAATGTCGGTGGCGCCCTGACCGACGAAGACAGTACCGTCGTAGGCAGCGGCCAGTTGAGCTGGGTCCAGCGTCAGCCAGGAGATCAGGTAGGGCTGGACCGAGGGGCGGAACAGGGCGGCCAGTTCGGCGGGCGGGTCGGCCACGGTGCGGCCGGCCTCCAGCTCGGCCAGGATGTCGTAGGCGCGGGTCTTCAGCGGTCCGGGCAGGGCGGTCAGCTGTTCGCGCAGCACCACCCCCGCCGGACGGCCGGCGCCGGAGAGCAGGACCAGACCGCAGACCTTGTCGTCGTCCTTGGCCGCTGTGGCCAGAGCGACCAGCGCGCCCTCGCTGTGGCCGATCAGCCAGGCGCAGGACTGGCCCGTCTTCGCCGCCGCCTCGAAGGCCCAGGCGCGGGCGTCGTCGATATTGGTGCTGAAGCGCAGGTCGGCCTCGGCCCCGCCCGCGGCGGCGCTCTCGCCGATGCCGCGCTTGTCGATACGGATCGAGGCGATCCCCCGCTCGGCCAGACCCTCGGCCAGCAGACGATAGGGGGCGGCGCGGATGCCGAACTGGGGGCTGTTCCCGTCGCGGTCGGTCGGGCCGGAGCCGGGCAGGATGACGGCGACGGCGCGCGTCGGCGCCTCGGGCGTCAGCAGGGTCCCGTGCAGGGGGGCTGGGCTGGAAGCCAGCTCGGCGGGCGTCGAAACGGGCGAGAGCAGCAGGGCGGCGGCGAGGGTCAGCATGGTCGTCTCCGTCGTGGGATGTGCAGAAGAATCAGAAGGGCTGGCGGTCGGGGTCGGCGCGCCAGACGCGCCAGCTTTCGAACACCGACCAACCGGCGGCGATCAGGACGCCGGCGATCAGCAGGCTGAAGCCCAGCGGCTGGGGCAAGACGGGGGCGGTGATCAGACCGGCGAGGCCCAGCCAGAAGAAGAGGCGACCCGCCAGCCGGTTCGAGCGGTCCCAGGCCAGGCGGCTCATGTAGTTCCAGGGCGTGCGGACGCCGATGATCGGGTTGGGCGCGATACGGCCCATGAAGGCGCCCAGGACCGCGAACAGCAGGCTCATCAGGGCGGCGGTCATGGCCATGGACACGCCCGGCTGCGCGGCGCCGCGCCCCAGGATCATCCACACCATGAAGGCGCTGGTCCCGACGATGGCCAGGAGGGAGACCAGTTGCCCGGTCTCGAGACCGCGCCGTCGCGCGGCGTCCGGCGTGCGCTTGGCGAACCAGCTCATCGGCCCGGCGGTGATCGCCGCCATGAAGGCCATGAAGGCGATGAGGCTCGACAGTTCGCTGCGGTCGCCCCAGCGGTCGGGCCGGCCGTGAATGTCGAAATGCATGGGGACGGCGCCGGTCGGGCCGGCGACCTGAACGCCGATGGCGACCGCGATCAGGCCGACGACGGTCAGACCGGTCAGGGCGTCCAGCACAGTGAAGCGGGTCTTGATCATGTCGGCGTCTCCTCCTCGTTCGTCCTGCCTGTTCCGCTCAGGTCCATGAGGAAGGCCAGGGCCTCCTCGACCGCCGAGATCTCCAGTCGATAGCGGATCGACTGGCCGTCGCGCTCAGGGCTGACCAGACCGGCCTCCTTCAGCGCGTTGAGATGGCCGGTGATGGTCGGCCAGCTCATGTCGAAGGCGGCGGCGATGTCGCCGGACGCCAGCGGTCCTGCCCGCAGCATGGCGATGATGCGGCGCCGCACCGGATGGGACAGGGCTTTGAACAGGCTGTTCATAGGGGGAATGCTAATTAGGACTTTAGCTAAATGCAACCCTTGTTTGGTGAAGCCGAGGCGGCGCGTGCCTCTCCAGACCGTTCATCCCGGCGGACGCCAGGATCCTGACTGAGCCCCATGCGCCATGTTTGACGGCGAGCTTGCAGCCAAAGACTGGATCCCGGCGTCCGCCGGGATGAGCGGGAGTAGGGGCGGAGTTTCTGGCGGTCCCGGATAAGGGGTGGGCCCTTTCCGGGATGACGGGGGAGGGGGAGGGGCCTATGGCTCAGCCCGTTTCGAGTTGAGGAGAGGCCCATGGACATCCGCGATCAGATCGTTCTCATCACTGGCGGCGCGCGGGGCGTCGGCGCGGCGGCGGCGCGGGCCTTTGCGGGGCAGGGCGCGCGGGTCGTGATCAACTGGCGGGCCAGCGGCGAGCAGGCGCAAGGCTTGGCGACCGAGCTGGGCGAGCGCGTGATCGCCATTCAGGCTGACGTGACGGACCGGGCGGCGGTGGACGCCATGGTCGCCCGGGCCGAGGCGCATTTCGGCGCTGCGGTCAGCACCGTGGTCAACAATGCGCTCGATTACAGCTTCAACGGCGACGCGCGGGCCCAGATGGCCGATATTCCGTGGGAGGACATGGCGCGTCAGTTCTCGACCGTGATCCATGGGGCGCTGAACGTCATCCAGGCTGCGGCGCCGGGCATGACGGCGCAGGGCTTCGGCCGGGTGGTCAACATCGGCACCAACCTGTTCCAGAATCCGGTCGTGCCCTATCACGACTACACCGCCGCCAAGGCCGCCCTGCTCAGCCTGACGCGGACGGCGGCAGGCGACCTCGGCCCGTCGGGGATTACGGTCAACATGGTCTCGGGCGGCCTGCTGCGGACCACGGACGCCAGCGCGGCGACGCCCGACGCGGTGTTCGACCTGATCGCCGGTATGACGCCTCTGCGCTCGGTAACGACGCCGCAGGAGTTCGCGGACGCGGTGCTGTTCTTCGCCTCGCCGTGGAGCCGGGCGGTGACGGGGCAGAACCTGGTGGTCGACGGGGGACTGGTCCGGGATTGAGACGGCGCTGCGCGCGGAGGGATCAGCCGCCTCGGTAGGCCAGGTCTGGCGCGCCCGCCAGGTCTGACAGGATGGGACAGTCGGGGCGGTCGTCGCCGGCGCAGCAATGCGACAGATTGCGGAGGGTATCGGCCATGGCCTGCATCTCCTTGATGCGGGCGTCGAGGTCGGCGACGTGCTTCTCGGCCAGAGCCTTCACCTCGCGGCTGGGCCGGTTGCGGTCGCGCCACAGGGACAGCAGGCGGGCGATCTCCTCGACCGAAAAGCCCAGGCCGCGCGCACGGCGGATGAAGCGCAGGTCGTTCAGATCGCGCTCGTTGAAGTCGCGATAATTGCTCTCGGTCCGCTCGGACGGTCGGATCAGGCCGACGGTTTCGTAATAGCGGATCATCTTGGCCGAGACGCCGGTGGCGAGAGAGGCCTTGCCGATGTTCATTGGGCGGCTCCTTCAAGGCGCGGCTTGAAGGCGCGCAGGCGCAGGGCGTTCAACACCACGCTGACGCTGGACAGGGCCATGGCCCCCGCCGCCAGCATGGGCGACAGCATGTAGCCGAAGGCAGGATAGAGGACGCCCGCCGCCACCGGGATCAGCAGGACGTTATAGCCAAAGGCCCAGGCCAGGTTCTGGCGGATATTGCTCATGGTGGCGCGCGACAGGCCGATGGCGCTGACCGCGCCGCGCAGGTCGCCGCCGGTCAGGACCACGTCGGCGCTTTCGATGGCCACGTCGGCGCCGCCGCCGACCGCCAGACCGACGTCGGCGGTGGCCAGGGCCGGGGCGTCGTTGACGCCGTCGCCGACGAAGGCGACGCGGCGACCGCCGGCCTTGAGGGCGTTGATCGCGGCGACCTTTCCGTCGGGCATGACCTCGGCGTGGACCTCGTCGATGCCCAGCAGGCGGGCGACGGCGGCGGCGGTGCGACGGTTGTCGCCGGTGATCATCGCCACCTTCAGCCCCAGGCCGTGCATGGCCTGGATGGCGGCGGCGGTGGTCGGCTTGATCGGATCGGCCACGGCGATGACGGCGGCCAGCTGGCCGTCGACGGCGGCGTAGAGCGGGGTCTTGCCCTCGTCGCCCAGACGGGCGGCGGTCTCGGCGAAGGCGGCGACATCGTGGCCCAGCTCGGCCATGTAGCGGTCGGCGCCGACCTCGATGCGGCGGCCCGCGACGACGCCCGCCACGCCCTTGCCGGGCACGGAGGCGAAGTCTTCGGGGCGGGCGACGCTGAGGCCGCGCGCGGCGGCGGCCTCGACCAGGGCACGGGCGACGGGGTGTTCCGACTGTCCCTCGACGGCGGCGACCAGGGCCAGGACCTCGTCCTCGTCAAAACCGTCGGCGACGGTCAGGTCGGTCAGCTCGGGGCGGCCCGCCGTCAGGGTGCCGGTCTTGTCGAAGGCGATGACCTCGACCCCTTGCAGGGCTTGCAGCGCCTCGCCCTTGCGGAACAGGACGCCCAGTTCGGCGGCGCGGCCGACGCCCACCATGATCGAGGTCGGCGTCGCCAGGCCCATGGCGCAGGGGCAGGCGATGATCAGCACCGCCACGGCGGCGACCAGCGCCATGCCGAGCGCCGGATCGGGCGCCAACAGATACCAGACGGCGAAGGTCAGGACGGCGATGGCCATGACGGCAGGGACGAACCAGCCGGTGACGCGATCAACCAGGGCCTGAATAGGCGGCTTGGCGCCCTGGGCGGTTTCGACCATGCGGACGATCTGGGCCAGCACGGTTTCAGCGCCGACCTGTTGCGCCTCGAAGCGGAAGGCGCCCGTGGTGTTCAGCGTGCCGCCGACGACCTGGGCGCCCGCGCTTTTTTCGACGGGGATGGGTTCGCCGGTCAGCATGGATTCGTCGAGGTAAGACGAGCCCTCGGTCACGACGCCATCGACGGGGACGCGCTCGCCGGGGCGCACGGCGATCAGGTCGCCGGCCTGGACGCTGTCGATCGGCACATCTTGCTCAATGCCGCCGCGCAGGACGCGGGCGGTCCTGGCCTGCATCGACATCAGCCGGCGGATGGCCTGACTGGTCTGGCCCTTGGCGCGGGCCTCGATCCAGCGGCCGACCAGGATCAGGGTGACGATGACGGCGGCGGCCTCGAAATAGACGTTGGCCGTGCCCTCGGGCAGCAGGGCGGGGGCGAAGGTGGCGACCGTCGAGAAGGCCCAGGCGGCGCTGGCGCCCAGCACCACCAGAGAGTTCATGTCCGGCGCGCGGCGCAGCAGGGCGGGCACGCCCTTGCGGAAGAAGATCAGGCCGGGGAAGAAGAGGACGAAGCTGGCCAGGACGAAGCTGATCAGCCGCCAGTTCTGCGTGCCGATGGTCTGCTCCAGCCAGTGATGCATGCCGGGGATGAAGTGCGATCCCATCTCCAGCACGAACAAAGGCACGGTAGCTGCGCCCGCGATCAGGACGGCGCGGCCCAGGTTGCGGATCTCGGCGGCGCGGGCGGCCTGTTCACGGTCGGCGGCGTCGAGGCCCGCCTGTTCCGGCTGTTCCAGCCCATAGCCCGCCTGCTGCACGGCGGCGGCCAGATCGCGGAAGGCGACCGCGCCTGAGAGGAAGCGGACGGTAGCCCGTTGGGTGGCCAGATTGACGCTGGCTCCCAGCACGCCGGGCACGGCGGCCAGGGCCTTCTCCACCCGACCGACGCAGCTGGCGCAGGTCATGTCGCGGACCGGATAGGCGACCTCTTCCTCCAGCGGCTCATAGCCGGCGGCGCGGATGGCGGCGGCGACCGCAGCGGGGGATCCGTCCGGGTCCATCACGACCTGTGCTCGCTCCGACGCCAGATTGACGTGCGCCTCATTGACGCGGGGCACGGCGCGGATGGCTCTTTCGACCCGCCCCACGCAGCTGGCGCAGGACATGCCGATCACAGGCAGATCAAGGATTTTGGGGGAGGCGGCGGACATGGGCGAAGCCTTTCGTCGTAGGAGCCTCTCTCTTCTAAACCTTCCTGTCATGGGAAGGTCAACAAGGGTTTCCGATGGTTTATCCAGCCGGTCGGAGTGTTTCCCGAAGGACGAGCTGAGCCATGATCAACCGCGCCCTGGATCGTAGAAGCCTGCTGCGCGGCGCGGCCGCGGGGGGCGGTCTGCTGGGACTTCAAGGTCTGCTGCCCGCATGGGCGCAAACCGGATCACCGGGTCTGCGCGCGGATCTGCCGACGCTGACGGGGCCGAACATCGACCTGACGGTGGGCCATTCCAACTTCACCGTCGGCGGGCGAACCGGCCACGCCTTCACCGTCAACGGCCTGCTGCCCGCGCCCCTGCTGCGGATGCGCGAGGGCCAGAACGTGCGCCTGTCGGTGACCAACACCCTGGACGAGGACACCTCGATCCACTGGCACGGCCTGCTGCTGCCCTTCCAGATGGACGGGGTGCCGGGGATCAGTTTCCCCGGCATCAAGCCGCGCGAGACCTTTGTCTATGAGTTCCCGATCAGGCAGTCGGGCACCTACTGGTATCACAGCCATTCGGGGATGCAGGAGGCCATGGGCCACTATGGCCCCATCGTCATCGACCCGGCGGGCGTCGATCCGGTCGGCTATGACCGCGAGCATGTTCTGGTCCTGTCGGACTGGAGCTTCCTGCATCCGCACGAAATCCTGGCCAGGCTGAAGAAGAGCCCCGGCTACTTCAACATGCAGAAGACCACGCTGGCGGGCCTGCTGGACGGGTCGGACGGCATGGATCTGGCCGAGCGTCGAATGTGGGCGGGGATGCGAATGGACCCGCGCGACATCCTCGACGTCAACGGCACGACCTATACCTATCTGATCAACGGCCACGGCCCGCAGGAGAACTGGACCGGCCTGTTCCGGCCCGGCGAGCGGGTGCGCCTGCGCGTCATCAACGCCTCGGCCATGTCGATCTTCAACGTCCGCATTCCGGGTCTGGCCATGACCGTGGTTCAGGCCGACGGCGAGCACGTGCGCCCGGTTGAGATCGACGAGTTCCAGATCTCGGTCGCCGAGACCTATGACGTCATCGTCCGCCCGCTTGAGGACCGCGCCTACACCATCGTGTCAGAGGCCATTGACCGTTCAGGCATGGGTCGCGCGACGCTGGCCCCCCGTCTGGGGATGACCGCCGAGGTCCCGCCGCTGCGCAAGGTTCCCAACCTGACCATGGCCGATATGGGGATGGGCGGGATGGATCACGGAGCGATGGATCACTCAGGCCACGGCGCCGCCGCCGCCGCGCAGATGGACCACGGCGCCATGAGCATGCGCGACCCGGCCAACGCCCCCGCCGACATGGCGGTCGGCGTCGGGGTGGACATGGTCTCGCCGGCCCCGGCCAACCGCTTGGGCGAACGGCCTCAGGGGCTTCAGGACGTCGATCATCGGGTGCTGGTCTATACCGATCTGCGATCACTTGAACCGAACAAGGATGCGCGTCCGCCGTCGCGTTCGATGGAAATCCACCTGACCGGAAACATGGAACGCTTCATGTGGGGCTTTGACGGGCGCAAGTTCTCGGAGCTGGTCGAGCCGATCCGCTTCGAGCTGAACGAGCGGGTGCGTGTGACCCTGGTCAACGACACCATGATGGCTCACCCGATCCACCTGCACGGCCACTTCTTCGAACTGGTCAATGGACACGATGGACATCAGCCGCTGAAGCACACGGTCAATGTGGCGCCGGGCTCCAAGGTGACGTTCGACCTGACCGCCGACGCGCCGGGCGACTGGGCCTTCCACTGCCATCTGCTGATGCACATGCATGCGGGGATGTTCAACGTCGTCACGGTTCGTCCGCTGGAAGGAGCCGCCCGATGAGCCGCGCCCTGTTCGCCGCCGTCGCAGTTCTGCCCCTGATACTGGCCGCCGGTTCCGCCCTGGCCCAGACGCACGGCGGGCATGCAGGCCATGGCGCCCAGGCCGCGCCCGCCCGTCCGCCGCAGGCCCGACCGAGGCCCGCGCCCAAACCCAAGCCACGCGCCGCCGCGCCTCGGCCTGCTGCGCCTGCGGCCCCGGCGGCGGCGGACCCGCACGCTGGTCATGACATGAGCGGACATGCTGGACACGGCGCCCAACCGGCTCCGGTCGATCCTCATGCCGGTCACGGCATGGGCACCGCTCCGGCGGCTGCGACCGACCCGCACGCCGGCCATGACATGAGCGGGATGCAGAGGGCTCCGGCCCAGACGCCTGCCGTTGATCCTCATGCGAGCCACAACATGGGCTCGCTCCCGGCGGCTGATCCTCACGCGGGTCACGATATGGGCCAGACTTCTGCCGCCGATCCGCACGCCGGACACGACATGAGCGGCATGGCGGGCGGCGCGCCCAACATCCCGACCAGCGTGGACGCCGTCGGCGGGCGCATGGTCGAGGCGCCGCCGCCCGTCGCCGCCCGCGCCGCGCCCGCCCATGCAGCGGACCTGCTGTTCGATCCAGCTGTCATGGCGGCGGCGCGCAAGCAGTTGCTGGCCGAGAACGGCGACGTGCGCACCACGGCGGTCCTGCTCGACACGCTCGAAGCCAGCTTCGGCGACGGCGAGGAGGGCTACAGCTGGAACGCCGAGGGCTGGACCGGCGGCGACATCAACCGCTTCTGGTGGAAGACCGAGGGCGAGGG
>RCUH01000152.1_pt1 | contig 103547 bp, 91 predicted proteins | sample 2166191 | NCBI WGS metagenome assembly RCUH01 (sample SAMN09932848, study PRJNA488358) | compost metagenome | feature: garden; material: soil; isolation source: compost soil in an enriched community after 214 h of incubation | place: Germany: Experimental Botanical Garden Goettingen | collected...
CTCGAACGCAGCGCCGAACTGAAAGGGCGGGTGATCAACGCGCTGATCTATCCGGCGATCCTGCTGGCGGTGGTCGGTGGTGCACTGTTGTTCCTGCTGGGTTATGTGGTGCCGCAGTTCGCGCTGATGTACGAAAGCCTGGACGTGGCGCTGCCCTGGTTCACCCAGTGGGTGCTCGCCGCCGGGCTGGTGGTGCGCGAGGGCTGGCTGGCGATGATCGTGGTGCCGGCGCTGGCGCTGCTGGTGATCGAACGCAAGCTGCGGCAACCGGCGTTCCGCCTGGCGATGGATGCCTGGCTGCTGCAGCGCAAGGGCATCGGCCCGCTGCTGGCCAAGCTGGAAACCGCGCGCCTGGCCCGCACGCTGGGAACGCTGCTGCGCAATGGCGTGCCGCTGTTGGCCGGGCTGGGCATTGCCCGCAACGTGCTGGGCAACCGCGCGCTGGCCGCCGACGTGGATGCGGCCAGCGACGAGGTCAAGAACGGCAGTGGGCTGTCGCTGGCCCTGGGCCGTGGCAAGCGTTTTCCGCGCCTGGCGCTGCAGATGATCCAGGTCGGCGAGGAATCGGGCGCACTGGATACGATGCTGCTCAAGACCGCCGACACTTTCGAACAGGAAAGCGCGCGCGCGATCGATCGGCTGCTCTCGGCGATGGTGCCGGTGATCACCCTGGTGCTGGCCTCGGTGGTCGGCCTGGTCATCGTGGCCGTGCTGGTGCCGTTGTATGACCTGACCAACGCCATCGGTTGACGATGGCCATTCTGTTCCGACACATCCCGCAAGGAGCCTGCCGCATGCAACGCCGTCCGCCCCGTTTTTCCTCGCCGCGCAACCAGTCGGGCATGAGCCTGCTGGAAATCATCATCGTCATCGTGCTGATCGGTGCGGTGCTCACCCTGGTCGGCAGCCGCGTGCTCGGTGGTGCCGACCGCGGCAAGGCCAACATCGCCAAGGCCCAGGTGCAGACCGTGGCCGGCAAGGTCGAGAACTTCCAGCTTGATACCGGCAAGCTGCCCGGCAAACTGGATGACCTGGTCACCCAGCCCGGGGGCAGCACCGGGTGGCTGGGCCCCTATGCCAAGCCGGCCGACCTCAACGACCCGTGGGGCCATCCGCTGGAATACCGCGCGCCCGGCGAAGGCCAGCCGTTCGACCTGATCAGCCTGGGCAAGGATGGCAAGGTCGGTGGCAGCAGTTACGACGCCGACATCCGCTACGAGTAAGCCCGCTTGCCGGTCGCCTTCCTGCCCCGTCGCGCATCGCCCCGTCGCCTGCCGCCCCGTGCGTGCCGGGCCGCCGGGCTGTCGTTGCTGGAAATGCTGCTGGTGGTGGCGCTGATCGCCATCATCGGGGTGGTCACGGCCACGGCGATGAACGGTGGCATCGAGGGCATGCGCCTGCGCAACGCCGGCAAGGAACTGGCCACCCAGTTGCGCTACACGCGCACCCAGGCCATCGCCAGCGGCGAGCGCCAGCGTTTTCTGATCGACCCGCAGGCGCGCACCTGGGAAGGCGCCAACGGCCGCCACGGCACCTTGCCTGACACCCTGCAGGTGCATTTCCGCGGCGCCCGCGAAGTGGCGGCCGACGCCGGCAAGGGCGCGATTGCATTCTTTCCCGATGGGGCCTCCAGCGGCGGCAGCATCGAACTGCAGGTGCGCGAGGCGGTGTGGCGCATCGACGTGGGCTGGATCACCGGCGAAGTGCGCTCGGGCCAGCCGCGGGAGCGACGATGAAGCGCCAGCGTGGGTATTCGCTGCTGGAAGTGATCGTTGCCTTCGCCCTGCTGGCACTGGCGCTGACCCTGCTGCTGGGCAGCCTGTCCGGGGCGTCGCGGCAGGTCCGGCAGGCCGACCTGCGCAGCCGCGCGGTGCTGCATGCGCAATCCCTGCTGGCCACCACCGGCGTCGACGCACCGTTGCAGATCGGGCAGCGCGACGGCCAATGGGAGCAGGGGCGCTACCGCTGGCATCTGCAGGTGGCCCCTTACCAGGACCCGCGCAGCGCCGCGGTGGGCGCGGCCGAGCCGGTGGCCGGGCCGGTCCTGGCCCAGCTGGAGCTGGACGTGTCCTGGGGCGACGGCGAGGGCGAGCGATTGCAGTGGCGCAGCCTGCGCCTGCTGCCGGCACTGGCCGGAGCGCCGCGATGACCCGCGCGCGCGGCTTCACCCTGATCGAGGTACTGCTGGCCACCGCGCTGCTGGTCGGCGGGCTGGCGCTGGCCTTCGCCACCGTGCGTTCGGCCATGGCGATCAGCCAGCGCGGCGAGCGCATGGTGGCGCAGAACGAACGCATGCGTGCGGTCGAGGGGTTCCTGCGCCGGCGCCTGTCCACGGCCATGCTGACCGCGACCACGCCGCCGGATCCGACCCGCGAGCCGGTGTACTTCCTCGGGCAGGCGCAGCAGATGCTGTTCGTTTCCGACCTGCCCGGCTATCTCGGCCGGGGCGGGCCTTACCTGCATGAGCTGCAGGTGCGTGGCAGCGGCGAGGCGCAGCGGCTGGAACTGGCCCTGACCCTGGTACAGAACGGCGAGCGCATCGCCGAGCAACCGGCGCGCCCGCCGGAAGTACTGGCCGACGGCCTGCGCGCGGTCAGCTTCCGCTATCGCGGCATCGACCCGCGCAACGGCACGCTGGGTGACTGGCAGGACGCATGGGAGGACACCCGCCGCCTGCCCAGCCTGGTGTCGATCACCATCACCCCGCAGCAGGGGCCGGCGTGGCCGCCGATGGTGGCGGCACTGCCACAGCAACGCGGTGCGCGCCCATGAGCCGGGCCCGCGGCGCGGCACTGGTGCTGGTGCTGTGGCTGATCGCCCTGCTCACCGCGGTGGTGGGCGCGTTCGCGCTCAGCGCGCGCGTGGAGCATCTCCAGCAGCGCGTGGTCGGCGACGATGCGATCGGCCAGGAACACGCGCGCGCCGGGCTCGAGTACGCGCTGTACCGCCTGCAGCCCACCGCCACGCGCCCGCCCTGGGTCGCCGACGGGCGCCGCTACCGCTGGCAGTTCGACCAGCGCACGATCGACCTGCGCATCGTCGATGAGAACGGCAAGATCAACCTGAACCTGGCCAACGCCCCCCTGCTGGAGGCGTTCCTGCAGGCGATGGACATCGAGCCGGGGCGCGCGCGCCAGCTGGCCGGCGCGATCGTGGACTGGCGCGACGCCGACAGCCTCAAGCAGCCCAATGGCGGCGCCGAACTGCCCGAATACATCGCCGCAGGGCTGCCGTATGGGCCGCGCAACAACCGATTCGAGACCCTGGGCGAGCTGCAGCGCGTGCTCGGCATGGACGCGGCGTTGTATGAACGCCTCGCGCCGATGCTGACCCTGTACAGTCGACAGTCGCGTCCGGATCCGCGTTTCGCGGCCGGGCCGGTGCTCACCGCACTGGGCCTGGATGCGGAGCAGCTGCTGGCCCAGCGCGCACAGGCCCAGCGCGAGGAAGAGCAGAAAGTGGGAGGTGCAGCGCTTGCCAGTGGCAGCGGCACCTATAGTATCGAGAGCCGCGCAATGGATGACCGCGGCCGGGTGTCGGTCCTGCAGGGCGTGGTCCGCACGGGGGCCTCGGGCACGCCGGGAACGACTTACACAGTACTTCGTTGGGAACAGGGAATGGCAGCACGATGACGGCATGGCGGGACAGTCTGGTGCGGGCGCAGGGGCAGTTGGCGCCAGGCGTGGGCAATGGCCTGCGCTGGTGGCGGCGTTCGCTGCTGGCATGGCTGCCCGAGCGCTGGCAGTGGGCGTTGGGCTGGTCGCGCGCGCGGTTGCTGCTGCAACAACACGACGGGCAATTGATCGTGCTGCGCGCTCTCGGCCCGACCTGCGAGACCGTGCTCGCATTGCCCTGGCCGCAGCCCCCGGCCGCGCTGGGGCAGCATCTGGACGCGCGCCTGCGCGCCCTGCCGCGGCATTGGCTGCTACCGGCCGGTGCCGCGCTGCGCCGACCGATGCGGCTGCCGGCCGCTGCCGGCGCGCGCCTGCGCGACGTGGCTGGTTTTGAAATCGACCGGCAGACCCCGTTCGAGCCGGCCCAGGTCAGTTTCGATGTGCGCGAACTCGGTGCGCTCGACGATGGCCAGCTGCAGGTCGAACTGGTGGTCATCCCGCGCCAGGCGCTGGAGCAGTGGGCGACCGGGATCGGTGCGTGGGCGCAGGGGCTGGCCGGGGTCGACGTGGCCGATGCCGAGGGCCGGCCACTGGGCGTGAACCTGCTGCCGCCGTCACAACGCCACGCGCTGCGCGACCCGATGCGGCGCTGGAACCTGCTGATGGCCGCCGCCACCGTGGTGCTGCTGGCCCTGGCCGGGCAGCAGATCCTGGACAACCGCCAGGCCGCCGCCGACGTGCTGCGCGAGCAGGTCAACGCGGCCGCCCGCGATGCGCGCCAGGTGGCCGCCGAACGCCAGCAGCTGCAGACGCTGGTGGAAGGGGCGACCTTCCTGGAGCAGAAGCGCGCTGCCCATGCCGGCACCGTGGAGCTGTGGAACGAACTCACCCGCCTGCTGCCCGATGGCACCTACCTGGAAAAGCTGTCGGTGGAGGGCAATTCGCTGCAGCTGATCGGGCTCAGCCGCGAAGCCTCGCAGCTGGTGCCGCTGCTGCAGGACTCGCCGCTGTGGCGCAAGGTCAACCTCACCGGGGTGCTGCAGGCCGATGGCGGCGCGGCCGGACGCGACCGTTTCACCCTCACCGCCGAACTGCAGCCGTTGCCCGGTGCGGTGGTGGCGCCGGCGCCGACCCCAGCCCCCACGGAGGTTGCCGATGGCAATGCCGACGACACGCCGTGACCGCTGGTTGGCGCTGGCGCTGTTGCTGGCGGTGATCGCGCTGGCCTACCTGCTGCTGGTGCACCCCTGGTTCACCCGGCCGCTGCTGGCCATCAATGCCGACATCAGCGAACTGCAGGAGCGCGGGCAGCGGGTGCAGGCCCAGCTGCAACAGCGGCGCCCGGTCGCGCAGGGCCTGCAGCAGGTGCAGGCGGCCCTGGCCGACCGGCCCGGGTTCCTGCGCGAGGCCACCACCGAGTCCGCCGCGGCGGCCCTGTCGGCGCGCCTGCAGGATGCGGTAGCCTCGGCCAGCCCCGGCAACCGCAGCTGCACCATCAGCAACCGCTCGCCGTTGCAGGACACCAGTGCCGATGTGGTGTTCCCCAAGGTGGCCCTGCAGGTGCGCCTGCGCTGCGGCATTCCGGAGATGGCGGCGGTTCTGCATACCCTGGAAACCGGTCGCCCGCGCCTGTTCGTCAACAACCTCAACCTGCTCGCGCAACGTTTCCAGCAATCGCCGAATGAAACCGGCACCGGGCTGGATGTCTCCTTCGAACTGGTGGGGTACCTGCAGCCAGGCGGCGCGTCCGACGCCGGGGCGCCGACACCGGCCAGTGGCGCGATGCCGGCCGACGCCAGCGGCCTGACCCCGGCGACCGACGAGCCGACCGATGCCCAGGCAGCGGCCAACGCCAGCGCCACGGCCGCCGCGTACGCGGCGCAGGCCACCGCCGATGCGGCCGCCACCGCGACCGATGCGGCTGCGGCCGCTGCGGAGGGCGAGCATGAAGATTGAGCTGACCTCGCTGCGCAGCTGGTGGCTGGCCACGGCGGTGGCATGGGCCGCGGCGATCTGGATCGCCAGCCTGTTCGGGCTCGGCAGCCACCTTCCGCCAGCCGGCGAGGGCGATCGTGCCGCCTCGCCGCTGCCGGTGCTGCCGGCCGCCGCGCCGGAGCGGATCGCCTCGGCCGAGGCCTACGCGCAGATCGGGGCGCGCCCGTTGTTCGCCGAAGACCGCCGGCCGCGGCCCTACCTGCTCGGGGGCAGCGAACCGGGGGCATCCAGCGCGGTCAGCTTGACCGGGGTATTGCTCACCTCCGAGTTCAGCATGGCCATCCTCACCACCGACCAGAAACAATCGCTGCGCCTGCGCCTCAACGGCGAGCCGGTCAACGGCTGGCAGCTGCTGGCGCTGGAACCGCGCAGCGCCACGGTCAGTGGCCCCGGTGGCACCCAGACACTGGAGTTGAGCGTGTTCAACGGCCAGGGCGGCGAGCCTCCGACGGTGCTGGGCAATCCGGTCAATGGCGCGGTGCCGCCGGCGGGCGCGGGGGTGTCGCCGTTGCCGCCGCCGCCGGCATCCAGCCGCCCGGCCGCGACCAGCGCGGTCAACCTCACCCCACCGGCCGCGACACCGCCGCCGGCCCCGGCCCCCAGCGCACCGTCGCAGGGCCCCAGTGATGCGCAGATGCAAGCCATCCGCGCGCGCATCCAGGCGCGCCGCCAGCAGCTGCAGCAACAACAACAGCAACAGTCGCAGCGACCGCCCGCGGGCGGCTCCGGCCAGAACAACTAGAGTGCAAAGCATGACACTGCGTCTTTTCTCCCCGCGTCACTTCTGCCTGTCCCTCGCCCTGGCCCTGCTGGCAGGGTGCGCGTCGGTGCCCGCGCCGGACGTGCGCCGCAACGCGGTCCTCGATGGCAGCCACCAGGTGGTGGCCGGCGACGGCTCGCGCGAGGGCATCGACGCGCAACCGCTGGAGGCCGACGGCGCGCCGCAGGCGGTGATCCGCCGCGGCACCGGCAGCATGATCAACCGCAGCGCCGCCGCGGCCGCCGCGCCGTCGCTGGCGAACGCCGGCAACGGCACGGCCACCTTCAATTTCGAAGGCGAGTCGGTGCATGCGGTGGTCAAGGCGATCCTCGGCGACATGCTCGGCCAGAACTACGTCATCGCCCCGGGCGTGCAGGGCACGGTGACCCTGGCCACGCCCAAGCCGGTGTCGTCGGCACAGGCGCTGAACCTGCTGGAAATGGTGCTGGGCTGGAACAACGCCCGCATGGTGTACAGCGGCGGGCGCTACAACATCGTGGCCGCCGACCAGGCACTGGCCGGCACCGTGGCGCCGAGCACCGCGCCGGCCGCCAGCGCACGCGGCTTCGAGGTGCGCGTGGTGCCGCTGCAGTACATCTCGGCCACCGAGATGAAGAAGGTGCTCGAGCCGTATGCGCGGCCCAACGCGATCGTCAACGTGGACAGTGGCCGCAACGTGATCACCCTTGGGGGCACCCGCAGCGAACTGGAAAACTACCTGCGCACGGTCGAGATCTTCGACGTGGACTGGCTGTCGGGCATGTCGGTGGGCGTGTTCCCGATCCAGACCGGCAAGGCCGAGCAGGTCGCCGCCGACCTGGAGAAGGTGTTCGGTGAGCAGAGCAAGACCCCCAGCGCCGGCATGTTCCGTTTCCTGCCGCTGGAAAATGCCAACGCGGTGCTGGTGATTACCCCGCAGGCGCGGTACCTGGACCAGATCCAGCAGTGGCTGGAGCGCATCGACAGCGCCGGTGGCAGCGCGCGCCTGTTCTCCTACGAGCTGCGTTACATCAAGGCCAAGGACCTGGCCGAACGCCTGGCCGAGGCGTTTGCCAACGAGAACGGCCGCAGCGGCCGTAACAGCCGCAGTTCGCTGGCCCCGGGCGCCACCCAGATGGAGCTGGGCAGCCGCGACAGCAACACCAACACCATTCCCGGCGCGGGCAGCAACGGCGATGGCAGCGGCCGCGCCGGCCTGGAGGGCAGCCTCAACCTGCCGCAGCGCGAGCCCGGCAATGCCAGCTTCAGCCTGGAAGTGCAGGGCGATACCGTCGGCGTCTCGGCGGTGGAGGAAACCAACACCCTGCTGGTGCGCTCCACCCCGCAGGCGTGGCGCTCGATCCGCGAGGTGATCGAGAAGCTCGACGTGATGCCGATGCAGGTGCACATCGAAGCCCAGGTGGCCGAAGTAGCGCTCACTGGCGACCTGAGCTATGGCGTCAACTGGTTCTTCGAGCAGGCCGTGACCACCGGCAAGACCGAGAGCGGCATCGACCTGCCCAGCGCACTGGGGCGGTCGATCTGGGGCAGCATCTCCGGCGCCGTCGGCGACGGTGGCGTGGGTTGGACCTTCCTCGGCAAGAACGCCGCCGCGGTGGTCACCGCGCTGGACAAGGTCACCAACCTGCGCCTGCTGCAGACGCCGTCGATCTTCGTGCGCAACAACGCCGAAGCCACCCTCAACGTGGGCACCCAGATCCCGATCAACTCGGTCTCGGTCAATACCGGCATCGGTGGCGACAACACCTACAGCCAGGTGCAGTACAAGGACACCGGCGTGATCCTCAAGGTGCGCCCGCGCATCACCCGCGATGGCGTGGTGTTCCTGGACATCGTGCAGGAGATCAGCTCCGCCGGTGCCACCCCGTCCGGCTGCGATCCCGCCCGGAGCACCTGCAACCCGCCGATCAACACCCGCAAGATTTCCACCGAGGCGGCCGTGCAGAGCGGTGACACGATCATGCTGGCCGGGCTGATCACCGACTCGGACGAGGACGGGTCCGACGGCGTGCCCGGGCTGAGCAAGATTCCGGTGATCGGCGCGCTGTTCGGCAAGAAGACCCAGAAGAGCGGGCGTTCGGAGGTGATCGTGCTGCTCACCCCCACGATCGTGCGCAACGCCCAGGAGTCGCGCACCCTGACCGACGAATACAGCAGCCGCTTCCGCGCCATGGAGCCGCTGCCCAGCCGCGCGAGGAAGGACTGAGCCGCCGCGCCGCTGTCATCGCCACCGGCGCGCCTGCTACGCTGCGCCCACGCGGCGGCCTGCATGACCGGCCGCCAACCGCTCGCCGCGCACAGGGGGACCGATGGGGACGATCGTGTTGCTGCCGATCGGGGTCGATGACAGCGCCCTGGACCGGTGCCTGGGCGCACTGGATGCCGGTACGCCGGCCGGCACTGCCGTATGGCTGGCCGATGATGGCCAGGCCGGGCCGCGCGCGCAGGCGGTGATCGAACACTGGTTGGCGCACACGCCGTTGCAGGCCGAGTACACCCGGCGCGCGAGCAGCATCGGCGAGGTGGCCCATCTGGATGAAATGCTGCGTGCCTGCGCCGGTGCCGACGTGGTGGTGCTGGCACCCGATGCGATTCCCGCTCCCGGCTGGCTGCAGCAGCTTGACGCGTGTTTTGCCCGCGACCCTTCGATCGGCTCGGCCACCCCGTGGTGCAACGCCGGTGAAACCGCCGCGTGGCCGCGCCTGGGCGAGATCGACCCGGTGCCCGACGATCTGGCTGCACTGGCCCAGGCCTGCGCGGCGCTACCGCCGATGCATCCCGAGCTGCCCTCGGCAGTCACCCACGCGGTGCTGCTGCGGGCCAGTGCACGGCGCAAGGCCGGTGGCCTGGACATGCACAGCTACGGCTCCTGGAATGCGGCGCTGATCGACCTGAGCCTGCGCATGGCCGGCCTGGGCTGGCGCAACGCGCTGTGCGAAACCGCGTTCGTGGCCCGCGCCAGCGAGGCGCTGGCCTTCGACGGGGACATGGACGCGCTGGGCACGCGCTGGCCCGGTTGGCAGCCGCGCCTGGCCGCGTTCCTGATGACCGATCCGTTGCTGGCCCGCCGCCAGGCGCTGCAGCAGTTGCACCGGCAGGCGATAATGCCGCGTTCCCAGGGCGATCTGTTCGCCGTGCCCGCCGCCCCACCGGAGTGACCTGTTTGAGCCCTGCCATTGCCGCGATCATCGTCAGCTACCAGAGTGCCAGCACCCTGGAGGCCTGCCTGGGGCGGTTGCGCGTGGCTCGCGGCGTGGTCGAGATCCGGGTGGTGGACAACGGCTCCACCGATGCCACCCTGGACATCGTGCAGCGCCATGCCAGCGCCGACCCGCGCGTGCGCTTCATCGCCAACCCGGACAATCCCGGTTTCGCGGCCGCCAACAACCAGGGCGTGGCCGACAGCCAGGCGCCGTGGCTGGCCTTCATCAACCCGGACCTGCTGGTCGACGTGGATACCCTGGCGGTGCTCTGCGAGCGCGCGATGGCCCTCGGCGACTGCCTGCTCGGGGTCGAGCAGGTCGACGAACAGGGCCAGCCGGACGCCGCGGTGCGGCGTCGCGACCCGGATTTCGGCGCGATGCTGCGCTCGCCGGGGCAGGGTGCCCGGCTGGCGATCCCGGCCGACCCGGACCTGGCGCTGCAACCGGTGCCGGCCTTGTCCGGCGCGCTGCTGCTGATGCCGCGCGCGCTGTTTGACCGCATCGGTGGCTGGGACGCCGGTTACCGCCTGCATGCCGAAGACCTGGACCTGTGCCGCCGCGTGCGCCAGGCCGGCGCACTGGTGGCCATCGCCAACGACCTGCAGGTGGTGCACGTGCGCGGCGTGTCCAGCCGCTCGCGCCCGTTCTTCGTGGAATGGCACAAGCACCGTGGCCTGTGGCGCTACTTCCGCAAGTTCGAGGCGGGCCAGCGCAGCCTGCCGGTGCAGGGCGCGGTGTTCGCCGCGATCTGGGCCCACGCGCTGGCCCAGCTGCCGCGCCTGCTCAAGCCCCGGTAACGGCCGGTCATTAGGTCGGTGCCTTCGCGCAGGCGCATAATCGCCGGCATGATCATCCAGTCACTGCTCGACACCGACCTGTACAAATTCACCATGATGCAGGCGGTGCTGCATCAGCATCCCGGCGCCCAGGTCCAGTACCGGTTCAAATGCCGCACCCCCGGCATCGACCTGGCCAGCTGCATCGACCAGATCAATGCGGAGATCGACCACCTGTGCCAGTTGCGCTTCAGTGCGCAAGAGCTGGAATACATGCGCGGCCTGCGCTTCGTCAAACCGGACTTCGCCGATTTCCTCGGGCTGTTCCACCTGGACCGCAAGTACATCGACCTGCGCCCCTCGGCCAGCGTGCCCGGCGAGATCGAGCTGGACATCACCGGCCCGTGGTTGCACACGATCCTGTTTGAAGTGCCGCTGCTGGCGATCATCAACGAAGTGTGGTTCCGCACCACCACCACCGCCGATTTCGCCGAGGGCGAGCGCCGGCTGCAGGCCAAGACCGCGCTGCTGCGCGACACGCCGGGGTTCGAGCTGTGCCGCATCGCCGACTACGGCAGCCGGCGCCGGTACTCGCGCGAGTGGCACGCGCGCATGCTGCCGATGCTGCGCGATGCGCTCGGTGCGCAGTTCGTGGGCACCAGCAACGTGCATTTCGCCCGCCTGTACGGGATGACCCCGCACGGCACCATGGCCCACGAGTACCTGCAGGCCTTCCAGGCGCTCGGGCCGCGGCTGCGCGATTCGCAGGTGGCCGCGCTGGAGTCGTGGGCGCGCGAGTACCGCGGCGACCTCGGCATCGCCCTGTCCGACGTGGTCGGGCTGGATGCGTTCCTGCGCGATTTCGACATGTACTTCTGCAAGCTGTTTGACGGCGTGCGGCATGATTCGGGCGACCCGTTCGCATGGGGCGACCGCATGCTGGCCCACTTCAAGGACCGCCGCGTCGATCCCCGCAGCAAGGTGCTGGTGTTCAGCGATGGGTTGAACATCGAGAAGGTGATGCAGTTGTTCGACTACTTCCGCGGCCGCTGCCAGGTGGCCTTCGGCGTCGGCACCCACCTCACCAACGACCTGGGGCCGACGCCGCTCAACATCGTCATCAAGATGGTCCGCTGCAACGGCCAGCCGGTGGCCAAACTCAGCGACTCGCCGGGCAAGAGCATGTGCGACGACCCGGGTTACCTGTCCTACCTGCGGCAGGTGTTTGAACTTTCACCCGGGTAATACGCGCAAAAAAGCCACAATGAGGTGTGTTCCGGGGCAGTAAGTGACGCTGAGCGTCACTTTTCTGGGGAAATGTGATGCACATCACGTTGCACTGGCTAGCTTTCCGAACTTGGCCTACGATTTGCGTGATGGAAGTCACACTCGTTGGTTGTCACAGGGAGCAGTCCGGTGAAGGTTCTATCTGTTTTTGGTACCCGTCCTGAAGCCATCAAGATGGGGCCCTTGGTCCGCGCGCTGCATGCCGCGCCAGGCATCGAGTCCATCGTCTGCATCACCGGGCAACACCGGGCGATGCTTGACCAGGTGATGTCGCTGTTCGACATCCATCCCGATCACGACCTCGACGTGATGGTCGCCAACCAGACCCTCAACGGGCTCTGCTCGCGCCTGTTCGCCAAGCTCGATGCGCTCTACGAGCAGGTGCAGCCGGACCGGGTGCTGGTGCACGGCGATACCAGCACGGCGATGACCGCGGCCCTGGCCGCCTTCCATCGACGCATCCCGGTGGCGCACGTGGAAGCCGGGTTGCGCACCGGCGACCTGCAGCAGCCCTGGCCGGAAGAGATGAACCGCCGGGTCATCGACGTGGTCGCCGACCACCTGTTCGCACCGACCAACAGCTCGCGCTACAACCTGGAGCAGGAAAACCTGGCCGGGCGCATCAGCGTGACCGGCAACACCGTCATCGACGCGCTCAAGCAGACCGTCGAGCGGATCGACCACGATGCCCATCTGCGCGCCGAGATCGATGCGCACTTCCCCTTCCTGGCAACGGACCGCAAGCTGCTGCTGGTCACCGGCCACCGCCGCGAGAACTTCGGCGGCGGCTTCGAGAACATCTGCCGCGCGCTGGCCGAGCTGGCCCAGCGCGATGACCTGCAGATCGTGTATCCGGTCCACCTGAACCCGAACGTGCAGGGCCCGGTGCACGCGCACCTGGGCGGGCTGGACAACGTGCACCTGATCGCGCCGCAGGATTACCTCAACTTCGTCCGCCTGATGCAGCGTGCGCACGTGGTGCTCACCGACTCCGGCGGCGTGCAGGAAGAAGCACCGGCGCTTGGCCGGCCGGTGCTGGTGATGCGCGATGTCACCGAACGCCCCGAAGCGGTGCAGGCCGGCGTGGTACGCCTGGTCGGCACCGATCCGGCGCGGATCGTCGCGGCGGTGCATGCCGCCTGCGATGGCCCGCGCGTAGCGGCGCACTTCATCGCCGATGCCAGTCCCTACGGCGATGGCCGCGCCTCGGCACGGATCGTGGCCGCGCTGCGCGGCGAGCCGTTCGACGAGTTCGTGGCGGCCCATCCGGCCCCCATCTCCCATACCTCCCTTTCCGAACTGACGCCATGACCCAGACCAACCGTAGTACCGCACGTTTCCCCAAGGTATTACCGCTGGCCTTGGTCCTGGCCCTCCCACTCAGTCCTGTCCATGCCGCCGACACCGCGGCCGGGCAGTTCACCGAGTGGGCCGCCGACGCTACCGTGACGCGCAGCATGACCCTGCGTGAACTCGGCTTCCGCCAGCCGCTGACCCTCAGCGGCCAGGAAAGCCAGCGCGAAATCTACCTGCCGGTGCCGGCCGGCGTGCCCACCCGCGATGCGCAGTTGCAGCTCGACGGGCGCTACGTGCGCGGGCACACCGGGCGCAGCTCGGGGTTGTGGTCGGTGGACGGCGACCCGGTCGCCGCGCGCTCGATCACCGATCCGCAGGGCGATGCCAGCCAGCTGCTGGCCATCGACGGCCTGCCGCGCGACAACGGCTTCGTGCGGGTCAACGTGGGCTGGTGGTCGGTGGTCTCGGACTACCGCTGCGCCGACCAGAGTGCCCCGGCCAACGTCCTGCGCCTGTCGCCGGACTCGCGCTTCAGCTACCGCTTCGACGGGCGCGCGGTGAACACCGTGGCCAAGGCCTGGGGCGCGCTGCCGGCACGGGTGCGCCTGCTGGTCGATGGCGAGGCGTTGCAGGCACCGGCCTACGACGCGGCCTGGCGGGTCGGCGCGGCGCTGCGCAACGGCGGCAAGCAGGTGGAGGTGGTGGCACTGCCGGTGGTGGGCAGCACGGTGGATCTGACCGGCATCAGCATCCCCGCCAGCCTGCAGGGCGTACCGGCCTACGCGGCGCTGGCCGCCGGCGGCAGCCAGCACCGCATCGGCTCGCTGGCCGAAGTCGGCGCGCTGTTGTCGCTGCGCGACAGCGGTCCGCTGGCGGTGGACGTGGCCATCAGCACCGATCCACTGCGCGCCGGCGTGCGCGCCGCGCTGGACGCGTTGGCCACGCAGGTGGGCGCCAGCGGCGGCGACGCCGCCACGGCATTTGCCGCCTGGCGCGGCAGCGACATGGTTGCACTGGAAAAGGGCACCGGCACCGGCACCGCATCGGTGAGCGTGGCCGCGGTGGCCGGGCGTCCGACCCTGGTGGTGGGCGCCGATGCCGGGGCCAAGGTGGCCGGGCTGCTCAGCGAGCAATGGCGCGCCTATGCGCTGGGCCGCAGCCTGCAGGTGGCCCAGGCCAGTCCGGTGGTGGTGGGCGAGGACACCGTCCTGCTCAGCCGCCTGGGCAACATGGCCGGCACCCTGGACATCGTCACCCGTGGCGATCGTACTGCCAGCTTTGAACTGGGCGCGCTGTCGGCCGATGGCCGCCTGCCCGAACAGGTCGTGGTCGACGTCTCGGCCGCACCCAACGCCGCCGGCCAGGGCGCGGTGGCCAGCATCTACTTCAACGATTACCTGCTGGGCGCCAAGGTGCTCGCCGCCGACGGCAAGCCGCAGCGGCTGGTCGCCAAGGTTCCGGCGTACGCGCTGGCCGCGCGCAACGAAGTGCGGGTCAGCTTCCTGCGCCAGCCGGCACGCCCGTACTGCCACGATCCGGCCACCGCGTTCCCGGTGTCGATCCTGCCCAGCAGCCACCTCAAGCTCGCCAAGCGCACCCTGGACACCGACTTCGTCGGCGCCGCCAGCCAGCTGGCGCATGCCAATGACGTGTTCGTGCCGGCCACCTGGCTGCAGGATGCCCCGGCATCGCTGGCCAAGGTGATCGCCGTCGCCAGCGCGGTCGGCGTGGCGCCGCAGGCGGCCGAACTGAAGGTGGTCGCCGCCGGCACCGCGATCAGCCCGGCGCGCCCGTACCTGGCCTTTGCACTGGCCCCGTCCGGGGTGGATCCGGCCGGTCTCAAGGATGGCCGCCTGGTGGTTGGCGGTGGCAAGCAGCCGCTGCTGGACGTGGCCGGCCTGGACCGTGCCGCCGCCGTGCAGGTGGTCGACGCCGGTGGCCACACCGGCGTGCTCTACAACGACCTGGGCGCGCAGGGGCCGCTGCTGGACCAGCCGTTCCGGCTGCTGCGCGGCGACCTGGCCGTGCTCGACGGCAGTGGCGTGGTCAGCGACTTCGACAGCCACGACCCCTATGGCGCGCGCCTGGCGCAGACCGGCAATCCGCAGCCGTGGTGGCAGCAGCACATGGTCTGGCTGCTGGTGCTGGTCGGTCTGGTGGTGTTCGCGCTGCTGGCCGCCCGCGTCGCCCAGATCCGTCGTCGCCGCGCCTCCGGCACCAGCGGTCACTGACCGGCCGTGGACGGACTGTTCTGGAACATACAGCTGGCCAACTACTACGCCGTCCTGGAAACAGTGGCGGCGGCGGTGGCCGTGCTGATCCTGATCTCCAGCCTCGATGACCTGTTCATCGACATCTGGTACTGGGTCCGCGAAAGCTGGCGCACGCTCACGGTCAAGAAGCGTCGCGAGTACCGCCCGCTGACCCAGCAGGACCTGCTGCAGCGTCCAGAACAGCCGTTGGCGATCATGGTGCCGGCCTGGGCCGAGTACGACGTGATCGCGCAGATGGTGGAAAACATGATCGATGTGCTCGACTACCGCGAGTACATCGTCTTCGTCGGCACCTACCCCAACGATGCCGAGACCATCGCCGAAGTGGAGCGCATGCGCCGGCGCTACAAGCGCCTGCGTCGGGTGGAGGTGCCGCACGCCGGCCCGACCAGCAAGGCCGACTGCCTGAACTGGCTGATCCTGTCGATCTTCGATTACGAGAAGCGCCACGACATCGAGTTCGCCGGGGTGATCCTGCACGACAGCGAAGACGTGCTGCATCCGATGGAGCTGCGCTTCTTCAACTACCTGCTGCCGCGCAAGGACATGATCCAGCTGCCGGTGACCTCGCTGGACCGCGAGTGGTATGAGTTGATCGCCGGGGTGTACATGGACGAGTTCGCCGAATGGCACGCCAAGGACCTGGTGGTGCGCGAGAGCGTGTCCGGCATGGTGCCCTCGGCCGGCGTCGGCACCTGCTTCTCGCGCAAGGCGCTGCTGGCATTGAGCGCGGCCACCGACAACCAGCCCTTCAACACCGACAGCCTCACCGAGGACTACGACGTCGGCGCGCGGCTGGCGGCGATGGGCATGCACTCGATTTTCGCCCGCTTCCCGGTGCAGTTCCGCGTGCGCCGCCCCTCGTGGTTCGGCTGGGGACCGGTGCGCGAAAGTACCCAGTCGATGGCACTGTGCGTGCGCGAATACTTCCCCGACAACTTCCGTGCCTCCTATCGGCAGAAGGCGCGCTGGGTGCTGGGCATCGGCCTGCAGAGCTGGGAGACGCTGGGCTGGCGCGGCTCGCTGGCCACCAAGTACCTGCTGGCGCGCGACCGCAAGGGCATCGTCACCTCGTTCATCAGCATCATCGCCTACATCATCTTCCTGCAGCTGCTGCTGTTCTGGCTGCTCAAGGTGACCGGGGTGTGGACCACCCAGTTCCCGACCATCTTCCAGGCCGGCACCTGGCAGATGAATGTCGCCCTGATCACCACCGCCGCGCTGGCCACCCGGGTCGTGCAGCGCTTCTACTTCGTCAACCGGCTGTACGGCTGGGAACACGCGTTGATGTCGATCCCACGCATGGTGGTCGGCAACATGATCAATTTCATGGCCACCGCCCGCGCGTGGCGCATGTTCCTGCTGTACCTGCTGTTCGGCAAGCGCATGGTCTGGGACAAGACCATGCACGATTTCCCCAGCGCCTCGCAGCTGGTGCAGACCCGCAAGCGCCTGGGCGAACTGCTCACCACCTGGCAGGCGGTGGAGCCGGAGCGCCTGGAAGAAGCGTTGCAGCAGCAGCAGGGCGGGCGCCAGCAGCCGCTGGGCCGGATCCTGGTGTCGCAGGGCTGGCTGGACGATGAAACCCTGGCCGAGGCGATTGCCTTCCAGGGCGACCTGTCGCGTGCGGTCATCGACGTGGACTACCTGCAGGCCGGGCAGTTCCCGATTTCGGTGGAGGCCTGCGTGCAGTGGCGCCTGCTGCCGTTGCCGGGCAGCACCGGCGCCACCCTGTCCGTTGCCGTGGCCAACCCGCTCAGCGACGCCGAGCAGGCACAGCTGCTGCAGGACGTGCAGGCCAGCGCGGTGGAACAGTCGATCGCCCGCGAAAGCGAGATCAATGCCGGCCTGCGCCTGATCAGCGGTGAGACCTACCGCATCGACGCGGTGCCGCTGCTGGGCGACCTGCTGGTGGAAATGCGCCTGATCGCCCGGGACCAGTTCGAGCGCGTGCTGGACGAATACAAGCCGCAGCGCGATGGGCGCATCGGCGACTACCTGGTCAAGCACGGCGTGGCCACCGAAGCGGCGATCGCCGAAGCGGTGCGCGAACAGCACCGTCGGTCCGGACAACCCCAATACAGCGCCGACGGAGAGCTGAAGGCATGAGGACCACCCTGCTTTCCAGCGTGATCGCGCTGACGCTGTTCGGCCTGGGCAGCGCCGGTGTGCACGCACAGCAATCCCTGCCGCTGTCCGGCAACGCCTACCGCATCGCCGAGCAGGCTTTTGGCGCCTACGACCGCGGCGACTACGCCCAGGCCTACCGTACTGCCACCGAGGCCGCGCGCCTGCGCCCGGACGTGGCCCGGCTGCGCCTGCTGCAGATCTACGCGGCGCAGAAGCTGGGTCGCAGCGACCAGGCGCGCGCGCTGGCACAGCGCGCCATCGCCGATGGCATCGTTGATCCGGCATTGCCGGCGCTGGCCGCGGCCGCACCGCGCGGGACTGCCGCCACCGGTACGCGCGCGGTGGCCGCCGCCCGCCCGACGGCCGCCGAGCTGGCCTACCAGCGCGCGTTCGCGTTGGCGACCCAGGCCTACGAGGCCTACAACAACGACCGCATGGCCGAAGCGGCCAGCAAGGCCGAGCAGGCGTTCCGCCAGCAACCGCAGCAGGGCGCGTGGGCGACGCTGTGGGTGGCCTCGCTGGAGGCGCAGCAGCAGCTGGAACAGGCCGACGCGGCTGCCGCCACGGCGATCCAACTGGGCGCGCCGAACGTGGGCGACCTGCAGGCCAAGCGCGTTGCGCTGGGCCGGCAGCGGGCGGTCAAGCCGGCGCAGGAGGGCTACCAGGCCCTGATCGCGCAGGACTTCGCCGCAGCCACCCGCTCTGCCCGGCAGGCAGTGGAGCGCGCGCCGGATGTCGCCTCGCACCGGCTGCTGCTGATGACATCGCAGATGCTCGATGAGCAGTTGCCCGCGGCCGAGCTCACCGCCGACCAGGCCCTGCTCAATGACAGCGATGACACCGTAGCCCTGGTGATGCGTGCCTACCTGCGCCAGCGCCAGGACAAGACCGCCGAGGCCAACGCCGATTTCGACGCCGCGCTTACCCAGGACTGGCTGGACGCCCAGCAGCTGCGCAACGTGCGCCTGCTCGCCACCGATGCGGCGATCGCCGCCGGTGACCGCGCGCGCGCCGCCCAGCTGCTGCAGCCGCTGCAGCAGGACACGTTTGCCGACCTGGATGCCGATGCGCGCAAGACCGTGCAGGATGCGGTCGCCGAGCGCGGCAAGGCGCTGGCACGGGCCCGGCCGGGTGCGCAGCTCACCCTGGCCGACTACCCGGCACCGTTCCAGCAGTGCCGCGATACCCCCTACGGCACCCAGTGCGAAGTGATGCCCGCCGACCTGCAGGGCGAGGGCGGGGCATCGCAGCGTGCCTATGCCGCCTTCGGCCGACAGGACTACCAGGAGGCCATCCGCCAGGCGCAGCAGGCGGTCAGCGATGACCCGGGCAACAGCAACCTGCAGGCACTGCTGACCACCACGCTGTCGGCCGGTGATCGGGCCCAGGCCGCCCAGGCGCGGCAGCGCCTGGACGCCGCATTGGCCGAAAAGCCCCAGGACGCCGGCCTGCTGATGCAGCGCGGCTACCTCTACCAGCGTACCGGCGAACCCGGGCAGGCGCTGGCCGACTTCCGCGCGGCCGAGGCCACCGGCAAGGCACCGCCCAGCGTGATCCTGGACCAGGCCTATGCCAGCGCCGCCACCGGCGCCAACCGCGAGGCCGTGACCCTGCTGCGCGGCGCGATCGACAGCGCCGACGCCGGCACGCTGAAACTGGACAAGGCGCAGCGCTACAACACCCGCAGTTCCATCGCCAACCTGTCGCGCGAGTGGGGCATCATCGCCTCGGCCGGCTATCGTGGCGCGCGCCAGGCCGCCACCAACCTGGGCGGCGCGGCGATCAGCACGCCAGGCGATTCGGTGTTCGGCACGCTGGAAGCCTTCTGGCGGCCGCCGCAGCTGAACAACCGCCACGGCACGCTGGAAGCCTACGCACGCATCGCCAACACGCTGTACGACGAAGGCGGTACGTTCGAATCGATCCTGGCCGTGGACCCCTGCACCGGCGAAGCCACCGAGGACGCGCGTGCCCGTGCCGAACGCCTGAGCCGCTCGCGCTCGATCGCCGGCTGGCCCTCCACGATTGCCTCGTTCGGCGTGCGCTATGCGTTTGGCCAGACCGGCCTGAGTGCCGGCATCGAACGCCGCCAGTTCGTCGGTACCGCCACCCGCAACGGCGGCGTGTATCCCGATTCGGCCGCGATCCAGTGCCGTATCCAGATCGAGTCCAACCGCCCGCTGCAGATCAACACGCTGGCGCGCTACCGCCTGGACAGCAATGCCGGTGGCTGGATGTCCTACCTGACCTATGGCTTCTACAAGGGCACCGGCGTGCGCACCGATGTCAACCAGTGGTGGACGGTCAGCGGCTATGCGCAGGCCGGCCTGAGCTGGGACGACAACCGCGCCCACTTCAGCATCGACGCGCTGGACGCCAACGGCGATCCGTCGCAGCGCATCCTGCAGTCCGATGGCCGCCTGCGTCGCCAGCAGTGGTTCGGCGCGGCCGAAGTGCGTGCCGGGCGCAGCTACCGTTTCGGCGCCGAGCAGACCCGCTGGGTGGTCAACCCGTACCTGGTGGTGGGCGCGGACTGGATCGACCAGACCTCCAAGGTCCGTGGCATCGCGTACCCGCTGATCGGCGCGCAGTCCTTCACCTTGTCCGACACCGCCAGCAGCTGGTCGCTGGGGGCCGGTCCCGGCGTCGGCGTGCGTTACTGGTTCCGCGAAGACCATTACAACGCCGCGCGTTCCTATCTCGACCTGGCGGTGCAGTACCGCTTCGCCATCGGCGGCGGCGACACGCAGCGGGCCAAGGGCCTGTTTGCCACCGCCACGCTCTACTACTGACCCTGGAAAAGGACCCGACGATGATCCCTCCCCGATCCACGCTCCGTCCCACCCGCCTGCGACCGCTGTGGCTGGCCGTGCTGTGCAGCGCGCTGTGCGCCAGCGCACCGGCGATGGCACAGACTGCACCGGCGGCGGCCACCACGGCCAACCAGGATTCGTCGATCGTGTTGATCGGCAAGGACGGCTGGCTGTTCCCTGCGTGGGGCAGCCTGACCGACGTCGACGCGCCGGCGATCGCCCGCAACACCCAACTGGTGGCCCAGGCGCGGACCGCGCTGGCCGCCGCCGGGGTCAAGCTGGAAGTGCTGGTGCTGCCGGACAAGGCCCTGTTCTACGAAGACAAGCTGCCTGACGGCAAGCGTCTTGGCGACGCCGTGCGCGGCCGCTATGCACTGGTGCACGATGGCCTGGACAAGGCTGGCGTGCCCTCGGTGGATGCGTTGCAGGTGCTGCGCCAGGTCAAGCAGGGCGGGCAGGAAGTGTTCTACCGCAGCGACCAGCACTGGACCCAGCCGGCCGCCGATGCGATCGCCGTGGCCGTGGCCGCGCAGGTCCGCCAGCAGGTGCCGCAGCTGCAGGGCCAGGCCGGCACCGGCATGGCGCTGGGCAGCGAGATCAAGGAGCGCCGCTTCGGCGACCTGGCCGAACTGTTCCTCACCGATGCCCAACGCAAGGCGATCGGCCGCGACACCTTCACCGTGCGCCGCCAGGCCGAGCAGCAGTCGCTGCTGGATGACGCGCCGGCGCCGGTGCACGTCACCGGCCACAGCATGGTGCAGCCGTACTTCGGTTTCCCGCAGAAGCTCTCCAACGTGCTTGATCGGCCGGTCTCGGTGAACTGGAAGCCGGGCAACGTCGGCCACTGGGTGATGCTGCTGGAGTACCTGGAGTCGCCCGAGTTCCGCCAGCACAAGCCGCAGGTGCTGGTGTGGCAGATGTTCGAGCCGTCCTACGTGCAGGGCCCGGATGCGCGTGGGCAATGGGACAACGCTTCGATCATGACGCCGGCGCAATGGACCGCGCGGCTGAACAAGGCACTGGGGCAGTAACCCGATGAGTGCACGTCCTGGCGCGCCCGCGCCCTTGCCTCCGGCCGCGCCCGCCCGTGCCCACCGGCCCACGACGGTGGTGGTGATCGTGTTGCTGGTCATCGGCCTGCTCGCCGGCGCCTGGATGCTGGGCAAGGCGAAGATCCCGGCGGCCGCGCTGGCCCCGGCGCGCTGGGCCGATGGCGAAGCCGGCCGTGCCATCAACGAAGCGCTCAAGCTGCCGGTGCAGTCCCAGGCCGACCTGGCCACTGCCGCGCTGCGCTACCGCCTGCTCGGCGACCTCGGGCCGCAGGTCGCGCTGGGCTGCCCGGACTGGCTGTTCTATCGCGATGGCCTGCGCCCGCAGCCTGGCGCGGGCGAGCAGGTGTTGGCCCAGCGCGTGCGGCTGATGCAGCACTGGTCGGCCCAGCTCAAGGCGCAGGGCGTGCAGCTGCTGGTGGTGGTGGTGCCGGACAAGTCGCGGATCGAGCAGGCGCATACCTGTGGGCTGCGCCATTCGGTGCCGATGCGCGCGCGCCTGGCGCAGTGGCAGCAGGCGCTTGCCGCCGCCCGGGTACCGGCCACCGATCTGCTACCGGTGTTGGCGGACGGCAGTGCGCCGATGTTCTTCCGCACCGACGTGCACATGAACCGGATCGGGGCGCAGCGTGCGGCCGACGCCGTGGCGGCATCGGCGCTGCCGCTGCTGGGTGGGCCGGGTGCGCAGGCGTTCGAGGTCGGTGCACCCGGCGCGCCGAAGCCGCGGATGGGCGACCTGATCGTGCTGGCCGGGCTGGAGAAGGCCGCGCCGGCCTGGCGCCCGGCGCTCGACCGCGAGCCGGAGCAGGCGATCACGCCGCTGCGCAGCGGCGGCCTGCTCGACGACACCCCGCCGGTGGAAGTACTGCTGCTGGGCAGCTCCAACGGCCGCCGCAGCCTGTTCGCCGAACGCCTGGGCAATGCCCTGGGGCGCGAAGTGTGGAACCAGAGCCTGGATGGCGGACAGTTCTCCGGTGCGCTGCTGGCGGCCTGGCCGCAGCGGGCGCAGTGGCCGCCGACGCTGAAGCTGGTGGTCTGGGAATTCTCTGAAATGGCCCTGTCATTGCCGTTGACCGACGGTGAGCAGGCAACGCTGGCCGAGATCGACTGAGCGCTACGGACGATGCTTTTCAACTCCTTCCTGTTCCTGCTGGTGTTCCTGCCGATCGCACTGGGCGTGCATTACGCGCTGGGTGCGGTGCGGCCGCGGCTGGCCGCGTTGTGGCTGTGCGTGGCCTCGATCGTGTTCTATGGCTGGTGGAACCCGCAGTTCGTGATCCTGCTGTCCGGCTCGATCGTCTTCAACTACCTGGTCAGCCTGGTGATCCTGGCGCTGGCCAAGCGCCCGAAACTGCAGCTGCTGGCCACCGCACTGGGCGTGGCCGCCGACCTGCTGCTGCTGGTGCACTACAAGTACTTCGCGGCGATGGTGAACTTCGTCGGCGAGATGGGCTTGAACGTCGGCCCGATGGATGCGCTGATCCTGCCGCTGGGCATCTCCTTCTTCACCTTCACCCAGATCGGTTACCTGCTGGACTGCCGCGCCGGCGTGGTCAACGACCGCAGCCCACTCAGCTACGTGCTGTTCGTGACCTTCTTCCCGCACCTGATCGCCGGTCCCATCCTCCATCACAAGGAGATGATGCCGCAGTTCAGCAAGCGCGAAACCTATCGCTTCCAGGCCGACAACCTGTCGGTGGGCGGCATGCTGTTCGTGATCGGGCTGGCCAAGAAAGTGCTGCTGGCCGATACCATCGCCCCGTATGCCGATGCCGGCTTTGCCTCCACCGGCGAGGTCCAGTTCTGGGGCGCCTGGGCCACCGCGCTCAGCTACGCGCTGCAGTTGTACTTCGATTTCTCCGGATACTCGGACATGGCCCTGGGCCTGGCCCGCATGTTCGGCATCCGCTTCCCGCTCAACTTCAACTCGCCCTACAAGGCGACCAGCGTGATCGATTTCTGGGCGCGCTGGCACATGACCCTGACCCGCTACATCACCGCCTACCTGTACTACCCGGTGGCGATGGCGGTGACCCGCTGGCGCACCCGTCATGGCCGCGCCACCGGTCCGGCGGCGGTGGCCTCGGCCGGCGGCTTCCTGTCGATGATCGTGCTGCCCACGGTGTGGGCGATGGGCCTGGCCGGGATCTGGCATGGCGCGGGCCTGCAGTTCCTGATCTTCGGCCTGCTGCATGCCGGCTACCTGTCCATCAACCACGCCTGGCGCGTGTTCGTCGGCGGCCGCAAGCCGGCCGCGCTGCGCCAGCTGCGCTGGTACCAGCATGCCGGCTATGTGCTGCTCACCTTCGGTGCGGTGCTGGTGGCGCAGGCCTTCTTCCGCGCCGATGGCGTGCACGATGCGTGGGAGCTGGTCCAGGCCATGTTCGGCGTGCGCGGCTGGGAAAGCCTGGAGAACCTGGGCTACCTTGGCGGCATGGGGCTGGGCGATGGCTGGCGCCTGCTGGCCGGGCACCACGTGCAGCTGCTCTATATCCTGGTGCTGCTGGCCATTGTCTGGCTGGCACCCAACGCCCAGCAGATCATGGGCGTGTACGGCCCGTCGCTGGCCAAGCCGAGCCCGGCGCCGCGCGCGTGGATGCGCTGGCAGCCCAACTGGCAGTGGCTGCTGGTGATGCTGCTGATGCTGGGCCTGTCGCTGCTGAGCCTGCACAAAGAATCCCGTTTCCTCTACTTCCAGTTCTGACAAGGTGAACCCGATGGATATCCAGACCCTCCAGGCCCAGTTGATCGACATCGTCGAAGCGGTGATCGGCACCCGCGTGCAGCCGGACGAGTACATGGAGTCGCTGTTCGACTCGATGTCCAAGGTGCAGCTGATGGTCGAGGTCAAGGACCGCCTCGGCGTGACCTTGCCGGTCGATGAGATCGACGCACTGGTCGATTCGGTGCAGGTGCTGGCCGACTACGTGGCCGCGCACCAGCGCTGAGCCTTCCCCACCTGCAGGAGCTGCCCGCATGCGCTTCGATTTCGACCACTGCCGCTTCGTCGAGCTGGACCGCGCGCCACACGCGCCGGCCCTGCACGATGCCGATGGCACCCTGGACTGGGCCGCGCTGCATGCGGCGACCCAGGCATGGATCGTGCGCGCGCAGGCGGCCGGGGTGCAGCCCGGGCATGCGCTGGTGATCTCCGGGCACAAGCAGTCCGCGTTCGTGGTGGCCATGCTCGGCTGCCTGCAGATGGGCGTCACCTACGTGCCGGTGGACACCATCAACCCGGCCGCGCGGCTGCAGCGGATCACCCAGCTCACCCACGCCGGCGCGGTCTACGATGCGGCCACCGACAGCTTCGGGCCCGGTGCCGATGCACCACGCGCGCTCAGCGTGCCGGACCTGGCCTACATCATGTTCACCTCCGGCAGCACCGGTGACCCGAAGGGCGTGCAGATCGGCCGCGACAGCGTGGCGCTGTTCGCCGGCTGGATCGGCCACTGCCTGCAGCTGGGTGAGGCGCCGGCCTTCCTCAACCAGATGCTCTTCAGCTTCGACTTCTCGCTGTTCGACCTGTGCGGCGCGCTCGGCCTGGGCGGCAGCTGCGTGCTGTGCCCGCGCGAGGTGATCGCCGACAGCGAGCGCTTCGTCGAGCACCTGCGCCACTCGGCCGTGGCGGTGTGGGCGTCCACGCCGTCGTTCGTGCGCCAGCAGATGCTCAACCCGCGCTTCAACGCCGAGCACCTGCCATCGCTGCGCGTGTTCGTGTTCGGCGCCGAATCGCTGACCCCGCGCGTGGCCGAAGAACTGTGGGCGCGCTTCCCGCAGGCACGCATCATCAACTCCTACGGTCCCACCGAGGCCACCTGTTCCACCACCTGGGTGGACATCGACCCGGCCCTGCGCGCGGCGGCGCCCAACCCGTTCCCGATCGGCGTGGCCAAGCCCTATGCCGAGGTCTTCATCGACGACGGCGAAATCTGCATGGCCGGCGACCACGTCATGCGCGGCTACCTGGATCGTCCGGACCTGGACCAGGGCGTGTTGTTCGACCACCACGGCAAGCGCGCCTACCGAAGCGGCGACCTCGGCGACCTGGATGCGGAAGGGCGGGTGTACTTCCGCGGCCGCAAGGATGACCAGATCAAGCTCAACGGCTACCGCATCGAGCTGGCCGAAGTGGATGCCTCGCTCTCCACCCTGGCCGGCGTGGTGGCCGGCGCGGCGGTGGTGTTGCGCCGCCCCGACGGCAGCCTGGTGCGCATGATCGGCTTCGTTGAACTGTCCCAGCCGGGCGAGGGGCTGGTGCAACCGTTGCCCGCCGCGCTGCAGGACTGGAAGGAACAGCTGGGCCGCCGCGTGCCGCCGTACATGATTCCCTCCGAACTGATCGCCGTCGATGCATTGCCCACCGGCAACAGCAACAAGGTCGATCGGCGACAACTCGAGCAGCGCTACGCATTGGCGCGCACGCTCCGCAGCAAGGAACCCAACCCATGAACCTGTCTCTGCTTCCACTCGCCACCGCGCTGCTGGCGCTCGCTCCACTGGCCGCCCACGCCCAGCAGGCGGGCCAGGAAGGTCGCCTGGCCCAGCTGTATGCAGCGCGCCCGCCGGCCGGTTCGGCGTTCGTGCGCGTCCTCAATCCCGGTAGCGCCGCGCTCAAGGTGGCCGTCGGCAGCGGTGCCGAGCAGAGCATCGGCCCGGCCACGCGCGCCACCCGCTATGCGATCGTCGAAGGCGGCAAGCCGTTCACCCTGCGCGTGGCCGGCAAGCCGCGCAGCCAAGCCCAGGTCGCCGCGGGCAGCTTCACCACGCTGGTGCTCGATGCCGCGGCCCCGTCCCGGCCGCTGGCCGTGCTCGCCGATGGCGGCGGCACCAGCGATGCGCTCAAGGCCGAGATCCGCTTCTACAACCTGGCCAGTGGTTGCCCGCAGGGGCGCCTGGCGATGGCCGACAAGGGCCCGGTGGTGTTCCCCGCGGTTGCCGCCGGCAGCAGCAGTGCGCGTGGCATCAACCCGGTCAAGGCACGCTTGGTTGCCGGCTGCGGCAGCAAGGACAGCGCCGCGCTGGCGCTGCCGGCCCTGCAGCCGGGTGACCATTACAGCCTGTTCCTCACCGGCAGCGCCGCCGCCCCGGTGCTGCAGGGCCAGCTCAGCGGCACCGACGCGGTGGGCCGCTGATCCCATGCAGGCGCGTCCGGTATTCCGCGAAGACCATGAGCTGTTCCGCGAGCAGGTACGGCGCTTCATCGCCGAACGGATCGCTCCGCATTACGCCCAGTGGGAGCGCGATGGCATCACGCCGCGCGCACTGTGGCGGGCGGCGGGCGAGGCCGGCCTGCTCAACTGCCAGTTGCCTGATCCCTACGGCCTGGGCGGCGACATCGGCCATGCCGCCTGCGTGATCGAGGAACTGGCCCGCGCCAATTACCTGGGCATCGGCTTCTCGATCCATTCGGACATGGTCGCACCCTACCTGATGCAGTACGGCACCGCGGAGGTGCGCGATCGCTGGCTGCCGGCGATGGCGCGCGGGGAGGTGATCGGTGCCATCGCGATGACCGAGCCGGGGGCCGGCAGCGACCTCAAGGCGATCCGCACCCGCGCCGAGCGCCAGGGCGAGCATTACCTGCTCAACGGCCAGAAGACCTGGATCACCAATGGCAGCAATGCCGACGTGGTGGTGGTGGTGGCGACCGTGGCCCCCGAACTGGGCGCGCGCGGGCTGTCCCTGTTCTGCGTGGATGCCGCGCTGCCCGGGGTCACCCGCGGCGCGCCGATGCCCAAGATCGGCCAGCACGCCCAGGACACCAGCGAGCTGTTCTTCGAGAACGTGGCGGTGCCGGTCTCGCATATACTGGGCGATGAACAGCGCGGGTTTGATTACCTGGGCGAACAGCTGGCCGCCGAACGCATGGCCATCGCGCTGCGCGCGGCGGCCTCGGCCGAGGGCATGCTCGCTGAAACCGTGGCTTACGTGCGCCAGCGCAAGGCCTTCGGCCGCTTCCTGATCGACCACCAGAACACCCGCTTCGTGCTCGCCGACGCAACGGCCCGGCTGGCGATGCTGCGCAGCTTCCTGGACCAGTGCCTGGCCGAGCAGCTGCAGGGCCGGCTGGATGCGACCGTGGCGGCGATGGCCAAGCTCAACGCCACCGAACTGCAGGGGCAGGTGCTGGATGACCTGCTGCAGTTGCATGGCGGCTATGGCTACAGCAGCGAGTACGGCATCGGCCGCGCCTGGACCGATGCGCGCGCGCTGCGCATCTTCGGCGGCAGCAGCGAAATCCTGCGCGAGATCATCGGCCGCACGCTCTGAGCGCGGTGCCCGGACTGTCCTGACCGCCGGGGGCCGTTGCCGCTACGGCAGGATTCGAACGACGGCCGGCATGGCAGCCTACAGGCCCCAATGCCGTCGAAGCGCCTTGGCCTGCGGCGTATCCTGGGACAGCCACGGGTCCAGCGCGTATACCAGCACCTGCTCGGCGCCGCTGTCGGCGGCCCAGGCCAGTTGGCGCTCGATCCGCGCGGCATCGGCGGTCTCGCCCTTGAACCCGGTGCCGTCCGTGTTGGCCCCGGGCAGCTCGCGGAACAGCTCCACGATCGCATCGAAGGCCACCCCGCGTTGGGCCAGCATCGCCAGCAACGGCTTGAGCTGCTGCACGTTGCCGGCACCGGCAACGCCGACCCCGTCCTGCACCATCGGCCGCAACGGCACCTGGTCCAGTACGCTGGCCCACACCGTCTCCAGGCGGCCACTGGTCTGCAGGCGGCTGAAGTAGGTGGAGATCGCACAGTCGCCGCCGCGTGCCTGCGCCGCACCCTGCAGCCCGTGCAGCCACTGCGCCAGCCACTGCACGCGGGCCGGGTCGGCCCAGTGGTACTGCTCGATCTCATACGGCAGGTACCAGCCGCCGAAGGCCTGCAGGCGTGGCCACGGCGCCTGCGCCAGCCACTGCTGCGCGCGCGCGAGGCTGTCGGCGAAGAAGGCCTGGAGCACCGCGTCATCGCCGCCGATCGCCTTCCACCACGACTGCTCGAACGGCAGCCCCACCCGCACCGTGATCCCGGCTTCGGCTGCGGCGGTGAACAGCATCCGCACGCTGGCATCGGGCAGCAGCCAATCGCCTTCCGGCGCACCGTGGATGCCGCTCCATTGCAGCACCAGCCGCGTGCATCCCAGGCGCTGTGCCAGCCGCACCGACCGCTGCCAGTCGGCCATCGTCCAGTCCAGGTGGCTGCGCCAGGGTTGCAGGAACGTGCCATCCACCTGGACCGGCATCGAACAGCCCGGCAGGCTGGCCAACGCGGCCACCGCCGGGGCCAGCACGGCGGCGCGCAGCAGCCGGCGGCGCAACGGCGAAGACGGATCGGATGGCAGGCAGGCATCACTCATGCGGCCATCATCCCAGAGCCGCGTTGCGGAGGGGTGAACCGCGGCGCGGCGCTCACTCCAGCGCGTAACGCAGCACGAACAGCATGGCCACCAGCCACACCGCCGGATGCACCTCGCGCCAGCGCCCGGTACCGGCCTTGAGCACCGCGTAGGCGATGAAGCCGAACGCCAGGCCGTTGGCGATGGAGTAGGTGAACGGCATCGCCAGCGCGCACAGCGCCGCCGGTACCGATTCGGTCAGGTCGCCCCAGTCCACGTCCACCAGCTCGCGCAGCATCAGCCCGGCCACGAACAGCAGCGCCGGTGCGGTGGCATAGCCGGGCACCATCGCCGCCAGCGGCGAGAACAGCAGCGCGGCCAGGAACAGGGCCGCCACCACCAGCGCGGTGAGTCCGGTGCGGCCACCGGCCTGCACGCCCGAGGCGCTCTCGGCAAACGCGGTGGTGCTGCTGGTGCCCAACAGCGAGCCGGCCACGATCGCGGTGCTGTCGGCCAGCAGCGCACGTCCGAAGCGCTTCTGTGCGCCGGGCAGCTTCAACAGGCCCGCGCGCCCCACCACCCCGTACAGCGTGCCGGTGGCATCGAATACTTCCACCAGCACGAACACCAGCACCACCTGCAGCAACACCGCGATCGGCGCGCCGCCGTTGTGGTGCAGCAGGCCCGGCAGATCCAGCTGCAGGAAGGTCGGGGCCAGGCTCGGCGGCAGCGAGACCAGCCCATGGAACTGCACATCGCCCAGCAGCCAGGCCGCTGCGGTCACGGCCAGGATGCCGATCAGGATCGCGCCGCGCACGTTGCGTGCCTCCAGGATCGCGATCAGCAGGAACCCGGCCAGCGCCAGCAGCGGCGGGGCGGTATTGAGCGGGCCCAGCGCCACCAGCGTATCGGTGTTGGCCACGATCACCCCGGATTTCTGCAGCGCGATGATCGCCAGGAACAGGCCGATGCCGGCCACGATCGATGCGCGCAGCGAGGGCGGGATCCCGGCCACCAGCCAGGCGCGCACGCCGGTCAGCGACAGCGCCAGGAACACCAGCCCGGAAATGAACACCGCCGCCAGCGCCTGCTGCCACGGCAGGCCGGCCGCGCCGACCACGGTAAAGGCGAAGAACGCGTTCAAGCCCATGCCCGGGGCCATGCCCACCGGGAAATTGGCCGCAAAGGCCATCACCAGCGAGCCCAGCGCCGCGGCCAGGCAGGTGGCCACGAACACCGCGCCAGGATCCATGCCGGTGGTGGCCAGGATGTCCGGGTTGACGAAGACGATGTAGGACATCGTCAGGAAGGTGGTCAGGCCGGCCAGCAGCTCGGTGCGCACGGAGGTGCCGTGCTGCTGCAGCTGGAACAGGCGCTCGGGGAGGGACATGCTGGAATCTCGTGACGATAAGGTGTCACGACCCACGGTCGTGACCTGCCGGAATGCAAAACGGCCGCGCAGTGCGCGGCCGTTTTTCCTTTCTTATTTCAGCGCCTTGAAGCGCAGGCGCTTGGGCGCGGCGTCGTCGCCCATGCGGCGGCGCTTGTCCTCTTCGTACTCGCGGTAATTGCCCTGGAAGAACTCCACGTGCGAATCACCCTCGAAGGCCAGGATGTGGGTCGCGATGCGATCCAGGAACCAGCGGTCATGCGAAATGACGAAGGTGTTGCCCGGGAACTCCAGCAGCGCATCTTCCAGCGCACGCAGGGTTTCGATGTCCAGATCGTTGGACGGTTCGTCCAGCAGCAGCACGTTGCCACCCTGCAGCAGGGTCTTGGCCATGTGCAGGCGGCCACGCTCACCACCGGACAGCGAACCGACCAGCTTCTGCTGGTCCTGGCCCTTGAAGTTGAAGCGGCCGATGTAGGCGCGCGACTGGATCTCGATGCCGTTGATGTTGAGGATGTCCAGGCCGCCGGCGATTTCCTGGAAGACGTTGTGGTTGCCCTCCAGCGCGTCGCGGCTCTGGTCCACGTAGGACAGCTGCACGGTCGGACCGACCACGATCTCGCCCGAATCCGGCTTTTCCTGCCCGGTGATCATCTTGAACAGGGTCGACTTACCGGCACCGTTGGGGCCGATGATGCCCACGATGGCACCGGCCGGCACCAGGAAGCTCAGCTCGTCGAACAGCAGGCGGTCGCCGAACTTCTTGGACACGTTCTTGAACTCCATCACCGAGTTGCCCAGGCGCTCGCCCGGCGGGATGAAGATTTCGTTGGTCTCGTTGCGCTTCTGGTAATCCACCGACTGCAGCTCTTCCAGGCGGGCCAGACGGGCCTTGCCCTTGGTGCGGCCGCCCTTGGCATTCTGGCGCGACCATTCCAGTTCCTTCTGGATCGCCTTCTGGCGGGCCTTTTCCTGGTTGTCTTCCTGCTTCAGGCGCTCGTCCTTCTGCATCAGCCAGTCGGTGTAGTTGCCCTTCCACGGAATGCCGCGGCCGCGGTCCAGTTCCAGGATCCACTCGGCGGCGTTGTCCAGGAAGTAGCGGTCATGGGTGACGGCCACCACGGTGCCGGTGTAGCGCGCCAGGAACTGTTCCAGCCATTCCACCGACTCGGCGTCGAGGTGGTTGGTCGGTTCGTCGAGCAGCAGCATGTCCGGCTTCTGCAGCAGCAGGCGGCACAGCGCCACGCGGCGCTTTTCACCACCGGACAGCTTGCCGATCACCGCATCCCACGGCGGCAGGCGCAGCGCGTCGGCGGCCACGTCCAGCTGGTTTTCCAGGGTGTGGGCATCACCGGCGGCGAGGATCGCCTCCAGGCGTTCCTGTTCCTTGGCCAGCTTGTCGAAGTCGGCGCCTTCCTCGGCATAGGCCAGGTACACCGCATCCAGCGCAGCCTGCGCCTGCAGCACTTCGCCCACGCCTTCCTCGACGGCTTCGCGCACGGTCTTGGTCGGGTCCAGCTCCGGTTCCTGGGCCAGGTAGCCGACCTTGATGCCGGCCTGCGGGCGGGCTTCGCCCTCGAAGTCGGTGTCCACGCCGGCCATGATCTTGAGCACCGTGGACTTGCCGGCACCGTTCAGGCCCAGCAGGCCGATCTTGGCACCCGGGAAGAACGACAGCGAGATGTCCTTGATGATCTGCCGCTTGGGCGGGACCACCTTGCTGACGCGGTTCATGGTGTAGATGTATTGCGAGGACATGAGGTCTCCGAAGGCGCAACCCTGCGCCCGTTCCGTCGGGAACAGGAACAGATGAATAAAGGGGTACCCGCGATTATAGCCGGAAGCGATGGCAGACGCCGGTCTGCCCATGGGGCGGGGCTTGCCGGGGCCTGAATGGGCCGTCAAAGCCGTTGAATTGGAAACCGTTTCCAGCCGGAAGCCGTTCAGATGGCGTCAGCATGATGGAGCCATCAATCCACCAAGCGAGGCCAATCATGCGCATGAATCGATTTGTGGTCGGGGCCGTTGCCTCGCTTCTCGCCCTGGGCACGGTGGCCCCGGCGTTCGCCGACGACCATCACCGTGGCCGCGGCCACGACCGCCATGACGACCGTCACGACCGTCGCCATGACCGCCATGACCGCCGCGACTGGCGCGATGATCGCCGCGAGGCCCGTCACGACCGCCGCTACTACGACAACCGTGGCCATTACCGTCCGGCACCGCCGCCGCGCGTGGTGTATCGCCCGGGCCCGGGCTACGGGTCCTACGGCTGGGCGCGCGGGCACCGTTACCGCGAGTACTACGGCGGCCCGGTGTATGTGGTCAACGACTACAGCCGCTACTCGGTGCGCCGCCCGCCGCGTGACCACCACTGGATCCGCGATGACCGCGGCAACCTGCTGCTGGTGGCCATCGCCACCGGGATCATTGCCGACTACGTGATCAACAACCGCTGAGTCCAGCGGCCTGGGCTCACACAAACGGCGCCCTTGCGGGCGCCGTTTTCATGTCCCTTCTGCAGCGGGATCAGAACGCGAGCGACCAGCCCAGCTGCGCGCCGATGTCACGCTGGCCATCGCCGGCGCGCCCCTGCATCTGCAGCGATACGCGGCTGTTGGCGGTCGGGCTGACCGCCACGCCCAGCTGCGCCAGCACGCTGCTGCGCGCCAACGGCGCCGCGGCGATGCTGAAGTCCTGGAGACCTTCCACGAACCGGGCCGAGGCGGCGGGCAGGCGATCCCCGTCGGCGTACTGCCAACCCACCCGTGCGGTAAGCAGCGCACGGTCCTGCAGCCCGCCGCTCATGTCCCAGTCCAGCTTCAGCGCGGCCAACCCGGTCCGGTAACGGCTGTCGGCCGCGGCCAGCAGCAGCGCACTGTGGCCACCGCTTTCCCGGGTGCCATCGCTGCGCAACCGCACCTGGGCCAGCTCCAGTTCCGGAGTCAGCTGCAGGCGCGGTCCACCCAGGGTCCAGCCGGCGCGTACGAACGCAGTGGTGCCGCGGGCATCCTCGCGTGCGCGCAGCTGCTCATCCAGGCGGGTGCCCACCTGCGCCTGGCGCAGGCTGTCACTGCGGTAGTCGGCGCGGCTGACCCCGCCGCGCAGCTGCAGGCCTTCCCAGCGGTACTGCGCATACACGCCGTACTCGGTCGCATCGGTCTCGGCACGCGCCGTGCGGTGGGGCAGGCGGCTGGTCAGCTGCTGCTGGCCTGCGGCCACGCCCACCTGCAGTGCCGGGCCCACCTGCCAGCCCGCACCGGCCATCAGCCCGTGCTGCTGCATCCGCACGCCGGCGCTCTCGGCGCTGGCATCGGTACGCCACTGGCCGCCACTGCCGGTCACCCACGCCGTCACGCCCGGGGCGATGTCGCCGCTGGGCACCGCACCGTCCAGGTGCGCGTCGATGCCATCGTGCAGGAAGCGGTTCTGCAGCAGCGCGCCGCGGTTGGCCGCGTGGATCTCGCCGGACAGGCTGTCAAACGCCGGCACCACCTCCGGCACGCTCAGCCGCACCACCGCCTCGTAGACCGAGTTGCCGCTGCCCAGGGCCTGCACCGCACCGCCCACCGCTTTCTGGTTGCCGTTGACCACCACGTCCGGGAATGCCTGCTGCACGTCCGGCATGGCCACGTCATTGCGCACCAGGGTCAGGTACACATGGTTGGCGTCGTAGGCCAGGCTCGGGTCGAGGAAGGCGAAGTTGCTGTCCACCCCGGCAAACGTGCCGCGCACGCCGTCATCGGCGGTCAGCACCGTGTAGCGGGTGGAGAGCTTCCAGTCCCCGGCGGTGGCCACCGCCAGGGTGCCGGCGCCGCCCAGGGTGGCCTGCCCGGCCACCGCAACGTGGTCGCTGCTGCCATCGGCCGCCACGTCCACCCGGTAACGGGCACTCGGGTCGAACACCAGGTCGCCGGCAATCGACAGCCGGCCCACGCCCATCAGCGCACCGGGATCCAGCACGCTGCCGTTGCGCAGGGATACGCTGCCGACCCGGCCCGTTCCGGCCAGGGTCGCGCCGTTGTCCAGCTCCACCTGGCCGCCGAGCGCACCGTCCACCATCAACCGCCCGCCATCGACCACCGTGGTCCCGGCAAACGCGCTGCTGTCCCCGGTCAGGGTCAGCCAGCTGCGGCCCTGGCGCAGGCTGCCGGTGCCGCTGAACTGCCCGGCATGCTGCAGCACCCGGGTGGTATCGAGCTGGAACGTGCCGCTGCTGCCGATGCTGATGCTGCCCGAGGGCAGGGCGTTGCCGGTGGCACGCAGTACGCCGTCATCGATGCGCACCGCACCGCTGTAGCTGCCACCGCCCAGCACCAGTTCGCCGCCGTCGCCCTTCACCAGGACGCTGCCGGGCGCGGTGCTGCGCGGCCCGCCGGCCAGCGTGGCGGTGCTGCCAGCGGTCACCCGGATGCCCACTTCGCCGCCCAGCTGCACGTCGTTGTCCAGCACCACGCCATCGCCCAGCTCCAGCCAGGTGCCGTCGGCCATGGACACCGCACCGGTGCCCAGCGCCTTGCTGGCGTACGCGGCCAGGGTGCCGGCCTCTACCCGGGTGCCACCGCTCCAGCTGCTGCTGTCGGCGGTCAGGGTCAGCCCGGCGTTGCCGGTCTTGCGCAGTTGGCCAGTGCCGCTGAAGGCGCGCTGGGCCAGCACGTTGTTGAGCGTGTCGAGGGTGGAGTCAGCCGACAGCAGCACGGCGCTGTCCACGCGCAGCACGCTGTTGGCGCGCAGCGTGCCGCCGGCCAGGTCGATCCTGCCGGTGCCGCTGCCGGTGGTGATGTTTGCCGGCAGCGCGCCGCCCACCTCGAGCAGCCCGTTGGGGCCGATCACCAGGGTGCCATCGCCGCCGCCGGACAGGCCCAGGCGGATGTTGCTGCCGACGATGGCGCGGCCGCCGTCGCGTACTTCCAGACGACCGATACCGTTGCCGCCCACCAGCAGGGTGCTGCGCGCGTCCAGCAGGGAGCCGGCGTCGGCGACAGTCACCAGGCCGGTGGCGCCGGCCAGGCTGCCCACGGTGAGCGCGTCCAGGCTGGTCGCACGCGCGCCATCGAGCACCTGCAGCGTGCCGCGGCCGCCGTTGCCCACGATCAGCGTGCCGCCGTTGTCCCAATGGCTGCCGGTGCCGGTCAGCGTGACCCGGCCGTCGCTGCCACCCAGATTGCCCACGAAGGCCCTGCCGGAGGTGAGTTCAGCGCCGCCGCTGACCTCGACGATGCCCACGCCGGCCTGGCCGGCGAACAGTTCGCCCAGGCTGTGCCACGCACTGCCGGCGCCCTGCACGCGCACGGTGCCGCTGCTGCCGGCCATCGAGGCGATGTAGCTGCCGATGTCGATGGTCATCGTGCCGCCGTTGCGCACGGTGAGGTCGCCGACGCCGTAGTGGCCCACGCCGATGGTGTAGCGGGCGCTCCACCGCGAGCCGGTGCCATCGATCACCACCGTGCTCACCGCGCCGGCCTGGGTGCCCATGTACAGGGTGTTGGTGTCCAGCGAGCCGCCGTTGATCAGGTCCAGGCCGGCGATGCCGGTACGCGCGATGTGTACCTCGTCGGCATCCGGCGCCTGCACGCCATCAATGATGGCCTTGCCGATGTTGACATCGGCGGTATCGTTGGGGGTGTCGTTGCCGTAGTCCAGCGGTACGCCGCCGCTCCAGTTGGCCGCATCGCCCCAGTCGCCCACGCCGCCGATCCACTGCGACGGGGGGGCGGCCAGCGCCGCCGGCGCGGTGCAGCCCAGCGCGATCGCGCTGGCCAGCACGGCCAGCTGCGGGATGCGGCGCCTACCTGCACGCGCCGGTGCACGGCCGCCACGAGCGAATTCGGATACCACCTGGACGCACTTGAGCGCGTGGTTGAAGACCACGCGGTAAACATGATTCACAGCCAACCCCTGTTTTGATCTGAGTCGGCGGTATCGGCCGCAGGCTGAACAGCTTTAGGGGGCTGAAAGGATTAATCTGAACAATTCAAGGAACGGTGTCGCAGAACGCAGATGTCGTTCGGGCCGGCGTCGGCACCGATCACGCCAGCCCCGGGCAGGCGGGCGCGCCCGCCACCGGCTTACAATGAACCGTCAATCGCTTCTCTCACCTGCCTGGAGTAACCGATGTTCCCGCGTGACGTCCGCATCGAAACCTACGATCCCGAACTGGCCAAGGCCATCGCCGCCGAAACCCAGCGCCAGGAAGACCACGTCGAGCTGATCGCCAGCGAGAACTACACCAGCCCGGCGGTGATGGAGGCCCAGGGCAGCCAGCTCACCAACAAGTACGCCGAAGGTTATCCGGGCAAGCGCTACTACGGTGGCTGCGAGTATGTGGACATCGCCGAGCAGCTGGCGATCGACCGCCTCAAGCAGCTGTTCGATGCCGACTATGCCAACGTGCAGCCGCACAGCGGTTCGCAGGCCAACCAGGCCGTGTACTTCGCGCTGCTGCAGCCGGGCGACACCATCCTGGGCATGAGCCTGGCCCACGGCGGCCACCTCACCCACGGTGCCAAGGTCAACGCCTCGGGCAAACTGTTCAACGCCATCCAGTACGGCGTGGACGAAGCCGGCCTGATCGACTATGACGAGGTCGAGCGCCTGGCCCTGGAACACAAGCCGAAGATGGTCGTGGCCGGTTTCTCGGCCTACTCGCAGGTGGTGGACTGGGCGCGCTTCCGCGCCATCGCCGACAAGGTCGGCGCCTACCTGTTCGTGGACATGGCCCACGTGGCCGGGCTGGTCGCCGCCGGCGTCTACCCGAGCCCGCTGCCGCACGCCCACGTGGTCACCTCCACCACCCACAAGACCCTGCGTGGTCCGCGCGGCGGCATCATCGTCGCCAAGGGCGCAGACGAAGACCTGGTCAAGAAGCTGCAGTCGATCGTGTTCCCGGGCATCCAGGGCGGTCCGCTGATGCACGTCATCGCCGGCAAGGCGGTGGCCTTCAAGGAAGCGCTGGAGCCGGCCTTCAAGGCCTACCAGCAGCAGGTGGTCAAGAACGCCCAGGCAATGGCCGACACGCTGATCGCGCGCGGCTACAAGATCGTCTCCGGCGGGACCCGGAACCACCTGATGCTGGTGGACATGATCGGCAAGGACGTGTCGGGCAAGGATGCCGAAGCGGCGCTCGGCAAGGCCCACATCACCGTCAACAAGAACTCGGTGCCCAACGACCCGCGTTCGCCGTTCGTGACCTCCGGCCTGCGCCTGGGTACCCCGGCAGTGACCACCCGCGGCTACCTGGAGCAGGACTGCGTGGATCTGGCCAACTGGATCGCCGACGTGCTCGACGCCCCGGCGGACGAGGCGGTGATCGCCCGCGTCCGTGAGGCGGTCAGCGCGCAGTGCGCCAAGTACCCGGTCTACGGTTGATCGATCTACTGGACCAGCGCCGCTTCTATCTGGCCGTGGCCCTCCTGTTCGGGGTGCCCGGCCTGGTCCTCGGCGCGACCCTGGCCGGCCTGGGGGTGGCGGTCGGCATGGGCCAGACCCCGCTCGGCGGAATGCCGCCGCCGCTGGTCACCGCCGGGTGGGCGCTGGCCGGCCTGCTGGGGCTGCTTGCCTGGGTCCGGCTGAGCTGGGCCTGGACGACGGCCGGGCGGGGAGGCCTGCAGGGGCCTCACCCGTCATGGTGGTGGCTGCTGGGCCTGGGCGTTGCCGCTGCGCTGGCCATGGTCGGCGTGGTGGTGCTGGGGATCGGGCCGGGACGCGGCGATGCCCACGTCCTGTTGCTGGCCGGCCCGCCGGTGCTGGTGCCCGCTGCGGTCCTGTACGTGCAGCGCGGGCGTGCCAGGCGCGAACGCCTGCAATGAGCGCCGCGCGCGCGTGGCGGCGTCCGTGCATCCGGTAGCCGACGCATCGGCCAGGCGTGATCGCCGCCAGCGCCTTGTCTATGCGGTGCTGGCGGTGCTGTTGGGTGGCCCCAGCGTCCTGCTGGGTGGGGCGCTTGCGGCCATGGGCATGGTGGGCGCCGTGCTGTCACTGGCCGACGGCACCGTCGCGCTTCCCGGCCAGGCCCTGATGCTGGTATGGGGGGCGGCCGGTCTGGCCGGCTGCATTGCCTGGTTGGGACTCAGCTGCGGATATCTGATGGAAGGACGCAGCGCACTGCGCACCCGCAGCCGTGCCCAGTGGGCGGCGCTGCTGCTGGGCATGCTCGCCAGCCTGCCGCTGCTGGGCATCGGGCTCTGGTTGGGGTTCACCCACGGCAGCGAAGCCTTCGGCCTGCTGCTGGCGGGCCCTTCGCTGCTGGTTCCGGCCGGCATGCTGTGCGCGGTACGACCGCGCGCCTGAGCGGTGCGTGCACAGCGCCAGCGCGTCGGCGCAGATCCTCCGCGGGGAATGCTGGCGGGGGCTGCAATCCGGGCCTCGCCGCTGCCCCATTTGCTGGGACAAGGCTTCTCAGGTACCGTTGCGACGCTGCCGTGACCACGGCATGACGTTTTTCTGATGCAAGGCGTTCCATGTACTGTCCGTTCTGCCAGCATGCCGATACCCGTGTGATCGATTCGCGCGTCTCTGAAGACGGGGCGACGATCCGGCGTCGGCGCGAGTGCGAGGCCTGCAACGAACGCTTCAGCACCCTGGAAACCATCGAGCTGAAACTGCCGGCGATCGTCAAGAGTGACGGCAGTCGCGAGGCCTTCGATGCGCGCAAGGTGCGCAGCGGCTTCGACCGCGCGCTGCAGAAGCGCCCGGTGCCCGAAGACGAGATCGAGCTGGCGGTGCGCGCGGTGATGCAGCAGGCACGCGTCTGCGGCGAGCGGGAGATTCCGTCGATCAAGATCGGCGAGTTCGTGATGAACGAACTGCGCAAGCTCGACCATGTCGGCTATGTGCGCTTCGCCTCGGTGTACCGCAGCTTTGGCGATGTCGCCGATTTCCGCGAAGAGATCGAAAAGCTCGAACGCGAGCTGCCGGCCAGCACCGAACAGCTGCAGCTGCTCGGTGCGGTGATCCCGCTGGAAAAGAAAAAGAAGGGCTGAGGCCGACCGCCTCGCGGCGACACCGGCTGGGCTACCATCGGCGCTGCACGCCTGCCGCCGACTGATCATTGCCATGACTGAATTCTCCGCGCTCGACCACCTGCATATGTCGCACGCGTTGCGCCTGGCCGAACGGGCGGCGTACACCGCGCGACCCAATCCCATGGTGGGCTGTGTGATCGCCCACGCGGACGAGGTGGTGGGCGAGGGCTGGCACCAACGCACCGGGGGGCCGCATGCCGAAGTGTTCGCATTGCGCGAGGCCGGTGAACGTGCGCGTGGCGCGACCGCCTACGTCACCCTGGAGCCCTGCGCGCATTACGGGCGTACCCCGCCCTGTGCGCTGGCGTTGATCGACGCGGGCGTGACGCGGGTGGTGGCGGCCATGCGCGATCCGTTCCCGAAGGTGGATGGCGGCGGCTTCGACCTGCTGCGCACGGCCGGCATCGACGTCGCCGAAGGCCTGATGGCCGCCCAGGCGCGCGAGCTCAACAAGGGCTTCCTGTCGCGCATCGAGCGCGGTCGGCCGTGGCTGCGGGTGAAGCTGGCCGCCAGCCTGGATGGGCGCACCGCGATGGCCGACGGGACATCGAAGTGGATCACCGGTGCGGCCGCACGCGAGGACGTGCAGCACTGGCGCGCGCGTGCGGGTGCGATCCTGACCGGCGCCGACACGGTGCTGAGCGACGACCCGATGCTGACCGTGCGTTTGGCCGACACCGACGTACTGCCGCCGCTGCGCGTGGTGCTCGATTCCCGCCTGCGTTCGCTGGAGTGCGCGCGCGTACGCGAGGGTGGGGCGCCGACGTTGTACGTGCACGACGCCGCCGTCAGCGCGCCGGATGCGGCTGATGCCGAATTCGCCAGCGTGCCCAGCCACGACGGTCGCCTGGACCTGGGCGCGGTGCTGGCGCTGCTGGCCGAGCGCGGCATCAACGAGGTGCACACCGAGGCGGGCGCCACGCTGGCCGGTGCACTGGTGCGCGGTGGCTGGGCAGACGAGCTGCTGCTGTACCAGGCACCGACCCTGCTCGGTGACAGTGGCCTGCCGCTGTTGGCCGGCCTCGGCATCCACGCGATGGAGCAGCAGCGACGCCTGCGCGTGATCGATCAGCGCCAGCTCGGCGATGACGTGCGCGTGCTGCTGCGCCCCTGACGGAAGGTCCGCGGGCCTGGCGCTGGTCATGCACTTGTGTCAGCGGCGCGCTTGCGTCAGCGATCCTCGCCGGGCGGATGTTCGTTCCACTCGAAGAACGGCAGGAACGCGTCGGCCAGCGCGCCCATCAGCGGCCCTGGGTCCTGTATGCGCCAGCTGCCGCCATGCGGGTCCTGGCGGAAGGACACCGTGATGAGCCTTTCCCGCGCCGGTGCCTCCGCGATCATCTGCGTATACGCCGTCGCCAGTTCCATCGACATCTGCGGCCGATGCGGTCCATCGAACGGGACCGGGTGTTCTCGATAGACCGGCAGCAGCGCGGTCAGGTCCGGCAGCAGGCAGCGATAGTCGACATCGGCGATGTCGGCCTGTGGATGCCGCACGCTGCCCGCGGTGCAACGAACCGCGCGCTGCCGTGCGCGCGCCGCGGTAGCGGCCTGCGGCCAATCGGCCAGTTCGGGGGACGCCTGCAGATGACTCACCGTTGCCAGCGCAGCGGCGAACGCCCGGCCCGTGTCGGTACCAAGGTAGCGGCCCAGGGTTGCCTGGCTGGCCGGATCACCGTGCACGATCACCGCCACGTGCAGATCGAACGCCTGCGCGGGTGTCAGCGCCGGTGCGGCCGCCAGCGCAGGTACGGTCACCAGCATCAGCGCTGCCAGCCCCAGTCGTTTCAGCGCAGCCACCTCAGTGGCACTCGTCGCCCCACATGGCCTCGGCCATCGAGCGCAGCGCCCTGCACTCCCGGGTCATTTCCTCCGGCGACATCACCTTGGCCTTGGCCTTGAGTTCCTCGGCCATCGCAGCCACGCCGCTCTCCTGCGCCGGTGCCGTCCTGGCCATGCACCGGGCGTGCTGCTGCAGCAGCAGGTCGCAGGTCGGCACGCCGGTCACCCGGGGTGCCTGGGCGGCCGCCGCCTCCTGCGACCAGGCCGCGAACGGCGCTACCGCTTCCACCACCGGGGCCACCAGCCCGTCCAGGCCGGCACTGAACCAGTAGCCCTCGCCCTGGGCCGGGTACAGCGCCAGCGTTCCGCGCAGTTCGCGTCGCGCGTGCTGGCCCAGGGCGGTGATGTAGGCAGCGATGAAGCGCTTGAAATCGTCCGGCCTGCCCTCGGCCATGCCGGCCTGGAACAGCGGGCGCACGCTGTCCAGGTCGGTGACCTGACAGGTGAAATCGACCGTGGCCTGCAGGGGGACCTCCCCGCCGCCGGTGACCGTGCTGTGCTGTGCGCGGCAGTGGCTGCCGCGCAGGTTGGCCGCGTACGTATCGGCCAGCGCCGCGCCGCTGCCGGTATCGCCGTACTCGGCCAGCACCGCCTGCAACGGGGCGGCCATCGCCTCGGCCAGGGCACGTGGCGTGGGGGTGATCGCATCCTTGCCGTCGAAGGCCGGGCGCAACGCGTCGTTGAGGGTGCGTGCGGCTGCGGCGTCGTCCTCGAGCATCACCCGCGCGTACAGGTCGAAGGTCTGCTCCGGGGTGAGCGCCGTAGCCGCGGCGGCCGTGGCCAACAACGGACTGCACAGCAGCAGGGAGGCGGCAAGCGCTCGGGCAACGGTCTTCATGGGCAGCGTCCAATGCAGGGGGGGCGAAGCCTAGCGCATTTTCGGCGGTGCAAAAAAAAACGGGCCCCTTTCGGGGCCCGTTCGATCATGGCGCGGCGGAGACCGTCGCGGCCCGATCAGAAACTCGCGCGCACGCCCACCGAGAACTGGGTGACGTCGCGGTATGCCTGCACTTCGCCGACCAGGCCCCAGGTCGGGGTGAAGTCGACCTTGCCGCCGAGGTTGCCCACCCAGGTGCCTTCAAAGTCGTTGCCACCGTCCAGGTAACCGGCCTTGGCCCAGGCTTCGGTACGCGGCGAGGGCTTGCCACGCAGGCCCAGGGTGGCGCGACCGGCGTTGGTGTGGTCCTTGTCGCTGCCCGTGCCGAAGCCCGGGATGCTGACGGTGGCTTCCACGTTCTGGCGCACCCAGGCGATGTCGGCGGTGAAGTCCACCCGGTCGCTCATCGGCATGTGGTAACCGATGCCCAGCTCCGGCTGGTTCAGTTCCAGCTTGAGGTCGGCTTCGTAACGACCGTAGTCGTAGTGGTACTTCTTGGACATGTACGACCAGGCGCCGAACACGTGGACCTGCGGGGCGATGGCGAACGAGCCGCGGATGTAGCCACCGTCGATCTTGGGGTCGTTGAACCCGTCATCGTTGGTGTCCATCTGGGTCCAGCCCGCTTCGACGTAGGTGTAGCTCAGGCCATCGGCGGCGGAGGCGGCGAACGGTGCGGTGGCCAGCAGGGCGACGGCCAGGAGAATCTTGCGCATGCAGGTTCCTTTGATGAAGTTGAGGTCCATTTCAGCCGGCCCTTCGTGGGCGGCAGGGCGGCGATCACTGCCGCGCGGAGCGGATTTTAACCATATCTTCACAAAAAGTGAGCAGTCAGCTTGGCTTGCTACAATGGGCGGGCCGGTTCGCCGGTACACAAACGTCTTCAGGGCGGGGTGCGATTCCCCACCGGCGGTAGGTGCGCAAGCACGAGCCCGCGAGCGCTTCCGGCCCCGCCGGAAGGTCAGCAGATCCGGTCCGATGCCGGAGCCGACGGTATAGTCCGGATGAAAGAAGACGGTGCGGCCGGGCCCTGGGCTCGGCGTGCACCTATATGCCTTGCGGCGTTTTTCGCTCACTTTCCGCGGAGAACGTTCTTGTTTACTGGAATCATCGAAGGCGTCGGCCGTCTGGCCGCCCGCCAACCCCTGGGCGGCGATGTCCGCTTTACCTTCAACGTGGGCAGCCTGCCGTTCGACAACGTGCAGATGGGCGAGAGCATCGCCATCAACGGGGTCTGCCTGACCGTCATCGCCCACGACGCGACCACCTTCCAGGCCGACGCGTCCACTGAAACCCTGGGCCTGACCACGCTCGGCCAGCTGGCCGACGGCGCGGTGATCAACCTCGAACGCGCCATGCGCCCGACCGACCGCCTTGGCGGCCACCTGGTCAGCGGCCATGTCGACGGCCTGGGCCAGGTGCTGTCCATCCATGACGACGCCCGCGCCCAGCGCTGGCGCTTCGCCGCGCCGGCCGCCCTGCTGCGCTACATCGCCAGGAAGGGCTCGATCTGCGTGGACGGCGTCAGCCTGACCGTCAACGCGGTCGATGCGCAGGGCTTCGAGGTCGCGCTGATCCCGCATACCGTGGCCAACACCGCCTTCGCCGCCACGGGCGTGGGCAGCGCGGTCAACCTGGAAATCGATCTGGTCGCCCGCTATGTGGAGCGGTTGCTCAGCGTGCCGACCAGCGGCCAGCCTCAGCAGGGAGACGCGGCATGAACTTCGCCCCGATTCCGGACATCCTCGAAGACATCCGCCTCGGCCGCATGGTGGTCATCGTCGATGACGAAGACCGCGAGAACGAAGGCGACCTGATCATGGCCGCCGAGCTGGTCAAGCCGTCGGACATCAATTTCATGGTCACCCACGGCCGTGGCCTGGTCTGCCTGCCGCTCACCCGCGAGCGCGCCGCCGACCTGGGCCTGGCGCCGATGGTGCAGGCCAATACCGCCCAGTTCCAGACCAACTTCACCGTCAGCATCGAGGCGGCCGAGGGGGTCACCACCGGTATCTCGGCCTATGACCGCGCCCACACCATCCGCACCGCGGTCAAGCCCGATGCCAGGCCGGCCGACCTGCACCAGCCGGGCCACATCTTCCCGCTGATCGCCCAGCCGGGCGGCGTGCTGACCCGCGCCGGGCATACCGAGGCGGGCGTGGACCTGGCGATGCTGGCCGGGCTGGAACCGGCCGGCGTGCTGGTGGAGATCCTCAATCCCGACGGCAGCATGGCGCGCCGCCCGGAGCTGGAGGTGTTCGCCCGCGAGCACGGGTTGAAGATGGGCTCGATCGCCGACCTGATCGCCTACCGCCTGGCCACCGAGAAGACCGTCGAGCGCGTGGACGAGCGCGAGATCGACACCGAGTTCGGCCCCTTCAAGCTGGTCACCTACCGCGACCGCATCGCGCACGACCTGCATTTCGCCCTGGTCCGCGGCACCCCCGATGCCGAGCCGACCCTGGTCCGGGTCCAGGTGGAGAACCCGCTGGCCGACCTGCTGCACTGGCGGCGCGACGACTTCGGGGTGGCGTCGACCGACGCCCTGCGTGCCATCGCCGCCGCCGACCGCGGGGTGATGGTGGTGCTGTCGGCCCCGCGCGATACCAACAGCCTGCTGGCCCGCCTGCGCCAGCAGCCGGCCCCGGTCACCCCGGGCAAGGACAAGGACGTGAGCCAGTGGCGCCGCAATGGTGCCGGCGCGCAGATCCTGTCCGACCTGGGCCTGGGCAAGCTGCGCGTGCTGGGCACCCCGCGCCGCCAGGTCGGCCTGGCCGGCTACGGCCTGGAAGTGGTGGAGACGGTCACGCCCTGAGCGCCCGTCCCAGTACCCGATGAGAACGCACGGGACGCGGAGGCGTCCCGTGCGCGTTAAACTAATCAACCTTTTGGACCCCACGCCGAACATGACCCACTACGAAGGCGACCTCCGTACTCCGGAAAAGGGCCGTTTCGCCATCCTGGCCAGCCGCTGGAACGCCCGCATCACCGATGTGCTGGTGGCTGGCGCACGCACGAGCCTGGCCGGCAACGGCATCGACGAATCGGCGATCGACGTGATCCGCGTGCCGGGCGCGTGGGAACTGCCGCTGGTGGCCGCCCGCCTGGCCGCCGCGCATGAACATGCGGCGATCATCGCGCTGGGCTGCGTCATCCGGGGCGATACCCGCCACTACGAACACGTGGCCGACGGCTGCGCCGAAGGCCTGATGCGCGTGCAGCTGGATTTCGGCGTGCCGGTGCTCAATGGCGTGCTGGCGGTGGAACGTGCCGAGGATGCCGAGGCCCGTGCCGGCGGCAGCCATGGCAACAAAGGTGAGGAAGCCGCACTGACGGCGTTGGAAATGGTCAATCTTCTGGAGCAGTTGCCGTGAACAAGTCGAACCCGGGCAAGCCCTCCGGTAAACCCGTCCGCCGGGATGGCATCGATCCGGTGCTGCGCTCGCGCGCGCGTCGTCGTGCCCTGCAGGCGATCTATGCATGGCAGATCTCCGGTGGCAATGCGCAGACCGTGATTGCCCAGTTTGCGCATGAGCAGGCCCGTGAAATCGCCGATCTGGCCTATTTCGAAGCGCTGATCCACGGCGTACTGGACAACCGCAAGGACCTGGACGAGGCGCTGACCCCGTACCTGGACCGCAGCATCGATGAAGTGGACGCGATCGAACGCGCCGCGCTGCGCGTGGCCGCCTATGAAATGCGCTATCGCCTGGACGTGCCGTACCGCGTGGTGATCAACGAAGCCATCGAGTCGGCCAAGCGCTTTGGTTCCGAGCACGGTCACACCTACGTCAACGGCGTGCTGGATCGCGCCGCGGTCGAGTGGCGCAAGGTCGAATCCGGTCATTGACCGGCCTGTAGTCGTGCCGGCCGCGGGCCGGCAACGGCAGCCATGTCGAGGTGGCCGGCGCACGGCCGCCGCCACCGCCCATCGCGCGGCCGCCTACTGCGCCGCGCACATGAATGCCCACCGCCTGCCGCGCGGCATGCACAACCGCGGGAGCGCCCCATGTCCCTTGCCGAATTCGCCCTGATCGACCGCATCCGTGCCCGCACCGCCGAGCGCGACGACGTGGTACTCGGCATCGGCGATGACGCCGCGCTGCTGCAGCCGCGCCCGAACGAACAACTGGTGGTCACCGCCGACACGCTCAACAGTGGCGTGCACTTCCCGGCCGAGACCGTGCCGTTCGACATCGGCTGGAAGACCCTGGCGGTCAACCTGTCCGACCTGGCCGCCATGGGCGCACGCCCGGCCTGGTGCACGCTGGCGCTGTCGCTGCCCGACGCGCACCCGGACTGGATCGAATCCTTCGCCGACGGCTTCTTCGCGCTGGCCGACGAACACGCCATCGCGCTGATCGGCGGCGACACCACGCGCGGCCCACTGTCACTGTCGGTCACGGCGATGGGCCAGGTGGCCCGCGGCCAGGCGCTGCGTCGCGACCGTGCCCAGGTGGGCGATGACATCTGGGTCAGCGGCACGCTTGGCGATGCCGCCGGTGCGCTGCAGCTGTGGCAGCGCGGTGAGTTGAACATCGCCACCGCCACCGTGCTGGGCGATTACGAAGCGCTGCGGCAGCGCCTGCTGCGGCCCACCCCGCGGGTGACCCTGGGGTTGCGTCTGCGTGCGTTCGCGCATGCCGCGGTGGACGTCTCCGACGGCCTGCTGGCCGACCTTGGCCACATCACCGCGCGCAGTGGCGTGGGCGCCGAGGTGGATGCCGACGCCCTGCCGTTGTCGCCGGCCCTGCGCGCGGTGCTCGGGCGCGACGCCGCGCGCGGCTGTGCACTACGCGGTGGCGACGATTACGAATTGTGTTTCACCGCCGCCGCCGACCAGCGCGACGCGCTGCACGCCGTGGCCGAATCGCTGCGCCTGCCGCTCACCCGCATCGGCCGCATCGTGGAAGGGCAGGGCGTGCAGTGCGAAGGTGAAACCGGTCCGGGCGGTTACCAGCACTTCGCTGGTTGAGCGGGCGGGCACAGCCCGGGCCTTACGGCCCGCTTACCGGCGCGTCCAGGTCGCGCGGCGAACCATAGTCATCCAGCCACTGGAACGTCACGTTGGCGGGCATTGCCGCACCGGGCGGCAGCGGCAGACGCACCTGCTGGCCCGGCGCGATCATGTCCACCTCGACCTTGCGCCCATCGGCCAGGGTCAGGGTGCTCAGGGTTACGTGGTAGGCGCTGGGATTGCGAACCGCCAGCGCGTCGCCTGCACGCGACCAGACCAGCGCAGCAGCTGCATCCCGTGCTTCACCCGGCAGGCCTGCGGGCCGATGGAAGAGCTTGATCCGGGTGCGTACCGCGAACTGCAGCAGGTTCTTGCCGGCTGCGTCGCTGGGCTTGGGCGGGATATCCAGCAGGTTGAAGTAGAACACCGATTCGCGATCATTCGGCAGTGCTGCCTCCGACGGTCGCGGTGCATAGGTGATGCGGTACGCCTGGCCCTGATGAGCCTGCAGCAGGCGGGGTTCGGCGGGGGTCAGCCGGAACGGCGTGCGCACGTTCTCCGGGCGTACCTGGCTGTCGCCGTCGTCGATCCAGACCTGGGTCATTGCCGGCAGCTCGCCAACGTTGCTGGCCCTGACCGTGACGTCGCGCCCCTGGCGGGCGTCGTGGATGATGCGGGTGCCCTGCAGGGTGACCGCGGCCGATGCCGGCGCGGCGACGAGGATGCTCGCCAGCGCCAACACCCATGTCGATGCATGGGATGTCATGTGTTGCCCTCTGGGGAAAGGGAGGGCGGCGCAGGGCGCCGGCCCTCCTGTGCGGGGTTTACTTGTAGAGCACCACGAAGTCGCCGGATGCGTTGGCCAGACCCTGGGTCGCGTTCTGGGCGGGAGAGGCGTACCACGCGCTGTAGTCCAGCTGGCCGCTGCCGCCGGCGGCGATGGTCACCCACATCGACGGGTCCTCACCGATCTTCTGGTGGTCGCCGTTGGCGTCATAAAGTGCCACACCCACATTGGTCGCCACCGACGTTGCCGTGAGTGCGAGGTTGCCGGTGCTGCCATCGGGGGTGCCACCAAAGCGTACGCCCACTTCCTGTGCCGCGCCGGAGCCGCTGCAATCCAGGCGGATGCTGAAGTTCTTCTGGCCGGCGCGGGTGTTGGCGTTCACCGACGCCAGGTCGACCTTGCCCATCGGCACGGTGATGGCGCCGCCGGTGGAGCCTACGGCGCAGGTGGAGCTCATCAGTTCGCCGGTGATTTCCAGGCGTTCGGCCAGCGCCGAAGGGACGGCTGCGGCGGTGATCAGACTGGCGCAAAGCAGATTGAATCTGAGGGACATCGTGGTCGCTCCTTTAGGGAAAATGCGGGGGTGGGGACGGCGGGCTGCTTCCGTGGGGGCGGGCAGTGTCCGTGCGCACCACTCCTTGCGCCATGCAACATGTTGCAGATTCTGCGTGCATCAACGAGCACCGCGATTGATGTACTGCGGCCTGTGGGCAAGGCTGATATCTGCAACTTCTTGCATGGGATCGGCCTCGGCCCGGCCCTACGCTGCGGGACCTCCTGACTCCCTGGCGTCGGCGGTCACTGCCGTCGCGATCCGTCGTCATCCATGCGCGATTCCCGCTGCACCACTTCATCACCCCGCCACGTCGGTGCTCTCGCCGCAGCCATCGGTGCCACCGTATCGATGGCCGGTACGCCGCTGCACGCCGCCCCTGCGGCACTGGAGTTCAGCGACGGCTTCCTGATCGGGGGCAAGACAATCGACATGCAGCGCTACGCACGTGCCGGGCAACTGGAGGCCGGCGTGCACCCGTTGGACGTGGTCGTCAACGGTGACGCACGCGGTACGCAGGACATTGTGTTCAGCGGCGACGTCGACAACGTCCAGCCCTGCATCTCCGCTGCGCTGGTGCGTACGCTGGGCCTGAAAGCACTCTACCTGGACGCGCTCGATCCGGAGCCCGGGGCCTGCGTGGCATTGGCTGCGATGATCGATGGTGCCAGCGTGGAGGTGGACAGCGCCACGCTGCAGCTGCTGATCGGCATCCCCCAGGCGGCGCAGGCCAGCACCGCGCGCGGCCACGTGGCACCTTCGCAGCGCGATCCGGGCATCACCGCGGGCTTCATCGATTACGCGTTCAACCAAAGCCGCAGCGAGGGAGATCGCGATAGCCGCTACCTGGGGGTGAATGCCGGGCTCAACGCCGGCGCGTGGCGCCTGCGCCACCGGGCTTCGATCCGTCACGGCGCGCGCGGCACGCGCCATGAGGTGATCAGCAGCCACGTGCAGCGCGATCTGCCGCGCTGGAACAGCCAGTTGCTGCTGGGCCAGGGCAATACCGGCGGCGAACTGTTCGACAGCGTGGCGTTCACCGGTGTGCGCGTGGCCACCGACGACCGCATGCTGCCCGATTCACTGCGCGGCTATGCGCCGGTGGTGCGCGGCATCGCCGAAGGCAATGCGACGGTGCGCATCCGCCAGAACGGCAACATCATCCATGAGGCCAGCGTCGCGCCCGGGCCGTTTTCGATCGAGGATCTGTACCCCACCAATTTCGGTGGTGACCTGCAGGTCACCGTGACCGAGGCCGATGGCCGCGAGCAGCGCTTCTCGGTCAGTTTCTCGGCCGTGCCGCAGGCGCTGCGCGCAGGCTCCTCACGCTTCAGTGCCACGGCCGGTGCGCTGCGTGATGCCAGCGGCCACCTGCAGGCGCTCCGGTTCGCCGAAGGCACCTACGCACGCGGCATCAACAACCGCTTGACTGCCCTGGGCGGTGCCCAGCTGGGTGAGGACTATCAGGCCCTGCTGGCTGGCGCAGCGATCAACACCGCGATCGGCGCATTCGGTGCGGATGTGACCCACTCGCGCGCGCGGCTGCGCGGCTGCGCGGCGACGCGTGGATCAGTGGCAACAGTTACCGGCTCAACTACCAGCGCTACGTTGCCAGCACCGGCACCAACGTGGGTCTGGCCGCCTATCGCTACAGCACCCGCGGCTACCTGACCCTGGGTGATGCGGCGCGCCTGCAGGACGATACGTGGGGGCAGGGCAGCCGCGCACGGCAGCGCTACCAGCTGAACTTCTCGCAGAAGCTGGGCACCCGCAGTTCGCTGTACCTCAGCGGCGGGCACGTGAGCTACTGGGACAACAGCCAGCGCCGCAACGACATCCAGCTGGGCGTGCAGAGCGTGTTGGGCCGTGCCAATTACGGGCTCTCGGCCATGCGCTATCGCCTGCAGGGCGGCGGCGAGGATACCCGCTACGCGTTCACCCTGAGCATGCCCATCGGCCGCAGCCCGAGTGCGCCGCGCCTGGGCAGCCAGATCAGCCACGCCGGCAGTGGCAGGCAGGCGCAGCTCGGGCTCACCGGCGCGTTGGGCGAGAACCGTGCGCTGAGCTATACCCTCGCGGCCGGCACGGCCAGCGGCGGCGAGCACAACCGCAGCGCATATGCGGCCTACCAGGGTGGCCTGGGCAACTTCACCGCCGGCTACAGCCGCGCGGGCAGTCGCAGCGTGCTGTCGGCCAGTGCCGCCGGCAGCGTGGTGGTGCATGGCGGTGGCGTGAACGTCGGGGCGCCGGTCGGTGAGGGCTTCGTTCTGGTGCAGGCCGACGGCGCCCAGGGCGCGAAGGTGGGCTACGGCGCGCCGATCCGCGTGGCCGGCAACGGCTACGCACTACTGCCGCATGTCAGTCCCTACCGTTGGAACCAGATCGACCTGGATCCTTCCGGCCTGCCGCTGGAGGTGGAACTGCTGCAGACCTCGCAGCGGGTGGCGCCCACCGCAGGCAGCATCGTGCGCGTGGTATTTACTGCCCGTCACGAACGCACGCTGTTCATCGACACGACCGATGCGCTGGGCCAGCCACTGCCCTTCGCGGCCCGGGTGGACGATGAGGCCGGCCGCACGCTGGGTGCAGTGGGCCAGGGCGGCGTGATCCAACTGCGCGGCGCGCAGGAACGTGGCGCGCTGTGGGTGGACCCCGACGGCCCGCACCGCTGTCGCCTGAAGTACCGCACGCCCGATGCCCCCGATGCCTACGGCCTGTCCTGGACCCAGGCCGTGTGTGTGCCCGAGCCCGTGCCTGCCCCGGGGCTGCAGGCGGCCGCCGACGCCGCGGTCCACGCTGATTGACCTTCCTCCCATGCCCTTCCTTTGCAGGAGCAGTCCCATGTTGAATTCCCACCGTATCGTGCTGGTCGTCGCGTTGCTGGGCGTTGCCCCGTCCACGTTCGCCGATACCGCCACCCTCACCATCAGCGGCCGCGTACTGCCCGGTACCTGCACGCTGGCTGCACCGGCGATCACGCTGGACCCGGTCAAGGCCAATGACCTCACCCAGGGCGACAATCTGCTCAAGGCCGGCGTGTTGAATTTCACCGGCTGCGTGGGCGTGACCAAGGCGGTGTTGTCCTTCGACGGTACCGCCGCCGATGGCGATGCCGCACGCTGGAAGAACACCGCCAGCACCGATGCGGCCGACGGGGTATCGATCGCCCTGCTGGCCGGTGCCACCGGCAACACCTACCTCAAACGCGGCGACACCGGCATCGCCGTGCCGGTGACCGGCGCGTCGGCCAGCTATGCGTTGCGTGCGGGTTACTACCTGCCGGTGCCGGGCGGGCTGACGGCCGGCGCGGTGCAGGCCGAGATCGTCGTGACTGCGGACTACGAATGAGCCGGGTGATTCCACTGCGAAGGATGATCCTGCCTGCCCGTCGAGCCGTCCCTGAGATCTGCAGTCATCGCGGTGGCGTTCCTGCTGGCGCCGCGCGGGGCAGCAGGCTGCGGTCGTGGCTGCGCCTGGCCTGTGCGCTAAGCGTCGTGTTCGGCGCCGCGCAGGCCTCCGCCGCCTGCGTGCGCTTGAACCCGGGCGACCAGGACATGACCATCCGCCTGACCATGCCGAACCTGGACTTGCCAGACAGGCGCTTTCTCGCACGTTCGGACGGGGGAGTTGTTGACGCCTTTCGTTGTGACGCTGGCCAGAGCGCCTTTCATCTCGATCTGCCGCTGACCGGTCTCACATACGAGCGCGAGATTGCTGCAGAGGACGGCCGCACCTACAGTGTCTACAGCCTGGGCCCTCGATCGCCATTGATTGGCTTCATGCACTCGGTAACTACCCGCCATAACAGCAACCATCGCTCCAGCCAGCGCGCCGTCACGGTGGGAGCACCGTTTCTGAATCAGGGCATCGTCTCCAACGCTGACGAGCCGCTGGACGTGGATATGTATGTGATGTTGTTCTTCCGCGGTGGCGCGATGGAGAGCATTCCCATGACCCATCTCGGCACCGCTACGTCGTGGAGCGACAGCGACCCGAGCCAGCGCATCCAGCATCACATCCGGCTGGAGGTGAATGTGCCGGTGCTGACCTGCACCCTGAGCGACACTGCGCGTACGCTTGATCCGGTGTCGGCCGACCAGCTGGCCGTGGTCGGTAGCGATGCAGGCGAGAAGCCGGTGGTGATGAGCATGAGCTGCCCCAGTGCGAACATCGACGTCGAGATGGTGCTGGCCGATGCGAACGACGCCGGCAACCGCGGCAGCGTGCTGGCACCGGCATCTGGTTCCGATGCGGGGGGCGTGCGCGTGGAGATGCTGCGCGATGGCAGCCCGGTCCAGTTCGGGCAGTCGTGGCGGCATGGTGGGTCCAGCAAGGGCAGCCAGGACATTCCCTTCACCGCGCGCTATGTCCGCACGAGCGATCGCCTTCAACCGGGCCAGATCGTTGGGGAAGCGGTGTTGACCGCCACCTACCGCTAAGCCGGCGGCAGCACCTTGCCCGGATTGAGAATCCCATCCGGATCCAGCGCCAGCTTGATCGCCCGCATCGCCGCCAACGTGGCCGGGCTGAACGCCTGCGCCATGAAGTCGCGCTTGGCCAGGCCAATCCCATGCTCACCCGACAACGTGCCGCCCAGCGCCAGCGTCAGCGCAAAGATTTTCGGCAGCGCGGCATGCGCGCGCGCGTTTTCGTCGGCGTCGTCCGGGTGGTAGAGGATGTTGACGTGCAGGTTGCCGTTGCCGGCATGGCCGAAGGTGACGATGGTGAGCGTGTACTCGCGTGCCAGCGCCTGCACGCCAGACACCAGGTCGGGAATGCGCGAGACCGGCACCACCACGTCTTCGTTGATCTTGCCCGGGGCGATGCTGCGCAGCGCGGGCGACAGCGCCTTGCGCGCAGCCCACAACTTTTCGCGCGCGGCCCCTTCCATGGCCACGTCCAGCGCGATCATGCCGTCACCCTCGGCGGCAGTCGCCAGCGCCTGCAGCAGGTAGGGCAGGGTGTCGTGGTCGCCGTCGGCTTCCACCAGCAGCATCGCGCCTGCCTCGGGTACCTCGGCACCATTGCGGCGCAGCAGCTCCAGGCTGCGCGCGTCCATGAACTCCAATCGCGTGGGCACCACCGGTTGCGACATCAGGCGCGACACGGCGGCGGCGGCGGCATCGGCATCGCGGTACAGCACGCGCAGGCCGGCCTGGCTGACCGGTAGCGGCGTCAGCTTGAGCGTTGCCTCCACGATCAGCGCCAGGGTGCCTTCGCTGCCCACCAGCAGGTGGGTGAGGTCGTAGCCGGTGGCGTCCTTGGTGTAGGCGCCGCCGCACTGGATCAGCTCGCCCGCGCCGGTCACCGCTACCAGGCCCAGTACATTGTCGCGGCTGGTGCCGTACTTCACCGCGCGCGGGCCGCCGGCATTGCAGGCCAGGTTGCCGCCGATGCTGCAGATCTCCGCGCTGGACGGGTCCGGTGCCCAGAACAGGCCGTGCGGCATCAGCGAGTGCTGCAGGTCGCCGTTGAGCACGCCCGGTTCGACCACCGCGCAGCGGTTGCCGGGCTGGATGTCGAGGATGCGCGCCATGCGCGCGAACGACAGCACGATGCTGCCGTTGACCGGCACGGCCGCGCCGGTGGTGCCGGTGCCGGCGCCACGCGCCACCAGCGCCACGTGATGCGCGCGGCAGGCACGCACCAGCGCCACCACCTGCTCGCGGTCGGCCGGGAAGGCCACGCCGAGCGGCAGCTGGCTGCGCCAGGAGTTGTCCTGCGCGTGGGCAGTCAGCGCGGCCGGATCGGTGCGCCAGCCGTCCTCGCCCAGCAGCGCGTGCACGGTGGAAAGGAAGTGGGCAGGCAGGGCGGTGGCGGTCGACATCATGGGTTCCGGGGGAGTACAGGGGCGCGTTGGATCAACCTCCAGCCGATCACGGCGGCGGCCAGCGGCAGCCACACCCAGCGCAGTTCAGAGAGAACGGTGGCCAGCCCGCGCGCGCTGAAGAACTGCCCGGCGAACGGCGATACGCGGATCGGTCGCCACGGGGCGAACTGACGCTCGCCGCTCCACGGCCACCACAGCGCCACCCCGAGCCCACCCGAGGTGAGCGCATCCAGCAGCGGGTGCGACAACGCACTGATGCCCACGAATGCCGCCGCCTGCACCGCCGTGGCGTGCAGGTGCGTGCGCAGCAGCGCGGCCAGCGCCGCCAACAGCGTGGCAAACAGGATCGAATGACTGGCGCCGCGATGGCCGAAGCTGTCGGCATAGGGGATAAGCAGGGCGAAGGCCAGCACGTCGGCATCGGGCAGCATTGCCGCGACCACGCCGGCGGCCAGCAGCGGCGTGGCGATGCGGCCACGATCGGCCGCGCACCACAACGCCAGCGGGATGGCCGCGTGGGTGAAAATGCTGGGCATCAGCAATCCTCCAGCCGGAAGGCATCGCGCAGCCAGGTCAGCTGCGGCGGGTCGCCGCTGGCCTCGACCACATCGAACCGGCAGGGACGGTTGGCCAGCGCCGGATGCGCGGCCAGGAACAACTGTGCGGCCAACACCAGCTTGCGTCGCTTGCGCAGGTCCACCGAGGCCGCGCCGCCGCCGAAGCCGGCCGTGGCGCGGTACCGCACTTCGACGAACACGGTGGTGTCGCCGTCGCGCATGATCAGGTCCAGCTCACCGCCGCGATACCGCGCGTTGCGGCTTACCGGGCTCAGCCCGGCGGTGTGCAGGTAAGCCTGCGCGGCCGCTTCCACCGCCGCGCCCCGCCGTGCCCGCGCGGTTGGCACCGGCTCAGTTGGCGGTGGCGATCGGCATCGGCCGGCCGCCGCTGAAGGTCGACCAGGCCGGGACCCGGAGCACGTTGCCGTTGCTGTCCAGGAACAGCGTGCCGGTGGCGCCTTCCAGGCCGCCTTCGTTGGCCATCTTGTCCAGGTAGGCGCTGATCTTCCACGCATCGAAACCGAAGGCGAACAGGCGGCCGGAGGCGCCGCGCGCGCTGGGCAGGATCTGCCCGGCGGTGCTGGCCGAGGGCAGGCCCGGCACGCCGCGGACGTTCCAGGCCTCGTTGGGGTAGACGATGCCGTCCAGCGCCATGTCTTCCTCGGCCTTGCCGGCGCCGATGGTGAGCTGGGAGGTGCCCACGCGGGTGGCACCGCCGGCACCGGCCAGGGCCAGCTGCGGCGCCAGTGCACGCGCCTGCGGGGCCTTGACCGCCAGCAGCACGCCGTCAACCGCGCCGGCAGCGCGGATCTGTGCGCCGATGTCGCCCACTGCTTCGTTCACCCCGAGCGTGGCCACCACCTGGCCGCCGCGCTGGGTGAAGCGCTCGCGGAAGGCGGCGGCGGCGCGGCGGCCGTTGTCGTCATTGCTGTGGACCACCAGCACCTTGCTGCGCTCGCGGCCACGCAGGTATTCGGCGGCGATGATGCCGTCGTCTTCCGGGGCCAGCGAGAAACCGGCGCTGCCCGAGGGCGGGCTGCTCTTGCCCCGGTTCAGTGCCAGCACCGGCACCGGCAGCTGGGCGCGGCCGAACACCGCATCGACCTCGTCGCGGCCGAGCGGGCCGACGATGAAGTCCACGCCGGCGGTGACGGCCTTGTCATAGGCGGCCACGGCACCGGCGGCGGTACCGGCGGTATCGATGAACTGGATGTCCGGGCGCTGGCGGCTCTCGCCGTAGTAGCCGCTGAGCAGGCCATCGCGCACCGGCTGCGCGGCCGTGGCCAGGCGACCGCTGAGCGGCAACAGCACCGCCATCTTCACTGGCGGGCGATAGCCATCGCGGGCGGCGGGGGCGCGCTTGCTGGTGTCGAACTGGGTGGCCTGTTCGCGATCGAACGGGCGCGGCAGCGGCAGGCCGCGGGCGATGAGCGCGCGCCCGGCGAAGTTGTACAGCGGCTCGTTGGCCGGCAGTGCGGCGGCGCGGCTGCGCAGGGTGGCATCGTCCAGGCTGCCGAGCAGGCCGGCGATGGCCTGCTGGTTGTCGCTGCGCGCCTTGCCGGTGAGCGCGGCGTGCGCGCGGGCGCGTTCCTGCGCGGCACCGACGATGTCGCCGCTGGCGAGCAGGGCATCGGCCCGTGCCAGCTGCCAGCGCGTGCGCAGCTGCGGTGCCACCGTGTCCGACGATTCCTTCAGCGCGGCCAGCGCCTGCGCCGGCTGCTTGTCGGCCAGCGCCAGTTCGGCGGTGGTGAGGTGGAAGCGCTGCAGGCTGGCGCCGCTGAGCTGGCGGGCGGTGACCTGGGCCAGCAGGCTGCGGGCGCGGGCGGTGTCGCCGGCCTCGTGCCAGGCAAAGGCGGCATCGGCCAGTGCGGCGGCGCGGGCGCTGCCCTTGAGCGTGTTGGCCAGTGCTTCCAGCTGCACGGCGGCGTCGCGCGGCTTGCCCTGATCGATCAGCGCCAGCGCCTGCGCCTGGGCCGGCGATTCGGGCGCGCTGGTCAGGCTCGTCGTGGCGCAGCCGGCCATCAGCAGCAGCGACAACGACAGGGCGGAGATCCGTGCGACGGGCTTGTTCATGATCAGGTCCATTCGATGGGGGCAGCGGCCGTGGCCGGGGAACGGTACGATTCTACCCTTGACCCACGAGTGCCGTTGCGATGAGTGCTGTCCCCACGCTGTATGTCGTTGCCACCCCGATCGGCAACCTGGCCGACCTGACGCCGCGGGCGCAGGAGGTGCTGCGCTCGGTGGCGGCGATCTGCGCCGAGGACACCCGCCGCAGCGGCCAGCTGCTGGCGCATTTCGGCATCCAGCAGCCGTTGGTGGCCCTGCACGACCACAATGAGGAGGCGTTGGCGCAGCGCATCGTGGCGCGGCTGCAGGCCGGCCAATCGCTGGCCCTGGTCAGCGATGCGGGCACGCCGCTGGTGAGCGATCCGGGCTATCGGCTGGTGCGCGCGGCGCGCGAGGCAGGCATCCGGGTCAGCCCGGTGCCGGGTGCCTGCGCGGCGATCGCCGCGCTGAGCGTGGCCGGGCTGCCCAGCGACCGCTTCACCTTCGAAGGTTTCCTGCCGGCCAAAGGCTCGGGCCGGCGCGAGCGCCTGCAGGGCCTGGCGGCCGAAACCCGCACGCTGGTGTTCTACGAATCCTCGCACCGCATCACCGAATCGCTGGCCGACATGGTGGCCACGTTTGGCGCCGAGCGCCCGGCGGTGCTGGCGCGCGAACTGACCAAGCTGTTTGAAACCGTGCTCGACGGCACCCTGGCCTCGTTGCTGGCGCAGGTGGAAGCCGACGACAACCAGCGCAAGGGCGAGTTCGTGGTGATGGTGCAGGGCGCCGCCGACGACGCGCAGGCACAGCTGGCGGCCGGCCGCCGCATGTACGCCAAGCTCAGCGAACACCTCCCGCCCTCGACCGCCGCCAAGCTCGCCGCCGAACTGACCGGCGCCCCCCGCAAGGCCCTCTACGGCACCTGACACGGTAGAGCCACCCCATGGGTGGCTGGCATGCGCCCACGGGTGGCTGCACGCGATGCCGAACGAACGGCAGCCACCCACGGGGTGGCTCTACCGGATGTGCAGGTTGAATGCAGCCCCATGCCACCGTCTGGAGGCACAGCCCCCTTTGGTAAAGGGGGCGCGGCGACAGCCGCGGGGAATTGGGCGCTGGTTGCCCGGGGCCCAAGGTTTGCGCTGCAAACCTTGGGGCTTTTTTCGTCATGACGAAAAAAGCGGCGGAGCCGGCCGATAAGCCGGGTTTTGTCGTGGACAGTCATTCTTCTAGGCGCTACGTCACCGCAGCGCTCAAGCAACCTACCCGGACCCGACGCGGGCCACGCCATTAGGTCCCTATTTGGTCTTGCTCCAGGTGGGGTTTGCCGTGCCGGTCTGTTGCCAGACTCGCGGTGCGCTCTTACCGCACCATTTCACCCTTACCGGCTTCCCGAAGGAAACGTAGGCGGTATCTTTCTGTTGCACTTTCCGTCGGCTCGCGCCGCCCAGGCGTTACCTGGCACCTTGCCCTATGGAGCCCGGACTTTCCTCGGCATCCGCAAGGGATGACGCGACTGTCTGGCCGACTCCGCCGCGCGCATTTTCGCACATCCGCCGGGTTACAGGGGCGGTGGATCCGATATGGCCCCGACCATGCCCGGCACCGGCCCCTGGCCGACCGCCAGCCGGGTCTCGCCGATGCAACCGCCGTCCGGCCCGAACCGTCGCTCGTGGATGAAGCCGCGGCCCTCGGCATCGAGCGCGATGAGCGTGCTGGCGCGGGTGCCGTACTCGGGGCTGCGGATGAAGGCCGCGCTCAACCAGCGTTCGCGCTCCAGGCCGATCCCGGTGTCGGGCAGGTCGCCGTCGGCGGCCCGGGTTTCATCGGCCAGGGCCTGCCACAGTGGACGGAGGTCGTCGCTGCCGTGGGCGATCCAGGCCTGCAGCGCGGCATTCAGGCGCACGGTCTTGGGCCACGGCGCATCGAGCGGGCCGTTGGACATGCCGTGCACGCCGGGCGCGAGCGCTTGCCGGGCCTGGGGGTGGTTGCCCAGGAACTGGCAGCTGTCGCGGTCGGCCAGCAGCAGGTTGAACGGCGCGAAGCCGGCGGCGCGGGTGCCGAGCGCATCGGCAAGATCGGCGGCCGGCGCGGCGTCACGCAGGTAGTCGGCGACCAGCGCGCCGCGGGAAGGACCGGTCTGCCGGGCCAGCGGATCGCGCACGTTGGTGACCACCGCCATCCGCCCCCCGGCGCCCACCCCGGCCCAGGTGCCGCCCGAGCGCAGGTCGCGCCCGGCGAGGACGCCGCGGTCCGGGGCCGGCCACGCCGCCAGCGGGGCGGTGGGACGGGCGTGGAACTCATCGCGGTTGCCGGCCATGACCAGCTGCCAGCGGGGGTGGGTTTTCCAGGCGAGGGCGAGCAGGCACATGGCCGGCATTGTGCCGGGTTTGCGCAAGCCAGGGCCAATGGCGACGGGCCTTGGCATGAATACGCGCCTATGTTTCACGCCCTCTACACAGGACTGAACTTCGCCCCAATCTCAAAAATTGAGACGAAACAGCAACTTGTGGATAAGCCTTGAACAAGTCTCTAAACATTGCTGCAAGCCCTTGATGTTCAAAGTGATTTCCCGCTCGCAAAGTTGTTGACAACCCAATCGGCACTGCTAAGGTGGGCAACAGAGGCAAAACCGGGTTTTTTGTGGTTTTTCGTGGTTCAATGTTTCATCCGGGCGAAGGAAAGGTGCACGCGTCGTGTTTCAGGGCGAGACGGCCATCACGGTTGACGATAAAGGACGCATGGCGGTTCCCACCGCGCATCGTGACCTTGTCGCGCGTGTGAGCAACAACCGCCTGGTCCTGACCTACAACCCCTTCGAGTCCGGCTGCCTGTGGCTGTATGCCGAAACCGAGTGGGAGCGGGTCCGCGACGACGTCATGGCCAAACCCAACACACAGCGCGTCGTGCGTCTGCTGCAACAGAAGCTGGTCGGTTCGGCCGCGCATCTGGAGCTGGACGGCAACGGCCGCATCAGTATTCCTGCCAGCCACCGCGGTGCCGTTGGCATTGAAAAGAAGGCGGTTCTGCTCGGCATGGGCGACAAATTCGAATTGTGGAGCGAGCAGGCACATCGCGCATTGATCCAGCAGACGTTGTCTGACGGGGATCTGGGCGATGGGTTGCTCGACCTGAAGTTGTGAGCCGGGGTGCCCGGATGCGCGGAGCAGCGCAGACCGGTCACCTTCCGGTGTCGCAGTCGCCGGCGGGGCATCTGCCGGTTCTGTACACGCAGGTCCTGGACGGCCTGAGGGTGATCGAAAACGGAACGTATCTCGATGGCACGTTTGGTCGTGGCGGTCACGCCCGCGGCGTGCTCGAGCAACTCGGTCCTGGAGGCCGGCTGCTGGTCATGGACAAGGATCCGGAGGCGATTGCGGTAGCCGAGCGCGATTTCGCGCCGGACCCGCGCGTGTCGATCTTCCGTGGCAGCTTCGCCGACCTGCTGCACTGGGACGCCACCGCGCAGGGCCTGGACGGGGTGCTGTTCGACCTTGGCGTGTCCTCGCCGCAGCTGGACGTGGCCGAGCGTGGTTTCAGCTTCGGCAAGGATGGCCCGCTGGACATGCGCATGGACCCGGACAGCGGCGAAAGCGCGGCGCAGTGGCTCAACCGCGCCGAAGAGCGCGAGATCGCCGATGTGCTGTGGACCTATGGCGAAGAACGCCAGAGCCGGCGCATCGCCCGCGCGCTGGTGGCGCGCCGCGAGAAGCAGCCGTTCACCCGGACCGCCGAGCTCGCCGACGCGATCGCGGCGGTGATGCCGCGTGGCAAGGACAAGATCAACCCGGCCACGCGCAGCTTCCAGGCCATCCGCATCCACATCAACCGCGAGCTGGCCGATCTCGAGGCCGGCCTGGACGCGGCGATGGCACGGCTCAAGCCCGGTGGCCGGCTGGCGGTGATCAGCTTCCATTCGCTGGAAGACCGCATCGTCAAGCAGTTCATGAACCGCCACGCCAAGGCCCCGCCGAGCAACCGCCGGTTGCCCGAGGCGCAGCCGTTCGTGCCGACCCTGGTCCTGCATGGCGGCGCCATCAAGGCCGAAGACGACGAGCTGGCGGTCAACCCGCGCTCGCGCAGCGCCGTGCTGCGCGTGGCCGAGAAGTGCGGGGTGGCCGGGTGAGTCGCCTGATCCTCATCGTGTTGCTGGCCTGCACCGTCGCCTCGGCGATCGGGGTGGTGTTCATGCGCCACCGTCATCGCCAGACCTTCATCGAGCTGTCCCGGGTCGAGCGCGCACGCGATGAGCTCAACATCGAATTCGGCCGCCTGCAGCTGGAGCAGGCGACCCTGGCCGAGGCCACCCGGGTCGACCGGGTCGCCCGCGAGAAGCTGGACATGAAGTTCCCCGAAGCGGCGGACGTGGTGGTGGTACGGCCATGAACAAGTCCGGTCGCAACCGTGCACGCAACAGCTTCAACCTGCGCCAGCGCCTGAAGTGGGTGGGCCTGGCGCTGGGCCTGTGCTCGGTATCGCTGGTGGGCCGCGCGGCTTACGTGCAGATCATCAACAGCGACTTCTACCAGCGCCAGGGCGAGGCGCGTTACCTGCGCGAGCTGCCGATCAACACCTCGCGCGGCATGATCACCGACCGCAACGGCGAGCCGGTGGCCGTGTCCACCCCGGTCGCCTCGATCTGGGTCAATCCGCAGGAACTGCTGCGCGCGCCGGACCGGATCCCCGAGCTGGCCACGGCGCTGGGCATGCCGCTGGACGAGCTGACCTCCAGGCTGTCGCAGAAGGCCGACAAGGAATTCATGTACCTGCGCCGCCGGATCAATCCCGACGAGGCCGAGAAGGTGGTGGCGCTGAAGATCCCGGGCGTGGCCTCGCAGCGCGAGTTCCGCCGCTTCTACCCGCAGGGTGAGGCGATGGCGCACGTGCTGGGCTTCACCAACATCGACGACCGCGGCCAGGAAGGGCTGGAGCTGGCCTTCGACGAATGGCTGCGCGGCAAGGCCGGCGCCAAGCGGGTGATCCGCAACCGCAAGGGCGACACGGTGGAGAGCGACCTGCTGCGCGCCGCCGAGCCGGGCAAGGACCTCACCCTCAGCATCGACCGCCGCATCCAGTTCCTGGCCTTCAAGGAGCTGCGCAACGCGCTGATCGCCAACAAGGCGGCCGGCGGCTCGATGGTGATCATGGACGTGGCCACCGGTGAAGTGCTGGCCATGGTCAACCTGCCCACCTACAACCCCAATTCGGTCGGCGGCGCCGCCCCGGACACCCGCCGCAACCGCGCGGTGACCGACCTGGTCGAGCCCGGCTCGACCATGAAGCCGTTGACCATCGCCTCGGCGCTGCAGTCCGGCGTGGTCACCAAGGACACCACGGTGGATACCAACCCGGGCTACATGGCTGTGGGCCGGTTCACCATCAAGGACGTGCCGCGTAACAACGGCGTGCTCAACGTCACCGGCGTGATCACCCGCAGCTCGAACATCGGCGCGGCCAAGATCGCCGCCAAGATGCCCGACCAGGTGTTCTACGACCACGTCCACAGCTTCGGCTACGGCGTCTCGCCGCACAGCGGCTTCCCGGGCGAATCGGCCGGCGTGCTGCCGCGCCCGGCGCGCTGGAGCGGTTCGTCCAAGACCACCATGTCCTACGGTTACGGCCTCAACGTCACTCCGCTGCAGATCGCCACCGCCTACTCGGCGCTGGGCAACGGCGGCAAGTTGATCGCGCCGACCTTCGTCAAGGGCCAGCGCAACGAAGGCAAGCAGATCATCGACCCCAACATCGCCCGGGACGTGGTGGCGATGATGGAAACGGTGGTCACCCAGGGCGGTGCCAAGCAGGCCGCGGTGCTGGGTTACCACGTGGCCGGCAAGACCGGTACCGCGCGCAAGGCCGGCCCCGGCGGCTACGAGCGGGGGCATTACAACGCACTGTTTGCCGGCGTGGTGCCGGCGACCAACCCGCGCTTTGCCACGGTGATCGTGATCAACGATCCGCAGGCCGGCAAGTATTACGGCGGCCTGGTGTCCGCGCCGGTGTTCCACAACGTGATGGAAGGCGCGCTGCGCCTGATGGACGTGCCGCCGGACGACATCGAGTCGTGGCTGGCCGCCCAGCAGTCGGGAAAGCTGGGGCACACCGCCTCCTCGTTGCCGATGCCGCCGCCGGAAACGGTGATCGCCCCCGACGCCGCCGCCGAATTCGATGCCGCGCTGCCCAGCGCGCACGCCACGGTGCCGCCCCCGCAGGGAGGCACCCAATGAGCCAGACGATGTTGCTTTCGCAGTTGATCCCCGATGTGGCCCTGAGCCGCGATCCGACCATCACCGGCCTGGTGCTGGACAGCCGGGCCGTGCGCCCGGGCAATGCCTTCGTGGCGATCGCCGGTTTCGGCGCGCACGGGCTGGGTTTCGTCGACCAGGCACTGGCCAACGGTGCCGGCGCGATCCTGTTCGAACCGCCGGCGCCGGCCGAGCTGCCGGCCCCGGCCGAGGCCATCGCCGTGCCCGGCCTGCGCACGCGCATGGGCGCGATGGCCGACCAGTTCCACGGCCATCCCTCGCGCGCGATGACGATGGTGGGCGTGACCGGCACCAACGGCAAGACCTCCACCGTGCAGCTGCTGGCCCAGGCCTGGCATCTGCTCGGCACCGCCAGTGGAAGTATCGGCACGTTGGGCGTGGGTCTTTATGGCCACGTGGTGCCGACCGGCTTCACCACGCCGTTGGTGCTGCAGATGCATGACGTCCTCGCGCAGCTGCGCGACGACGGCGCCCGCGCGGTGGCGATGGAAGTCAGCTCGCACGCGCTCGACCAGGGGCGCGTGGATGCCGTGCACTACGACGTGGCGGTGTTCACCAACCTCACCCGTGATCACCTGGATTACCACGGCGACATGGTCCAGTACGGTGCCGCCAAGGCCAGGCTGTTCCACCGCGACGGCCTCAAGGCGGCGGTGGTCAACCTGGACGACAGCTTCGGCAGCGAACTGCTGCGCACCGTCGATGCCAGCGTGCGCCAGATCGGGCTCAGCTCGCGCGGCGCGCAGCAGGCCACGCTGCGCGCCGATTCGTTGAAGCTCGACGGCCGCGGCATCGCCTTCGACCTGGTGGTGGAGGGCGCGCGCCACCCGGTGCAGTCGCCGCTGCTGGGCCGCTTCAACGTGGACAACCTGCTGGCCGTGGCCGGCGCGCTGTATGCGCTGGACCACGCGCCGGCCGAGATCGCCGCGCTGCTGTCGCAGCTGCAGCCGATTGCCGGGCGCATGAACCGGCTCGGCGGCGAGCACGGCCTGCCCACCGTGGTGGTCGACTACGCCCACACCCCCGATGCGCTGGAACAGGCGCTGGCCAGCCTGCACGACCACCTGGCCGGGCGCCTGGTCTGCGTGTTCGGCTGCGGCGGCGAGCGTGATACCGGCAAGCGGCCGCAGATGGCGGCCATCGCCGAGAAGTACGCCGAGGTGGTGATCGTCACCGATGACAACCCGCGCAGCGAAGACGGCGACCGCATCGTGGCCGACATCGTCGCCGGGCTGAGCTCGCCGGCCGCGGCCACCGTGCAGCGCGACCGCGCCGCCGCGATCGCCACCGCGATCGGCCTGGCCGGTGCCGACGACATCGTGCTGATCGCCGGCAAGGGCCATGAGCCCTACCAGGAAGTCCACGGCGTGAAGCATCCCTTCGACGACACCGAGGTCGCCGGCCGCGTGCTGGCAGCGCGCCTGCAGGAGGTGTCCCCGTGAAGCGCACTCCGCTGTCGCTGATCGCGCACTGGGCCGGTGGCGAAATCCATGGCGATGACACCGCCATCGACGCCATCAGCAACGACACCCGCACCCTTGCCCCCGGCAGCCTGTACGTGGCGCTGCGCGGCGAGCGTTTCGACGGCCACGATTTTGCCGCCGACGCGGTTGCGCGCGGTGCCTCGGCGATGCTGGTGGAGCGGCTGCTGGACGTGCCGCTGCCGCAGATCGTGGTGGCCGACAGCGAGCACGCGCTGGGCCGCATCGCCCATGGCATGCAGCGCGACCGCGCCACTGCGGTGTTCGCCATCACCGGCAGCAACGGCAAGACCAGCGTCAAGAGCCTGCTGCTGGCGATCCTGGAACAGGTCGCGCGCGAGCAGCACAAGGTGGTCTATGCCAACCCGGGCAACCGCAACAACGAGATCGGGCTGCCGCTGGCCGTGCTCGATGCGCCCGAAGACGCCGACTTTGCCATCTACGAGATGGGCGCCGGCAAGCCGGGCGACATCGCCTACCTCACCGATATCGTGCGCCCGCAGTACGCGCTGGTGAACAACATCGCCCCGGCCCACCTGGAACGGATGGGCAGCCTGCAGGGCGTGGCCACCACCAAGGGTGCCATCTACGCCGCGCTGCCGGCCGATGGCGTGGCGGTGATCAACGCCGACGACGCCTTCGGGATCTGGTTCGAGCAGCACATCGTGGGCCAGCCGCCGCGCAGCCGCGTGCTGCGCTACGGCCTGGACCACAGCGCCGACGTTGGCGCGCTGGCGATCCGTCCGGGCGCCTCGGGCAGCCAGTTCCTGCTGACCAGCCCGCAGGGCAACGTCGAAATCGCGTTGGCGCTGCCGGGCCGGCACAACATCAGCAATGCCCTGGCCGCCGCCTCGCTGGCGCTGGCCGCCGGCATCGGCCTGGACCAGATCGCGCAGGGCCTGGCCCGTGCCGAGCCGGTACCCGGCCGCCAGATCGCCCATCAGCTGCCCAACGGCGCGGTGTTGATCGATGACAGCTACAACGCCAATCCAGGCTCGCTGGCCGCGGCGATCGACGCGCTGGCCGGCGGCAAGGCCGAGGGTTGGCTGGTGCTGGGCGACATGCGTGAACTCGGCCCCGACGGCGAGGCGCTGCACGCCCAGGCCGGGCGCCGCGCCCGCGAGGCCGGGCTCAAGCGCCTGTACACGCTGGGTCCGCTGAGCGCGGCCGCATCGAGCGCCTTTGGCGAGGGCGGCCGGCACTTCGCCGACCACGACGCGCTGGCCGCGGCGCTGGCCGATGAACTGCATGCTGGCGTGCGCTGCCTGGTCAAGGGTTCGCGCGGCAGTGCCATGGACAAAATTGTGAAAGCGCTGCTGGCGCGAGGAGAGGAAAGCCCCAATGTTGCTTGAACTGGCCCGATGGTTGCAGCAGTTGGAGAGCCTGTTCGGGCTGTTCGGCTATCTGACTCTGCGCGGCATCCTGGCAGCGCTCACCGCGCTGTTCCTGTCGCTGTGGCTGGGCCCGGCGATGATCCGCAAGCTGGCCCAGTTCAAGGGCGGCCAGCCGATCCGTACCGACGGTCCGCAGACCCACTTCTCCAAGGCCGGCACGCCGACCATGGGCGGTTCGCTGATCCTGCTCACCATTACCCTGTCGGTGCTGCTGTGGGCCGACCTGCGCAACCGCTACGTGTGGGTGGTGCTGGCGGTGATGCTGTGCTTCGGCGCGATCGGCTGGTACGACGACTGGATCAAGATCGTGCGCCGTGACCCCAACGGGCTGAAGTCGCGCTGGAAGTACCTGCTGCAGTCGATCTTCGGCCTGGCCGCCGGCCTGTTCCTGTTCTACACCGCCGACGTACCCGCCGCGCTCACCTTCTACATCCCGATGTTCAAGTCGGTGGCGCTGCCGCTGGCCGGCATCAGCTTCGTGGCCATCGCCTATTTCTGGATCGTCGGCTTCTCCAACGCGGTCAATCTGACCGACGGGCTGGATGGCCTGGCGATCATGCCCACCGTGCTGGTGGCCTGCGCGCTGGGCGTGTTCGCCTATGCCTCGGGCAACGTGGTGTTCTCCAACTACCTGCAGATCCCGCAGATCCCGGGCGCCGGCGAGCTGGTCATCATCTGCGCGGCGATCGCCGGTGCCGGCCTGGGCTTCCTGTGGTTCAACACCTACCCGGCCATGGTCTTCATGGGCGACATCGGCGCGCTGGCGCTGGGTGCGGTGCTGGGCACCATCGCGGTGATCACCCGCCAGGAGCTGGTGCTGGTGATCATGGGCGGGGTGTTCGTGATCGAGACGCTGTCGGTGATGATCCAGGTCGCCTCGTTCAAGCTGACCGGCAAGCGCGTGTTCCGCATGGCCCCGATCCATCACCACTTTGAACTGAAGGGCTGGCCCGAGCCGCGCGTGATCGTGCGCTTCTGGATCATCTCGGTGGTGCTGGTGCTGATCGGCCTGGCCACGTTGAAGGTCCGCTGATGAACGACCTGTCGCGCCAGGCAACCCGCCTTGAAGCCATCGGAGGCCACTTCGACAAGTGGCTGCTGGGCGCGATCATCGCGCTCACCGGGCTGGGCGTGGTGATGGTCGCGTCGAGCTCGATCGCGTTGATGAGCAGCCCGTTCTACTACCTCAACCGCCACCTGATCTTCCTGGCGGTGGGCATCGTGCTGGCGATCATCGCCATGCGCACCGAGCTCAAGAGCATCGAGCAGTACAACCAGGTGCTGCTGCTGGGCTGCTTTGCCCTGCTGGTGGTGGTGTTCGTGCCGGGCCTGGGCAGCAGCGTCAACGGCGCCCGGCGCTGGATCAACCTGGGCATTTCCAAGTTCCAGACCGTCGAAGCGGTGAAGGTGCTCTACATCGTGTGGCTGTCCAGCTACCTGGTGCGCTTCCGCGACGAGGTCAATGCAACGTGGCCGGCGATGCTCAAGCCGCTCGGCGTGGCCGGCGCGCTGGTGGTGCTGCTGCTGCTGCAGCCGGACTTCGGTTCCTCGACCCTGCTGCTGGCCATCACCGCCGGCATGCTGGTGCTGGGCGGGGTCAACATGCCGCGCATGTCCATGCCGGTGATCATCGGCATGGTCGGCATGAGCGCGCTGGCGATCATCGAGCCGTACCGCATGCGCCGCATCACCTCCTTCCTGGACCCGTGGGCCGACCAGCAGGGCGATGGCTACCAGCTCTCCAACGCACTGATGGCCGTGGGCCGGGGCGAATGGACCGGGGTGGGCCTGGGCAACTCGGTGCAGAAGCTGTACTACCTGCCCGAAGCGCATACCGACTTCATCTTCTCGGTCACCGCCGAGGAACTGGGCTTCCTGGGCACCTGCCTGATCATCGCCCTGTATGCGCTGCTGGTGGGTCGCACCTTCTGGCTGGGCATGCGCTGCGTGGAAATGAAGCGCCACTTCTCCGGCTACATCGCCTTCGGCATCGGCCTGTGGATCAGCATGCAGAGCTTCGTCTCGATCGGGGTCAACCTGGGCATCCTGCCGACCAAGGGCCTGACCCTGCCGCTGATTTCCTCCGGTGGCTCCAGCGTGCTGATGACCTGCGTGGCGATGGGCCTGCTGCTGCGCGTGTCCTACGAGCTGGATCGGGCCGAGCGCCGCCAGGCCGTGCGCATGGGCGCGCCGGAAGGCGACGAGCCGGTGGCCACCGAATCGGGCAGGGCGCCGGGCGCCTCGGCCGTGGCTGCGGCCATGCAGGACAGTGCCCGCGACACCGCCCCGCGCGACAGTTCGCCGCGGGGCACCAGCCGCATGCAGCAGCGCATCGAACCGACCCTGGGGAGGATGGGATGAGCACGCATTCGCCCTCCTCCAACCCGCGTCCGGTGCTGATCATGGCCGGCGGTACCGGCGGCCACATCTTCCCCGGCCTGGCCGTGGCCCGGGTGCTGCGCGCGCGTGGCATCCCGGTGACCTGGCTGGGCAGCGACGGTGGCATGGAAACCCGCCTGGTGCCGCAGCACGACATCCACATCGACACGCTGGCCATCAGTGGCCTGCGCGGCAAGGGCAAGCTGGCGCTGCTGACCGCGCCGGGCCGCCTGCTGCGCGCGGTGCGCGCGGCGGGCTTCCTGATCCGCGACCGCCAGCCGCGTGCGGTGATCGCCTTCGGCGGCTTCGCCTCCGGCCCCGGCGGGCTGGCCGCGCGCCTGCATGGGCTGCCGCTGCTGGTGCATGAACAGAACCGCGCGCCGGGCCTGACCAATCGCATCCTGTCGCGCTTCGCGCGGCGCCTGCTGACCGGCTTCCCGGGCAGCTTCGCCCAGCGCGAAGAGGCCGTGGGCAACCCGGTGCGCGCCGAGATCGCCGCGATCGCACCGCCCGAACAGCGCCTGGCCAACCGCCAGGGTCCGCTGCGCCTGCTGGTGCTTGGTGGCAGCCAGGGCGCGCGCGCATTGAACAACGCCGTGCCGCAGGCGCTGGCCGCACTGGCCGGCAGCGTGGCCGTCGACGTGCGCCACCAGAGCGGCGAGAAGCTGCACGCCGAAGCGCTCCAGGCCTATCAGGACGCCGGCGTGCCCGCGCGCGTGGAGGCCTTCATCGCCGACATGGCTGAGGCGTTCGCCTGGGCCGACCTGGTGGTGTGCCGTTCCGGTGCCTCGACCCTGGCCGAACTCTGCGCGGTCGGGATCGGCAGCGTGCTGGTGCCCTTCGCCGCGGCCGTGGACGATCACCAGACCCGCAACGCGGAGTATCTGGTCGAGCGCGGCGCGGCGGTATTGCTGAAGCAGGATGAAACGCTGGCGACGCACCTTCAGGGTGTGCTGCGCGAATTGTCCGAAAATTCCGCCCGTCGCATGCAGATGGCCAACGCCGCGCGTGCCCTGGCCAAGGTCGATGCCGCCGAGCGCATCGCCGACATCATTCTCGAGGAATCCAAATGAAGACCGTTACGCGCCTGCCGCGAGGCCGCGCATGATCCGCCGCCTGCACGACACCAACGACCTGGTCCGCGCGTTCCCGCGCGTGCACTTCGTGGGCATCGGCGGCACCGGCATGAGCGGCATCGCCGAAGTGATGCTGACCCTGGGCTATGAAGTGTCCGGTTCGGACAACGCCGACAACGCCGCGACCCGTCGCCTGGCCAGCCTGGGCGCGCGCGTGATGCGTGGCCACTCGGCGGCCAATGTGCTGGGCACCGACTGCGTGGTGGTGTCCAGCGCGATCCGCGATGACAACCCCGAGCTGATGGAAGCGCGCAGCCAGCGCATCCCGATCATGCCGCGTGCGGCCATGCTGGCCGAACTGATGCGCTTCCGCCGCGGCATCGCCGTGGCCGGCACCCATGGCAAGACCACCACCACCAGCCTGACCGCGGCGGTGCTGAGCGAAGGCGGGCTGGACCCGACCTTCGTGATCGGTGGCCAGCTGCTGGCCGCCGGCGCCAACGCCAAGCTGGGCGGTGGCCAGTGGCTGGTGGCCGAGGCCGACGAAAGCGATGGCAGCTTCCTGCGCCTGAACCCGCTGGTGTCGGTGATCACCAACATCGATTCGGACCACCTGGAAAACTACGGCAACGATTTTGCCCGGGTCCAGGCTGCGTTCGCCGAATTCCTGCAGCGCCTGCCGTTCTACGGCCTGGCCGTGCTGTGCATCGACGACCCGGAAGTGGCCGCGCTGGCCGCGCAGACCCCGCGCCATGTCATGAGCTACGGCATGAGCAGCAACGCCGACGTGCGTGCCGAGGACGTGGTCCAGGACGGCCCGCGCATGCGCTTCACCCTGCGCCTGCCCGAAGGCAGCAGCCATCCGGTCACCCTGGCCCTGCCAGGCGCGCACAACGTGCTCAATGCACTGGCCGCCGCCGCGGTGGGCTGGCAGCTGGGCGTGGCGCCGGAGGCGATCGCGCGCGCACTGGAGAGCTTTGCCGGCATCGGTCGCCGCTTCAACGACCTGGGCATCGTCACCACCCACACCGGTGCCCGGGTGCGGGTGATCGACGATTACGGCCATCACCCGCGCGAGCTGGCGGCAGTGTTCGCCGCGGCCCGCGGCGGCTGGCCGGACCAGCGCCTGGTGGTGGCCTTCCAGCCGCACCGCTACAGCCGTACCCGCGACCAGTTCGACGCATTCGCCGCGGTGCTGTCCGAAGTGGACGCGCTGGTGCTCAGCGAGGTCTATCCGGCTGGCGAAGCGCCGATCCCCGGCGCCGATTCGCGCTCGCTGGCGCGTGCCATCCGCGCGCGCGGCCGCAGCGAACCGGTGGTGGTCGGCCAGACCGCCGAGCTGCCGCACGTGCTGCCCGACGTCCTGCAGGACGGCGACCTGCTGCTGATGATGGGGGCCGGCGACATCGGCCACATCGCGCAGCTGATCGCCACCGAAGGCTTCAAGGAGACCCCGGCCGCATGAACCCGATCTTCTTCCCCTCGCTGCGCATCACCGACCCGGCCCGCTTCGGCCGCGTGGCGGTGCTGCTCGGCGGCACCTCCAGCGAACGCGAGGTGTCGCTGGATTCCGGTCGCAACGTGATCGAAGCGCTGCGCGCGCGCGGCGTCGATGCGGTGGCCGTCGATGGCATCCCGGCGCTGGCCCGGGCGCTGGTGGAACAGCGCTTCGACCGCGTGTTCAACATCCTGCACGGCCACAATGGTGGTGGTGAGGACGGCATCGTGCAGGGCCTGATGCAGGCCTTCGGCGTGCCCTACACCGGTTCGGACGTGCTCGGCTCGGCCTTGAGCATGGACAAGATCCGCACCAAGCAGGTGTGGCTGTCGCTGGGCCTGCCGACCCCGCGCTACGTCAAGCTGGTGGAGGGCGTGGACGTGCACGCCGCCGCGGCCGAGCTGGGCCTGCCGGTGGTGGTCAAGCCGGCCAACGAAGGCTCCAGCGTGGGCATCAGCCGGGTCATCGACGATGCCGGGCTGGACGAGGCGGTGGCCCTGGCCACCCGCTACGACGGCCAGCTGCTGATGGAACAGATGGTGGTCGGCGACGAACTCACCGTGGCCATCCTCGGCGACCAGGCGCTGCCGTCGATCCGCATCGTGCCCAAGGGCCAGTGGTACGACTACAACGCCAAGTACATCGCCGAGGACACCCAGTACCTGTGCCCGGGCCTGGACGGCGAAGACGAAAACGAGATCCGCCGCATCGCCCTGGCCGCCTTCCAAGCCGCCGGGTGCCGTGGCTGGGGCCGGGTCGACGTGATGCGCGATCGCGCCAGCGGCCGCTTCTACCTGCTCGAGGTCAACACCGCCCCGGGCATGACCAGCCACTCGCTGGTGCCCAAGGCGGCCGCGCAGGCCGGCATCGGCTTTGAGGAGCTGGTCTGGCGCGTGCTGGAACAGACCCTGCCGGCCAACCTGGCCGACATCACCGACCGGGAGCGCGCCAACGCATGAACGCGGTGCTGCGCATCTTCGTCTGGTTGCTGGCCTTGTCGGTCGTGGCGCTGCCCGTGGTGGCGGTGCTCAACGGCTGGGTCGGTGCCGAGCGCTGGCCGTTGGCCAAGCTGCGCGTGCACGCCGAGTTCAAGCGGGTGCCGGCCGAACAGCTGCAGCAGGTGGTGCTGCCCTACGCCAGGGCCGGCTTCTTCGCGGTCAAGCTGCAGGACGCCCAGGACGCCATCGAGAAGCTGCCGTGGGTGGAAAGCGCGCAGGTGCGCAAGCAGTGGCCGGACGTGCTGGAAATCACCCTGGTCGAGCACAAGCCGTTCGCGCGCTGGGGCAACGACCGCCTGCTGTCCGAGCAGGGCAAGCTGTTTGCCACGCCCAAGAAGCTGCAGGACCTGGCGCTGCCCGACCTGGATGGGCCGGACACCCAGACCGAAGAAGTGGTGGCGCTCTACAACGATGCGCGCGCGCTGTTCGCGCCGGCCGGGGTGGACGTCAAGCGGGTCAGCATGGATGCGCGCGGCAGCTGGTCGCTGCTGCTGAGCAACGGCACCGAAGTGGTGGTCGGCCGCGACGACGCCCGCTCGCGCCTGCAGCGCTTCGTGCGCGTGCTGCCGCAGCTGAGCAACCAGCAGGCGCCGATCGAACGCGCCGACCTTCGTTATACCAATGGTTTCACGCTGAGCTGGGGTACCCCGGCCGCTACCGCGCCCACATCGGCGCAGGACAGGACATGAATCGCAAGGGTGACAAATCACTGATCGTCGGACTGGATATCGGCACCTCCAAGGTGGTGGCGCTGGTCGGCGAGTATTCGCCGGGCAATCCGATCGAAGTCATCGGCATCGGCTCGCACGAATCGCGCGGCCTCAAGCGCGGCGTGGTGGTGGATATCGAATCGACCGTGCAGTCGATCCAGCGTGCGGTCGAAGAGGCCGAGCTGATGGCTGGCTGCGAGATCCGCTCGGTGTATGCCTCCATCTCGGGCAACCACGTGCAGTGCAAGAACTCGCCGGGGATCGTGCCGATCCGCGATGGCGAGGTGACCTGGGGCGACCTGGACCGGGTGCTCGACGCGGCCAAGGCCGTGGCGATTCCGGCCGACCAGAAGATCCTCCACGCGATCCCGCGCGAGTACGTGCTGGACGATTCGCAGGAAGGCATCCGCAACCCGGTCGGCATGACCGGCGTGCGCCTGGAGGTGCATGCGCACCTGGTGGTGTGCGCGCAGTCGGCCGCGGCCAACATCAGCAAGTGCGTGCAGCGCTGCGGCCTGCAGGTGGACGACCTGGTGCTGTCCTCGCTGGCCTCCAGCGTGGCCGTGCTCACCGCCGACGAGCGCGAGCTGGGCGTGGTGCTGGTGGACATGGGCGCGGGCACCACCGACCTGGCCGTGTTCGTGCAGGGCGCGATCTGCCATACCGCCTCGCTGCCGATCGCCGGCGACCACGTCACCAACGACATCGCGCACATGCTGCGCACGCCGACCCCCGAAGCGGAACAGATCAAGGTGCGCTACGCCTGCGCGCTGGCCCAGCTGGCCACCGCCGAGGAGAGCATCCAGGTGCCCAGCGTCGGCGATCGTCCGCCGCGCCGGATGCCGCGCCACGCCCTGGCCCAGGCGGTGCAGGGGCGCTACGAGGAGATCTTCGAGATGGTGCAGGCCGAACTGCGCCGCTCCGGCTTCGAGGAACTGGTGCGCGCCGGCATGGTGCTCACCGGCGGTGCCTCGAAGATGGAAGGCGTGGTCGAGCTGGCCGAGGAAATGCTGCAGATGCCGGTGCGCGTGGGCATCCCGCAGCACGTGACCGGACTGGGCGAAGTGGTCGGCAATCCGGTCCACGCCACCGGCGTGGGCCTGCTGCTGATGGGCAGCCAGACCGAACACCCGCGCCGCCCGTCGATGCCCACCGGGCGCGCCGGCAGCATGTTCAAGAAACTCAAAACCTGGTTCCGCGGCGAGTTCTGATGCCGCGGTGTGGTAGGGCGGGGCGATGCCTCGCCGCAACACCTGCAACACCTGCAATGCAACGCACCACGGCAACACACAACCCACACAGCCGCAACGGCAACATGACGCGCAAAGGCAGGAGGCCTGAACGCCCATGCCACCAGAAGCGGATATAACGAGGACACGGACATGGCGCATTTCGAACTGATTGAAAAGATGGCACCCAATGCGGTGATCAAGGTGATCGGCGTGGGCGGCGGCGGCGGCAACGCCGTGGCGCACATGGTCAGCACCAGCGTGGACGGCGTGGAGTTCATCACCGCCAACACCGATTCGCAGGCCATCAAGAATTGCGGTGCCAAGCTGCAGCTGCAGCTGGGTACCAACGTCACCAAGGGCCTGGGCGCAGGCGCGAATCCGGAAGTCGGCCGCCAAGCCGCGCTGGAAGACCGCGAGCGCATCATGGATGCCCTGCAGGGTGCGGACATGGTGTTCATCACCGCCGGCATGGGCGGCGGCACCGGCACCGGCGCGGCCCCGGTCGTGGCCCAGCTGGCCAAGGAGATGGGCATCCTGACCGTCGCGGTGGTCACCAAGCCGTTCCCGTTCGAAGGCCGTCGCCGCATGCAGGTGGCGCTGAAGGGCATCGAGGAACTGAGCCAGCACTGCGACTCGCTGATCACCATCCCCAACGAAAAGCTGATCACCGTGCTTGGCCGCAACGCCACCATGATCCAGGCCTTCCGTGCCGCCAACGACGTGCTGCAGGGCGCCGTGCAGGGCATCGCCGACCTGATCGTGCGTCCGGGCCTGATCAACGTCGACTTCGCCGACGTGCGCACCGTCATGTCCGAAATGGGCCTGGCGATGATGGGTACCGGTACCGCCCGCGGTGATGACCGTGCCCAGGCCGCGGCCGAAGCCGCCATCCAGAACCCGCTGCTGGACGATGTGAACCTGGCCGGTGCCAACGGCATCCTGGTCAACATCACCGCCGGCGCGGACTTCACCATGGCCGAGTTCGACGAGATCGGCCGCACCATCGATGGCTTCGCCTCCGAGGATGCGACCGTGGTGGTCGGTACCGTGCTGGACCCGGACATGCAGGACGAAGTCCGCGTGACCGTGGTGGCCACCGGCCTGAACCGTGCCGTGGCCGCCAAGACCCAGCGTCCGGGCGAGCGCGCGCCGATCAAGCTGGTCCGCAACGCCACCACCGGCCAGCCGGAGTTCGGCGAGTTCGACACCGGCGGCGACGCGGTCTCCAAGGCAGTGGGCGGGATGGGCATGGGCATGGGCCTGCGTCGTCCCAGCGCGGATACCCCGGCGTCTTCGGCCCCGTCGTCTTCGGGCCCGGCCGCGGCCGAGCTGCCCAACGACTACCTGGACATCCCGGCGTTCCTGCGCCGCCAGGCGGACTGAGGACTGCGTGCCGGGGTCTTGTCCTCCCCGGTAGGCGCCTCCATGTCCCTTGCTGCCGGGCCCGGAGTGGCCCGGCAGTCTGCCGCCCGTCTTCTGGTTCAGAAAGGAGCGGTGGTAGTGCGTGTTATTCTTGTTTGTCACAGCCGCGCTGACCGCGCGCTTTCCCGGTCCTGCCCCCCATGATTCCGCAACGCACCCTCAAGAACACGATCCGCGCCACCGGCGTTGGCCTGCACAGCGGTGACAAGGTCTACATGACCCTGCGCCCGGCCCCGGTCAACCATGGCATCGTGTTCCGGCGGGTCGACCTGGATCCGGTGGTGGAAGTGCCCGCGCGCGCGGACCTGGTCACCGAAGTCACCCTGTGCACCGGGCTGACCTACCACGAAGCCAAGATCCAGACCGTCGAGCACCTGATGTCGGCGCTGGCCGGGCTGGGCGTGGACAACATCATCGTGGAGCTGTCCTCGGCCGAACTGCCGATCATGGACGGTTCTTCGGGCCCGTTCGTGTTCCTGCTGCAGTCGGCAGGCATCGCCGAACAGGACGCCCCCAAGCGTTTCATCCGCATTCTCAAGACGGTGGAAGTCACCGAAGGCGACAAGGTCGCGCGCTTCGAGCCCTATGAGGGCTACAAGCTCGGTTTCACCATCCAGTTCGATCACCCGATGATCCCGGCCAAGCAGTCCCGCGCCGAGATCGAGTTCTCCACGGCCGCCTACACCAAGGAAATCTCCCGCGCGCGCACCTTCGGCTTCATGCGCGACCTGGAGTACATGCGCGAGCGCAACCTGGGCCTGGGCGGTTCGATGGACAACGCCATCGTGCTCGACGAATTCCGCGTGCTCAACGACGACGGCCTGCGTTATGCCGACGAGTTCGTGCGCCACAAGATCCTCGACGCGATCGGCGACCTGTATCTGGCCGGTGGCCAGGTGCTGGGCGCCTATGAAGGGTTCAAGTCCGGCCACGCGCTCAACAACAAGCTGGTGCGTGCGCTGATGGCCGATGCCAGCGCGTGGGAATGGGTCAGCTACGACGCAGCCGCGGCCACCGCCCCGGTCGTGTACGGGGCACCGGCCTACGCCTGACCTGCGCTGGGCAGGGCAATGCCCGGCGTGCCGGGCATTGCTTGCATAACCCATTGATTTTGTTGAAAAGAGAACGGCGCCCAGGGCGCCGTTTCGCGTTTTCGGGTTGTATGCGGCGTGATCTTGACGTCAATGAACCGTGTACGGACGCAGGTCACGGAATTGTGAACCTGATCGACCTTCTTGCTGAATTTAACGAGTTTTTAATAAAAGACTAACGACTGGGCGACGTTCCACGGCTACGATGCTGGCCGGTTCCCTGACAAGTTCACGTACTCGTGACGCGTCCGGGGAAGGGGCCGGATGCCCCGATGCCTTCAGGACTTGGTGAAATCCATGTCCTTCAGGCAAGCCAACGCGTCGCGTAGCCCTTTGTGCGTGGCGGCTGAAACTGCGTGGGGGCCATTCCTGTTGTCGATCGCTGGGGAGCGTGGAGGAGGGGCAGACGCGGTTTTGACGGTCACCTTGGTGACCTTCAGCCCGATGGACCGGGCCGCGTCGATCAACTGTGCCTCGGCAAGCCGCAATCGGGCGTGCCACACGGGGGAGTCGACGAGAAAAACGAGGTGCTCGCCGTTTACATTCGCCAGCCGGCAACGGGTGGCCAGTGCAGGCGGCAAATGGGGGCGCAATTGACGGTCCAGCGCGTCGAGCCACAGGGCACGACGCAGCGGGTTACCGGCTTTGTCCGCCATGACCACATCCAGCGCCGGTTTCGGCGTTGACGGGGTACGGGCACTGGATTTCGGCTCAGACATGAAAACTCACTGATGGCATTCAAAAAGATCGTAATCAAAACGCGTGAAGGAAAGGCCAAGACGCCCCTGGCGCGTTTGCGTTTCTACTTCGAGGATTCACCCCGGGCCCTGCTGGGCAGTGTGCTGGGGGTTGGCTGCCTGATCGGCTTCGGTGCCGGTATCGGGGGCAGCATGTTCAATGATTCGCGGCTCCACGCCAAGGTCGCCCAGCAGGAACGCGAGCTGGCCCAGGCCCGCCAGGACGCCCAGACCCAGGTCAACGCGCTGGCAGCGCGGATGGGTGAACTGCAGGCCCAGGCCACCCGGCTGAACGCCCTGGGCGAACGGCTTACCCAGATGGGCAAGCTGGAAGACGGCGAGTTCGACTTCAACGAGACCCCCGGCCTCGGTGAAGGCGAAGCCGGTCCCACCCAGGACATCCCGGTCAGCGCGGTCAATGCCGACTTACAGGTGCTGGAGCAGCGCTTCGCTGCTTCGGGCCGGCAGCTGTCGGTGATGGAATCGCTGATGTTCGACCACCAGCTGGAACAGAACGCGGTGCCGGGTCGCATGCCGATCCGCAACACCTACATCACCTCCAACTTCGGCACCCGCAGCGATCCGTTCGGTCGCGGTGCGGCCACCCACAAGGGCATGGACTTCCACGCCAAGGTCGGTGACCCGGTGATGTCCGTGGCCGATGGCGTGGTCAGCTTCGCCGGCGTGAAGGGCGGCTACGGCAACGTGGTCGACGTGGACCACGGCAACGGCTATGTCACCCGCTACGCGCACAACTCGCGCCTGGTGGTGAAGCCGGGCGACCTGGTCCGGGCCGGGCAGGAAGTGGCCAAGGCCGGCTCCACGGGCCGTTCCACCGGTGCCCACGTGCACTTCGAGGTCTGGGAACGCGGCCAGGTGGTCAATCCGCGCAAGTTCCTCGGTGACGGCGGCAATACCCCGGTCGGGCGCGTTTCACGCGGCTGATCGTGACTTTCGCTTCGGAAGGGGGTGCTTGAAACGCCAGGCCCCCGACCCAAGCTACAATGGGTGTTGCCATAGACAGGGCGCAGTGCGCCCTGTTTCGTTTGCGGCGGACGGTTCCCCCGGGGGAGCGTCGCCGTTGGGGCGTCTCATTCCAACCGGTTCCTTCAATGATCAACAGCCTGCTTACCCGCGTCTTCGGCAGTCGTAATGAACGACAGCTGCGCCAGCTCAACCGCATCGTCGCCAAGGTCAATGCGTTGGAGCCGGAAATCGAAAAGCTCTCCGACGAGCAGCTCAAGGCCAAGACCCCGGAGTTCAAGCAGCGTATCGCTGACGGTGAAGCCCTGGACAAGGTGCTCCCGGAAGCGTTCGCGGTCTGCCGCGAGGCCAGCCGCCGCGTGCTCGGCATGCGCCACTACGATGTCCAGCTGATCGGCGGCATGGTCCTGCACCTGGGCAAGATCGCCGAAATGCGCACCGGTGAAGGCAAGACCCTGGTGGCCACGCTGCCGGTCTACCTGAACGCGCTGGAAGGCAAGGGCGTCCACGTGGTCACCGTGAACGACTACCTGGCCCGCCGCGACTCGGCCCAGATGGGCAAGCTGTACAACTGGCTGGGCCTGAGCGTGGGCGTGGTCTACCCGGGCATGCCGCATGGCGACAAGCGCGAGGCCTATGCCAGCGACATCACCTACGGCACCAACAACGAATTCGGTTTCGACTACCTGCGCGACAACATGGCGCTGTCGCGCGCGGACCGCCACCAGCGCGGCCTGCACTACGCCATCGTCGACGAAGTCGACTCGATCCTGATCGACGAAGCGCGTACCCCGCTGATCATCTCCGGCCCGGCCGACGATTCCCCGGAGCTGTACATCCGCGTCAACCGCGTGGTGCCCAGCCTGATCCGCCAGGAAGCCGAAGAAGGCGAGGGCGATTTCTGGGTCGATGAGAAGGGCAAGCAGGTGCACCTGTCCGAGGCGGGCATGGAGCACGCCGAAGCGCTGCTGGTCGAGGCGGGCATCCTCAATGCCGAGACCGAAGGCCTGTACGCGGCGCAGAACCTGACCGTGGTGCACCACCTCAATGCCGCCCTGCGCGCGCATGCCATCTACCAGCGCGACGTGGATTACATCGTGCGCGACGGTGAAGTGGTGATCGTGGACGAATTCACCGGCCGCACCCTGGCCGGTCGCCGCTGGTCCGACGGCCTGCACCAGGCGGTGGAAGCCAAGGAAGGCGTGCCGGTCCAGCGCGAGAACCAGACGCTGGCCAGCATCACCTTCCAGAACCTGTTCCGCATGTACAAGAAGCTGTCCGGCATGACCGGTACGGCCGATACCGAAGCCTACGAATTCCAGAGCATCTACAACCTGGAAGTGGTGGTGATCCCGACCAACCGCCCGACCATCCGCAAGGACGGTTCGGACCAGGTCTTCCTCAACCGCGCGGGCAAGTTCAACGCGGTGCTGGCCGACATCCAGGCCTGCAACGAGCGCGGCCAGCCGGTGCTGGTGGGCACCACCTCGATCGAAACCTCGGAGATGCTGTCCGAGCACCTGCGCAAGGCTGGCGTGCACCACGAAGTGCTCAACGCCAAGCAGCATGACCGCGAAGCGACCATCATCGCCAACGCCGGCATGCCCGGTGCGGTGACCATCGCCACCAACATGGCCGGTCGCGGTACCGACATCGTGCTGGGTGGTTCGCTGGAAGCGCAGCTGCACGAGCTGGGCGACGACGCCAGCGACGAGCAGCGCGCCCAGGTCAAGGCCGAATGGCAGAAGCGCCATGATGCGGTCAAGGCCGCCGGCGGCCTGCACATCGTGGGCACCGAACGCCACGAATCGCGTCGTATCGACAACCAGCTGCGTGGCCGTTCCGGCCGCCAGGGCGATCCGGGTTCGTCCCGCTTCTACCTGTCGCTGGAAGACAACCTGATGCGCATCTTCGCCTCGGACTGGGTCCAGAAGGCGATGCGCATGATGGGCATGAAGGAAGACGACGTCATCGAGGACCGCCTGGTCAGCCGCCAGATCGAGAAGGCGCAGCGCAAGGTGGAAGCGCACAACTTCGACATCCGCAAGAACCTGCTGGACTTCGACGACGTCAACAACGACCAGCGCAAGGTGATCTACGCCCAGCGCGACGAGCTGCTGGACGCCGAGTCGGTCAAGGACAACGTGGACGGCATCCGTGGCGATGTGATCTACGACATCGTGGCGCGCTTCGTGCCGCCCAACTCGATCGACGAGCAGTGGGACCTGCAGGGACTGGAGGCGACGCTGGCCTCGGACCTGGGCGTGCAGATGGACCTCGCCGGGCTGGTCAAGCTGCATGAGGAGCTGGACGCCGAGGCGATCGCCGAGAAGGTGCAGGCCCGTATCGACGAGCATTTCGCCGAGAAGGAAACCGGCGTGGGCGAGGAAACCATGCGCGCGCTGGAGAAGCACGTGATGCTGACGGTGCTGGACCAGAGCTGGAAGGAGCACCTGGCGCGCATGGATTACCTGCGCCAGGGCATCTACCTGCGTGGCTACGCGCAGAAGCAGCCCAAGCAGGAATACAAGAAGGAAGCCTTCGAGCTGTTCTCGGAGATGCTGGAGAACGTCAAGCGCGAAGTGGTGACCCTGCTGGCGCGCGTGCGCATCCGCAGCGAAGAAGAAGTGGCGGCGCTGGAAGCGGCCGAACGCCAGCAGGTGGAAGCCCGCCTGCTGCAGTCGCAGTTCCAGCACCAGGACGCGGGCGGCTACAGCGCCGACGAAGAGGCCGCGCAGGTGCAGGCGGCGCAGAACGGCCAGGTGCGCCTGGACGAGCCCAAGGTGGGCCGCAACGATCCGTGCCCGTGCGGCAGTGGCAAGAAGTACAAGCACTGCCACGGCCAGCTGACCTGAGCCCAGGACGCCCCGCCAAGTGCGGGGCGTCTGCTATCCGGGGTAGGGCCGCGCCATGCGTGGCTGCACCTCGGCCCGGCACCGGCCGATGCTTTTTCGGGATTGCGCCGGCACCGCGCTATTGGGCATGCTCCCCCCATGCCATCCCCCAAACGATCGATCCACGTCGTGGCCGGCGTCATCACCGACGCCCGCGGCCGCATCCTGCTCAACCGCCGTACCGAAGACCGCGACATGGGCGGGCTCTGGGAGTTTCCCGGCGGCAAGCGCGAACCCGGCGAAAGCTCTGAACAGGCGCTGGTGCGGGAGCTGCGCGAGGAGCTGGGGATCGAGGCGGAGGTCGGCGCGTGGATCATGGACGTGCCGCAGATCTACCCGGACAAGCGCCTGCGCCTGGAAGTGCGCCGGATCAGCAGCTGGAAGGGCACCCCGCGCGGGCGCGAAGGGCAGGCCATTACCTGGGTCGCCCCGGACAAGCTCTCCCGCTACTCGATGCCCCCGGCCGACCTGCCGGTGGTGGCCGCGCTGCGCCATCCCGACCGCTACCTGATCACCCCCGAGCCCGAGGCCGAGCACGCCCAGGCCCACCACGACTGGCACCAGCGGCTGGCCCAGGCGCTGGCCGCAGGGGTCAGCCGGATCCAGCTGCGCACCCCGGCCAGCCCGGCCCGGGTGGCCCTGGCCGAGCAGGCCATCGATGCCCATCGCGGCCGCGTGCAGTGGCTGCTCAACCGCGACATCGCGCTGGCCCGCCGCCTCGGCGTGGGCGTGCACCTGGGCAGCGAGCAGCTGCTGCAGCTCGACGCCCGGCCGCTGCCGGCCGAGCAGCTGGTCGCCGCCTCCTGCCATGACCTGGCCCAGTTGCAGGCCGCGCAGCGGCTGGGCTGCGACTTTGCCGTGCTCGGCCCGGTGCAGCCCAGCGCCAGCCATCCGGGCGCGCCTGCGTTGGGCTGGGCCGCGTTCGAGCAGCTGCGCGAACAGGTCTCGCTGCCGCTGTACGCCCTGGGCGGCCTGCACCCGGACGACATCGCCGAGTCACGTCGGCATGGCGCGCAGGGCATCGCTGCGATCCGCGCGCTCTGGCCGGCCTGAGCCGAGCTTCGGCACGGGCGGCCGCTGGCGGCCGCCGCTACAAGGTGATCCAGAAACACCCGTACTGCCGCCGCAGCCCGAACACGGTGCGAGCCGGCGTGGCCGTGGTGCCCAGGGTCTGTTCCAGGCGCAGGCCCACCGGACGCGGCCGCTGCGACGGTGCCTGCGCCAGCGGCTGGCCCTCGGCATCCAGCGGCGCGGTGACGGTGGCATCGGCCCCTGCGCTGTCATCGCTGGCGGGGTACACCGGCGCGATGTCCACCAGCGGCCGCTGCACCACTGCTTCCAGGCGCCCGATGATGCTGTTGGCGGTGGCGTTGGAGACGTTGTTCCAGAGATAGATCGAGGACAGCCGGTTGACGTCCTGCAGGCTGACCGCATCGCGGATCTGCCCGGTCAGCTCGCTGAGCCGGCGTGCGCAGCCGGCGCGGTAGATGCCGGTGTTGCCCACCGTGGGCGTGCGCGCCGGCATGCGCTCGGTGGCACCCAGCGCATCGCAGCGGCGGTCGGTGAATACGGTCTGGCCCTGCGCGTTGGTACAGCGGTTCACGCGTTGCGCCTGCGCCGATGCCGGAGCCGGCAGGCACAGCGCGCACATCGCCACAAACACGAGCGTCTTCATCGCAGCAGAGTAGCGTCGCCGACGTTATCTGCAAGCGATTTGACGCATGCTCAGCCGCGCAGCAGCTTGAGCACCTGGGTGGTCGGCCTGGCCAGGTTGAGGGTATAGAAATGCAGCCCGGGCGCGCCGCCGGCGACCAGCCGTTCGCACAGTCCGGCCACCACCTCGGCGCCGAACGCCCGCACCGATTCGGCATCATCGCCGTAGGCCTGCATTTTCTTGCCGATCCAGCGCGGGATCTCCGCGCCGCATTGCTCCGAGAAGCGGCGCAGCTGGCTGAAGTTGGAGATCGGCATGATCCCCGGCACGATCGGCACGCTCACCCCCAGCTTGCGCACCGCATCGACGAAGTGGAAATACGCATCGGCGTTGAAGAAGTACTGGGTGATGGCCGCGTCCGCGCCGGCGTCGATCTTGGTCTTGAAGTGCTTCAGGTCCAGCAGTGCGTCGTTGGCCTGCGGATGGGTCTCCGGATAGGCGCCCACTTCGATGCGGAAGGCGTCGCCGTGCTCGGCGCGGATGAAGCTGATCAGCTCGGAGGCATAGCGCAGGTCGCCGGGGTGGCCCATGCCCGAGGGCAGGTCACCGCGCAGCGCGACAATGCGCCGGCACCCGATGGCGCGGTACAGCTTGAGCAGCTCGCGGATCTCCTCGCGGCTGCCGCCCACGCAGGACAGGTGCGGGGCGGCCTCGAAGCCGTGGTGCTGCTTGAGGTGGCGCACGGTCTCGGAGGTGTAGCTGAGGGTCGAGCCGCCGGCGCCGAACGTACACGACACGTACTCCGGCGCAAACGCCTTGAGCTTGCTCGCGGTGCGGTCGAGCTGGGCGCGCTGCTCGTCGGTCTTGGGCGGGTAGAACTCGAAGCTGATGGCGGTCATGGCGGCGGCGGCGACGGGTGTGCCTACATCATATCGCTTCATCGCGATGAATGTAAAAGAGTGCTGTCCCGGCCTGCACGCGATGTCGATTACAGTGCCTGTCCAGACAGGGCAGAGTGAAAATGGACATCCTGATCACCGGCGGTACCGGTTTCATCGGCCGGCAGCTGTGCGAACGGCTGCTGGAACAGGGGCACCGCGTGACCGTGCTGACCCGCGCGCCCGGCCGCACCCCGCCGCCCGGCGTGCAGTACGTGGGCCAGCTGGAGGACGTGGGACCGGTGCAGGCGGTGGTCAACCTGGCCGGTGAGCCGCTGACCGACGGCCGCTGGACCGAGGCCCGCAAGCAGGCCTTCCACGCCTCCCGGATCGGCACCACGCGCGCGCTGCTGGCCTGGATGCAGGCGTTGCCAGGCCCGCCGCAGGTGCTGATCTCTGGTTCGGCGATCGGCTACTACGGCCCGGCCGATGCCACCGCGCTGGACGAGGCCGCCGCGCCCGGGCATGACTTCGCCGCGATGCTGTGCCGGCAGTGGGAGGCCGAGGCCTTGCAGGCAGAGGCGTTGGGCGTGCGCACCTGCGTGCTGCGCACCGGCATCGTGCTCGATCGTGACGGCGGCGCGCTGGCGCGGATGCTGCCGCCGTTCCGGCTGGGCCTGGGCGGGCCGATGGGCGATGGCCGGCAATGGATGAGCTGGATCCACCGCGCCGACCTGGTCGGGCTGATCCTGTGGCTGCTGGCCAGCGACAGCGCCCGCGGCGCGTACAACGGCACCGCGCCGGCGGCGGTGACCAACGCACAATTCGCGCGCACGCTGGCCGGCGTGCTGGGCCGGCCAGCGCTGCTGACCACGCCGGCCTTCGCGCTGAAGCTGGCGTTCGGGGAGATGGCCGGGCTGCTGTTGACCGGGCAGAACGTGGTGCCGGCGCGCGCGCTGCAGGGCGGCTACCGGTTCCAGTACCCCACCCTGGCCGTGGCGTTGGAGGCGATCCTGCGCTGACCCCGTGGACGCTCGCCGCACCGCATCGCGCCCTCGATTCAGCCGGGCGCCGGCCGAGCCACGCCGCGCAGGCCAGCGCAGATGCCGGTATCGCCGCGTTCGATCCGCAAGCGCAGCCCATGGTGGTCACACAGCCGGCGCATGATTTCCAGGCCAAGCCCGCTGCCCGGGCTGTGTTCGCCCTTGTCGAACGGGCGTGGCTGCGGCCACTGCTGCAGCGTTGCATCCCCGTCCGAACTGTTGAGCACCTGCAACTCGCCGTGTTCCATGTGGATGCGCACGCGGCCGCGGTGGGTGTGGGCGAACGCATTGCCGACCAGGTTGGCCAGCACCATGCGCAGCGCTGCCTCGGGCGCGAGCAGGGTGGCATCGTCGGCCAGCGCCAGCTCTACCTCCACCGGTCGCGTCTCCAGCAACGGCGCCTGCTCGACAATGATCCGCTCCAGCAACGGCGCCAGCTTCACCGGCGCACAGGGCTGCGCCTGGCTGTCCTCGCGCGCCAGGGCGAGCAGGGCGGCCACAGCCTGCTGCAGCTGCAACGCCGACAGCCGGATGTGCTGCACATGCTGGCGGCCCCGTTCGGACAGCCCGGGTTCGCCCAGCAACTGTCCGGCGGCACTGGAGATCACCGCCAGCGGCGTGCGCAGTTCATGGCTGGCGTCGCGGGTGAAGGCATGCTCGCGTGCCACCAGCGCGGCCACGCGCTGTGACAGCCGATCCAGCGCCCGCGCCAGTACGCCGATCTCGTCATCCTCGAACCCGGCCGCCAGCGTGCTGCCGGCCTGCGGCTGCAGAGGCAGCGCTTCCACGCGTTGTACCAGCCGGTACAGCGGGCGCGTGCCGCGCCGCGCCAGCCACGCGCCCAGCACCACGGCCAGCAGTACCATCACTACCGCCGTGCAGGCCAGCAGCATCACGACCCGGTCGCGGATCGGGCGCACCACCAGTTGCCTGCTGACCTCGGCCACCAGCCATGCCGGCGCGGCCGGCGGCGGCCGATCCAGCCGCCGCAGGTGGTAGTGGCGACCGTCCGCGCCGGCGAACTCGGTGCGCCACGGCTCGCGCATGAAAGCGCCGCGCAGGTCGTCCGGGAACCCGGCCGGGTCGCCGAACAGCTGGATGCCCGCATCGGCAGGCACCTGCCAGGTGCCGCCGCGCGCGTAGCGGGCCCGCAGCGCGTCGGCCTCGCGCGCCAGCTGTGCCTCGAACACGCTGTCTTCCACCGCGTACATGAACACCACGGCGTACATCCCGAACACCGCGGCCACCAGGACCGCGAAAGCGGCGAAGGCCAGCACCAGCCGGCGCCGCAGGCGCTGCACCGGGCGGCTCATGGCGTCGCTTCCAGGCGGAAGCCCACGCCATGCACGGTGCGCAGCATTTCGCCCTGGAACGGCCGATCCAGTGCCTGCCGCAGCAGGTACAGGTGCGAACGCAGCGGGTCCGACGGCGGAGGATCATCGCCCCAGAGGCGCTGGATCAGTTCGCTGCGGGTGACCGTGCGTGGCCATGCATCGGCCAGCGCCAGCAGGATGCGTTGCGGCAGCGAGTGCGCCTGCAGCTGCAGCGCCACGCCGTCGCGCCACGCCGCGCCACTGCGGCGGTCCACGCTGAGCGAGCCGATCCGCACCAGGTGCGGCTGCCCGATGTGGTGGCGCCGTGCCAGCGCCAGGCAACGCGCCAGCAGCTCGGCATCATCGAAGGGTTTGACCAGGTAGTCGTCGGCGCCGCTGGCGAAGCCCTGCAGCTTGTCGTCCAGGGCGTCGCGCGCGGTCAGCATCAGCACCGGTACGTGGCGGTCGCTGCTGGCGCGCAGCCGCTGGCACACGCCGATGCCGTCCAGCCCGGGCAGGCCCAGGTCGAGCAGCAGCACCTCGGGCGGCGCCGCCAGCGCCATGCGCAGGCCGCTGTTGCCGTCGGCGGCGAAGTCCACCTGGTGGCCGTGCGCCTCCAGCATGTGGATGATCGCCGAGGCCAGCGGCAGATTGTCTTCGATCAACAGCAGGCGCAGGCGCTCGGCATCCATGGTCAGGGCTGCATGCGGGCAAGTAGGGCCTTAGCTTGTTCCAGTGACGGCTGCTTTTCCAGCAGTGCCCGCAGGTGCTGGCGCGCCTGCTCGGTGCGGCCCAGCCGCCAGTGTGCTTCGGCGATGCCCACATCCAGCTGCGCCTCCTCCATGTAAGGGCGTGCCAGTTGCATGATCGACAGCGCATCGGCAATGGCAGCAGGGTCCTGCGCGGCCTGCAGCTGGTAGTAGCCGAGGATGCCGATCAGCTCGACATGCAGTGCGTCGCGCTGCTGCGCCAGCTCGGTGGCAACGCGTGGGTCGTGTCGCAGGTGCCGCTCCACCAACGCCATGCTGCGTTCGTCGCGCCACGGCGTACGCGCCACCGGCGCGCGACCGCTGGCACGCACGAACGCATCGGCCAGCGCGGGGGTGGAGTAGGGGTTCTGGCCGGTCACCAGGCGTCCGTCCACCACCACCTTGGGCATCATCAACGGGGCCTCCTGCCAGCGCGCGCCGCGTGCACGCAGTGCCGGCTCCAGCTGGAAAGCGAACGTGGCCGCCCAGCGCTTGCCGAACAGCGCTTCTTCCTCTTCGGTGAACCCGGTCATCGCCCGCCCGTCCACCAGCCGGCTGCCATCGCCGATGCGGACCTCGGCCAGCGCGGCCGGGCCGTGGCAGACCGCGCCGACTACGCCGCCGTTGTCCCAGATCCGCGCGATCACCTGCTGCAGGGCGGTGTCGCCGGGCAGGTCGAACATCGCGCCTTTGCCGCCGATCACCAGCACGCCGGCATAATCCTGTGGCCGCAAGGCGGCGGTGGGCAAGGTCGCGGCCAACTTCGCCACCGCCTGTGGGTCGGCCAGCAGCGCGGCGTTGAAGACGTCGGCCGGGTTGTACTTGTCGGCCTGCACCGCGCCGCCGGCGGGGCTGGCCACGTCGATCTCGAAGCCATTCTGGCGGAGGATCAACCAGGCCTGCGCGAACTCGTCCATCTCGAACCCGGGGCGCGTCCTGCCGTGGTCACGTCCTTCACCGCTGACCACCAGCAATACGCGTGCAGGGGTGGTGGGGGCGGCCGTCGACGCGTTGCCGGCCAGGGGCAGGGTGGCCGCAAGCACCAGCAGCCAGCGTGGGAAATTCAGGGTCATGGTGCGCGCTCCTTCAAGGGGTGGGCGCAGTCTGGGCAGGCGCTGTGAAACGAATTTCAAATGCCGGGGCGGTTACCCTGTGCGCCTGTTTTCCCGCCGTGTGCCCCATGTCCATCGTCCTCACCGAATTCGCCCGTCCCCGCCTGTTCCCGCGCGTCCCACGCGGCAACACCCTCCAGGACTGCAGCGCCGAGCAGTTCCAGGCGCACCTCAACGCGCATGCGCCGTTCAAGGTGCTCGACGGTTACGCCCCGTTCTGCAAGCTGTTCGTGTACGAGAACTGGACCAGCACGCGCTGCCTGACCGTGCCGATCACCGACGCCAACCGGCACCAGCTGCACACCGGTTACGAGGCGCGCAACCGCAATGAACTGCCGGTGCTGGTGCGCTGGTTCGAAGGCGTCGAATCGCCGCGCGCGAACTACCTGGTGGTGATCCTCTACAGCGCTGAACAGCTGGCCAGGGAGGGCTCGCCGATCGACGCCGAGTGGGGCATCGTCGGCTGCATCTACACTGCCGAACCGGACGAAGTGCCGATGGCGCCCATCACCATGATGCGCAACGCGCTGGGCGTGGACGAGGGCGGTTCGGGCGTGCCGCTGGACCGCGAGGCCTACGCGCGCGCGGTGGCGTTCTGGGAAAGCAATGCCAACTGGCGGCCGTGATCGGATGACCTGGTAGAGCCACGCCCGGCGTGGCTGCACCGCCTCCGGCATCGCGGCAGCCACGCATGGCGTGGCTCTACCCGGCGACACGATCAGCGTTGCGGCAGTGGGCTCCACTCCCACCACGGCGCGTGGTACTCGCGGTCGGTGCAGCGCCATCCGCGTCCGCACACGGTGCAGGTGGCGTCCTGCGTATCGCCCCAGCCGTCCTCGGCCACGCCGGTGGCGAGCGGCAGCACGTGGCCGCTGGCAATCTCGCGCCCGGGCTCGTAGTGCATCCAGTGCGGATACAGCTGGCACAGGCAGCCATCGCGGTCGCGCCAGTGGCGCAGTTTGCGCAGCACGAAGTCCAGTTCGTAGTGTTCGCCGATCCCCTTCGGGTCGGTCGTATAGCGGGCCCTGGCCGCCTCCACATACGGCAGCTGCAAGGCCAGGTCATCCAGCAAGGCCGCCTCGCGGGTGAGCGCGATGGTGGCCGCTGCGGTGCGCAGCAGCCCGTAGTCGCCACTGCCCAGTGCACGAAGCAGGGCGGTGCCGGGGCGGCCTTCCTGCAGCGGCGGCAGCGGCGTGCCCAACAGACGCTCCAACAGACTGCCGATCATCGCAACTTGCCAATCGGTGCGTATGCGCCGCCGGTGAGCTGCAGCAGGTCGGCCGGCGCCAGCGCCACCTCCAGCCCGCGCCGACCGGCACTGACATGCACCGCCGGCAGCGCCTGCGCGCTGGCATCGAGGAAGGTGCGATGCCGCTTCTTCTGCCCGAGCGGACTGATCCCGCCGACCAGGTAGCCGGTGGCGCGCTGTGCCTGCTCAACCTCGGCCATCTCGCACTTCTTGCAGGTGGCGGCCTCGGCCAGCGCCTTCAGGTCGAGCGTGCCGCTGACCGGCACGATGGCCACCAGCAGTTCGTGCTTTTCGGTGCTGGCCAGCAGGGTCTTGAACACCTGCGCCGGGTCCAGCCCGAGCTGCTGCACCGCTTCGCCACCGTAGGAGGCGGCCTCGGGATCGTGATGATAGGACAGCACGCTGTGGGCGATGCCGTGCTTCTTGAGCAGGTTGATGGCCGGGGTCATGGGCGCATCCTAACGCGGTGCGCGCGCCTTGCCTTGACCGAGGCGACTGCCGGGCTGCCTTGACCTGGCATGCGCAGCCGATCAGCATCGGGCGCTCGATGAAACAGTCGCAAGGATGCGCCGTGCCCGACCGCGAACCGTTCCCGCCCTTCGAACGCGTGGCCCTGGGGGATGGGCTGCGTGCGCAGCTGTGGCAGGCGCTGCGAAGCCGGTTGCCGCACCTGCTGGCCCACTTGTACGGGCTGTCGCTGATGCTGGGGTTGGCGATGCTCACCACGTGGATGGCATGGACGCAGTGGATGCGATGGCCGGGCATCGCCTGGCTGTGCGCGGCATTGGCGTTGGGCACACTCCTGGCCGCGTTTGTAATGGCGCGCTCCCTGGGAAGGAAGATCGCGCCCTTGGCCAGCGCGCTCTGGCGCGGCGAGGCGTGGGGCATGGCGTGCCCGGGCACCGCCCTTGGTCCCCTCTGGAACCCAGGGGAAGGCTGCAGCATCGCCCTGGCGGGTGTCGCTCTGGCGTCACCGCTGGTGATGGTGTTGCCGGCACGGTTTCGCCGCTTGAACCATACGTTCGTGACGGCGCTGGTGATGTACCCGCGCGCGACGCCGCTGCAGGTGTACGTGGAGCGCGGTACGCCGGATGTTCTGCTGGGCGTGGAGCAGGTCGATGAGCCGGCACCGTCGATTCAGTGCACCCCGTTGCGGCGCTGGCCGCTGCCGGTGGTCGCGTTCACGACGTGGCAGGTCCTCGGCGCGGTCGCTGCGGGCAGCCTGGCGATGGCAGCCATCATTGCGCTGACCGTGCTGGTGCGCGGTTCGCCTGTCGGCGGGGTGTTGTTGGCCCTCCTCGCCGCTGTTGGCGCGGGCTGGGCCGTCTTCCGGGCGTGGCGCCCAGTGGTCATGGCATGCATGCGCCGTGGCGCGCGTCCTGAACTGCACATCGTGGAAGGGCGCGCCCAGGCCATCCTCGAAATCGTGCAGTTGTGGACTCCATCGCGTGCGCACCGGCATGTGCGGCACGAACGCTGGGTGTTGCTGGGTAATCACTGGCACCTGTTGGATACCGCCCTGACGCGTGCGCCGGCGCCGGATGCACTGCCACCGTTGCCGGCGGCGCTGGACCGGGTGCGCCTGGAGTATGCGCAGTGGGGCAGGGAGCGCCGGCTGGCGCGGGCCGTTGACGACCAGGGCCGCTGGATCGGCGGCGAGCTGCGGCCGCCACCGGGATGAGCAAAAAAAACGGGCGCCCGAAGGCGCCCGTTCCCTTTCAACGCAACAGGATCGGCAGGCCGATCAGTAGCGGTAATGATCCGGCTTGAACGGACCTTCCACCGGCACGCCGATGTAGTCGGCCTGTTCCTGGGTCAGGGTGGTCAGCTTCACGCCGATCTTCTCCAGGTGCAGGCGGGCCACTTCTTCGTCCAGGTGCTTGGGCAGCAGGTACACCTTGTTCTCGTAGCTGTCCTTGTTGGCCCACAGGTCGATCTGGGCCAGGGTCTGGTTGGCGAACGAGTTGGACATCACAAAGCTCGGGTGGCCGGTGGCGCAGCCCAAGTTGACCAGGCGGCCTTCGGCCAGCAGGAAGATCGCGTTGCCGTTGGGGAAGATGTACTTGTCCACCTGCGGCTTGATGTTCACGTGCTGCACGCCCGGGTAGGCCACCAGCGCATCGACCTGGATCTCGTTGTCGAAGTGGCCGATGTTGCAGACGATGGCCTGGTCCTTCATCGCGCTCAGGTGCTCGATGCGGATGATGTCCTTGTTGCCGGTGGTGGTGACGTACAGGTCGGCACGGCCCAGGGTGGATTCGATGGTGTTGACTTCGAAGCCTTCCATCGCCGCCTGCAGGGCGCAGATCGGGTCGATCTCGGTGACCACCACGCGTGCGCCGTAGGCACGCAGCGACGCGGCGCAGCCCTTGCCCACGTCGCCGTAGCCGCAGACCACGGCGACCTTGCCGGCCAGCATCACGTCCATCGCACGCTTCAGGCCATCGGCCAGCGATTCGCGGCAGCCGTACAGGTTGTCGAACTTGCTCTTGGTGACCGAGTCGTTGACGTTGATCGCCGGGATCAGCAGGGTGCCGGCCTGGGCCAGCTGGTACAGGCGGTGCACGCCGGTGGTGGTCTCTTCGGAGACGCCCTTCCAGTCCTTGACCACGCGGGCCCAGTAACCCGGACGCTCCTTGGCCACGCGCTTGAGCAGGTCCTTGATGACCTGTTCTTCGTGCGAGGCGGCCTTTTCATTGACCCAGTTGCTGCCGTTTTCGAGCTCATAGCCCTTGTGGATCAGCAGGGTCACGTCGCCGCCATCGTCCACCACCAGCTCCGGGCCGGTCAGGGTGCCGTCGGGCAGGGTGAAGGTCAGCGCGTCCAGGGTGCAGTCCCAGTATTCCTCCAGCGACTCGCCCTTCCAGGCGAACACCGGGGTGCCGGACTTGGCGATCGCGGCGGCGGCGTGGTCCTGGGTCGAGAAGATGTTGCAGGAGGCCCAGCGCACGTCGGCGCCGATGTCCTTCAGGGTCTCGATCAGCACCGCGGTCTGGATGGTCATGTGCAGCGAGCCGGTCACGCGCACGCCCTTCAGCGGCAGGGTGGCGGCATGCTTGCGGCGGATCGACATCAGGCCCGGCATCTCGTGCTCGGCGATGTCCAGTTCCTTGCGGCCCCAGTCGGCAAGGGTGATATCGGCAACCTTGTAATCACCTTCGGTGGAGAAGGTCTTGGCAACAGCATTCATTGGAAAGCTCCGGTAGTGACGAGCCATGCTCGTCACGCGCGATGTCGGCAATCGGACACCCGCATGACAGCAGAACTCGCAATCGCCGGGCGCCGTTGGAACGATCCTGGCCACCGAGCCTGGCCGGGCGGACAGAGTCCACAACGGTCGCAGCGCCCCTCGGTGGAGGGTCGCCCATTATATCCCGGCGCGTCGCATTGGCATGAATCCGGCACCGCCCCCAACCAACGGCAGGGGGGCAGGCGGGCCGCGGCTGTTAAGGTCCAAGGTTTGCATCAACATAGGATGGAAGATGACTTGCACTGATCGTCGGCGCCGCGCGCGCTGGGGCAGCCTGATCGTGGGCATGGCGCTGCTGGCCGTGGCCCCGCTGGGCCTGGCCGCACCGGCCGCCAGGACCGCCGCCCCGCAGGCGGCCGCCGCCCAGGGTGCGCAGGGCTATGCGCTGCCCTCGGCGGCCCTGCAGGCCGTGGTCGATGCGCCGCGCGCGCCGACCCTGCACCTGTCCCCGCGCCGCGACCTGGCAGCGCTGCTGCAGACCCCGTCGCTGCCGTCGATCGCCGAGGTGGCCCAGCCGGAACTGAAACTGGCCGGCCTGCGCATCAATCCGGCCACCCACTCGGCCAGTCGTTTCAGCTTCGGCAACAAGCTGTGGCTGACCAGCGTGGCCGACGGCAAGGAGCGCCAGATCAGTGGCCTGCCGCAGCCGTTGTCGATCGCCAGCCTGGCCTGGTCGCCGGACCAGCAGTACCTGGCCTTCAATCAAGTGCATGCGGCCACCGGCGCCAATGAACTGTGGATCGTCGATGTCGCTGCCGGTTCGGCGCGGCGCCTGCTCGACAACCTCAACAGCGTGCTCGGCGATGGCTACGGCTGGCTGCCCGACAGCCGCGGGCTGCTGGTGATGCAGCAGCTCACCGGCCAGGGCGCGGCGCCGGCCGCGGGCGGCATCCCCGCCGGTCCGGCGATCCAGCAGACCGAGGCCGACGCCGGGGTGCGTTCGATCCGCACCTATCAGGACCTGCTCAAGAACGAGGCCGACGCCCGCCTGTTCGATTACTACGCCAGCGCGCAGCCGGCACGGGTCACCCTCAACGGGGTGACCACCCCGCTGTCCACCCGCGGGGTGTACCTGGACCTGAGTGCGTCGCCCGATGGCCGCTACCTGTTGGCCGAGCGCGTCCTGCGCCCTTACTCCTACCTGGTGCCGGCCGATGATTTCCCGCGTCGCATCGAGGTGCTGTCGGCTGCCGACGGGTCGTTGGTGCACACGGTAAGCAACCTGCCGTTGGTGGAAGGCCTGCCGACCGGCAACGATGCCGTGCCTACCGGCGTGCGCAACATCAGCTGGCGCGCCGACGCGCCGGCCACGCTGGTCTGGGCCGAAGCCCAGGACGGTGGTGATCCCAACCGCGAGGCCAAGGTGCGCGATGCGGTGCTGACCCAGGCCGCGCCGTTCGACCGGCCGCCGGTGACCCTGGCCCAGCTTGGCAGCCGTTTTGCCGGCATCCAGTGGGGGCGGGGCGACCTGGCCCTGCTCAATGAAGCGTGGTGGAAGAGCCGCGAGGTCAAGCAGTGGCGCATCGCCCCGGACCAGCCCGAGCAGGCGCCGGAACTGTTGTCGGCCCGTTCCTCGCAGGACCGCTACAACGATCCGGGCCGCCCGGCGCTGGTGCGCGACGTCAATGGCCGCGCGCGCCTGCAGATCAGTGCCGACGGCCGCAGCATCTTCCTGTACGGACAGGGCGCCTCGCCGGAGGGCGACCGCCCGTTCGTCGACCGCCTGGACCTGGTCAGCAAGCAGACCACGCGCCTGTTCCATTCGCAGGCACCGTCCTACGCCGCCCCGATCGCGCTGCTGGACCAGGAAGGCACCTCGCTGCTGCTCACCCGCGAATCGCCCGATGAGCCCTCCAACGTGTACGTGCAGTCGCTGACCGAGGCCAGCGCCGCCCCGCGCGCGCTGACCCGTTTTGCGCACCCGCTGCCGCAACTGCGCGGGGTGAGCAAGGAGCAGATCCGCTACAAGCGCAACGACGGGGTGGACCTGACCGCCACGCTGATGCTGCCGCCGGGCTACATCGCAAAGAAGGACGGCCCGCTGCCGCTGCTGATGTGGGCCTACCCGGGCGAGTTCAAGACCGCCGCGGCGGCCAGCCAGGTCACCGATTCGCCGTACCGCTTCAACGCGATCAGCTACTGGGGGCCGCAGGCATTCCTGGCCAAGGGCTATGCGGTGCTGGTGAGTCCGTCGATGCCGATCATCGGCGAGGGCGACAAGGAACCCAACGACACCTACCTGCCACAGCTGATCGCCAACGCCGAGGCGGCGGTGGATGAAGTGGTGCGGCGCGGGGTGACCGATCGTGAGCACATCGCCATCGGCGGCCACTCCTACGGTGCGTTCATGACCGCCAACCTGCTGGCCCATACTCGCCTGTTCAAGGCCGGCATCGCCCGCAGCGGTGCCTACAACCGCACGCTTACCCCGTTCGGTTTCCAGGCCGAGGAACGCAACTACTGGCAGGCCCAGGACGTGTACCAGAAGATGGCGCCGTTCAACTACGCCGACAAGATCAAGGATCCGATCCTCTTCATCCACGGCGTGGACGACAACAACTCCGGCACCTTCCCGATCCAGAGCGAGCGCATGTTCGCCGCGGTCAAGGGCCTGGGGGGCACCGCGCGGTTGGTGATGCTGCCCAACGAATCGCACGCCTACCGCGCGCGCGAATCGATCATGACCATGCTGGCCGAAAGCGAGAATTGGCTGGAGCAGACCGTCGGCCCGGGTGCGCCGATCCGGAACAAGCGCTGAGGCGCTGAGGCGTCAGGTACCGGCCCCCTTGCCGGTACCTGACGCCGCCCCGTCGGTGCCGGCCGTCGGCCGGCATGGACCGTGTCAGGGGCGTGCCGGCCCGTGGCCAGCACTACCAGATGTAACTATTTGCGCGACGCAGCAACGACCCCATTGTGGGTTAGGCTTGAGCGGATTCCGTTCCCGAGGCCAGTGCGTCGCAGATGAACGAGTACCGTAGCAGCATCGTCTTTGCCACTCCCGATATTCCCCTGCGCGACGACGTACGCCGACTTGGCGCACTGGTCGGCGACCTGCTCGCCGAGCAGGTGTCCACGCAGTTTTTCGATGATGTGGAACAGGTGCGCACGCGCGCCATCGCCCGCCGCGAAAGCGACGCTCCCCTGTCCGATCTCAACGATGCCCTGGCCGGCCTGCCGCCGGCGCGCGCCGAAGCGATGGTGCGTGCCTTCAGCACCTATTTCCAGGTGGTGAACATCGCCGAACGCGTGCATCGCATCCGCCGTCGCCGCGACTACCAGCGGGCCGGTACCGCCACGCCGCAGCCGGATGGACTGCAGGATGCACTGGTCAATCTCAAAGCGCAGGGCGTGACCCTGGCCGAGCTGGCCGACTGGCTGCCGCGCATCGACATCGAGCCGGTGTTCACCGCGCACCCCACCGAGGCGGTGCGCCGCGCGCTGCTGGAAAAAGAGCAGCTGATGGTCGCCAGCCTGGTCGACAACCTGGATGGCCAGCGCACCCCGGGCGAAGCGGCCGCCGACGCTGCGCGGTTCCGCATGGCCCTGACCGCCTCGTGGCAGACCACCGATTCCTCGCCGGTGCGCCCGACCGTGGAAGACGAGCGCGAGCATGTCGGCTTCTACCTGGTGCAGGTGCTGTACCGGGTGATTCCGGTGCTGTACGAATCGCTGCAGCAGGCGCTGCTGGATACCTACGGCGAGGAACTGCCGCTGCCGCGCCTGCTGCGCTTTGGTACCTGGGTGGGCGGTGACATGGACGGCAATCCCAACGTGGATGCCGGCACCATCCGCAACACCCTGGATGCCCAGCGCCAGGCCGTGCTCGGCCGCTACCAGAAAGACCTGCTGCAGCTGGCCAGCCTGCTCAGCCAGTCCACCGAGCGGGTGGCGGTCAGCGCTGAACTGCAGGCGCGCGTGGAGCATTACAAAGAACTGCTGCCCAAGGTCACCTCACGCCCGCGTCATGCCGACATGCCCTACCGCCTGCTCAACGATCGCATGCGTGCGCGGGTGCAGGCGACGATGGAGGACGCGGACGGTGCCTATGCGTCGCCGCAGGAACTGGCCGAGGATATCGAGCTGATCCTGCGCAGCCTGCACGACAACAAGGGCGATCATGCCGGCGGCTTCGCGGTGCGCCGTCTGTTGTGGCGGGTACGTACCTTCGGCTTCCACCTGGCGCGCCTGGACGTGCGCCAGGAATCGAGTGTGCATGGCCGCGCGCTGGCCAGCGTGCTGGACGGGCAGGACGCCTGGGACGCCGCCGATGCGGTGACCCGCGCGGCGCGGCTGGCGCCGTTCGCCAGCGGCGCGCAGGCGCTGCCCGCGAGCAGCGAAGAGGGCGGTGAGCGTCTGGACGCGGTGTTCGCGGCGCTGGCCGATGCCCATCACCGGCACGGGGCCGATGCACTGGGCAGTTACATCATCTCGATGGCGCACGACCGCAGCGATGTTCTCGCCGTACTGGCCCTGGCGCGTCGTGGGGGCCTGGTGGATGACGCGGGCGCGGTGCCGCTGGACATCGCCCCGTTGTTCGAAACGGTGGACGATCTCAAGCGCGGTACCGACACCCTGCGCGATCTGCTGGCCGACCCGGTCTACCGCACGCACCTGGCGTCGCGCGGTGACGTGCAGATGGTGATGCTCGGCTATTCGGACAGCGGCAAAGATGGCGGTATCGCGGCCTCGCGCTGGGGCCTGCAACGTGCCCAGGTGGAACTTCTGGAGGTCGCCGCCGAGAGCGACATCCGGCTGACCTTCTTCCACGGCCGTGGCGGCTCGATCAGCCGCGGTGGCGGCAAGACCACGCACGCCGTGGACGCCTCGCCGCGTGGCAGCATCGACGGCCGCCTGCGCGTGACCGAGCAGGGTGAAGTGATCCATCGCAAGTACGGCATCCGTGCGCTGGCGCTGCGCTCGCTGGAGCAGTCCACCGGTGCGGTGCTGCGCTCCAGCCTGCGCCCGCGTGCGCCGGAACCGCGCGAGGAACAGTGGCGCCCGGTGATGGACCTGATCGCACACAAGAGCGCCGATGCCTACCGGGCCTTCGTCGGCCAGAAAGATTTCATGCAGTACTTCCGGCTGGCGACGCCGATCGACGTGATCGAGCGGATGACGCTGGGCTCACGCCCCTCGCGGCGGCTGGGCGAGGATGCCGCGCTGAGCAACCTGCGTGCGATTCCGTGGGTGTTCGCCTGGAGCCAGGCGCGCGCGGTGATCCCGGGCTGGTATGGCGTCGGCAGCGGCCTGCAGGCGGCGGTCGATGCCGGTCACGAGCAGCTCCTGAAGGACATGGCCCGCGACTGGCCGTTCTTCAGCACCTTCCTGGACGACATCGCGATGGTGCTGTCCAAGGGTGATCTCACCATCGCCGAGCAGTTCTCGCAGTTGTCCGGCGCATTGCACGCGCGCTTCTTCCCGCAGATCCGCGGCGAACTTGAACTCACCTCGCAATGGATCCTGGCGCTGACCGGGCAGGACGCACTGCTGCAGCACGATCAGCGGCTGGCGTTGTCGATCCGGCTGCGCAATCCCTACATCGATCCGATCAGCGTGCTGCAGGTGGACCTGCTGCGCCGTTGGCGAGAGAGCGGGGGCGAAGACGACGAGGTGCTGCGTGCATTGGTGGCCTGCGTGAATGGCGTTGCGCAAGGCGTGCAGAACACCGGATGACCGGCCATGCCGGCCGCTGGCCGGCTGCGTCCAGCCATGGGCAGCAATCGGCGGCACACTGCCCACCCCAATGCACGGCGCAGTGCGCCTCCGATCTCCTGCCCATGATCCACTCCTACCGAATCACCAAGTACACGCAGCGGGATCGGCGAGGCTACCTGACCTCGCCGCCATCGGAATGGACCAGCGTCAGCGACGTGGGGACGAAGGTCACCGAGGCCGACTACCTGTTGGTCGAGCAGGCCTATCTCGATGCGATCGGACAGCTGTGCACCGGCTTGGGCGTCACCGCGTTGCGCGTCAACGGGCTGGAGCCTGCCGACGCCGCCGAAGTCCACGAAGGGCAGGTGCTGGATCTGGACGCGGTCGAGCACATCGCGCGCCAGGTGTTGCGCGAGCGCCTGTGGTGCAAGCTGGTTGCGCCCGATGTCGAGTTTCACTTCGGCTACGACTACTACCTGTACGTCGTCTCGAAGGTGGATCCGGTCGTGCCCCTGGCACGTATCGCGGCCTCGTTGACCGTGGACCGCTACCTGTCCCCCTATCTGGAGACCGCCGGGTAGCGGCAGGTGGCGGGCTGCGCGCGGGCGTGCCGGCCACGGGCCGGCCGCGCGGGTCAGACCTGTTCGACCAGATCGCCCGGCGCGGGCGGATTGGACGCCAGCAGTTCCAGGTGGCGCTGTTCCATCTCCTCGCGCAGCTGGCGGCGGATCAACGCGGCGGCATGCCGGCGGCGTTCGTCGGCGGTCTCCAGCACCAGCGGCGGTACCGGGGTCGGCTTGCCGTCGTCATCGACAGCCACCATCGTGAAGAAGCAGCTGTTGGCGTGGCGCACGCTGCGCTTGAGGATGTCCTCGGCCACCACCTTGACCCCGATTTCCATCGACGAGGTGCCGGTGTAGTTCACCGAGGCCAGGAAGGTGACCAGCTCACCGACCGCGATCGGCTGGCGGAACATCACCTGGTCCACCGAAAGGGTGACCACGTAGCTGCCGGCATAGCGGCTGGCGCAGGCATAGGCGACCTGGTCGAGCAGGCGCAGCACGGCACCGCCGTGGACCTTGCCGGAAAAATTGGCCATGTCCGGTGACATCAGCACGGTCATGGACAGCTGGTTGGATTTGAATTCGGGCATGGGCCGAGTGTATCCCCAGTCGGGCAGCAGGGAGAGCCGACCGTTGGTCGGCTGGGCGCTCTGTGCCGCGAGGAGGAACGCATCGCCGTGCGCCCTGGTCCTGCCGCTTGAGCGACGACGGGCCGCATGGGCGACCCGTCGATCATCACCGCGTTGCGCGCGGCAAGCCGACCTGCGGTCGGCGCTACCGGTAAGAAAATGGGCCGCTTTCGCGGCCCATGTGTCTTACTTCAACTTCGCATCCGCGCGCAGGGCGGCGGCACGATCGGTCTTCTCCCAGGAGAAGGCCGTGGCGTTGACGGTCTCGCCTTCGCCGTTGAGGTAGCTGAAGTCCTTCGGCTTGCGGCCGAAGTGACCGTAGGCGGCGGTCTGCTGGTACATCGGGTGGATCAGGTCCAGCATCTTGATGATGCCGTACGGGCGCAGGTCGAAATGCTTGCGGATCAGCTTCTCGATCTTGTCATCGCTGATCTTGCCGGTGCCGAAGGTGGTGACCGAGATCGAGGTCGGCTCGGCCACGCCGATGGCGTAGGAGACCTGCACTTCGCAACGGTCGGCCAGGCCGGCAGCCACGACGTTCTTGGCGACGTAACGGGCAGCGTAAGCGGCCGAACGGTCGACCTTGGACGGATCCTTGCCCGAGAACGCGCCACCACCGTGACGGGCCCAGCCGCCGTAGGTGTCCACGATGATCTTGCGGCCGGTCAGGCCGCAGTCGCCCACCGGGCCGCCGATCTCGAACTTGCCGGTCGGGTTGATGTGGAACTTGGTGCCCTTGTGCAGCCACTTGGCCGGCAGCACCGGCTTGATGATCTCTTCGCGGACGGCCTCGATGAGGTCCTTCTGCTTGATGCCCGGGGCGTGCTGGGTGGACAGCACCACCGCGTCGATGGCCGAGACCACGCCGTTTTCATAGCGCAGGGTGACCTGGCTCTTGGCATCCGGGCGCAGCCAGGACAGCGGCGAGTTCTTCTTCTTGCGGATCTTGGCCTGCTGCTCGACCAGACGGTGCGACAGGTGGATCGCGGCCGGCATGTAGCTGTCGGTCTCGTTGGTGGCATAGCCGAACATCAGGCCCTGGTCGCCAGCGCCCATTTCTTCGGGCTTCTTGCGGTCAACGCCCTGGGCGATGTGCGGGGACTGCTTGCCGATCAGGTTCAGCACGCCGCAGGTGGCGCCGTCGAAGCCGACGTCGGAGCTGTCATAGCCGATGTCCACGATGACCTTGCGGGTCAACGCTTCCAGGTCGATCCAGGCGCTGGTGGTGATCTCACCGGCCACGATGGCGACGCCGGTCTTGACCATGGTCTCGCAGGCGACGCGGGCGCGCTGGTCCTGGGTCAGGATCGCGTCCAGCACCGCATCGGAGATCTGGTCGGCAACCTTGTCCGGATGGCCTTCGGAGACCGATTCGGAGGTGAAGAGGTAGCTGGACATCAGGCTTAATATCCTTTGATTCGGATGGAAAGATGGGCGCGAATGATACACGGCATGTCGCCCGGTTGCATTGTGCGCCAGCGGGAGTTGCCCGTGGTTAAGCCGGCGTGCCCGTCGCAGGCCCCGCTGGGACGGCATTGGGGTCCAGCGTCGCGGCCCAGTGTTCCACTGGCGTGACAGCGGCGGCGGTCATCGGCCTGTCGCCCGGCTGCCATCGGCCTGCCATCCAACCGGTGCAGGCTGCGGCGCATCCGGCCGCCGGGCCTGGGGAGCACGCCATGCAGCAGCTTGAACCGCCTGACGCGGCACGACCGGCATGAACACGACGACCCGCCTGCCGCCGCATCGGCGCGCCGTATTCCTTTCCGATGTGCACCTGGGCTCGCGGCACTGCCACGCCGCCGAACTGGCCCGGTTCCTGGCCGGGTTGCGCTGCGAGCGCCTGTACCTGGTGGGCGACATCATCGACCTGTGGTGGATGGCCCACCGCCGCGCCAACTGGCGCCCGGCCCACAGCGAGGTGATCCAGGCACTGCACGCGCTGCGCGCGGCCGGCACGCGGATCATCTATATCCCCGGCAACCACGATGCCTCGCTGCGCCAGGTGTGCGGTCTGATGCTGCCCGCCATGCAGGTGCGCCGGCGGGCGATCCACGTGACCGCCGATGGACGCAGGCTGCTGGTCGCCCATGGCGACGACTACGACGGCATCACCCACTTTGGCGGTCTGCAGGAGCGTTTTGGCGACTGGCTGTACTACCGCATCCTGACCGGCAACCACCTGCTCAACGTGGTCCGGCGGCGGCTGGGATGGCGTTACTGGTCGTTGTCGGAGTTCCTGAAAAAGCGCAGCGCCGCCGCCGAGCGCTACATCGAGCGCTTCGTCCAGGCCGGGCTGGACGATGTGCGCCGGCGCGGCCTGGATGGCATTGTCTGCGGGCATATCCACCGTGCCGCGCTGTTCCACCGCGACGGGCGGGTGTATGCCAACGACGGCGACTGGGTGGAGAGCCTGACCGCGCTGGCCGAGGACCCCGATGGCAGCCTGCGGCTGCTGGACCACCACGGCCAGACGCTGGTGATGCTGCCGGCCCCCACGGCCCTGGCGCGCGCGGCCTGAGCACGCTGCCGCGTACGCACGCGCGGCTGCTAGCATCGGGCGATGGACTCCTTTACCCAGATCGTACTGGGCGGCGCCGTCGCCGCCGCCATCGCCCCTGCCGGCCACCGCCGCGCCGCCCTGCTGGCCGGTGCCGCGCTGGGGACCCTGCCGGACCTGGACGCCCTGCTGCTGGGCATCACCGCTGCCGACCCGGTGGCGCTGATGACCGAGCACCGCAGCTACAGCCATTCGCTGCTGGTGTTGCCGTGGGTGGCCACGCTGATCTGGTGGTTGTTCAAGCGGTTCGGCCAGGGCCGGGTGGCGCAGGCCCCCACGCGCTGGTTCTGGGCGATCCTGCTGGCGCTGGTGACCCACCCGTTGCTGGATGCCTTCACCGTGTACGGCACCCAGCTGTGGTGGCCGTTCAACCCGCCGCCGACGATGTGGGCCAGCGTCTTCATCATCGACCCGCTGTATACCGTGTGGCTGCTGATCGCGTGCGCGGTGGCCTGGTTCGCCCGCGCGCGGCCGCTGGCGCAGAAGGCGCTGGTGGCCGGGCTGGTGCTCAGTTGCGGCTACCTGGGCTGGTCGTTGCTGGCCAAGCACACCGTGGAGCGCCAGGCGGACCGCGCGCTGGCGGCGATGGGGCTGGCCGATGCGCCGCGGTTCTCGGTGGCGATGCCGTTCAACACGCTGCTCTGGCAGGTGGTGGCGATGACGCCCAGCGGCTACGTGATCGGCGAGCGCTCGCTGGTCGCCGACCGTGGCCCGATGACCTTTGAGGGCCATCCCTCCAACGTACAGGCCTTGCGCCAGGCAGGCGACCTGCCTGCCGTGCAGCGGCTGAACTGGTTCAACCGTGGTTTCATGCGGGCGCGGGTGGTTGACGGGCAGCTGCAGCTCAGCGACCTGCGCATGGGCCTGGAGCCGGACTACACCTTCACCTTCGCCGTGGCCCGTGCCGACGGCGAGCGCTGGGTGGCGATCACGCCGCAGCAGCTGCGCCCGGCGTATGAAGGAGAGCAGGGCAGGGCGATGCTCAAGCGCCGCTTCGCGGGCATGTGGCAGCGTATCTGGCACGCGCCGGCGACGAACGGGGCGATCGCACCGAAGGCAGGTTGGACGGAGACCCCATGAGCGAACGCTTCAACATGGAGATCAACGGCACGCGCTACACCCGGTTGGCCGACGTGCCGCCGGAGTACCGCGCGCTGCTGGTGCAGCTCAGCCCCGCGGCCCCGGCCGAGCCGCCGGCCGTGCCGTTGCGCGACATCCTGCACAAGGCCCGGGCGCAGCCGGATCGCGGTCGACAACAGCAGGTGCTGCTGGAGGAGCTCGCCAAGGTCGATCCGGAGCGGGCGCGGCGCATGCAGAACAAGATCAGCGAGCGCAGCCAGCGGCCGGGCACCGGCACCCTGGAAGTGGGCAGCACGCCGACCGCGCGTCCGCGCGAAGGCGTCCGCACCGTCGCCAGCGGCAGCACCGTCGCGCCGGGGGACCGGGGCGGACTGGGCATCTGGCTGTTGCTGGCAGGCGTGGTCGTGGCCAGCCTGGCGGCCTGGCTCGTCGGGTAGGTCGTCCTGCCCGCTCAATACACCGTCGCGCGCGCCTGCACGAAGGAGAAGAAGAACACCGCGTTCGGGTCGTTCTGCACCAGGCTGAACTCGCGGCGCATGCCGTCCACCGTCTCCTGGTCGACCAGGCCGGCCTCCAGCAGCGGATCGGCCGCCGACAGCAGCAGCTGCTCCCAGAAGGCGATCATGGTCTTGCGCCGCGCCGGCTCGCGGTTGTCCAGGTGGATGGTCTTGATCTCGGTGTGCACGTCGCGGAAGCCGCCGGCCAGCAGCAGGTTGCCCAGCTTGGCGCCGACGAACGGGTCGCCCCCGTGGTCGTACTGGAAATCATTGAAGGCCATCCAGTAACGCCAGATGTGCGGCGAGTACGGATCGAGCAGGAACGAGGCGTTCATCACCTCGGTGATGTAGACCGGCGAGCCCGGGGCCAGCACCCGGCGCACCTCGCTCAGCACCCGCGCCGGCGAAGGCACGTGTTCGAGCACCCAGCACAGGAAGGCCGAATCGAACTCGCGCGGGCCGAAGGGCAGGTTGCCCGCATCGGCCTGCAGCAGGGTGTAGCGCTGACTGCACCACGGGGTCTTTTCCAGGTTGCCGCCGGCGGTATCCAGCTGTGCCTGGCTCAGGTCCACGCCGGTGACGTGCAGCTCGGGGAAGCGGCGCAGCAGGATCTCGGTCTGCGCTCCCACGCCGCTGCCCACCTCCAGCAGACGCTGGGCGCCGCTGTAATCGATGCCGCTGAAGATGCTCGATTCGAACAGGCGGGCCTGGGTGACCAGGCGGTGCTGCTCGGTGCTGGAGAAACCGTGCAGGTAGGTCGGGGCGG
>RCUH01000153.1_pt1 | contig 102991 bp, 102 predicted proteins | sample 2166191 | NCBI WGS metagenome assembly RCUH01 (sample SAMN09932848, study PRJNA488358) | compost metagenome | feature: garden; material: soil; isolation source: compost soil in an enriched community after 214 h of incubation | place: Germany: Experimental Botanical Garden Goettingen | collected...
CTGCTTAAGTAAATAAGGTGTTTTGATCCCTGTCTCACAAACGGGGGTCAGTTCCTGTTGAGATCACGGGGCTTTTTTTGCATGGAAGGTGTGAAGTACTGATTTGGTGCGACTTAGTGAAATATGGTAAGCTGAGTGTAAGAAGAGAGTGAAAGGGTAATTTTCATGAAGCGAAAATTTGGAGACCGGGCGAACTGGCGCCGTGTGACCCGGCGCCAATTCACATCACGTTATGTGGATAGTGAAAATTTCACCGGATACATCACATTGTACAGTATACAAGCGTTGAAGGAGCCACTGTGGAAATCGTACGGTACCCATACCTTTAGAATTGCTGATAAAGGCTACTCCTGGTTGCAGTACTATCCGAAAGGCTCTAATTTTATTGTTACGGCCATGTTTGATGATAAACAGCAAATTATTGAATGGTATATAGATATTTGCAAGAGCCAGGGAATCACAGATCAAGGGGTGCCCTGGTTCGATGATCTATACTTGGATATTGTTGTTCTCAAGAACGGAGAGGTGTTCCTGCTCGATCAGGATGAGCTTGATGACGCTCTGGCTCAAAGACTGATCTCACCGAGAGACTATGAGCTTGCTGCACAGACTACACGAGAGCTGCTCCACGCAATCGATGCACATACATTTCCTTTTTTTCTAATGTCCTTGGAGCATCGGCGAATTGGATTTCTTGAGGAGAGAGATGATGACTCGCTCAAATAAGCCTAGTTTGCTTACAAATATAATCCGCGTGGCAATCATAGTGGTTGTACTTGTATGTCTCTGGCTTGGATACGCATGGGTTCAGATCGTAAGCCTACCCAGTACAATGGCGCATAAGAAGGCTGATGCCGGACTTGTGCTGGGTGCAGCCCTATGGGGGAATGTGCCTAGTCCTGGGCTTAGAGAACGGCTTGATCAAAGCCTGAAGGAGTATCAAGCGGGAACTTTCCGGTATTTCATCGTTTCTGGAGGGCTGGATACAACGAGATCAAGCCTTACTGAGGCGGAAGGCATGGCGAAATATTTAAGGGAGCATGGGGTTCCCCTGAGTGCTATCCTCCTAGAAGATAAAGCGACCAATACGTACGAAAACCTTCTCTTCAGTAAGAGAATTATGGAGGAGCATCAGCTGCAGACGGCAGTAATTATTACGCACACTTATCATGGAAAACGCGCGAAGGAGATGGCGGAATCTCTTAGTTACATAGATCCTCAGCTGTCCTTGGTAGAATCCAAGGTACTCAAAAAGGTGCCTAATAATTTGAGAGAGATTCTGGCCTATAGCAAATGGACATTGAATAAGCTGGGCATACCTCTTGATATATAAGGATCTGGAAATGAGGCTTATTACATCTCCATGACAAACTTCTAATAACCTGCCCATAGTCAGAATAAACTCTTATAGTAGTTATCTGCCCCCTACTCTAAGAAGAGGTGATGCCGCATGCAAGGGCGTGTTGTGGCCGCTGGCGGCCGTTCTGAGGAGAGACCATCCAGACAGATCAATGTCATTCTGCGAAATAGTGAGCCTCCGGTCATCTCGCAGACGCTTCCTGACGCTGAGCCTGCCGTGATATCAAAGACCGCTGGACAGCACCAAGGAGTTTTTGCTGAGATACAGAAAGAACTGGATCAATTGATTGGCCTTGAGAACATTAAGGAATTGGTATACGAAATATTTGCTTTACTCCAGGTTAAACAGCTGCGAACGGAGGCCGGTCTGCTTGCGGGTTCTCAAGTCTATCATATGATCTACAAAGGTAACCCGGGGACAGGGAAGACAACCGTAGCAAGAATTGTTGCAAAGATGTTTCAGAAGATGGGGGTTCTAAGTAAAGGTCATTTTATTGAGGCGGAACGAGCCGACCTGGTTGGCGAATATATCGGACATACTGCACAAAAGACGCGTGATCTGGTTAAGAAAGCTTTAGGCGGTATTTTATTTATTGATGAGGCATATAGTCTGGCACGCGGTGGAGAGAAGGATTTCGGTAAGGAAGCCATTGATACCCTCGTTAAGGCGATGGAGGATTACAAGGATCAATTTATATTGATCTTAGCAGGTTATTCCGATGAGATGGAATTCTTCCTTCATACCAATCCCGGACTACCCTCACGCTTCCCGATCCAGATTGACTTTCCGGATTATTCAATTGATCAACTGATTCAAATATCGGAAAGTATGGTCAAAGAGCGTGATTATATCCTTATGCCACAGGCGATACTCAAATTGAAGCAGCACCTGGTTGCAGAGAAGAATGAGAGCCCTCATGCGTTCAGCAATGGCAGATATGTGAGAAATGTTATCGAGCGTTCGATCCGTCATCAGGCTGTTCGTCTTTTGAATCAATATTCAAACGGCTCTCCGGGAAAGCTTGAACTAATGACAATACGCACCGAAGATTTTAAATTTGACAAGAATAGTAACAAGTAGACCTTACACTATATCGTTGTCGCTTAAAGGGAGCAATGATCTATGAGAAATTCAACATATGAAACCAAGACCACACTGCCGGATAAGGCAGTTCTGGTCAGTCTGGTAACTAATGAAGTTAAACGCAGTGGAGTAGATCCTGAATATTCGTTAAATGAGCTCGTTCAATTAGCGGAGACCGCAGGGGTGGAAATTGCGGATGTGATTGTGCAGAACAAGGAGACACCGGATACTAGATGGTTCATTGGTAAAGGGAAAGTGGAAGAGCTCCGAGCTGCGATTGATGCACTTGGCGCCAACACGGCTATATTTGATCAGGAGCTATCAGGCGCTCAGGTTCGCAATTTGGAAGAGACACTCGATGTCAAAATAATTGACAGAACTCAGCTTATCCTGGATATCTTTGCCCAGCGAGCCAAGACTCGCGAGGGGATCATTCAGGTTGAGCTTGCTCAGCACAGTTATTTACTCCCACGTCTATCCGGGCATGGTAAGAATTTGTCCCGTCTTGGAGGCGGTATTGGGACCCGAGGCCCGGGGGAAAGCAAGCTCGAAACGGACCGCAGACACATTCGCAACCGGATTAATGAGCTGAAGCAGCAGCTTGATGAGGTAACCAAACATCGTAAGCTGCACCGGGAACGTCGTAAAGAGAACGGGGTTGTGCAAGTAGCGCTTGTAGGTTATACGAATGCGGGGAAATCCACGCTGCTCAAGCAGCTGACTGCTGCAGACGTATATATTGAGAACCAATTATTTGCTACGCTTGACCCGACTTCTAGGGCTTTGGTTCTGCCCAGCGGGAAGGAAGTTGTCTTGACCGATACTGTTGGGTTCATCCAGAACCTCCCGCATGATCTTGTCGCGTCCTTCAGAGCAACCCTGGAGGAAGCTAATGAGGCGGATCTTATTCTGCATGTGGTGGATGCCTCATCCGATACACGAGATGAGCAGATGAAAGTCGTAGATCGCATTTTGAATGATTTGGGTGCGAGCGGTACTCCGCAGGTGGTTCTGTTCAACAAGAAGGACCTTTGCACGCCTGAACAGCTTCAGCTGCTGCCGAGCGATGAGAATCATTTCAAGATAAGTGCTTATGACGAGAAAGATCTGGAGATCATTCGCGAGATCATTCAGGATAAATTAACCGGTGAGACGATGACTTTCCGCATTCCTGCCGCTCGGGGGGATCTTAGCTCTGTAATTTACAGAGTTGGCGAAGTGATCGGGCAAGATTTTGAGGAAAATGATTTATTGTTCGAGGTTAGATTGAACCAGGCGGATTATGAGAAGAGCGGCTACCTGCTTAGGGAATATGAAGTGCGTTCATAATCTTGTCTATGTATTTGTGTCTATAGACAGCTAATGGGATAACGAGAGGATAATGGGAATGGCCGTATTTTCAGATCAAATTATGCAGTGGATGGAATTCGCCGAGCAGAAGGTGGATTCAAGATTTAAAGCGATTGACCGAATTGTAGATGCCAATCAGTGGAAGGTCATTGAAGCTTTTCAGAAGCATCAGGTCAGTGATTTTCATTTTGCCGGTTCTACCGGATATGCTTATAACGATCGTGGACGTGAGGTTCTCGATCTTGTATATGCGGATGTGTTCGGAGCGGAAGCCGCATTAGTCAGACCGCATTTTGCTTCGGGAACACATACTATTGCTACAGCCCTGTTCGGTGTACTGAGACCAGGGGATGAACTTTTGTATATTACAGGACGTCCGTACGATACACTTCACAAGGTAATTGGTAAGCCTGGAGACGGTACCGGGTCCCTTCAAGACTATGGTATCCTTTATAAGGAAGCTGCGTTGCTTGATCAAGGTGGTGTGGATTGGGACCAGGTAACCAATTTAATTACGCCTGCCACGAAGGTAATCGGGATTCAGCGTTCTAGGGGCTATGACTGGAGAGATTCATTTAGAGTCGACCAAATTGCGGAGATGGTTGCACGGGTAAAAGAGATCAAGCCGGATGTCATTGTCTTCGTGGATAACTGTTATGGTGAGTTTACAGAAGATCGGGAGCCCACGGAAGTGGGCGCCGATCTTATCGCGGGATCACTTATCAAGAATCCCGGAGGCGGCCTTGCCGAGACAGGAGGTTATATCTGCGGCAAAGCCGAATACGTCGAGCTAGCTGCATACCGATTAACGGCTCCTGGCATTGGAGGGGAAGTAGGTGCCATGCTGGGTACCACAAGAGGGATCTATCAAGGATTATTCCTTGCCCCAACCATTGTCGGACAAGCGGTAAAAGGGAGTGTAATTGCAGCGGCTGTATTTGAGCAGGCAGGATTCGAGAGCAAGCCCAGATGGGAAGAACCGAGAACGGATCTGATCCAGGCTATAGCTTTCTCCTCGTCAGCGCATCTGATCGCTTTCGTTCAGGGGATTCAAAGGGCTGCAGCGGTGGACGGGCATGTTGTTCCCGAAGCCTGGGACATGCCCGGTTATGAACATCCTGTGATCATGGCCGCAGGGACCTTTATCCAGGGCGGAAGCCTTGAGTTGTCTGCGGATGCACCTATTCGCGAGCCTTATATTGCCTATATGCAAGGCGGGCTAACCTATTCCCACGTGAAGTACGGGGTACTTACCGCACTTCAAAATATGATTGATCATAATTTATTGTAAGCATTCCTAACACGCGCTTGACACTGTGAGGCAATATGACATAGAATGGGATTATGATTAATTAAGTGGAAGGTTGAGAGCGATGGGTGATGAAATTCGTAGAAATATGGCCTTGTTTCCAATTGGTATCGTAATGAAGCTTACTGATCTATCGGCCCGTCAGATTCGCTATTACGAGCAGCACCAGCTAATCGTACCGGCGAGAACTTCCGGTAATCAGCGTCTTTTCTCGTTCAATGATGTTGAACGTTTGTTGGAAATCAAAGCATTGATTGACAAAGGCGTCAACATTGCGGGGATTAAGCAGGTAATGAACCCGGTGAACAAAGAATCACAGGAAGCGACAGTAATTACGAACGACACTGAGGAGAAACGCAAGGTTTTGACGGACTCGCAGCTCTATCGTATGCTCAAGCAGGAACTCGTTACAGGCGGCAAGAGACCAGGTCAAGTATCACTGATTCAAGGTGAGTTATCACGGTTTTTCAAGCAATAACCATAAATCTTAATCACAAAGGGAGAGGGTAAAGTGAGTTACACAAAAGAAGATATTCTTCGTATTGCCAAGGAAGAAAATGTCCGTTTCATTCGTTTGCAATTCACAGATTTGCTTGGAACTATCAAAAACGTTGAGATTCCTGTAAGTCAATTGCCGAAAGCACTCGATAACAAAATGATGTTTGACGGATCTTCCATTGAAGGATATGTCCGCATTGAAGAGTCCGATATGTACTTATATCCGGATATTGAGACTTGGGTTATTTTCCCATGGGTAACAGAAGATCGTGTTGCACGCCTCATTTGTGATGTATATATGCCAGACGGTACACCTTTTGCTGGTGACCCGCGCGGTATCTTGAAGCGTAACTTGGCTGAAGCCAAAGAGCTTGGTTACACTTCCATGAACGTTGGTCCAGAGCCAGAATTCTTCTTGTTCAAGACAGACGAGAAAGGCAACCCTACAATGGAGCTGAATGACCAAGGTGGTTACTTTGACCTTGCGCCTACAGACCTTGGTGAGAACTGCCGCCGTGAGATCGTACTTACTCTTGAAGAAATGGGCTTTGAAATCGAAGCTTCTCACCATGAGGTTGCACCTGGACAGCACGAAATCGATTTTAAATATGCAGATGCTGTGAAAGCGGCAGACCAAATTCAGACTTTCAAATTGGTTGTAAAAACAATTGCTCGTCAGCATGGACTTCACGCAACATTCATGCCAAAACCGTTGTTCGGTGTAAACGGTTCCGGTATGCACTGTCACCAATCCCTATTCAAAGGTGATGTGAACTCGTTCTACGAGGAAAGTGATACTCTGGGTCTGAGCCAAACTGCCCGTTACTACATGGCAGGTATCTTGAAACATGCGCGTGCTTTTGCTGCGATCACTAACCCGACAGTGAACTCATACAAACGTTTGGTTCCTGGTTACGAAGCACCTTGTTACGTAGCATGGTCTTCCAGTAACCGTAGCCCGATGATTCGTATTCCTGCTTCCCGCGGTCTGGGTACTCGTGTTGAAGTTCGTAATCCGGATCCGGCTGCTAACCCTTACCTGGCACTAGCTGTTATGCTTAAAGCTGGTCTTGACGGGATTAAGAATGAGATTCCTCTCGTTGATCCAATTGACCGTAACATCTATGTAATGTCAGAGGAAGAGCGCGTAGAAGAAGGAATTCCTAGCCTTCCATCCGACCTGAAGGAAGCTCTAAGTGAGCTAATTCGCAGTGAAGTGGTAACGGAAGCACTTGGTGATCATGCACTGTCCCACTTCTATGAACTCAAAGAAATCGAATGGGATATGTTCCGCACACAAGTTCACCAATGGGAACGTGACCAATACATTACTTTGTACTAAGATAGACAGAACCCCTGGCGCATTTAGCGTCAGGGGTTCTTTTTAGATTCCTTTAAGACATAATATCACACCTGCAACGATCCCGATGATCCCGCCTAACTTAGCCAAGACTAAGTATGCCTCGCTTGGCTCAGAATCTCCTTCAACCTTCCAACTTTCGTTAATATACCATCCCCAAGATGGCTTAAGTAATTGAATCAAACCAAGTGATAAGCATATAATCCCAAAAATAAGAAACACTTGATCATCTCCTTTGTTATGTAAAACGTTCACGCAGGGGGAATAGTTCCTGTTCAGCTGCTAACACACTTTACTAATGCCCATCTATACGGAAGACTTTCAGATTTGGCCATTGACGGACCCATTGCTTCTGAATCATGCGGTGTTCATATACCTGTGCTCTCTCAGGTGTGGCTTGGAAGAAGGGGGTTGGATGCACACGAAGATGGATAAGATCCTGAATTCCGTAGGGAGCAGTCAGCATAACAACTTCCGGAGAGCTCAAGGTGATCCCTATTGCAGTGGCCGTCTCCGGAAATTTAGAAATGGCATCCACACTTGAATGGTAGGGCGGAAGGTTGTTGATCGAGTGCATACGCGCTTGATTTTTGACAGACCAGGGCAGATCTGGCCGAATCTCTAATAATTTATGTTCAAGGTCCTTCTCGTACTCTTCATCCAGGTTCATGGGATCGAAGTAAATTACATCAATGTCGGCGAGAGGAGTACGTTCCTGATATCCGTGAAGCACATCCCATACTTTTGAACGGATGACGCCTGCACAGATCCACCAATCCGGTAAATGTAACTGAGCTGCTGCGTGTAAAAGGTCCATCATCCAGTTATCTTGTTCCACAAGCTGGATAATATCCTCCTCGGTGCGTATTATCATTGGATGCCTCCTTAACTTGGAACATATGTTCTATTAATTATAATTCACTCTAATTATTTTGGAAATAGTAGAACTGACCATCTCTCATACTCTACTAATGGCATACATTGAAGTATAACTCTGTTGAACAGGAGGAAGTGTGATGGAATCCAGTGAGCTATCGACCATTGAGAAGCTGCTGCCGCTCGCTGAGAAATATGGTCTGGCGGTTCTGCTAACCTTTATCCTGCTTATGATCTTGATAGTCCTCGTAAGAATGATCATTAAGGGAGATTTGGTATCCAGGAGGTTACTGGATAAAGCAGAAGAGGATCGTGATCGGCTGCAGGCGATTTTGGATAAAGAAAGAGAAGAACTATGGGAACCGGTACTGGATGTTTTTAAGAGCATCAAGAAGGTAGAAAAGGCTGAGGGGAGTGATTCTTCATGTGGTCCAGATGGGTCGAATTAATATTGCAACGGCAGCGGCGTAAGGAGGCGGAATTGAACCAGGCTTCACGCCGAATCACTCTATCCATCCAACGTTACAGAAGTTTATCACAAGAGATTCAAACGGAGGTAAGGAAGAATCATTTTGCCAAGAACCTAATCTACCGAAACCGAGACGACGAATAGCTAGGGAATAGAAAGGCGAACCAGAGAAATTTGTGTTGTTAAAATAGGAAATGATATACTTCCCTTAACAAGTCAAAGGGAGGATGCTCGAGAGTATGAAGCTGTTAAAAGTTATTACTAGTTACATTCCTGCAGTTGCCATCGCATTCGTTCTAAGTCTATTTATCGGGATCTTTGTATTTCAGCCCTATAAGGTTGTTGGTCAATCTATGGAGCCGACTCTCCAGGATACACAAAGAGTCTACACTTCAAAGCTTGCCCGTACATTCTCACACATGCCAGCTTATGGGGATATCGTAGTTATTGACAGCCGGGTGAATCGTGAGCGTTCCTTTATGGACAATATTGTGGAACACCCATTGATTCAGCTTATACGTGGTGCCAACGAGGATCACACCTTCTTTATTAAGCGGGTTATCGGGAAGCCAGGCGATGTTATCGAGATCAAGAATCAACAGGTGTATAGGAATGGTGAGGCTCTGGTTGAACCCTATATTAAAGAGAAGATGAATCCTTCTGAGGACAGTAAATGGGTAATTCCAGATAATCACATCTTTGTCTTAGGAGATAACAGGAATAATAGTATGGATAGTAGAGAATTGGGGCCGATCCCATTCGACCATATTATGGGGATAGAAGAGATTAAATAGTAGAGTGAATCAAGAAGAGGATGCCAATGGGCATCCTCTTCTTTGCGGTTACATGAAAGGAAGTATCAGGAATGGTTAGTGAATGTCGCGGAATAGGCCGACGACTTTACCGAGAATGGTAACATGCTTGAGGCGCAGCGGTTCGTACGTAGGGTTCTCAGGTTGAAGGCGGATATGGTCTCTTTCTTTATAAAAAGTCTTCACCGTAGCCTCGTCATCCTCTGTCATGGCTACGACGATATCACCATTCTCAGCAGTCTGCTGCTGACGAACGATCACAAAGTCACCATTGTGAATACCTGCTTCAATCATACTGTCACCCATGACGGAAAGCATGAATACCTCTTTGTCACCGACAAAATGGTTGGGAAGTGGGAAGTAGTCCTCAATATTCTCTGTGGCTGTAATAGGTACACCAGCGGTTACTTTACCGACAACAGGTACGCGTGCAACGGTGTGGGCGAACAGATTATAATTGTCCGAATCCTCCTGGCCCAGCAGTTCAATTGCCCGTGGCTTGGTAGGGTCCCTCCGAATGAAGCCTTTCTTCTCAAGCCTGTCCAAATGCCCATGGACTGTGGAACTGGAAGCTAGTCCAACAGCTTCTCCTATCTCTCTTACGGAAGGAGGGTAACCCTTCATTCTGACTTCATTTCGTATAAATTCAAGGATCGCCTGTTGACGACTGGATACTTTCGACATATTATATCAACCCCATTTAGTAACGTTTGGAAAAATTATAACATAGAACTACCGTTCGTACAAACGTAAGTTCTAAATCAGTAAGAAGATATAGCGAACAATTGTTCTAAAAAACTATTGAACGAAACAAGTGTTCGTGTTATATTGATTTTAGAAAATAAGAACAAACGTTTGGAGTGAGGGAAAATGTTAAGATATTCTACATACCAAAGTATCCATGAATCAATTCCTGCTGAGCCTAGCCGAAATAAATTTAATTTAGAAGAGTTTATGTCGAAAGCTATATTTGTAAGAGTTGCTGCCCTAGTGTTATTCATAGCCGTCACCTGCACGGGGATGATCACAGCCTTTGCTTCTTCAAGCAACCATTCCGGTTCATCTGAGCTTCCTCAGGTCATTGTGCAGCCAGGTGATTCTTTGTGGAGTATCGCATCTGCCAACAAAACAAACGGTCAAGACATTCGAGACGTGATACGCGATATTAAGGAAGTGAACCAACTGGTATCCAGTGAAATTCAAGCTGGTGATGTGCTTGTGATCCCTTCGAATTGATCCATTAACGATAATAGAATCAGGTTAGCTAAGAGAGTTTTTCAAGGATTTCACGCTCCTTGACAAGCTCTTTTTCTCATGTCAAAGTAAGAGTTAATGCCTTAACTGAAGGAGGAGTCTCTTATGGATATCGATAGCTTGGTACAGCGCATTAATGAGCTTGCGCGAAAACATAAAGAATCGGGATTGACTGAGGAAGAAACGCTTGAGAGAGCAGAGCTTCGGGAAATCTACTTGCAAAATATTCGCAAGAATTTCCGTCAACAATTAGATTCAATAGAAATTGTAGATAAATAAGGCATCCGGCCTTGTGCCGGACGTACATAATTGTCATCTGAATTGTCGCAAGATGAATGGGAATCCCTAAAGGATAAGGAGGATATTTCGTGAAGTATACCTATCTAGGTAAAAGTGGATTGGCCGTATCAAGTCTTTGTTTGGGAACAATGACATTTGGTGGGACTACCAATGAGAAGGACTCGAAGGAAATGATTCACCGATTCTTTGATCTGGGAGGGAACTTTGTTGATACCGCAGATGTCTATACGGGCGGTCGGTCAGAAGAAATTGTAGGCAAGAGTATCCGTGACCGCAGGTCTGAGGTTATTCTAGCCTCCAAGGTGCGTATGTCCACTGAAGGACACGTGAACGGCCAGGGATCTTCCCGTAAGCATATTATGGACGGCATTGAGGCAAGTCTCAGACGACTTGGAACAGATTACATCGATCTGTATCAGATTCATGTATGGGATCAAGCTACCCCTGTGGAGGAGACGCTTCGTGCGCTTGATGATCTGGTCACTTCAGGGAAAGTTCGCTATATTGGCTGCTCGAATTATTTATCTTGGCAGCTGATGAAGAGTCTGGCTGTGAGTGAAGCCAAGGGATTCGTCCGTTATGTGTCACTTCAGCAGCAATATAGTCTGCTTAATCGCGAGGCTGATAGGGAAATGATGTCTCTATGTCTTGAAGAGAATGTGGGTATCATCCCTTGGGCTCCTCTTGGGGGTGGATTTCTTACGAATAGATATGCACAGGGACCAAAGCCCGCTGAAGGGCGGCTGAGTGCGGCTAATGGTGGTGAGAGTTCCTGGGAGTATCGGGCTACGGAGAAGAATTTTGATATTCTTAATCAAGTGGTTAAGATTTCCAAGGAAGTCAATAGAACTCCTTCACAGGTATCCTTGAATTGGCTAATGGGTCATAAGGGAATTACCTCACCAATCTTTGGGGCGAGTACGCTTGAACAGTTCGATGAGAATATAGGAGCTGTAGATTTCGAGCTTGATGGTGAACACCGCCGTCTGCTTGATGAGGTAAGCAGTCTACCAGACGAGTACCCTGATCGCTTCATTCGCAAATTTAAAAGACAGATTTAACAGCAGACAACCGAGGAGGAAAGTAGTAGGATGGCGCGTTCATTTGAGAAACAAGTTGAGAAAAATAAGCAAAGGTTGTTAATGCAGCAGAAGAGACAAGGAATACAGCCTGGGAAAATGGGTCTAAGTGGAGAAGGAGAAACATTCAGGGGTCGTAATATCATTCTACCCGCGCTTCTCATTCTGTTTGGGGTGATGTATGGTTCACTTGGCTTCATAGGAGGTGGCAGCGATATTAATTCCTTCCTATATTGGCTTACAATCGGGTTATATATCCTGCTTGGAGTAATTACCTTTATAAGGAAACCCTACCTGAGAATTGGTAAAAATGCTCTGTATACTTCCAAATTCAACCGTGATCGGATGCTATCTGCTGACAGTATCCAGAAGATCATTCTTAGTCAGGGCGTAGTTACTATCGTTCCTAAAGGAAACGGACAGAAGTGGACATTCCTTCGCTCGCGTAACAGATTCAATACAGAGGCAATGGGTGAACGTTTGAGGGAATTCGGAAAGCTTAACAAAATTACAGTAGAGAATCACTAATAAAAGGGGAATCACGATGTCAATAAAGGCCGTTTGTTTTGATCTGGATGATACACTGTTGTGGGATGAGCGTAGTATTGCCGAAGCATTTGAATTTACATGTAAGACAGCAGCAGAGATTGCCGGGGTAAATGCATCCCTGCTTGAGGAATCTGTTCGTAAGGAAGCAAGGGCTTTATACGAATCTTACGAGACATTCTCTTTCACTAAAATGATTGGGATCAATCCATTTGAAGGTTTGTGGGGGAACTTTAATGCAGGGGAGCAGCCCGAGTTCCGTGCAATGGAAAAGCTTGCCCCAGTCTACCGCAAGGAATCATGGAACCGGGGGCTGCTTGCCCTTGGAGTCAATAATGAGGAGCTTGCCGGGCAGCTTGCTGAACAATTCGGTGCAGAACGCCGTGCGCGTCCGCATATTTATGAAGAAACTTTCCAAATTCTTAATGATCTCAAGGGCCAAGTTAAGCTTTTACTGTTAACGAATGGTTGTCCGGCACTACAGCAGGAGAAGCTTGATGGTGTCCCTGAACTAGCTCCTTACTTCAATGAGATTATTATTTCGGGTTCATTTGGTAAAGGGAAGCCGGACCCAAGTATTTTTGAACATGCTTTGTCTCGGCTTGGTGTGAAAGCAACTGAAGCTCTTATGGTTGGGGACAAACTGACTACGGACATTAAGGGAGCGTTAAGTGCAGGCATTCATTCGGTATGGGTGAATCGCGATGGCAAAACTCGTACGGACGAAATCATTCCTGACTATGAGATCAAGCATCTATATGAATTACACGGAATTATTGACAGTCTGGGAGGTAGAGCTAGTTGAGATTACTACGCTTAAGGTTTGCTTCAGCGTTAATCAGCTTAGTTCTACTGCTTTCAGGATGTGGGCATGATACCGATCATGAGGCTAATGAGATGCCAAAACCGATTGAGGTTAAGCTAACCGTAGCCCCCATGAGTGCGAAGGTGGATGAGAAAGTATCTTTTGAAGCGAAAGTCACCCAAGATGGGTCAAATGTAGATAATGCACAAGAAGTTACTTTTGAAATTTGGAAAGACGGCTCGGACAAACACAGCAAAATTACTGTTGCCTCGGCGGGAGACGGGAAATATGTTATGCTTAAGTCCTTTAGTGAAGCAGGTTCTTATCATGTGATTTCTCACGTTACCGCTGATAGTCAGCACTCGATGCCTTCAGCCGTATTTAATGTGAAATAGGTATAGGCGTGAATGCCATAATAAAAAGCTGTTTGCTTCATCCAAGGATGAGGCAAACAGCTTTTTGTTCATAATATAAAATATCTGTGATTTGGCTTAGACTTAAGCCTTCTGGAAGGAAGGATCTTCATAAGGATGAGCAATCCAGCCATTCTCTTCCACGAACAGACGAATAGCCACAACCTTACGGTCGTCAGTCAAAGTGAAGAAGTGTACGGTATTCTCTGGAACGGAGATAAGATCCCCTGGCAGCAGGTTCACATCAAAGTAACCTAGTTCATCAGATCCTTTGATTACGAAAGTTCCCGCACCTCCAACGATGGCACGAATCTCATCCTCGGTGTGGGTGTGGATTTGTTCAAATTTAGCAAGCAATTCCTCGATATTGGGAGTAGCTTCGGAAAGAGTAATGACATCCCAAGTGCGGTAGCCACGGCGTGCAACCAAATCTTGGATCTCTGTGTCGAACGTAGCAAGCACTTCTGCTTTTTGCTCGTCAGTGAGGGAGAAATTCTCTTGTAAATGAGCCGGCAGTTTGCTGACATCCCAGTGTTCATAAATCACTTCAAATTGACTTAGGAAATTGCGAACATTCTCTTCGCCTGATATAATTTCGTTCGTTTTTCTAATTCTTATTTCCGCCATGGGATTACTCCCCTTTCTTTAATATATAGTTAGAATTATAAAGGATTAAAGAGGGTGTGTCGACCCCCTTTTTAGGATGATATCCCGAGAAATACAAGCGTTTTCATGGATGGAGAAATGAATACAATGCCTTTCCTAAAGCGTTTGATTCTGCTACACTTAATTTTAGCGTTTTACAGGGGGGAATGAAATCTTGATTAAGCCAAGTCTGCAATCCAGAATGAGAGACAAAATATTGATTCTTGACGGGGCCATGGGAACCATGATTCAGCAAGAAGAGCTAAAACCCGAAGATTTCGGTGGAGAAGAGCTAGACGGTTGTAATGAGATGTTAGTTCTCACCCGTCCGGATGTCATCTCCCGTATTCATGAGAAGTATCTTGAAGCAGGGGCCGACTTAATTGAGACGAATACTTTCGGGGGAGCTTCTGTTGTCCTGGCCGAATATGATATTCAAGATAAAGCCCGCGAGATTAACCTGGTTGCTGCCAAGCTTGCGGTTGATGCTGTTAACAAATATTCTACACCTGAACATCCGCGTTATGCTGTTGGCGCCATGGGTCCAACGACCAAGACGCTTTCTGTAACGGGTGGTGTCACTTTTGACGAGTTAATTGCAAGTTATGAAGAGCAGGCGGTTGCTCTGATTGAAGCTGGCGTAGATGCAATGCTGTTAGAAACATCCCAGGATACCCTAAATGTCAAGGCGGGGAGCATCGCCATACGCCGTGCTTTTGAAGCTACAGGTGTTACTTTGCCCCTTATGATCTCCGGTACGATCGAACCGATGGGAACCACACTTGCCGGACAGAACATTGAGGCGTTCTATGTATCACTGGAGCACTTGAATCCAGTATCAGTAGGACTTAACTGTGCCACGGGGCCAGAGTTCATGCGCGATCACATTCGCACACTTTCGGATATGGCGAGTACAGCCATCAGCTGTTATCCAAATGCCGGTCTTCCCGATGAGAACGGGAACTATCACGAATCTCCTGACTCTCTTGCTGCGAAGATGGCAGCCTTTGCTGAGAAGGGCTGGCTCAATATCGCAGGCGGCTGCTGCGGAACAACGCCTGAGCATATTTATGCCATGTCTGAAAAGATGAAGCAGTACGAGCCTCGCAGAATGGATGAGGTGACGCATCCCCCAGCCATCTCAGGGATTGAACCTGTATATATTGAATCGGATAATCGTCCTTACATGATCGGCGAGAGAACAAATGTTCTGGGGTCAAGAAAATTCAAACGGCTTATCGTTGAAGGAAAGTATGAAGAGGCATCCGAAATTGCCCGTGCGCAGGTAAAAGGTGGCGCCCAGGTTATCGATGTCTGTGTACAAGACCCAGACCGCGATGAAACAGAAGACATTATGAAGTTCCTTGAGCTGGTAGTCAAAAAGGTTAAGGTGCCTTTGATGATTGATACTACCGATCCTGCTGTAATTGATCTGGCGCTTAAATACTGTCAGGGTAAATCGATAATTAACTCCATTAACCTTGAAGATGGTGAAGATAAATTCGAGCTGGTCACACCCATTATTCACAAGTATGGAGCTGCGATTGTAGTCGGTACGATCGATGAACGTGGGCAGGCTATTACGAGAGAAGACAAGCTGGAAGTAGCTATTCGATCTCATGATCTGCTTGTTAATAAGTATGGTCTGAATGCGGAAGATATTATATTTGATCCACTTGTATTCCCGGTTGGAACAGGGGACGAGCAGTATATCGGCTCTGCCAAGGAGACTATTGAGGGGATTCGTCTGATCAAGGAAGCTCTGCCGGCTTGCCATACCGTTCTCGGGATCAGTAATGTCTCGTTCGGACTTCCTGAAGCAGGGCGTGAAGTTCTGAACTCGGTGTTCCTGTATGAGTGCACCAAAGCAGGTCTGGATTATGCGATTGTGAATACAGAGAAAGTTGAGCGTTATGCTTCCATTCCCGAAGAGGAGCGTAAGCTTGCAGAAGATCTTATTTACAATACCAATGATCAGACACTGGCGTCTTTCGTTGCAGCTTTCCGTAACAAGAAGGTTGAGAAGAAGGAGAAGATCAGCAATCTGTCACTTGAAGAGAGACTGGCTTCCTATGTGGTAGAAGGGACTAAGGAGGGTCTGATTCCTGATCTGGATGAAGCTCTTGGTCGCTACACAGCTTTAGAGGTTATTAACGGGCCACTTATGGCGGGAATGGAAGAAGTCGGACGCCTATTTAACAATAATGAGCTGATCGTTGCCGAAGTCCTTCAGAGCGCTGAAGTGATGAAGGCTTCTGTAGCTTATCTAGAACCCTTCATGGAGAAGAATGAGTCCTCGGTTAAAGGACGGATAATGCTTGCAACCGTGAAAGGCGATGTCCACGATATTGGTAAAAATCTGGTGGAGATCATCCTTTCCAATAACGGTTATGATATTGTCAATTTGGGTATAAAAGTACCACCGGAACGTATTATAGAAGCTTTCCGTGAGCAGAAAGCCGATGCCATCGGCTTGTCAGGACTGCTAGTTAAATCTGCTCAGCAGATGGTATCGACTGCCCAGGATCTGCGGAATGCCGGAATTGATGTGCCGATCATGGTTGGCGGTGCTGCCTTAACCCGGAAGTTCACCAAAACCCGAATTCGGCCCGAATACAATGGGCTGGTTGTATATGCGAAGGACGCTATGGATGGTCTGGATCTGGCTAACAAGCTTATGGATCCGAACTCCAGAGAGAAAATGCGCCTGGAATTTGAAGCAGAGAAAGAAGCAGGGGAACAGGAAGTTGTTAAGACAGTTCTGCCTGAGCTTACCCGCGCTGTACGTTCAAATATTTCACAAGATGCACCGGTATATTTACCGCCAGACCTGGATCGTCACGTGATGAGAAATTATCCAATCAGTCACATTATTCCTTACGTGAATATGCAGATGCTTTTGGGTCATCATCTTGGGCTCAGAGGTTCAGTAGAGCAGCTGCTCGCTTCCAAGGACCCTAAAGCAGTAGAACTGAAAGAAACAGTGGATCAAGTGCTTCACGAGGCTTTGACGAATGAGATTATTCAGGCACATGCTATATACCGATTCTACCCGGCTCAGTCCAGCGGGAATGATATATTGATCTATGATCCTGAAGATCACAGCAAAGTGCTCAAGACCTTCAGCTTCCCACGTCAAAGGGTGGAACCTCATTTGTGCTTGTCTGACTATTTGAAGAGCGTAGACAGCGGGGTTATGGATTATGTTGGCTTTATGGTGGTCACTGCTGGACATGGAGTAAGGAAATTGTCCGAAGAATGGAAACTTAAAGGCGATTACCTTCGTTCACATGTGGTTCAGGCGACAGCGCTTGAGATAGCAGAAGGTTTGGCTGAACGGGTGCACCATATTATTAGGGACAGCTGGGGCTTCCCAGATCCTGCCGACATGACCATGAAACAGCGACACGGTGCAAGATATCAAGGGATTCGTGTCTCCTTCGGGTATCCTGCATGTCCTGATCTTGAACTGCAGGAGCCGCTGTTCGATCTGCTTAAGCCACAAGATATTGGAGTTGAGCTTACGGAAGGGTTTATGATGGAGCCAGAGGCATCTGTCTCTGCACTTGTATTCGCCCATCCTGAAGCACAGTATTTCAACGTTGAGAAGTCTTAAGTTACAATAATATAGAGATTGCCGCAAAATCCTCCGGGTAACGGGGGATTTTTGCTACATCAGCAATTAACCAAGTATGCGGAAGAAGGTTGAGAAGATGGAACTCTACTTCATGGGAACCAATGCAGGTGTGCCTTCCCTGCAGCGTAACGTCACTTCCCTGGCCTTGCGAATGCTCGAAGAGAGAAGGTCATTCTGGCTGTTCGATTGCGGGGAGGGGACACAGCATCAGGTGCTGCGTTCGCCTCTCAAACTGAGCAAGCTGGAGAAAATTTTCATTACTCATCTGCATGGAGATCATTTATTTGGTCTTCCGGGCCTGCTTTCAAGCCGTTCCTATCAGGGGGGCGACACCCCGCTTGTTCTTTATGGACCTAAAGGGCTTGAGCAATATGTAAGAATGTCACTAGGAATCAGTGAGTCACATATTAACTATGAGCTTATTGTGAAGGAGCATAGCGGGGGCCTGGTATTTGAAGATGATACTTTTCGTGTGGAATCTGCACTGCTTGAGCATCGAATAGATAGCTATGGGTATCGTGTTACGGAGCTTGATAAGCCAGGCCGACTCGATTTTGAGGCACTTGAAAAGCTCGGCGTTAAGCCAGGGCCACTATATGGGAAGCTAAAACGAGGGGAGAGCATTGAGACGGGATCAGGGACGGTCCATGCCAGGGATGTGTTAGGCGTGCCTAAAAAAGGCAGGATCGTAACCATTCTTGGGGACACAAGACCCTGCTCAGCAGCGATCCAGCTTGCCAAAGATGCGGATCTGTTGGTCCACGAGGCTACTTTTTTACATGAACTTGCTGAGACTGCACATAACTATCACCATAGTACAGCTGTTCAGGCAGCCGAGACGGCTTCTGCTGCACATGCCAAAGAACTCGTACTCACTCACTTCAGTTCCCGTTACAAGGATGATCAGCAGCTTGGAATGCTGCTTGATGAGGCCCGCGTGATATTCCCGAACACGAGGCTGGCAAAAGAGCATGAGCTTGTTCCATTGTCCCGGGATGAACAGCAATAGGCAGGAAATACTGAGAATTATTTTCCGGGAAAGCGCAGGAAATGACATCGGGCTGCAAAGTTTTTCAGCTTTTAAAAATAAGCGGTCTCAACCTTCGATAGAGTTCGACGCAAATGTATAATTTATCTTGCGGATAGCGGGAAATTATTGAATTTGCCCGCACCGCTGCTTTCTTTTACAATGGGATTAGTAAGGGGAAAGAATAAAGGGAGAGAGCGGATTTGAATGAAGCCTGGAAAGCTTTTTTGATCGATTTGGATGGAACACTGTATCATGGTACACATATGATTCCTGGAGCAGACGAACTGATACGGGAAATAAATGATAGAGGAATTCCACTACTATTTGTTACCAACAATTCATCCCGGACACCTGAGGATGTGGCTTTGCATTTAAGGGGCATGGGAATTCCGGCGGAGGCCAGCCAGGTGTGTACGTCAGCCGTTGCGGCCGCGCAGTATATTGCGGAGAACGCTCCCGGGTGCCGTGTGGCTGCAATTGGGGAAAAGGGGCTGCGAATCGCGCTAGAGCAGGCGGATTTACAGCTTACCGATAAGAATCCTGACTATGTGGTTCAAGGCATAGACCGCTCATTTACATATGATAAATTGACTGAGGCTGCCCGCTGGATCCTTGGCGGTGCTAAGTACATTTTGACGAATCCGGATCTGCTGTTGCCTTCACAAGATGGCCTGCTTCCCGGAGCTGGGACGCTATCGGCAGCAATCAAGGCTGCAACCGGCGCTGAGCCTATTGTCATCGGGAAGCCTTCGGGCATATTGATGAAATTTGCAACGGATCGTCTTGGACTACGTTCGGAAGATGTAGCGGTTATCGGTGATAATATGCTCACTGATATTTCTGCTGGAGTGAATGCGGGGTGCGGGACGATCCTGACATTAACAGGAGTTACGACACCGGAGAACTTGGATTCATTTCTGGCGAGTACAGGTGTAAAGCCGGATATGATCTGCTCAGATCTCCATGAACTCAAACAGCTGATTACAAGATGAGATTTGAATGACGAAGGGAAGATGCATTATGCCGGAACTTCCGGAGATGGACAATTACCGAATACTACTATCCCAGCTTATCCTTGACCGTCCGATTACGAAGGTTGTGATTAATAGGGAGAAGTCAATCAACAAAGAACCCGATGTGTTTATCCAGGAAGTTACCGGACGCCGGGTAATATTCATTGAGCGGCGCGGCAAGCATCTGCTTTTCCATCTTGATAGCGGCCGTCGTCTGCTGCTGCATCTAATGCTGGGTGGATTGCTGTATCTTGGAACTGAAGAAGATAAGCCTAACCGAAGCACGCAAGTGGAGCTTAGCTTTGGAGAGCAAACCTTGTATTTCATTGGTCTTCGGCTTGGTTATTTGCATCTCTATAGCGCCAAGGAGACGGATGAATTCTTGTCGGATCTGGGACCTGAATTGATGGACCGGAAGATGAATCAGGACAAATTTATTCAATTGTTCAGTAAACGGCGTGGTGCTCTAAAAAGCACGCTGGTTAACCAGCATGTCATTGCCGGGATTGGGAACTGTTATGCGGACGAGATTGCCTTTGAGGCGCAGCTTAGGCCATCTGCCAAAATTCAGAACTTATCTGAGGAGGATCTCGCCGGAATCTATCAAGCAGCAAGGACTGTATTACATCACGCTACAGAGCATGGGGGTTATATGGAACTTCCTTTAACCCATGAAGATAAGCTCACCGGTGGATTCAATGATCTTTGCCGGGTCTATGATCGGGAAGGTGAAGCGTGTATCCGCTGCGACGGAGTGATTGAGAAGAGCGAGATCGGTGGTAGAAAGGTGTTCTACTGTCCGAAATGTCAGCATGACAAGTAAGGTGAAAGTTGGCGGGCACCTTAGCATTCGCGGAGGGTACTACCACGCTGCACAAGCGGCTTCTGGCATGGATGCAGGAGCATTTCAGTATTTTCCCAAGAATCCGCGCAGTCTGACAATTAAACAATTTGACCCTAGGGATGCTGAGAAGTGCAGGAAATGGTGTGAGGAAAAAGGGATTGTATCTGTAGCTCATACTCCTTATCCGAGCAATCTGGCCATAGATTCCGAAGATGAACCTGCCACTTATCAGAAAATTGTGGATTCTTTGCGCAATGATCTTGAGATTGCTGAGGCGTGTGGTTCGCTAGGGATCGTTGTTCATTTTGGCACATATAGGGCTGGAAACCCCTTACAGGGATATAAAAATGTTATACAATGTATTAACGAGATTCTATGGGGCTGGCAAGGTAATGCCAAGCTGCTTATAGAGAACCAGGCAGGCGATCATGGGGACATGGGCATGACGATGGAAGAACTGGTTCAGATTCGTAAGTTATGTGAGACACCCGAACAAATCGGCTTTTGCCTGGATACCTGTCATGCGTTTGGCGCAGGGGTATGGGAAGGGGCAGAGGATGATTCTTTTGTAGCTAAGGGGAGAGAGCTGGGCTTTTGGGATCATGTGGTGGCTGTACATTTGAACGACTCCAAATATCCTTGTGGCTCCCGCAAGGACCGACATGAGCGGGTTGGCCAAGGCTATATTGGAGAGGCAGGGTTCCGTAAGCTGCTGGCGGCGGAAGAAATTAAAGAGAAAGCCTTCATCCTCGAAAGTGAAACTGGGGAAGATGGTACATACAAATGGGATATGGAGCAGGTAAGACGTTGGTCTGAAGCTTAGCTGATTACGCATCTGGGGAAAGGAAGAACAAATGTGATCCACTTATATATGGATGATATGCGGCGTTGTCCTGCGGGATTCACCTTGGTACGAACCGGCCAGGAGTGTCTTGAAGTACTTCGTACAACTCAGGTTGATATCCTTTCACTCGATTACGATATGGGACCTGAGGGGATGACTGGTGGTGAGGTGGCGGCTGTAATGGCCAGTGAGGGCTTGTTCGCTAGAGAGATTTACCTTCATACCTCCAGTCTGCATGGGAAAATGAGCATGTATGAGACATTGTACACTTGCAAGCCTGACCATGTCATTCTCCATAACGGACCTGTACCTTTTGACCGTCTGGATGAGATCGCTCATCAAGTGGCCAAGAAGACAAAATAAGCAGTTGGCGTCGCATGAAGCGCAATGAAATTTACTGGAGGTTAAGAGCTTTTGAATAGTCAAGACGAATTAGAGAACACAGCACCCGGCGTATCATCCCGATTTATATGCACGGCCAATCACGGGTTTGCACCCTATGCTCAAGAGGAGTTAAGGAGGAAGTTCGGTTCTGTAAAAAGTACAGTTCTCGTGCCCGGTGAAATCTTCCTTGGGACATTGGAAGTATCCAGTCAGGAGGCGATCGAGAGGCTACGTATGGAGCAGCCTATCTTTCTTAGACATATCTTCCCTGTTCAATACCAGATCGGCATAGTAGATGGGGACAAAGATAATGCTATGATCCAATTAACTGCCTGTCTTCAGCATTTGCCGGAGCTCCGGGGAGCACAGGTAACGGTGCAGGCCCGTAAGGCCGGACAGGATTCCTGGGAAGGAACCTCAACGGACCTGAAGGATACGATTCAAAATGGTCTAAAGGAGCTTGTGCATGAATTTGTAGTCAAGGATGCTGAGCTGGTTGTCTCTGTCTTGGCGACAGATAAGGCTCTGTATGCAGGGATTTCTTCTCCTCAGGACAATTTATCGGACTGGAACGGTGGGGCTGTAAGATTTCAGAAGGAAGAAAGTCAGATCTCCAGAGCCAAATTCAAACTGCTGGAAGCTGAACGTGTGTTTGGTATTGATTTTAATTCGTTCGATGAAGCGCTTGATATTGGGGCCGCACCGGGAGGATGGACTTCATTTCTGCTGGAACGGGGCCTTCGTGTTACTGCGGTTGATCCAGCGAAAATGCATCCTTCATTAATGGATTCGGACAGATTGACTTATCTGAACAAGAATGCGGATAGTGTTAAATTTCGGGAAGATCAGTTCGATCTATTGGTATGTGATATGAGCTGGAGTCCTAAGCTTACCGCGAAGTTGGTTACCGGTCTGCTGTACAGTCTCGTACCTGGAGGTACAGCAATTGTTACTGTAAAGCTGCTGAGTAAGAAACCGCTGGCGCTAATAAGAGAAGTAATGGATACGTTTGATGAAGCAAATATGCAGATCCAGAGAGCGAAGCAGCTGTTCCATAATCGGGACGAGATAACATTGTATATGATTAAATATTAATATCATTAACTAATATTTATTAAATTTTTGCTTTACTTAAGACTTTATCTGCTCTATACTGATTCCAATATTATACAAAGACCGCTTAGGGAAAGTATCCCAAGTATCCGGTTGGTTGTTACAACTAACTTACCGGAGCTTGGGGACTTTCCCTTTTTTGTGTTGGTCAAGAAAGGAGAAGATCTATTGCATTTTCCTTCTAAGCTTGAGCCGGGGGCCATCCTTGGAGGCAGATATCAGATCGAAAAATGGATAGCTTGTGGGGGAATGAGTCATGTCTATTGTGCAGCGGATTTGAAGCTCCATGATAAGAAGTGGGCTATCAAAGAGACAATCACGGTATCCGAGCAGAATGCCAAGCTAGAAGAAGAAGCCAGACTGCTCATTAGACTCAATCATACCCGTTTGCCGCATATCGTTGATTTTTTTCCACCTGATGATGAGGGTTACACCTATTTGGTCATGGACTTTATTGACGGAGTCACCTTGGAGAATTATATCGAGGGAATAACCAGTCAGCCTCGAATCGAGACGATTCTGCACATTGCGGAGCAGGTATGCGAAGGGCTGGAATACCTTCATACCTATGACCCGCCCATCGTGTACCGGGATTTAAAGCCATCGAATTTAATGGTTGATCAAGCGGGCAATATACGTTTTATTGATTTTGGCATTGCCAGACAATTTAAGGTAGATCAGCCAGAGGACACGGTGAAACTGGGTACGGTTGGGTTCGCCGCCCCTGAACAGTATGGAGGTAAGCAGACGGACGCCAGAACTGATTTATACTCACTCGGCGCGTTACTCCTATATCTGGTTACAGGGGGACAGCTCAGTGAGTGGAGACCTGAGGCACAGCAACTCCTCCGAGTTGAAGCCGACCCGAATACTACAGCTGCGTTGATGAAGGTTATAAGGAAGCTGCTGCAATACGAGCCTGTGGACCGATATGCATCAGTGAGTGAGGTCAGAAAAGCACTCCAATTAGAATTCAAACAATCATATACCGATAGGAGACAGAGTGAGAAATCCGAGTCCTCCAGAACGAAGGTGATTGCGGTCATTGGAGTCTCGGGAGGAGTCGGAACTACTCACACGGCGATCATGCTAGCCTATTCTTTATCTAATCACTTTAAGGATGTCACACTGCTTGAACTTACGGATAAGTCGAGCGCCTTCTCCAGATTGCAGTCAGCAGCCTTTAAATCAAAAGGAACTGGGGCCTCATCTGCGGAAAGAAACTTTACGCTCGAAGGTGTTCATTACCACCGAAGGCCAACTAGGATGGAAATGCTCGACCTGATCTCCGGTGAGGGTGGCTTGGTCATTCTGGATTTGGGGAGTGATCGAAGTAAAGAGACATTTGAAGAATTTCTTCGAGCGGACATATCGCTCGTGGTGGGCTCGGGGGCTGAATGGAGATTCCAGGATATCGTATCCTTCTGCCGATTGTCGGCTTCTTATTCAAGAAGTAAATGGATTTATGCAATACCATCGGTTCCAATGCCGGTGATTCAGCATCTTCGAAGGAAGCTGGGAACTTCTAGATTGCTTCCATTCCCGCATGAAACGGATCCGTTTCATCCTTCTGATGAGACGGTCTCGGCACTGGAGAACGTATGCAGACCCATCATCAGTAACAATAAACCAACACGATTGTTTAAGTTTGGATTTAAAAGAATGTGGAGAGGAGGAATTTGATGTTGAAATTAAGACAGAGAACCAAACATTTGATCTATGCCGCTTTGTCGGGTGCAGGCATGGTTGTAATATTGTTCATCATCTATCTAATCGTGAATCAGAACCATATTAAACAATCAGAGAAAGCCACTGAACAAAGATATGAAGCTGAGATTAATCGGCTTAGGGAGGTTAGGGCCACGCGAATTACTCAAGGATGGGTAGCAGCCCATCAGATTGAGGCAGGTGAGAAATTGAGCTCATCCGATCTTGAGCAGAAGGAATTTCCGTCAGATCGGGTTCCGAGCGATGTAATCCTATCGAAAGACAGCATCGAAGGGAAGATTACCAAAATCGCGCTAAAGCCCAACACCTTGGTTACAAGCTCACTGCTCTATGAAGCGGAAGTTGCCACTAATGATTTGCGTAATCGTGAGATCGGCTTCGTAAAGATACCGGCTGTTCTCAAGTCGAAAGATGTTATTGATGTGAGAATTCAGTTTCCGACTGGGCAAGACTACATCATTTTATCGAAGAAGAAAGTGAAAGACCTACAGGCATCCACGCTCACATTAACCTTGACTGAACCAGAAATCTTATCCTTATCCAGCGCGGTTGTTGATGCCTACTTACATAAAGCCTCTATTTACGCACTTACCTATGTTGAACCTGAACTTCAACTGTCCGCTATCCCAACCTATCCAGCCAACGATCAGGTGTTAAAGTTGATTTCAAAAGATCCAAATATTCTTAAGCGTGCGGAACAGGGGCTTAGCCATACATCAAGGGCGCTGCTGGAGCGGGACCTAAGTGCCTTAACACCTCAGACAGCTTCAGAGTTTGAAGGGAAACAGGTGGAATACTTACAAGCCGCACAGCAACCTGATCAGACTATTCAAGCTAATGATGCTGCGAATGCGGGCGCGGGAACCGGACATTAAATAAATGTGGAGGGATAAGAGTGAAACACTGGATTTTTGCTGGAGTCAGTGATAAGCGGGAACTACTATTGTATCTAAGTAAGATACTTACGGCAAATGGACATCGGGTTCTACTCGTCGATGCTACTGAACAATGTAAGTACAAATACTCTATTGGAGTGCATGAAGATGAAATGCCGCTAACTGAATTTTGTGGAATTGATATCGCTTCAGGTTACGTGAATGCACTGGAATTGTATAGTGATCTGGATAGAAATGGAGAGTCAGAGCTATCTTATGATTACATTTTGTATGATTTGGAGAATCCAGGTTTTTGTGGGCAGGACATTTGGGCGGAAGCAAGTGCCATTGTTTGGGTGACTAGCTTTGAAAGGTACGCCTTGGAAAAGAGCAGGGAGCAGTTCACAAAGCTGCTCGGACAATATCCTGAGCTTCAAGGAATGAAGGTAAGAAGAGTATACGTTCAAAGTGTAGACAGCCATTTAAGTGAACAATATATTCGCAGCTTTGTCAGCAGCCTGCCAATTGTGTGGGATGAGGATTTCATTGAGATGCCTTGGGATGAAACGAATGTGGCTGTTCGTTTAGAAAGTGAGCATGCGCGAACCATCGGAATTAAGAGGATAACCCGATCTTATAAAAAAGCTCTGAAAGAGCTGGTTGAACAGCTAACGGAGTGGGATAGACCCCTTACTCGAAAAGCGCTGCGTTTTGCCGAAAGGAGGAGAGCATGACTACAGTTGCTTTTTGGGACTATGGGCAGGTTGGAACGTCAGAGGTTGCTGTACCACTCGCTGTGATAACGAGTCTGGACTACCGAATCAGGCTTCTACTCACACAGACAGGTAAACGAAGATCGGGAATTGACGAGGCATTTAAGGAAGATAAAAGTTACTCTACTGATGTACTTGCACGGCCGAACGAACAAGGGATGGATTCATTAATGCGTTTATCTGGCAGCGGGATATTAAACAGAAATAATATTTCAGATTATACGATGCCGCTTGTACGCGAGAGACTTGATCTGGCTCATGGTCCCGAATTTGGTGAAGCTGGTCTTTTAAGATATCAGGAATACCAGTTCAATCATCTGCTTCAAGTTGCCAGTGAACGATATGATCTTGTATTAATCGATTCCCCTGGAACGGGCGCCTTTAATGAAATGACAATGAAAGCTGGAGAAGTTATGGTGATCTTGCTCAAGCAAAACACAAGGCTGCTCGAGGCTTATTTTGAAGAGGCTAACTATAATCCGTTGCTTATAAATAAACCGCATGTGCTAGTCATTCACCATTATGATGCTGACCAGCACTGTTCAATCTCTAATATCAAACGAAAGTATGGCTGTAAGGCGCCAATCATTGGAATTCCATACAACCGGGAATATGCCGACGCTTGGAATTCCCGTGAAGTGATTGCTTTTTTTAAGCGCAATTATAATTGTTCACGGAGAAATGTGTCCGGTGTGAAGTATATCGATTCTATCCGGCGGTTAAGCCAAAAGGTAATGGAACTGGCGGATATTCAGCTAATGCCTTCCTCAGGAAGGGGGGCTTAAATGGACTCTGGAATGAATGCGGTAGCTATTGCAGTTATAAGTTTATTTGTTCTATTATTTATTATTTTCAAGCTCTTCGCACCGAGTCGTAACCAAATGGATGCTGGTTATCAAGAGGACCGCTACGCCTTGGCTGCACTTATACATTTTATTAAACAAAGTCTTCATGAGCTTAGCCGAACTAGAGTCGATGACTGGAAATATGGAGAGGAAGAATACCGGAGAATTCTTAACCAAAGGGCTGAGCTGCGTAAAGCTTTAAAGGGCTGCATCTCAGGGGATCTTGCAGATAAAGAATATGTGAAACTGTACATTGCTGATCTCCTTCAGACTTCCTATGGAATTGATTCTACAAATATTAACAAGATTATTCCCTTCGAAGAGATTCATTTGTTGTCCATTCAGGATCGATTTGATATTCTGCTGTATTTATACAAATCGAGTCATGGAGAGAATGCTTTAAGCACCCTCATTGAGAAATATGAGCTGGATCGGGCAAGAACTTCTACTGACAGTGAGGAACAGGTATTTGAGATTACAGCTGAGGATATCGATCATGCCTTTAATCTGGAGAACAGACCCTTGTTGTTACAAGAGAAATTGGACATTGTCGTTCAGAGAATTTATCAGCAGTATAAGGGATTCTCTGTTGCAGATGAACTTCGTGATCAGAGAATAGATGGAGTAAGCGGCGGGGTGAGTGGGGTTCCGGATCAAGATAGCCGGAAAATGATCAAACAGGACTCCGAAAGTCTTGATTATGGCATCGGGCTTCTTCGTTCGAGTCATACCCGAGTTCCAAAGAATTATGAAAGTCTTTGGATCTTTTACAAGGGTAAGTCCATTCATCTTCCGTTTCTATCGTTCGGGAGTCAAAGTGAACTGAGACGCGTATGTCAAAATATTTACAAGTATAATCTCCCTGGCCAGCTCTCCGAATCTAGTGGGTATAAAGTAAACGAAATGAAAGATGGTTCTCGGGTAGTCGTTGTAAGGCCTCCATTCTCTGAGTCATGGGCATTTTTTGTAAGGAAATTTGATGTCAAGTCCGCTGTGCTTGCTCAGTTAATCAAGGATGAAAATGCTGATCTGCCTATTGAGCTCCTTAAGTATTTAATGAGGGGAAGCAGGATCACTGCGATTACGGGAGCCCAAGGATCGGGGAAAACAACCCTTCTTATGGCTATGGTCAAGCATATTTATGCTTCTTACACGCTCCGGGTTCAGGAAATGTCCTTCGAGCTTCATCTAAGAAGCTTGTACAGCAGCCGTAATATACTCAGCTTCAAGGAGACAGATTATATTAGTGGCCAAGCGGGACTAGATCTTCAGAAAAAGACAGATGGAGCGGTTAATATTCTGGGGGAAGTGGCTACAGACGAGGTGGCTACGTGGATGATTCAAATGGCACAGGTGGCTAGCCTATTTACTATCTTCACCCATCATGCGAAGACATTTGATGACCTTATTCAGTCATTGCGGAATTCGCTGCTTAAATCCGGCATGTTCCGGGATGAACGCATGGCAGAGAGGCAAGTTCTGAGTGTCATTAACTTCAATATCCATTTGCGTGCAGATATGAATGGCAATCGCTATATCGAGCGGATTACGGAATGTGTAAATGATAACAGTGCCAGAGGAAGGAACATTGTTGAATATCAAAATGGACGTTATGTTGCATCGCGATCTTTATCTGATCGGAGTATACAAGAGATGACAAGACAAATGACCAAGGAAGATGCAAAGAGCTTCCGTAATTTTGTTAACACTTATTGGGGTGAACAAGTTGGAGCTTAAGCAATGGCTGATGTTGATCATGATTGTATCAGGAGTCGTCTTCATTAGCCTGATGATAGCTTTAAGGATGATACATAAGAAAGAACAGAACAACGAAGGCTATCTTGCTTTTACACAGCCAGCCGCTTCGGGTAACTGGGTTAATCAGTTCAAAGTATGGATGCTGATCTCTTATCAGAGCAGTATGAAGGTTCCGTTATTACGCACATACATACTTAAGATCCGCAAAAGAATAGCCGGTGTGAATATTCATAATGAATTTGATCTTCGTATACATACCATGTCAGCGGGGATCTGTATATTGGGGACATTTGGATGCAGCATAACCATTTTGTACTGCTTGAATCCGGATATCATTTATTTATTGACACTTATTCTTACGGCAATCATTCTGAACGGCCTGTTTCTGGATTCATATATTAATCGTTTGGAGAAAAGGCTGCTCCTTCAAATGGTTGATTTCTATACAGAGGTCAGACACGCCTATCATCGACACGGCATAGTAGAAGAAGCCTTGTATGATGCAGCAGAAATTGCGGAAGAAGAAATTGCAAGACACGGATTCGCCATAGCTGACGCGCTTGTATCCGCAGGGCCTGATGAAGAACTGGATAAGTATTATGAAACTTCACCTAATCGATTCCTTAAGTCCTTTGCGGGAATTTCATATTTAATTATGGAATATGGGGACAAGGTGAAGAAAGAGGGCTCCGTCTATTTAAATGCTCTCAGCAGTCTAACCCAGGAAATCCATCTGGACATCTTACGCCGCAATAAACTCGATTACTTATTAAGAGGATTACACTTCATTGCTCTTATTCCGGTCTTTTTCACAAAACCGATCGAGCTCTGGGCACGAAAAAGCTTTCCTTTAATGGAAGATTACTATTTAGGGAAGTATGGGGTGCTGACCAAGATCATTATATATGTCATCATCATTCTTGCTTACGTATTGCTTCAGAAATTAAACAGTCTAGAGGATAGAGCTTTTGAATCTAACCCTAGGCGAACAGGCTTGGAACAAACAATATATGGAATTTCAAAGGTAGGGAAGCTGTTTAAAGTATTCATCCCCAGACCTGATTCCAGGGCCTATTTAAAAGTTTCTGAGCTGTTAAGGAATACTAACCATCCACTTCAAGTGGAATGGATGTATGTTCGGCGAATTGTCCTATTTCTAGGAGCAGTCCTTATTACATTGAGTACTTGCTTCTTTCTACATTGGATTGAAAGGAATCGTATTATATCAGAGAATCCAACAGAATCCGTCGTGTTCGACTCTTTATCCCCCGAGGAAACGAAGAGATATGGTGAAATCGCCGATGAGGATCGCAAATGGATCAATAGTCTTAACAGTTCTGACTCAACTGCAAATTATGAGCAGGTATCACGAATGGTTGCGACAAGTGTGGACAAAAGTCTTAGTAAGGATCAGCTTACAGCAGCAGTCACTCGGATTATGGACAAACTGAGCCGATTGAATAATGAATATTTAAAATGGTGGGAAATTCTATTATCTTTGGGAGTTGGATGTTCGGCATATTATTTCCCTATATGGATTCTCTATTTCCACAGAAGAGTCAGATCGATGGATATGAAGCATGAGGTCTACCAGTTTCAGACCATGATAACGATTCTTCGAGAGCTTGAACGGATCTCTGTGGAGGAAATCCTAGAATGGATGCATGCTTACTCCGTAATATTCAGAACACCTATCGAGAGATGTCTGCTTCATTATGAGCATGGGGCAGAGGCTTCCCTGCAATTCATGAAGGAAGAATCGGCCCTTCCGGAGTTCACCAGATTGGCGGAGAAGCTGCTGCTTGCGGTGGAGAAAATTCCGATTGCACAGGCTTTCGATGATTTGGAAAGTGAGATGGCTTTTCGATTTGAGCAAAGGCGGCTGGACTACGATAAGATGCTGGAGACCAAAGCCAGCCTTGGCCGGTTGATCGGCTTTACCCCTATGTATGCTCTTATCTTTATGTATCTGGTTATTCCGCTGATCTGGATGAGCTTCACTCAGATGAGCCAATATTACGATCAAATCCAAAAAATCTAATAACAGCTGGAGGTTCCATATTTATGAATAATGCGTCTACAGCACTTAAAGTTGCAGCAGGTATTTTCCTGACCATAGCCTTAATTACGATTGTCGTCATTTTATTTATCTCAGCTCAAGAGGCAACGAAGACAGCCCAGAATAACTTCTCAGATATTCAAACCGAGCTTGCCCAAGCCTCGTTTACCGTGTATGATGACACATCGATTAGCGGTTCCCAGGTTGTCAATGCAATTAGAAAGTTTAAAGGGAAAGATCAATTTGGGATTAAAGTTCTCACTGGGAAGAATCAAAGCGGCGTATGGTATGGCTCCTCTTTGAACACTGCAGATGTTACTGACGGGGCTTATGGATCTGTTACTGGGAAAAGCACTACTGAAGTCACCAAGTCCTGGGATGAAACAGATCCCAATTACGTGAACCCCAGCGGCAAGTTCAAAGCACAGGTCGTAAAGGACAGCTCCAACGTTGTTCGTGGTCTAATATTTGTGCAAAGCACAGCCAGATAATGTTAGAGATTACAAGGAAGCTGCTTTGGTTAGCGGCAGGTCTAGCCCTATGGATCACCGCATTAGTCTTTACTTGGACAGGGGTTAGTTTGAGCAATCAAGCACTGGATCGCGCCTCCGATATTGGAGAATCGCAGAATCGAAGCGTATCTATGAGTGCAAATGAGACCTCGATTGAGACCTATTCGGGAGTGCAGGTCCTCGTATTTATGCAGGAACGTCATAATGAACACCTTGATGTCGAACTTCAAGGCCGGTTGTATCCTTATCAGACTGAACCGGAAGAGGACTTTCCTGCTGACGAGGTCAGTTTAAACAGTACCTATGAAGTAAAATATGACAGAGATGCTTCGGGTGAGCTTAAGCGAGTGTCATTTAATAAAATGAATTAAGGGGCCCGGTCATGATTAACTCTGTGTCCAAAATATTGGCGGCTTTGCTTGCCGTGCTGCTTCTATACCTCGTACCCGCCGTACAGCATGCCAAAACCCAGGAGGATATTTCCTTCCTAACTGCCTATCATGCTTTAACTGAATTTGTAGACTCTGTCAGGAATAAGGGTTATATCTCCCCGGTGATGTATGAAGATTTTCGAACAGAAGTCGGGGCATCAGGAAACCAATTTGATGTTGAATTAGAGCACCAGCATAAAAAGTACCATCCCGAATATGCAGATCCTTCGGATGCCTTAACCTTTCTGAATGAATACAGTGTTCAATATGAAGGCCACTATACCGATGAATTGGAAAAGGTTCTATTTCCGGATACTTCAGAAGAGAAGGACAGCAAAAAACGTAAGTATTATTTGGAGATGGGCGACTATTTCACGGTAAGTATTCAGCGGAAGGATCAAAGTCCTTTAAGCATATTAACAAGTATGCTGTACAATTCAGCTTCCGTGGAGGAAGAGGGTCCATTTCATTATGGAGGCATGGTATTGAATGAAGATTACTGATCTTGCAGTGTTGTTCATTCTAATTGTAGGGCCCTTCTTATGGATAAGTTCTGTCCATAGTCAGGATAGGCTTGAAGCACAGCGTCTAAGCAGCCGTTATACTGCCGCATTACGAACAGCTGCACAGGACGGAGGAAGTCAGCTGAATGACAATGAGCTCCAGATGTATGAAGCTGGTTATGCCTCGGACAAGTATTTTCGCGCCAACCGAGATAAAGCGCTGGATACTATGCTCCATACTCTCTATCTTAATTTTGGAATAGGAGAGGATGCTGCCGCGCAGCGAACGTTTATGAACTATATCCCTGCTGTAGTAGTCCTGGATTATGATGGGTACTACATCTATCAGTCCAGCGAGTATAATGGAGTGCTTCATGAACCTCTTGCTGACTTCAGATGGAGTTCGAAGAAGCCATACGCTTATGCAGACAAGCAAGGGAACGTGATCCATTTTACACTTGATGATTATGTCACTGTCTATGATGCCGCAGCTGGTAAGTGGATGAGTGGGCCACTAGAAGAGATATCCCGGGGCAGTAGTGTGCCTCTGCTGGACGAAGAAGAAATGTATGAAGCAAAAAGGCGAACCATCATTGTTCAAAGCATTGAAGAAGACTTAGCAGGTACGATTAACAGACACAATTTATACACTTCGAGATTGGGTATGTCCTATCAATTCACACTGCCGAACATATCTGGCGAAGATTGGAACAATACGCTGGATGATATCGGGATTATGGTCTTTTTGCAGGGGATTCCTGTGGGGGATAAATATTACAATAATTATGCCTTGGGAGGCGGAAGATTAGTTAAGCGATCCGTAATTCATGGCGGGATTGATCAAGCGACGGGAATTAAATATTATTACAGGGAGTCCTGTGATCCAGGATATAAGCTTGAAGAGGTATTCACAAGTGAACGAGAAGCAGCGGCCAAGGGGTTTTTCGAGTCCAAAGTATGCCATAAAGCTCCTTGAAACAGCGCTGAGGGTGATTAAACGTTAAGTTAATTACGAGTTTTATTAAATTTTGCTCTAGTTATTTCGGGAATGCTCCCTCTTATGCTAAAATAAATTCTTGAATGTCTATAATGATTACTGAATTTATTAAATATATAAGATAGGGGCCTGTTCTTTTTTATGAGTTTACTAACAGTTGAGAACGTATCACATAATTTTGGAGACCGCACGTTATTTAAGAATGTCTCTTTCCGCCTGCTTGCAGGAGAACGTGTAGGACTGGTTGGAGCTAATGGCGTTGGTAAGTCGACGCTTATGAATATTTTGACTGGCAAGCTGCTTAAAGACAGCGGGAAAGTGGAGTGGACACCGAAAGTTCGTTATGGATATTTGGATCAGCACTCTATTCTTACCCCAGGCAAGACGGTTCGTGATGTGCTTAAGGATGCTTTCCTTCCACTTCTTGAACTTGAACAGGAAATGATGGAGATCACCAATAAGATGGGGGATGCCACTCCAGAGGAACTCGAGGATCTGCTCAATCAGATGGGCGAAATTCAGGAGCAGCTGGACATTGGCGACTTCTACCTAATCGATGTCAAAGTCGAAGAAATGGCAAACGGACTTGGACTATCTGCTATTGGGCTTGATCGTGATGTTTCTGCTCTCAGTGGAGGGCAGCGTACCAAGGTGCTTCTGGCCAAGCTGCTTTTGGAGAAGCCGAATGTGCTGCTGCTCGATGAGCCTACGAACTATCTGGACGTTGAACACATCCAGTGGTTAACCACCTACTTGCAGAACTATCCTTATGCTTTCATGTTGATCTCACATGATACAGAATTTATGAATAAGGTAGTTAATGTTGTGTATCATCTGGAGTTCGCCAAATTGACTAGATACACGGCTAACTATGAGAAATTCCTCGATATGGCAGATATGAATAAGAATCAGCATATCGAGGCATATGAGAAACAGCAGGAATTCATTAAGAAGCAAGAGGATTTCATTCAGCGAAATAAAGCGCGATACTCTACATCAGGCCGGGCGAAGAGCCGTGAGAAACAGCTTGAACGTATTGAGCGAATTGACCGTCCTGAGGAGGCTGCTAAGCCTACTTTTGGCTTTAAGGAAGCTCGCGCAAGCGGAAAGACTGTGTTTGAAGGAATCGATTTCGAGATCGGTTATACTCATGCACTGCTGCCTAAAATGTCCATGACGATCGAACGTGGTGACAAGATTGCTATTGTCGGATGTAATGGTGTAGGTAAATCCACTTTGCTCAAAACAATATTAGGCAAAATTCGTCCAATCAGTGGTAAAACATACCAAGGTGATTTCTTGTTCCCGGCTTATTTCGAACAAGAAGTTCGCGCAGAGAATATTACTCCGATTGATGATGTCTGGAATGAATTCTCACATCTGAATCAACATGAAGTCCGTGCGCATTTGGCGCGCTGCGGTCTAAAGAATGAACACATTACCCGTCCGCTTAAGGCGCTGAGCGGGGGAGAACAAGCCAAAGTACGTCTGTGCAAGCTGATGATGCGCGAGACTAATTATATTCTGTTTGACGAACCTACGAACCACTTGGATGTAGTAGCGAAAGAAGAACTTAAGCGTGCTCTTAAGGAGTTCAAAGGAACGGTTATTCTCGTATCCCACGAACCCGATTTCTATGAAGACTGGGTAACTAAAACTTGGGATGTAGAAGCTTGGTCTACAAAAAAAGCGTAAATCCTATAGCTTCAACAACGCCAACCCTCAGCACATTTCTTAGAAAAGTGATCTGAGGGTTCTCTATATTTCCAAAACATGTTACAATTGCATTAACCTGAATAGTTACACACTAGGGGGGCCGATTCTGGCTGAGATGGAAGTTCCACACTTCCGGACCCTTTGCACCTGATCTGGATTATACCAGCGTAGGGAAGTGGTACTCGTGAATGACACAACCATAATTCAAGCTATGGGAAGCTAGTGATTAGCCCTGCTGAAATTTGGCCGTGATCAGAGCTTTCGCTTTGATATGAACGTGCTGCCGCTCTCTATGAGAGCGGCTTTTTTGCATGTAATTATACCACTTTACTACATACCGCCTGAAAGGAAGTCGGAGATTAATGAGCTCTTCTTATGAAATCCACGCCATCTCAAATGGAGAGCAGGATCAATCTAAGCTGGTTTCCATTGCAGAATCAATTCATCCCTACATAGACGCTTTTCATCTCAGAGAACGGTCTTGGAGTGCGAGAAAGTTATCTTCTGCGGTGGAGCAGCTGCTGGAACTTGGAGTACCTGCACGTAAATTGTACATTAACGACCGAGTAGATGTTGCCTTGGCTTATCTTCTTGGAGGCGTACAGTTAGGGGCAGAAAGCCTTAGCCCGCTTCTAGCAAGAGCTGTCTGTGAAGGTAAACTTAGAGTTGGCCGTTCGGTTCATAGTTCTGAGGAGATTTCAGCCGCTTATTCGGAAAAGGCAGATTATTGCCTATATGGACATGTGTACCCAACAAGCTCCAAAGCAGGACTGCCAGGGCGCGGGATACCTTATCTTACAGAAAGTTGTGCCATATCCCCAATTCCGGTCATTGCGATAGGGGGAATCACACCGCAGCGTGTGAAGGAGATTATTCAGGCAGGTGCATCAGGGATTGCGATCATGTCGGGAATTATGAATGCAGCAGATCCATCATCAGCTGCGAAAGAGTATCGGAATGCATTAGATCAGGCTGTGGCGAAAGCATGAGTGTAAGCGGCAGCCGGAATCAAGAAGGAGTGAACGTTCTTGAGCGGACAACGGGAAGTCGTTATTATTGGCGGGGGGATTATCGGAAGTTTCCTTGGTTATCAGTTAGCAAAGAGAGGCAAGAGAGTAACGATTGTTGAACAAACGGATCTAGCTGCGGGGGCTTCGGGTGCTGCGGCAGGAATGCTTGCAGCAGATTGCGAGCAATTTGAACATCCTGAGCTTCAGACGATGGCCAAAATGAGCAGGGATGCCTTCCCTGCAGTGATCCATGAATTGAGGCAGATAAGCGGAATTGATGCAGGACTGAATCAACAAGGATTTCTGACACCAGCTAGAGACAATCTGGAAGCTGAGGAACTTCAGGCGAGAATACTTGCTGAGGGTACTGGTGAGTGGTGGATGCCTGAGAAGCTGGTAGCATCTGAGCCAGCACTCGCCCAGGGACTAGAAGGAGCCATCTACCGTTCAGAAGAGATTCAGGTTATTCCCTCCAAACTCACTGAGGCATTGGCGTATAGCGCGCAAGCCAAAGGTGCGGTATTGCTTCGTCAAACCCAAGCTACAAGTATTCAAGTTCAAGACAAGCGGGTTCAGGGGGTCCAGACTTCGAGTGGGTTCCTAGGGTGTGATCAAGTTGTGCTGGCTGGGGGATGGAAGATAGAGCAGCTCTTGCAACCGCTAGGCTTAACGCTTCCTCTGGAGCCGGTAAAAGGGGAAATCGTCGAAGTGCGGAGCGACGTTCCTTTATTACAAGCTACCCTGTACGCAAAATCCATCTATATTGTGCCCAAGCCAGGCAACAAGTTATGGATTGGAGCTACGAGCATTCCAGGTGACAGCTCGGAGGGGGTATCTACAGATAGTATTCTCAGATTACTAAGTGAAGCGGCTAAATGGATTCCTGAGATAAGAAATGCACAGTTCGAGAGAGCTTGGTCAGGCCATCGTCCCAAATCACCAGACGGACTGCCATATCTAGGGGGATTTCAAGAGATACAAGGCCTATTTGCAGCTGCCGGACATTATCGTAATGGAATTCTTCTGAGTGCTGTAACAGCAAGAATACTGGCCAACGAAATGGAGGGCATCGTTACACCCGGGATTAACCTGGCTCCATTCAGACCAGACCGGTTCCAGCATCAGCTTGAAGGAGGACTTCTTCGATGAAGCTGCGAATCAATGGTCAGTTCATGGATATAGACAAACAGGCAATTCAGACCGTTGAAGATCTGCTTCATAGTCTGGATCTGGGTGTCAAGACGGTAGTTGTCGAGAGAAATCATGAGATTTTGCATAAGGAACAGCATGCGGCAACACCGGTGGAAGATGGCGATACGATAGAGATTGTACATTTTGTGGGAGGCGGTTAAGAACATGTTAACAATTGGATCACATCAATTTCATTCACGCTTATTACTTGGAACAGGTAAGTTCTCTGATTTGGACATACAGAGTCGGGCAGTTGAGATTTCGGAGACTCAAATTCTTACGTTTGCCGTTCGTCGATTGAATTTGTCGAACCCAAATCAGGAGAATTTCCTCGAGCGTCTTGACCTGAAGAGATACACTCTACTACCTAATACTGCCGGGGCTGTAAATGCGGAGGAGGCCGTTCGTATAGCCAGACTAGCGAAAGCCTCGGGTCTTTGTGATATGATCAAGGTAGAGGTAATCGGTGATCCCCATACGCTTCTTCCTGATCCGCTCGAAACCTGGAGAGCTTGTGAAATTTTGCTTGAGGAAGGATTCATTGTTCTTCCTTACATTTCCGATGATGTAATTCTGGCCAAGAGACTGCAGAAGCTGGGCGTTCATGCTGTAATGCCAGGAGCTTCCCCTATAGGTACTGGTCGTGGACTCATCAATCCGTTCAACTTGGAACTCATCATTGAACAGGCCGAGGTTCCTGTAATTGTGGATGCGGGAATTGGTTCTCCAAAGGATGCGGCTTTCGCCATGGAGCTTGGGGCAGATGGTGTGCTCTTGAATTCAGCAGTCTCGGGAGCAATTGATCCAGTGAAAATGGCTGAAGCTATGAAGCTTGCAGTTCAGGCAGGGCGCCTAGGATATGAAGCGGGGAGGATTCCGGTCAAACGTTATGCTGCGGCAAGCAGTCCGCAGGAAGGGATGATCACGAAATGAATGATGGGGGACTCGGTACTTCCGAACAACACATAGAAGACGCCAAGAAACATCAAGGCCAGGAAGACCGTTATTCCAGACAGGAGCGTTTCACTCCTATTGGTCATGAAGGCCAGAAGAAGCTGGCAAGCAGCAGTATTCTGATTATTGGTGCAGGTGCACTGGGAACAGGTATAGCGGAGACAATGGTCCGAGCCGGGGTAGGGCATGTTCGTATTGCTGACCGGGATTACGTTGAATGGAGCAACCTGCAGCGTCAGCAGCTTTTCTCAGAGTCAGATGCTCGGGAGCGCTTGCCCAAAGCAATTGCAGCCCGCAGACGCTTGGAGGAGATTAATTCAAGCGTAGAGATCGACGCTCACGTCATTGATGTTACCCTGCAGGAAATTGAGGATTTACTACCGGGTATACAGCTTATCTTAGACGCTACGGACAACTTCGATACGCGATTGCTGATTAATGATATCGCCCAGAAGCATGGTATTCCCTGGATTTATGGAGGATGCGTTGGCAGTTACGGTATTACATATACCATTCTTCCTGGTGAGACACCTTGTCTAAATTGTCTGCTAGGGTCTATTCCGCTTGGTGGGGATACCTGCGATACCGCAGGTATTATCCCCCCGGCAGTACAGACCGTAGTAGCACATCAAACGACAGAAGCATTAAAGCTGCTGACAGGGAACAAACAAGCTTTGAGAGGAACGTTGCTCTCCTTTGATTTGTGGCGTAACGAGCAAGCATCCATTAAGGTCGGGGGAGCGATCAAGCACGACTGCCTTTCTTGTGGTCCCAGCAGGACATATCCGTTTCTATCAGCAGCCAATCTGCAAAAAACTGAGGTTCTGTGCGGCAGAGATACGGTTCAGATTCGCCCCTCTGCACGAAGAGAAGTCAATCTTGCCCAGGTTGCAGTATCGTTAAGAGAGCTTAATGAGGGACCAGTTGAGAGCAATCCTTTTCTAGTATCGCTCACGCTTCGAGATAAAAGGATGGTTATCTTCAAGGATGGCCGTGCCATGATTCACGGGACCAAGGATACAGCAGAAGCCAAACGTATCTATCACCGTTATTTCGGTTAAGGCTTAAGTCCACTTATGTATTCACAACCATGTCCATATTGCCATTTGGCAGTATGGATTTTTTTTATTGTGAGACAATAAGCTCTACACCTGGCCAGATCGGAAGGAGGTCGAAGCCTGTTCCTAACAGAACGATATTGATTGTGGGTGATTTAGATGGTGCTGGTGAAGTGCTGACGAATGTGCTGACCCAGGCGGGATTTGGCATAGAAAAGATAGAAAGTACAGTGGCGGCACTGCAAACAATACGCAATGAGGTTCCGAACCTACTGCTGGTAAGCACCCTATCAGGGGATATGGAAGTTCTTGAATTTCTAAAAGCACTGAAGGACGGCTCTCCTGTCATAAAATGTCCCGTAATTGTCCTAACTCCTGATCCATCAACCTCGGAGCTTGTTCAAGCCTTCCAGGAAGGTGCTCATGATTACGTAGATTTGTTACGGCCACCCGAGGAGCTTGTGGCTCGAATTTATAAGCTGCTCGACTTGTTCTATGGAGCAAGAGCTGGGGCTGAGACTTTATTATCGTTCGCTGATGTTCATGTGCAAATAAAAAGCCGAAAGGTATACCGGGGAGAACAACTGATTAAACTTACACCCAAAGAATATGATCTCCTGTGCTTTATGCTTCGCCGGGTGAATCATGTATGCAGCCGTGAGGAATTGCTTCAGGAAGTATGGGGATATGATTTCCGGGTAGATACGAATGTGGTTGATGTCTATATTCGTCATTTGAGAAGCAAGATTGACCGAGGTCATTCCCGAAAAATTATTCATACCGTTAGAGGCACGGGATATATTATCAATTGAAAAAGCCGATGTCTGTTGACATCGGCTTAATCGTACAGCTGAATTAGATTACGCGGCGAGCTTTAAGATAAGTTCTATCCCAGTTTCCTTTGTTCAAGTTGGAAATGGTAACACCAGGTTTACCGTAAGTGTGAAGAAGCTTTCCTCCGCCAATATAAATCGCAACGTGAGTTACGTTATGTCCGTTAGCACGGCTTCCGCTTGAGAAGAAGACCAAATCCCCAGCCTTCAAGTTAGCACGGGATACAAATTTACCTACTTTGGATTGCTGAGCTGACGTACGAGGCAAAGTAACGCCTACAGACTTAAATACATATTTCGTAAAAGTAGAGCAGTCAAAGTTACGGGTTGTATTGGTAGCTGCGCCAAATTTATATGGAACACCCATGAATTTTTTACCTAGGTTAATTACCTTTTGTGCTTTCGATGTTGCTGTCGCTTGAGCTGTAACTGATGAAGATGCTGCATTCACTGCAGAAGCTCCTGCGGCAAAGAATCCTGAGAATGTGATTGTCGCACACACCCCTAGAGTCAATACTTTTTGGAATCTATTATGGTTTCTCATGTTGTACCTCCAAATTTCTTTTCTTGTTGGGCATGGCTCTACTATATCAGGTTATTTACCTACTAGATTCTGGATAGGTGCTGCCAAACTTAGGCCTGTCAGTCATTAGAGCGTGATTATTAAAATATCATTAAAGTTACAAAAAGTTTAACTATAATAGCGCATACATTGATAAAAGAAAAAAGAAACCCTTGATGATCAAGGGTTTCAAAGCATGCGAATTTTGAAACAATTCGTTATCATTATGACAAAATTGTTACCTGGAGAACACTCAGTCTTTGCTTTGGATAACTAACAACAGTCCGCTTTCAATTTGGATGGTTCCTTCAGGACCAGTAAGCTTATTGCTGATTCCCAAGGACTGTCCCATTTGAATCGTCGCATCCTGCAAAGGATACATAAAACCGTTCAGTGTAATCCCAGTAACTTCAGGCGTTAGAGGCAGAAGGGAGACGTAGGTGAATCCGCGATCTTGTACCTTTAATGAGGATCCGGTAAGCGAAATATAATTGTGTTCATCCAGAATCGAACTAATCACCTTGTGCTGAAGCCCTCTTAACATCATCTGAATATTGGCGAGGGAATGGTCAAGTCTTGACCCAATCGCACCAATCATAACAACTTCATCAGGCTGCTGATCAATGGCCATGTCAAAAGCAAGCTCGGTATCTGTAAGATTCTTATCAATTGGGTCACATGTGATCAGCTCACGGGTGGACCGCCTGATCCGTTCAAGCTCATCCTCGGTTACTGAATCAAAATCACCCACAGAGATATCAGGCTGAATGCCGTTATCGACTAGAAACAGGGCGCCTTTATCTGCCCCTATAATGAAGTCTTCTTCTTGAATTTCATGGATACTGTCTTTTTTAATATTACCACCTGTAAAAATCAAAACCCGTCTTGGAGGCATTCCTTTCTTCCTTTCTTCCCCTGACATGACTTCTATAATCAGTATAGGACAACTTTATGTCTTGCACAATTTTGAAGGTCAGGATTACAATAAATAAGTCGTGCAAAGAGCAGAGAGAGTAGGGACATAAAAGAGATGCATATATTTGATATTTTCAGCATTATAGGCACAATCGCTTTCGCCATGTCAGGAGCTTTTGTAGCCATGGAAGAAGAGTATGATATCTTGGGGGTACTGGTACTTGGGCTTGTGACTGCTTTTGGCGGGGGGATTATCCGAAATGTGCTCATTGGAGTGCCGGTGACTACACTCTGGACCCAGGGAGATTTGATTATTCTTGCGAATCTGTCTGTACTTGTTGCTTTTGTGCTTCCGCTCAAATGGATTCAACATTGGAAGAAGACAGAGGCTCTGTTTGATGCCATTGGCCTGTCGGCATTTGCCATTCAGGGTGCCTTATATGCTACAAATATGAAGCATCCGCTTAGCGCTGTAGTCGTAGCAGCCGTTCTTACTGGTATAGGCGGGGGGATTATCCGCGATTTATTAGCCGGTCGTAAGCCGCTTGTCCTGCGGGATGAGATCTATGCGGTATGGGCAATGGTTGCTGGTGTAGCCGTTGGTCTCGGTATGGCCAAAAACAATTGGGAACTGATCTTTTTGTTTGCTATCGTGGTTATCTTTCGAATGCTCTCCGTGCTTTATAAATGGAAGCTGCCAAGACGTTCACTCAAAGAAAGTCTTCCAAATTCTCAATATTTGGATTCATAATAACAATTTTGCTTTAATTCTAATATAGCTGTACACAAAAGCGCCGGATCGATGATGTATCGAACCCGGCGCTTTTGCATGAGTAACAATTATTTTAGGAAATGGATCAACGCATCAGGCAGCTCTTTTTGCCAGAAGCCCCACAGGTGCTTACCATCCTTCTCTAGATAATGGACCTGAGCTCCCCGTGCTTCCAGCAGCGCCTTGGTGTTCCGGTTAAGCTCGACGAAATCGTAGATACCGGTATCTGTCTGGTAATCACGTTCCTGGAGACCTACGATCATATATAAGGAAAGTCCGGATAAGTCGGTCTCCTGAGCAACGAATTCCTGGGTAGGGATATAGAAAGCGCCGGACAAGCTGATTATTTTGGAAAACAGTTCCGGGTTTTTCATAGCCAAATGCAGCGATACGGTTCCCCCTAAAGAATCACCGGCCAGAATACGTTCGTTACGTTCTTTTCTTACCGGATAATTGTGTTCCACGAAGGGAATGATTTCTTGTGTGAAACAGGAAGTGTAGGCCTCGAACCGATGTCCGAATGGAGCATATTCAGAGGTGCGAACCTTGGTATCTACCTCAACCCCAACAACAATGAAAGGGTCTATGTCCTCATCAAGGATAAGCTGGTTGGCAAGGGTCGCAATGCGTCCATAATTGAAGAATTCTTCTCCATCCTGGCAATAAATTACAGGATAACTCAAGATTTCATTATAGCCCGGAGGCAGGTAAATCCGAAGATTTCGTTTCTCGTTCAGGATCTTGCTGTCAATGACTTCTTTAACTATGGTTCGTTTTAAATAACGCGAATCTGTCATGCTTTTGTTCACGCTCCGCCCGTTAATTTTTTGCTTTTGAATCTGCAATCAGGTAAGATTACCGATGAAGACATGTCCTGGAAATCGGGGTTTTTCCCTAAGGTGTTATACAATTATCGTTCTTCTGTTATACATACAAAAAACAGAGTAGAACACATTTTAAAGTATATCCTTTGACTTAATCGGTGAAACAGATGTATAATAATTCTATAACAGTGGAACATGATATTCAAATTTTTTGTCGAGGTGAAGATAATGAGCAAGGTTCCTTATGAAGTATATACGGAGGAAGTTGACACGCTGTCCGTGCTCTCGCCGGAAGGTGAAATCGTAAACAAAGATAAACTTCCTGATTTGACCGACGATCAACTGAAAGAAATTATGTATCGCATGGTATTTACCCGCACTTGGGATGATCGTGCTGTCAACTTGGGCCGCCAAGGGCGTCTTGGTTTCTATGCACCGGTATCCGGTCAGGAAGCTACTATGGTAGGCAGTGAGTTCGCACTTGAGAAAGAAGATTTTGTATGTCCTGGATACCGTGATATGCCGCAAATCGTATGGCACGGCCTTCCTTTGTATCAAGCGTTCCTGTACTCCCGTGGACACCAGCATGGTGGAGAAATTCCGCAAGGTGTTAACGTACTTATGCCGCAAATCATCATTGGTGCGCAAATTTTGCATGCTATGGGTATTGCGATGGGTTACAAACTCAAAAAGCAAAAACAAGTTGTAATTACTTATACAGGTGACGGCGGTTCTTCCGAAGGTGACTTCTACGAAGGACTTAACTATGCCGGTGTTTACAAGCTGCCGGTTATTTTCTTTGTACAAAATAACGGTTATGCGATCACCACTCCGTTCTCCAAACAAACTGCTGCGTTGTCCATCGCCCATAAAGCGGTTGCTGCAGGGATTACAGGCGTTAAAGTTGACGGAATGGACGTTCTTGCTGTTATCAAAGCGGTACAAGAAGCTGCTGAGCGCGGCCGTAATGGCGAAGGTGCTACATTGATCGAAGCTGTAACTTACCGTTTCCGTCCGCATTCCCTTTCTGACGATGCTTCTAAATATCGTACCAAAGAAGAAGAAGGTCAATGGAATGAGAAAGATCCAATTGCCCGTCTTGCTAAATATTTGGAGAAGAAGGGTCTTTGGACTGAGGAAGACACTGCCCGCGTGAAAGAAGAAGCGAAAGCAAAAGTGAACGAGCAAATCAAGAAAGCGGAACAAACGGAGAAAATGACCGTTGCCGGCTTGATTGACAGCATGTTCGAAACAACACCGAAGCATCTGGAAGAGCAAAAAGCAGACTTCCAATAATATAGAACCCTAAGACTCCCCAGAGTAAGATTGTGATCGGACGGGGGAGTTCTTGCACTGCCGGTTTTACCGGCTGTCACGAAGCGTATTCATATGATTTCAGGAATCAAACCTGACTTTTAGGAGGATATCTAGCAATGGCACAAATGAACATGAAAGAAGCGATCCGCGATGCACTGCGCGTGGAATTGAACCGCGATGCCAACGTCCTGCTTTTCGGGGAAGACGTAGGTAATGTAGGTGGGGTATTCCGTGCAACTGAAGGTTTGCAAAAGGAATTTGGAGAAGAGCGCGTATTCGATACGCCGCTTGCTGAATCCGCAATTGGCGGGTTGGCTTTTGGTCTTGGGATTCAGGGCTTCCGTCCTGTTGCCGAGATTCAATTCGTAGGTTTTATCTTTGAAGCCCTTGACCAAATCTTGGTTCAAGCTGCTCGTTTGCGTTTCCGCTCCGGTGGTCGTTATAACGCACCAGTCGTATTCCGCACACCATTTGGCGGCGGTGTTAAAGCGGCTGAACTTCATACGGATTCCCTGGAAGGTTTGATTGCCCAAACTCCGGGTATCAAATTAGTAATCCCTTCCAACCCTTATGATGCAAAAGGTCTTATGATTTCCGCTATTCGCGATAATGACCCAGTATTCTACATGGAACACCTTAACCTTTACCATGCATTCCGTGCTGAAGTTCCTGAAGGTGAGTACACTGTGGAATTGGGTAAAGCTAACATTGTAAGAGAAGGTTCTGACGTTACAATTATCGCTTACGGACTTATGGTACACACTGCGGTTAAAGCAGCTGAAGAACTCGAGAAAACAAAAGGCATTAAAGCCGAAGTTATCGACCTGCGTACACTGGTTCCTCTTGATATCGACACAATTGTGGCTTCAATCAAGAAAACTAACCGTGCTATCGTGGTACAAGAAGCACAGAAATCTGCGGGTATGGCTGCAGAAATTATCGCTCAAATCAACGAGAAAGCTATTCTTCACCTTGAAGCTCCAGTTCTTCGTGTAGCTGGCCCGGATACCGTATATCCATTTGCTCAAATCGAAGATCAATGGCTTCCGTCACCTGCACGCGTAATTACAGCAGTGAACAAAGTACTCGAATTTTAATTTTTAACGAACTAAAGGGAGGTCCTCTAGGTGGCAAAATTTGAATATCGTTTCCCGGAACTCGGTGAAGGGTTGCATGAAGGCGAAATTATCAAAATGCATATCAAGCCGGGAGATAAAGTAACCGACGATGACATCATTATGGAAGTACAGAACGACAAGGCTGTAGTTGAAGTTCCTTGTCCGGTAAATGGTACGGTTCAAGAAGTATTCGGTAAAGACGGCGCAATCTTCCGTGTTGGCGATGTTGTCGCTATAATTGATGCGGAAGGCGAAGTTCCTGAACAGGAACCGGCTCCTGAACAGCACGGCAGCCAAGAAGCGGATGCGGCAAAAGGTGGAGCAGATACGAAATCTTCACCGGCTTCCGACAGCCCTTCTGAAGCGAAGCAAGGAGAAGCAGCAGGAACACCTGCACCAGCAGCTCCGAACAAAGAAGTTCTTGCTACGCCAAGCGTTCGCAAGTTCGCTCGTGAGCAAGGCATCGACTTGTCCCAAGTGAATGGCACAGGCAATGCTGGCAAGATCACTAGAGAAGATGTTGAAGCCTTCAAGAATGGCGGCGGTGCAGCAGCAGCCTCAGCTCCTGCAGCTGGGGAAGCGAAGTCAGAAGCTAAAGCAGCTCCAGCTGCAGCAGCGGCTGGTAATGCTCACGTTGAAGAAGAACGCGTTCCATTCAAGGGTATCCGTAAGGCAATCTCGAATGCGATGGTTAAATCCGCATACACAGCGCCACACGTTACCATTATGGACGAAGTTGACGTTACTGAGCTGGTTGCATTCCGCACACGCATGAAGCCAATTGCTGAGAAGAAAGGCACTAAAGTGACTTACCTTCCATTCATCGTTAAAGCATTGGTTGCAGCATCCCGTCAATACCCTGCACTTAACGCTTCCATCGACGAAGAGGCTGGCGAAATCGTCTACAAGAAGCATTATGATATCGGTATCGCAACAGATACAGATAACGGCTTGATCGTTCCTGTAATCAAGGACGCTGACCGCAAGAGCATCTGGATGATTGCGGATGCGATTCGTGATCTTGCAGCACGCGGCCGCGATGGCAAACTCAGCGCGACTGAAATGAAAGGCAGCACGATCTCTATCTCTAACATTGGTTCTGCTGGCGGTATGTTCTTCACACCAATTATCAACTACCCTGAGGTAGCTATCCTTGGTACAGGACGTATTTCTGAGAAAGCAGTTGTGAAGAATGGTGAAGTTGTTGTAGCACCAGTTATGGCTCTTTCCTTGAGCTTCGACCACCGTCTGATTGATGGTGCAACAGCTCAGAACTTTATGAACTACATTAAATCACTGCTCGCTAATCCTGAGCTGTTGGTTATGGAGGTGTAAGGAATGGTAGTAGGAGACGCTTCTCTTGATATCGATACATTAGTAGTTGGTGCCGGTCCTGGCGGTTATGTAGCAGCCATTCGTGCTGCTCAGCTTGGACAAAAGGTAATCATCGTAGATAAATCGGAACTCGGCGGTGTATGTTTGAACCGTGGATGTATTCCTTCCAAAGCCCTGATCTCGGCAGCTCATCAATATGAGGCTGCCAAGCATGGCGATGCTTTCGGGATTTCTGCTGACAACGTGAAAGTTGACTTCTCCAAGACACAAGCGTTCAAGAACGGTGTTGTGAAGAAGATGACACAAGGTGTTGGCGGCTTGTTGAAAGGTAACAAAGTTGAGGTATTTAGTGGTGAAGTGATGTTCATCAACGAGAACGAAGCTCGTGCGTTCAATGACCATGAATCCCCACGTTACCGTTTCAAACATTGCATCCTTGCAACAGGTTCCCGTCCAATCGAACTTAAACCGTTCCCGTTCGGCGGACGTATCCTTTCTTCTACGGAAGCTCTGCAACTTGAAGAAATTCCTTCAAGCCTAGTCGTTATCGGCGGTGGATATATCGGTGCTGAACTTGGTCAAATGTTCTCCAAATTCGGTACGAAAGTAACGATCATTGAGGGACTGGATACGGTACTTCCTGGCTTTGATAAAGACATGACTCGTCTTGTCGCTAAGAGCATGGAGAAGACTGGCATCGAAATCGTTACGAATGCAAAAGCTGAAAGTGCTGAGCAAACAGACAAGAACGTTACTGTGAAATACTCCGTAAACGGAGAGAACAAAGAAGTAACAGCGGATTACCTGCTTGTGACTGTTGGACGTCGTCCAAATACAGATGGTGATCTGGGTCTTGATCTTGCTGGTGTAGAATTGACTGACCGCGGTCTTGTCAAAGTCGATCACCAAGGTCGTACCAGCAATCCGAACATCTTCGCGATCGGCGATATTGTTCCAGGTCTTGCTCTGGCTCATAAAGCTTCTTACGAAGGTAAAGTGGCAGCTGAAGCCATCTCTGGACTTCCGTCTGTAGTGGACTACAAAGCTATGCCTGCAGTCGTATTTACAGATCCTGAGTGCTCAAGCGTAGGTTACACAGAGAAAGAAGCCAAGGAAAAGGGTTATAAAGTGAAAGCAGGCAAATTCCCATTTGCGGGTAATGGCCGTGCAACTTCCCTGAACGCACCTGACGGCTTCATCAAGATCGTAGCTAACGAAGAGAACAATGTTGTTCTCGGCGCTCAAATCGTAGGTATTGAAGCGTCCAACTTGATTGCTGAGCTTGGTTTGGCTATTGAGATGGGAGCGACTCTTGAAGATATCTCCCTTACCATTCATGCTCACCCAACACTTGGTGAAATTGTTATGGAAACGGCAGAGCTCGTCGAAGGTCATCCGATCCACGTATTGTCTCGTTAATCTTCATGTAACCTGTGTATCCTAACATAGGTCTCTTAAGCAAATGTTAACTTTTTTGGCAAGAACGTACTGGCGTTCTTGCCTTTCTTTTTTTTGTCTGTTAACAAGATAGGCAGCCTCGTGATATATTACATTAGAGGGAATGTCGGAGGTGTAGTACTTTGCAAAATTATTTAGATTTACTTCAGGATATTAAAGACCATGGTACAAGGAAGGATGACCGGACAGGTACAGGCACAATTTCCGTGTTCGGCCGTCAGCTCCGCTTTGATCTAAGCAAAGGCTTTCCCCTGGTGACCACCAAGAGAATTCATTTGAAATCTGTAATACATGAATTGTTGTGGTTCCTTAAAGGTGACACTAATATTGCTTATCTGAAAGAACATGGGGTTAGAATATGGGATGAATGGGCAGACGAGAATGGAGATCTAGGTCCAGTCTATGGCTCACAGTGGCGTTCATGGGAGACCCCGGAAGGGAAACATATCGATCAAATATCAAATGTGGTCGAGGCGATAAAGCGAAATCCCGATTCACGAAGACACCTGGTCAGTGCTTGGAATGTAGCAGAGATCGAACAAATGAAGCTGCCTCCTTGTCACTTTGTATTTCAATTTTATGTGGCAGACGGCAAGTTATCGTGCATGCTCACTATGCGTTCTGTAGATACCTTCTTGGGCCTTCCATTCAATATTGCGAGCTATGCGCTGTTAACGCATATGGTAGCCCAGCAGTGCGATCTTGAGGTCGGTGAGTTCATTTGGTCGGGCGGAGATGTGCACATTTATACAAATCATATGGAACAGGTGAACCTACAGTTAACCCGTGCTCCTTATGAACTGCCTCAGCTGGTGATCAAGCGGAAGCCGGATTCCATTTTTGATTATACCTACGAAGATTTTGAATTCGTAAATTACGTACATCATCCGGCCATTAAAGCACCAGTGTCAGTTTGATAAGAAAAGGGCGGTGAAGGGGAGATGACATTCTTTCCCGCTGAACAGGAGGTCGGTGTAATGGGAATTACGCTTATATGGGCAATGGCACGAGGTGGTGTTATGGGTAAGGATAACAAGCTGCCTTGGCTGCTGCCGGCCGATTTGGCTTTTTTCAAAGCACAGACGCTTGGAAAAACCATGATCATGGGCAGAAAAACCTGGGAATCAATTGGAAGTAAGCCTTTGCCGGGCCGCCGCAATGTAGTCCTTACAATGGACGAGCGTTATGTGGCTGAAGGTGGGGATACCGTCCATTCCATTCAGGAGGCGCTTGAACTGCAGAAGCAGGGTGAAGAACTGATGGTCATTGGCGGAGCCGGGATCTTTCAGCACTTCCTTCCCTATGCGGATAAGCTGCTTGTTACTTTAATCGATGAGGATATTGAAGGGGATGTTGTATTTCCCGAATTCGATTGGTCTGAGTTCAAGGTTACGGAAGAAGTACAAGGTGTTCAGGATGATAAGAATCGATATCCATATCGATTTGTGACATATGAACGCGTTAAAGCAGCTACGTAATAATGCAAACTATTATAGATAAAGTCCATTAATATGAGTAACACCGAATGATAATATATTTTAACATCAGGGTAAAATTCGACATTTATTATAAAGGGAACAATTGATTTGTTTATAATTTGTTCTTTTTATTGTGGATGAGCTGGAGAGAAGATGGGTTTAAGTTCATTCCTTATAGATAAGCAAAAAAAAGAGATGGGGGAAAAGTTAGATGTCTACACCTACGGGGTTTATGGAATTCAAAAGACAGCTTCCGGGAGACCGCAGTCCCTCTGAACGGGTAAAGGACTGGGAAGAGTTCCATAAACATATGTCAGAAGAGGAACTACGGACTCAGGGTGCCCGCTGTATGGATTGCGGCACACCATACTGCCATACTGGCATTGATATGACTGGGGGCACATCAGGCTGCCCGGTGCATAACCTGATTCCGGAATGGAATAACCTGGTTTATCGCGGACAATGGAAGGATGCACTGGATCGTCTTCATAAGACGAACAACTTCCCTGAGTTCACAGGACGTATCTGTCCTGCACCTTGTGAAGGTTCTTGTACAGTGGGTCTGATTGGTCAGCCTGTTACAATTAAGACAATTGAAGAAGCCATTATTGAGAGGGGCTTTGAAGAAGGTTGGGTTGTAGCAGAACCGCCCGAGAAACGTACAGGTAAGCGAGTAGCTGTTGTAGGCTCCGGACCTGCTGGACTCGCGTGCGCGGCTCAGCTGAATAAGGCTGGTCATGAAGTTACTGTCTATGAGAGATCCGACCGTGTCGGTGGCTTGCTCATGTACGGAATTCCTTCGATGAAGCTGGATAAGTCAGTCGTTGAGAGACGTGTTAACCTTCTTGCCGAAGAAGGGGTTAAATTTGTTACCAATACGGAGATCGGTAAGGACATTCCGGCTCAGCAGCTGGTTGATGAGTTCGATGCTGTTGTTCTGTGCGGAGGAGCAACCAAGCCGCGTGAGTTCAACATTGAAGGCAGCGACTTGAAAGGTGTGCAGTATGCAATGCCTTTCCTGAACAGCACGATCAAGAGCTACCTGGATTCAGGTCTTCAAGATGGACAATATATATCTGCAGAAGGTAAAGATGTTATCGTTATCGGTGGCGGGGATACAGGTTCTGACTGTGTTGCTACTTCACTGCGTCACGGATGTAAGAGTATTACTCAATTTGGTACGCATACCAAGGCTCCACTAGAACGTGATCCGATTCAGAATCCTTGGCCGCAATTCCCGAATGTATATACACTTGATTATGCTCAAGAAGAAGCTAAGGCACTTTACGGTGAGGATCCTCGTGAATTCTCGATTATGACTACGAAATTCGTTGGTGATGAAGAGGGTAACCTGAAAGAGCTTCATACCATCCAAATTCAGCGTATCGTTGACGAGACTGGACGTAAGATCTATCAGCCAATTCCGGGTACGGAGCGTGTGTTCCCGGCACAGATGGCTTTGATCGCGATCGGATTCGATGGACCGGAGAATACGATCATCAATGAGCTCTCGCTTGATACAGACCGCCGTTCCAATGTGAAAGCACAATATGGCAAGTACAAGACTAATGCGGATAAAGTATTCGCTGCTGGCGACATGCGCCGTGGTCAAAGTCTGGTTGTATGGGCAATTAACGAAGGACGCGAAGCTGCTCGTGAAGTAGATAAATTTTTGATGGGTGCCTCGGTTCTGGCTTAAGTCGAGTAGGAGAAGGTTTGGAAGCAGAGAGTTCATTCCTTCTACCGAATTATGATATAATAATAGAATGCAACGGGGCTGCGCTGTGCGCGGCTCTTTTTTTGCCGAAAAGGACTTGGGAGAGGGGAAGCGTCTCACCATGAAAACGCTAGTAATCGCAGAGAAACCGGATATGGGACGGACAATCGCCGCTGTTATTGAACCTAAGGCGAAGAATAACCGGTCTTACCTGGAGGGCGAGCAATATATCATAACCTGGGCCATTGGCCATCTGCTCGGTCTGGCTGAACCGGATGCTTATGATCCCAAATATAAAAGATGGAATTTCTCGGATCTGCCGATTCTTCCGGAGCACTTCAAGATTGTTCCGAATCCAAAGACGAAGGACCAGCTTAAAATCATTGGCGAATTGGCCAAGCGTTCAGACCGGATTGTCAACGCTTGTGATGCTGGGCGTGAAGGCCAGTATATTTTTGCCTTGATCCAGCAGCAGTTGAAGATGACTCAGCCGGTTAGAAGGCTCTGGATCTCAGATTTGACCGCAGAGAGCATTGCTAAGGGATTCGCTGAGCTTAAGGACAGCTCAGAGTTCGCGAATCTGACCATTGCGGCAAGGGCAAGAAGCGAGGCTGACTGGCTGGTTGGCATGAACGCATCAAGAGCTTTTACAACAAAGCATAAAGAACTGCTCTCCGTTGGCCGTGTCCAGACGCCGGTACTTGCACTAATCTATGACAGGCAGAAGGAAATTGAAAGCTTTGACTCGCTCACCTATTATGAGATCAAGGCTGAATTCCAGCAGGAAGAACGCAGTTATTCCGGCTCTTGGCAGGGGGACAGGATGACTGATAAGGAGAAGGCTACCCTACTTGCGGACAAGGTTCGAGGGAAAGAAGGCCGGATCACGGAGTACGAGGTAAAGGACACGAAGGAATATCCTTTCAAGCTGTATGACTTGACGCTGCTGCAGCGCGAGGCGAATGCGAAGTATAGCTACTCGGCCAAAAAGACCTTGGATATCGCACAGGCACTTTATGAGAAGCATAAAGTGATTACGTATCCGCGTACAAGCTCGAACTATGTTACGGAACAGAATATTGAGGGTATGCATAAAGCGCTCCACATGCTCAAATCAACCGCTTACCAGGAACTGGCCGCTGGTGCTAATCCTAATCTGGTCCACAAAAATAACAAGTCGATCTGCAACCCATCAAGGGTTGAGGATCACCATGCTATCCTTCCTACCCTTAAGCGTGCGGGCACGTTAAGTTCTGAGGAACAAAATGTATACGACTTGGTCATACGGAGATTCCTGTCTCAGTTCTATCCTCCAGCGGAGTACAAACAGCATACGGTACTTACCGAAGTGGAAGGGGAGACCTTTAAGACCAATGTGAAGCAGCTCATCTCTCTGGGATGGAAGGTCTGTCAAGGTACTGAAGAGGCACGGAAGTCCAGTGGTAAGGGCAAGAAAAAGGATGAGGAAGAGGAAGCGGAAGAGCTTGTTAGTGAACCGTTCAGTGTTGACCCGGAGCTGCATGTTCTGTGTAAGTCATCAGAGGTGAAGGAGAAAGCTACCCAGCCGCCGAAGGCTTATACTGAGGGGACACTGCTCAAGGCTATGGAGAGTGCCGGGAAGCAGCTGGAGAACGAAGAGCTTCGCGAGGTCATGAAGGACGCGGGGCTTGGAACGCCGGCGACTCGTGCAGCGACGATCGAACGGCTCAAGAAGGTTGGATATATTACGATGCAGGGGAAAAGAATCACCGTTACGCCTAAAGGCCGTACGGCTGTTGAATTAATCCGTCATGCCGGCGTTGAGCTTCTGACCTCGCCAGAGATGACAGGACAATGGGAACGGCGTCTGCATCAAATTTCTAAAGGCGAAGCAGCCGGAGAGAAATTTATGGAGAACGTGAAGAAGTTCACGGTCTCTATTATTGAGAAGGTCCGCAGCCAGCCTAAAGCTTCCGCGTCCCTTTTCGAGGGAGAAGCTAAGCCATCAGGGCGCAGCAGAACTGGAGGCTCCCGGCTGAGTACGGGCTCAGCCGGCACAAGAACGGGTAAAGGGAAGGTTTCTGAGGATTCTAGCAATCAAGGTAAAGCGAGTGCCCCTGCTGAACGAGTGCCCTTGGGGGCTTGTCCTCGTTCCGGCTGCGGTGGGCAGCTTATTGAGGGCAAGAAGGGGTATGGCTGTACCCATTTCAAGCAGGGATGCGGATTTGTGATTTGGAAGGAATACTCCAGCAAGAAGATTTCTCATAATATGCTGGCCTCACTGATTGAGAAGGGGCAGACTCAGCTGCTGTCCTTCAAGGATGGGGACCTTGAATACAAGGCAAGAATCGTCTTACTCGACAAAGAGAAGGGCCAGCTTCAGTTAGAACGGTCGGAATAGAAAGAAACGGACTCATTACAGGGTCCGTTTCTTTTGTTTGACCGCGATACTCTCGGCGATGATACTCGGAACCTCCTCCAGGGAAGAGACGGTATACATCGCGGTAGTCGGTTCATTTTTCAGTTCGACAACATTATATGACCATTCATTGGGCAGCTTGATATAGATGGTGTTAATCCCCGCTGTAAGGGCAGGAATGATATCTGTACGAAGGCTGTTGCCGATCATCCAGGTATGTTCTCTGTCGAAATGGCGGGAAGTCAGAATCTGCTCAAGTGCTTCTTCGTTCTTATGCTGGCGGATGTAGATTCGGTCATGGAAATATGAAGCCAGCTTCATCTGCTCAATTTTGCGTTCCTGAATGGCCTTCTCCCCACCCGTGTAGAGATTAAGCTCATGGCCTTGACGTTCCAATATATCCAGGGTCTCCACCATTCCAGGATAAGGCTCAATATTTTGTTCATAGACACTCATTCCAAGCTCCATAAGCTGGTTCTCCTCAGCAGGACTGATTTCGCGGCCAGTCATTCTGGAGAAGTAGTGGTAAGTCTCGATCATGGATTGGGGAAAATGCTTACTGGCAAACCCAGTTTTGAGTACGCCCGCTACATCAATCTCAATCTGTTTGCTGCGGATTTCCGAAGCCGTTAACCGATAGGTGCTGAACCATTTAAGCATCACATCAGCAAACTTGCTCAGGATCATCTCAAAATACTTATTGCAGTGGATAAGTGTATCATCCATATCGAAGATAATTTGTTGGCGGTAATGATAGGGGTTCAAAGCAGGCTGCTCCTCTCTACAGTAGTACATATCTGCTGCTTAGTATAACTAGAAAACTTATATTATATTTGGATATACGTCTCCAGGAAAATTTGCAGCTCGGAAATGCCATCCGGACGGAAGCAGAATTTCTCCTGATCATTAGTTCCCAGATGAACTCTAAGCAGTCCAGCGACCCGTAAAAGTCTTAGGTGATACATTAGCGTCTCTTCAGATTCATTCAGGAATTGCTGCATCTCTGGAAGTGACTTGGGCTCGTTCGCTAGATAACGCAGCATACGAAGGCGTTCGGGAGCAGCCAAGGCACGGGTTAACCTGAGCAGGTAATTCGGTGCCTCGTTGGCATCCTCAAGCGGCAGGTCAACAGGATATTGAATCAGAAGCATATTGTTATAGAAACAATAGGTGTTAATTGGACGCAAATGAATGATTGGCAGCAGAATTACCTGTTCAACAGGAAGCTCATCCGAGACGATCAATCCACCAGAAGCATAATCAATGAGACTCTCAGGATCCATTTTGTCCAGAAGGGTGAGCTTCTCGGCAGCGTCCTCTTCAAGAAGAGGGACATACATAGATTCTATCTCTTTAAAGTACACGTCGTACCAAATATGAAGCAAGGGTACATAATTGTTGCGGATCAGAAGTGCTTTCTCTGCAGTCATCTCAGGTATGTATGAGCGAATCTTGTCGCAAAGGGCTTCGGAAGAAGTGGTTTGGAGGAAATTAAGATATTCCTCAATCTGATTAAGTTCACCTCGTTCAACCGCCCAGGCATAAAGAACATCATAATCCTCGAAAGGCCATGAAGCAGCCTCAGCAAAAGCTGCACGTGTCGTTTCGTTAAGGCGGGAATTGATGGTGTCGATCCACTCAGGACCCATGTCGATATTATTTGTCCATTTGCGTACAATATGAACCAGAAAGCTTCCAAGCAGTTCATAGACCGGAGACACGTCTACTTTTACTGTATAAGCCATGTGAAAGGTGACCTCCCCAAATATTGCTTTATTTTTTCATTATGGCTTGTTCGCTGACGGGTGTCCACTATAAACAATTGACCAGTTGATTATTAACGCAGGGGCGCTCCTTTCAAACATGAAAAAGATAAGATAGAATAAGAAATAGAGATTTAGGGGCTAAAGGGGAGCTGGAGATGATTGAAGTCAGTCAGTTAAGTGTGGTTGTAGGAGCAGATAAAAGAAAAATTATTGATCAGGTGAACCTCAGATTTGAGCAGGGTGAGATGATTGGAGTTGTCGGCCCAAGCGGGAGCGGGAAGAGCACTCTCCTTCGCTGCCTGGCCCTGCGCAATCCATGGTCTTCTGGTCGTTATACTTTTGAAGGTAAGGAGATCATTAAGTCGGGTGGGAGAGGTTCCTCGGAATACCGTTCGAAGTTCGCATACTTGGAACAGAGTCCGGAGCTGAATACTCAGAAGACAGCGCTTAAGAATGTTCTGATCGGACAAGCCGGGCAGACTCCATGGATCCGAAGATTAACCGGAATGATTCGTTCTGACGACTACATGGGCGCTATGGATGAGCTGGAAAAGTTCGGACTTTTGGATAAAGCCCATGTTCAAGCAGGTAAATTAAGCGGGGGGGAGCGTCAGCGTGTGGCCATATGCCGTGCTTTGGTTCATGGTGCCAAGCTGATCGCTGCGGATGAGCCCGTTATCGGTCTGGATAAGTATGCAACAGAAAAGGTACTTACAACGTTAAAAGAGTTGTGTACCAACGAAAAAGCGACTGTGATAGCTGTGTTGCCGCTTGAGCTTGCTGAGCAATACTGTACACGCATATGGGGAATTAATGAGGGACGGCTGCAGTGGGATATCAAGGGAAGAAGATTAACCCAGGAAGAGAAGCAGCTGATCTAGAATGAAAAGAGTGATTTAATTGGCTAGAGCAAGGTGGATGAATATCGCAGCAGGTTGTCTATGTCTGGCTGTTCTGAGCGGCTGTGATCTCATAACAGATCCCAAGTTACTAATGAAACCTCCTCAATTGACATCCAATCAACAGACTTTGAGAAGTGTAATTGATGCTCACACCCCGCCGGGCACCCGTCTGCAGCCGCGAGGGCTCAATGGCATTCAATCGATTCAGACTGAAGACCTGGAAGGCAACGGGAATCTGGATGCGGTTGTGTTCTTTGAGAGCGCGAAAGGCGACACGAATGCTCAGGGTATGCTCCTTGAAGAGACCGATGATACCTGGGTCATCAAGCAAACGTTTGAAGGGGATGGGCGAAATCTCGTCTCACTGGAATACAGGGATCTGAACCATGACGGGAAGAAAGAAATTCTCGCCGGCTTCTGTACGGAAGACCTGGATGAGCAGAAAACCCTTGCGGTGTATGCTTATACAGGACAGAAGATGGACAAGCTCCTTCTTGCACCGTATTCCAATTATCTCGTGGAGGACTTGAATGACGATGACTTGCTTGAACTGACTACCGTCTCTTTTAAGAAGAATGACTACAATTTAGTGACCTGCTATCAGATAAGAGCCGATCAAGCCGTAAAGCTCGACAGCCTGCAGCTGGGAGCTGGACTTAATAATTACCTGAATGTAATGTCGGGTAAAGTAACACCGAACCAGAAGGGGATTATCTTGGATGCGTCCTACTTGACGCATTCAGCTTATTCTACCTTAATCATGATGAAGGATAATAAGCTGGTTAACGTGCTCGACCAGGATGACAATCTGAATGATCTACCGATCCGGAGCGGGGATGTGAATGATGACGATATTTTGGAAATGGGACGGCTTAAAATCCCTTCCGGCTGGGAGAAAGTAATCCTGGATAAACCGCCGCGTTTCCTGGACTACTACCAGTGGGAGGAGAAGGTAACCTCTGGGGACTTAAAGGATATGAAATTCATCAAGGAGCAGTACATGGATCCGGATGGCAGATTCGTATTCGACTTCCCGGATAATCTGAAAGGGAAGGTTACGCTCGATCAGAACTCAGTAATTGATCAATATTTAAGGTTCATCAAGATTGAGAATCATGAACTGGTCGCTGAGATTAAATTCATTCCACTGTCCCAGTGGGAGAAGTTGAAGCCGGAATGGTCTATGCTTATGCGCGATAATGATCAGGTCATCGCCTATAAGACAGCATTCAATACCGAAATCATGAAGAAAAATTTGAGATAGTTGATCGTTTCAATTAGAGAGGATGTTTTGAGCTGTGAGTAAAGTTCTTATCATGGAAGACGAGGAGTCTATCCGCAGTTTTATTGTCATTAACCTAAAGCGTAACGGCTTTGAAGTTCTGGAGGCAGCCGATGGAAATGAGGCACTCAGCAAGCTGACGAGTGTTCCTGATATTGATATTGCGCTTTTGGACGTCATGGTACCAGGTATAGACGGCTTTGAAGTCTGCCGGCGTATACGTGAGACGAATGAGCGGATCGGGATTATATTTCTGACGGCCAAAGTTCAAGAACAGGATAAAGTATATGCTCTGTCTGTTGGTGCGGATGATCATGTCAGCAAGCCATTCAGTCCAACGGAGCTGATAGCACGTATTCACTCCTTGCTCCGCCGGGTTAATGTATATAGAGAGACAAGCGCAAAGGTAAGCTTTACTTCAGGGCCTTTTACCTTGGATCTGATCACCAAGCAATTTAAGAAGAACAGCACGATGATTGAGCTGACACCGACAGAGTTCTCGCTTATACAGTATTTTTTGGAGAAAGAGAACACACCTCTCAGCAGAGATCAGCTGCTGGATCATGTATGGGGTAAGGAATACATGGGAGATCCGAAGATTGTGGATGTGAACATCCGGAGAATTCGTCAGAAGATCGAAGCCAACCCTTCAGATCCGGCTTATCTGCAGACCGTATGGGGACACGGTTATAAGTGGAAGGGCGAAGGTCAATGATTAGTAAAGGGATCGGTCGGCAGATCGTTCTTCATTATTTTATCGTGGTATTTGTTACCTTGTTAATGGTTGAGATCATCTTTCTGTTCGCAATCCGAACTTACTATTATGACAGTATCTACAACCATATTGCCAATCATGCGGCCATGGTGACAGATAACTTCCAGAATTCCGACAAGTCAGAGGTTCAGGAAGATACCGGCTTCTTCAGCAATATTATATCCGCATTCTCACTGGCCAACACGGAGCTGCAGGTGCTTGACCGCCAAGGGAATATTCTTATGACCAACAGTTCTTTTCAATCTCATAAGCCGGTCCAGACGAGTGATCTGTCACAGGCACTCACTAACAGTATCGGCAAATGGATTGGCCGTGAACCCGATACCGGAGAGATGGTGATGTCTGTTTCAAGCCCGATTCAGTTGTTGGGAGAGAATAAGTATGTCATAAGGTACATCACTTCAATGGAGCCCATTAATTCCAAACTGCTGAATATTACTTTGCTTGCCGCATTGGTGGGTGTGGTAATCTTGGCGGTCGTGCTGCTGTTCAGCATGGGGCTAGCTAACTCCATTGTCAAACCAATCAATAATATCCGTGCGGTATCCGCTCAAATGGCCCGGGGCAGGTTTGACGTTCGAGTCAAAGGGGAATATAAATACGAACTCGGTGAATTGGCCAGCACCCTTAATTACATGGCACAGGAAATTGTCCGGGGTAATCAGATCAAGGATGACTTCATTTCTTCAATCTCACATGAGCTGCGTACTCCGCTTACAGGAATTAAGGGCTGGAGTGAAACCTTAACTTCCGGCGGCTTTGATCCAGAAGAGACCAAGATCGGCATGCAGATTATTGCCAAGGAAACCGATCGTTTGATTGGTCTGGTTGAGGAGATGCTTGACTTCTCTAAATTGCAGCAGAATGAAATGAAGCTTGTCATAGCTTCGGTTAACCTCAAAGAAATTCTTCAAGAGACCATGCTTAATGTGTGGGCTAAAGCGGAACAAAAACGGATACAAATTAAGCTGGATGACCACACTGAGTCTATGGTCATGGTACCTGGTGATGGGAATCGGTTAAAACAGGTATTCTTGAATCTTGTCGATAACGCAATTAAATTCTCTACGGAAGATTCCTGGATCCATCTGGATATTCGTATTCAGGACGGATGGGCAGTCGTGGAAGTTATAGACAGTGGTATAGGGATAAGTGATGAGCATCTGCGCCGTGTGAAGGACCGCTTCTTCCAGGTGAACCACCAAGGAGGAGGAACGGGACTTGGACTTGCGATAAGTCAACAACTGGTTGAACTTCATAATGGAGATATGGAGATGCGTAGTGAGCTGGGTGTCGGAACGACCGTGAGTGTTCGTCTCCCTCTGCTTGATGAACTGAATAAGGATGAGGCTTAAGTTTTCCGTTTAGGTAAAGAGGATTCGGGAGAAGAGGATGATCTGTCATGAGCAAGCCTGTAGGAATGCTGACACTGCCAGACCAACAGCTGGAAATTCATCTGGCGGACCAAGAAGATACTGACCTGATTTGTCAAATGCTGATCGAAGCGGCAGAATGGATGATCTCGCAAGGTATTTATCAATGGAATCCCGAACAATTCACAAGAGAAGAGATTTTATCGTATTTCGGATACAGAGAAATCTATATTATCTATGCCCAGACGGAACCTGCAGCAATGTTAACTTTACAGCAGAGTGACCCTGATTATTGGGGGATGCGCAACAGCAAGGGATATAACTATCTTCATCGGCTTACCGTAAGAAGAAACTTCAGCAATGCCGGACTTGGAGCATATATTGTCGAGTGGGCCGCTGAGCGGACCCGGGCGAATGGAAGGAAAGGACTTCGTCTTGACTGTCTGGCTCAAAACCTCAAGCTGAACAGTTTTTATCAACGGCTCGGCTTCCGCTATATGGGGACAGCGCTTAAGAACGGCCGTGAGTATAACCTCTATGAACAGTGGGAATCCCCGGATTCATCCCTGGAAGATGACCCAGTAGACTTTGTCTACTTCACTGAAAAGGATTTCCACCTGCTGCAGAGTTGGTCAGCTTCCGAGGCATTCCAGCTGCAGTGGGCGGGAGGGAGATGGTCGTATCCTCTGACAGAGGAAGATATGAGGGCCTATATTCAAAATGCCAATTTACCCTGGAAATCGGATACACTGATCTTCAAGGTGATTCATCGTCTTTCCAAGGAAATCATTGGACACATCAGCCTCACACAAATTGACCGTAAAAATCGTTCTGCACGAATAAGCCGCGTGATTCTTGGAGATCCCAAATTTCGGGGCCGCGGAATAGGTAAAGCCATGATTGTTGAGATGCTGCGAATCGGCTTTCAGGCCTTGAATTTGCACCGGATTACACTGGGTGTATTTGATTTTAATAGGCCGGCGATACAGCTGTATTTGTCCACAGGATTTAAGAAGGAAGGGCTAATGCGGGAAAAGACACTGTATCGTAATGAATACTGGAGTATGATCGAAATGAGCATGCTGCGCAAGGAATGGGAAGAGCTATACGGTGATGAACGTTAACCTTGCCAGATATGTTACTTGTCTATTTAGATACAAAGGGTGATACAGGCAATAGGGCGGATCTATGGATCCGCTCTTTTTCGTACACACACAATCAGCTTATAGGTGGAAACAACAAAAAAAGCGGATCATTATGATCCGCTTTGATTTAACCTTAAGATGACATTCCGCCTGCCCGAAGTCGGTTAGCATTGTCATATACTTCTTTGAGAAGACGTGCAGGTTGAGGACGAACAGCAGGCTTAGCTACAACCGTCTCACCGGGTCCTATGACCATGACCTCATTGACATTCCCTTTAATCACGGCGCCATCCTTAATAATGGCTCCTTCGCCGATGATGGCTCGCTCAATAACTACATTACGGCCAATTTTTGCATGGGGCATGACAATACTATCTTTGATTTTACTAAAGCGGCCAACCTCAGTACCGCCAAACAGTACTGAACGTTCCGCATAACCTTCTAGACCACAGTTATCGTGCACCAAAGAGGAATTAGCTTGAATAGCACGGTGTCTTAATCCGGATTTTCTAGTGTGCTGCTCGTTCGTGTACATCGGCCATGCTTCGTTATGAAGCTTCCAGTCTGCAGACTCATCAAGAAGGTCCATATGTGCTTCCCATAAGCTGTCTACTGTACCCACATCTCTCCAGTATCCTTTGAATTCGTAAGCATAAAGGGGAGTGTTTCCGGCAAGCATGTTGGGTATAACATCTTTACCAAAATCATGAGATGAGTTTGGATTCTTGGCATCCTGAATCAAGTGCTGCTTCAAATAGTCCCACTTGAAAATGTAGATTCCCATGGACGCCAGATTGCTTTGAGGCTCTTGTGGCTTCTCTGCAAATTCTGTAATCCGGTACTGATCATCTATCGACATAACTCCGAAACGATGAGCCTCGTTCCAAGGTACCGGCATCACAGAGATTGTAGCAGGGGCATCAGAATTTACATGAAAATCAAGCATTTCACGATAATTCATATGATAAATGTGATCTCCTGATAAAATCAGAACATTTTCGGGATTCTGTGAATCGATGTAATCCATATTTTGATATATGGCATCGGCTGTGCCAGAATATTCATCAGAACCTGTATTATAAGAAGGTAGAAGTGCAATACCTCCGTTGTCTGTTTGTGTCAGACCCCAGGCTTCTCCTTCACCTATATGATTGTGAAGTGATTCCGCCTCATACTGGGTAAGTACTCCGATCGTATCAATACCTGAGTTAACGCAGTTACTGAGAGGAAAATCAATTATTCTGTATCGACCACCAAACGGCACGGCCGGCTTTGCTTGCTTTGACGTAAGCGGAGATAATCTGCGACCCTCTCCTCCGGCTAGCAGCATGGCAATGCATTCTTTCTTATTCATTACGTTTCCCTCCCAAGGATTATGTCAGTGTAGTATTTAGATAAACGAAATTGCCCATAGTTGAAACTATTTTATTGTGGATTCCATGAAAAATTACATTTTTATTTTCTTTTTGTAAATTATTAATTCATTCCCGTGTAATTGGGGTAATAAACTAAGTGGACTATGCTTAAAAAGGCGGTGGAGAGTTGTCAGAGTACCTATATAAACAGAATTCAATTTCGCCTCTGGACGTATACCTGTTCCATGAAGGAACTTTATATCGCAGTTACCGTTCTCTGGGGGCCCATCTTACAGAAGAAGAAGGACGCTCGGGTGTCAGGTTCACGGTCTGGGCACCTCATGCACAGCATGTGGGTCTGGCTTCTGACTTCAATCAATGGAAGGGAGAAAACGATCCTTTATATAAGATGCCCGATTCGGGGCTTTGGAGTCGCTTTTTCCCGGGGATCACGGAAGGTACATTTTACAAGTATGAAATTACGGGTCCTGATGGGCAGACATTCCTTAAAGCAGATCCGTATGCGTTTCATGCTGAAGTAAGACCCGCGACAGCTTCCGTGGTAAGCTCATTGGATGGTTACCAATGGGGGGACGGCAGCTGGCGCCGAAAGAATAGAGCACCTTACCAGAAACCGATGAATATTTACGAAATTCACTTCGGAACCTGGAGACAGAAGGAGGACGGGTCGTTTTACACTTATCGTGAAATGGCTGACTTGCTGATTCCTTACATACAAGAAATGGGCTATACGCATATTGAAATTATGCCCCTTGCCGAACATCCTTATGATTTATCCTGGGGGTATCAAATCACGGGTTATTTCGCGCCAACAAGCCGCTATGGGACACCTAAGGATCTGATGTATTTCGTGGATCGCTGCCATCAGGCGAACATTGGGGTGATTCTGGATTGGGTTCCGGGTCACTTTACCCGTGACGCCCATGGATTGCGGCAGTTTGACGGTACACCTCAGTTCGAGTACGAGGACCCTCGCAAGGCGGATAAGCCCGGCTGGGGAACTTTAAGCTTCGATTTCGGTAAGCCTGAGGTCCGCTCGTTCCTGATCTCCAATGCAATTTATTGGCTGGAGATGTACCATTTTGACGGACTCCGTGTCGACGCGGTCACCAGCATGGTACGGCTCGATTTCGAGAAAAGTGAAGGTCAGTATGTGCCCAACGAACATGGCGGTTATGAGAACCTGGAAGCAACCTCATTCCTGCGCCAACTGAATGAAGCTGTATTTCAGGCTTATCCGCATACGCTTATGATGGCTGAAGAATCCAGTGCCTGGCCTCTAGTTACGTCACCGGTTCATGAAGGTGGACTCGGGTTCAACTATAAATGGAATATGGGCTGGATGAATGATACGCTGGATTATGTAGAGACGGACTTCAACAGCAGGCCTCATCATCACAACCTGCTTACATTTCCCATTGTGTATGCCTATTCCGAGAATTTCACGCTGCCACTATCGCATGACGAAGTGGTGCACGGTAAGAAGTCGCTGCTGGATAAAATGCCCGGCAATTATGAAGAGAAATTTGCAGGTCTTCGCGTACTGCTCGGATATCAATTGACAAGTCCAGGCAAGAAGCTCCTCTTCATGGGAGGAGAATTTGGGCAGTTCATCGAATGGAGAGACCAGGGAGAGCTGGATTGGTTCCTGCTGGATTATGAGTCTCATCGGCGAATGCTAAAGTACACTGCGGCTCTTAACCACTTCTATTTACAGGAAAAGGCTCTTTGGGAGCTGGATCATGGGATGGAAGGATATGAATGGGTGTCCCCGCATGATGCCTCCCAGAGCGTCATATCCTTTTTTCGTAAAGGGAAAAGACCCGGCGACAGCCTGCTCGTTGTCATCAACTTCCAACCTGTGAAGAGGGATAATTACCGGCTTGGGGTAGCCAAGCCTGGAACATACGAGCTGGTATTCTCCAGTGAAGCTGAAGAGTTCGGCGGCTCAGGGCCTAATCACTCAACCGTCAAATCTGAGAAGATATCCTGGCATGGTCAGCCACACAGCTTAGAAATATCGGTACCTCCGCTGAGTATATCTATCTGGAAGAAGCTTGGAAGAACGGTGAAGAGACAGCAGACTGAGCTGCTCAGCAGCAACAGCACAACTGAGGTTCCTAAGAAACGCAAGACTACACAAAGGAGGAAGACGACATGAAAATTCTGTTTGCGGCTGCAGAAGCCATTCCTTTCGTAAAAACCGGTGGTCTGGCCGACGTGATCGGAGCATTGCCCAAAGCACTTCTGAAAGCCGGTCACGATGTACGTATTGTACTGCCGAAGTACAAAGCGGTTCCGGATCAATTCCGGAGTCAGCTTGCACCGGTAGACATCATTAATGTTCCTTTAGCCTGGAGATCCCAATATTGCGGAATTGAAGAGCTTACTTTTGAAGGGATTCCCGTCTACTTCATCGATAACGAATTTTATTATGGTCGGGATGGGATTTATGGTTATGGGGATGATGGGGAACGCTTCGCTTTCTTCAACCGGGCTGTCCTGGAAATTTTGCCATACATCGACTTCAAGCCGGATGTCATCCATTGTCATGATTGGCATGCTGCGCTAATTCCGGTATTTCTGAAGCATCATTATTCTCACGATCCTTTCTATCAGTCCGTAAGGACCGTATTTACGGTACATAACTTGCTCTATCAAGGCATATTCCCATACGAAGTTCTGCCCGATCTTCTTGACCTCCCGAATCACTATTTTACGCCGGATGGACTGGAATATTACGGAAATGTCAATTATCTTAAGGCGGGACTTGTCTACGCCGATCATGTGACCACCGTGAGTCCTACCTATGCTGAAGAGATCAAAACCGAGTATTATGGCTATGGATTGGAGGGTCTCCTCAGATCGCTTGGCGAGCGGTTATCCGGTATTGTTAACGGGATTGATACGAAGCTGTATAACCCTGCAACGGATTCCGAGATTCCAGCCAAATACCGGACCAGTCTTAGCAAGAAGCGTGAGAATAAGCCATTCCTTCAGCAAGAATTGGGACTTCCTGTAGATCCAAAGATTCCTTTAATCTCGATGGTGACGCGTCTTGTTGACTCTAAAGGACTGGAACTAGTCAGAAGGGTGCTCGATGAGCTTCTGTACTTTGACAATATTCAAGTCGTTGTCCTTGGAACAGGGGAATATGAGTATGAGCAGTGGTTCCGGGAAGCGGCGAATCGCCACCCCAGCAAGCTCTCTGCCCAAATTAAATTTAATGATGGATTATCCCGGCGAATCTATGCAGGAAGTGACATCTTCCTGATGCCTTCCAAATTTGAACCGTGCGGAATTAGCCAACTTCTGGCTCTTCGCTACGGAAGCATTCCGGTAGTAAGGGAGACTGGCGGATTGAATGATACCGTGCAGTCCTTCAATGAATTCACGGGTGAGGGGAATGGGTTCTCATTTAACCATTACAACGCTCATGATATGCTGTATACGATTCGTAGGGCAGTTCATATGTATCATCAACCTGATCAATGGAAGAAGATTGTACGTAACGCATTTGCGGGTGATTACAGCTGGAACGTATCTGCGGAGAGGTATTTGGAGATTTATCAGAGCTTGCTTAATTAGGAAAACTTATTTAGCCTAGAATAGGGAAGATTCACAGACGGCATTCTAAGGAATGCCGTCTGATCTGTTTTTTGGTGTTATTTTCTGAACGAGAATCAGACCTTTTTTATTGCATAATAATACATGATGTTTTATAATGACTCAGTCCTAATATGATAAAAACTAAAATAGAAGCAAGGAGCGATAACAAAATTGAGAAAATTACAGATGCTGATCATAGTCCTGCTGTGCTTCGTCATATCTTACTCGGGGCTAAATGGGTCGGCTTATGCAGAAGACAGCACGAATTCAGCGAAGAAAACGATCGTGCTGGGAACAAGTGCTGATTTTCCGCCTTACGAGTTTCATAAAATTATAGACGGTAAGGATCAAATTGTCGGTTTTGATATTCAGATTGCCAAGCAGATTGCGGCTGATATGGGTGCTGAACTGAAAATAGAAGACATGAGCTTTGACAGCTTGCTGCCAGCTCTGACCAGTGGTCGTGTAGACTTCCTGATCTCAGGAATGAATCCTACACCGGAGCGGAAGAAAAGTATCGACTTCTCTGACGTCTATTATCGTGCGAATCAGGCCATTATGGTCCGGAAAGCAGATAAGGACAAATACAACACCATGGATACCTTAAAAGGGGCCAAGATTGGCGTTCAGAAGTCTTCACTACAAGAGGAAATTGGCCAGAAGATTGAAGGGGCACAGTTAACTTCACTTGATAAAGTTTCCGATATTCTTATGCAGCTTCAGACCAACCGGGTGGATGCAGCCATTATTGAAGGACCTGTGGCCCAAGCGAACCTAACGGATGACTTCGCCATTACGGATGCAGTACCTCAAGTTGAGGATTACGGCTATGCTATTGGAGTCAAGAAGAATAACCCTGAGCTTCTCGGCAGTATTAACAAAACACTAGCTCATCTAATTAAAGACGGTAAGGTTCAGCAGTTCGTGGATGATGCCAGCAGTTTGGTTAACGGAAAGCAGCAATCCCAAGATACATTCTCTTTCTTTCTGAAATACAAAGAGTATTACATCGCGGGTATTAAATATACACTCCTTCTGTCTGTACTCGGAGTAATATTCGGGTTCATTATCGGGCTGTTTATCAGCTTGCTGCGGATGAATCGAATCGCGATTCTTCGCTGGATCGGTGTGGCTTATATTGAGGTTCTGCGCGGCACACCTATGCTTGTCCAGCTCTTGATTATTCATTATGGGCTTGCGCTGACCTTCCATATCAATTTCACTGCACTGGAATCCGGGATAATTACGTTATCTATCAACAGTTCAGCATACTTGGCTGAAGTGTTCCGTGCTGGTATTCAAGGCGTGGATAAAGGACAAATGGAAGCTGCGAGATCTCTTGGGATGTCAAACAGTCAGTCGTTCCGCTTCATTATTTTGCCACAAGCAATCAAGAATGTTCTGCCTGCGATTGGTAATGAATTCATTACCATCATTAAAGAATCTTCGATTGTTTCATTCATCGGTGTGGCTGATCTGATGTTCCAAGCCCAAGTGGTTCGCGGTATTTCCTTTGCGGGGCTTAATCCGCTCCTCGTTGCAGCCGTGATCTACTTCATCATGACCTTTGTACTTTCTAAATTATTGGGTGTTCTGGAAAGGAAGCTGAGAACTAGTGATATCCATTAAAAATTTGCATAAATCCTACGGAAAGCTGGAGATTCTTAAGGGCATCGATGCTGAAATCGAGAAAGGTGAGGTTGTCGTTGTTATTGGTCCGAGCGGATCCGGTAAAAGTACATTCCTCCGCTGCCTCAATTTATTGGAACAGCCTACTGCAGGCGAAATCCGTTTTGAAGGTGAACTAATCACAGATAAGAAGCACAATATTAACCTGACGCGTGAGAAAATGGGCATGGTATTCCAGCAATTTAATCTGTTCCCCCATAAGACCGTGCTGCAGAATATTACATTAGCTCCGATGCAGGTTAAGAATCTGGACCGTTCGAAGGCAGAAGAGATAGCTCTTGATCTGCTGCGTACCGTTGGACTGGAAGATAAGAAGGGAGCATACCCTGCTCAGCTGTCAGGTGGACAAAAGCAGCGGATCGCAATTGCGCGAGCGCTTGCGATGGAGCCACATGTGATGCTCTTCGATGAACCCACGTCGGCCCTTGATCCAGAGATGGTAGGCGAAGTTCTGGATGTAATGAAGAAGCTGGCTGAGAAGGGAATGACCATGGTCATAGTTACTCATGAGATGGGCTTCGCCAGAGAAGTCGGTGACCGGATTCTTTTCATGGATCAAGGCACAATCATTGAGCAAGGCACCCCAGAAGTCGTCCTAGGCAATCCAACTCATCCTCGTACACAGGATTTCTTAAGTAAAGTATTGTAGTTGTTGGAACTTAGATTAATTGTATAACCAGAAACTCTATCCAGCTGGATAGAGTTTTTTGGTATGTCAGCACCTAGTACAACAGCTTATTTGTAATAATTTGTGTGTTTCAAAAAGTGTTTTCCAGTAATTGCTTGATCAATTGGTTACAAAATTGTGATATATTCGAAATGCCGAAACTTGTAATTCCAAGTGCGGGGGATGATTTGCGGATAACTATCTTATGAGCTTCTGATAGAGATCCTTGGGGTGAAGCGCTGCTTTTTGAATAGAGCGCCGGGTTGTATCCTCAATCCGAATCCGACAGCTAACTCCGCAGGCATAATTAAAAGGAGGATTATATGTATGTCATCTAAGAATCTTACACAGAACAAAAAGGGAAACAAATTGTCGTTTGTCGCGAAAACGGTTACAGCCTTGCTTGGCATGGCCGCCTTTATTCACATGACACCAGTCCATGCTGATTCCGTACATACCGCAGTAGAGGGAGACACGTATTACACTCTGTCCAAAAAATATGGGATCTCTATCAACAACCTAATGATTGCTAATCCCAAGATCAGTCCTAATAATATTTATGCAGGATTGCCGATCAAGCTGCCAACCAGTCTAAAAGCTGCCAGCGTCAATGGTAGTCTCATTGTAAAAAAAGCAGATCCACTGGCCACACTTAAAGTGTTCACCGCTAACAAAGTCGTGGAAGCGTGGGGGAAATCATTTACTTACTCCAAGACCATCAATGTGGTTGCCACAGCCTATTCAGCAGATCCAAGCGAGAATGGATGGGGAGCGGTTGATTACTACGGTAAGCCGCTTGCGTTGGGCACGATAGCTGTAGATCCCAAAGTAATTCCAATGGGGACGAAGGTACTGGTGACCGGTCATAGTCACTCTGGTCTTCCCAAGAAAGCCTTCGTTGCGAGAGCTACAGATCAAGGCAGTGCGATCAAAGGGAAGCGGATCGATATCTTCATTCCGGGCAGCCAAGCGACTGTGAATACATTTGGTTTTCAAAATGTTAAACTTTTCGTCATTAAATAATTCAGAATTAATTAAAGAGGAAAGACTCCAGATTTATGGAGCCTTTCCTCTTTTGCTTATTTATATCCTTTGATATGAAGAAGTTCGCTTAGATCAACAAAGGTATATCCTTGGCTTCTTAATGTGCTTATCACTTCTGGCAGGGCCTGAACCGTGCCAGAGAGATCTGCACCAACTCCACCCCCGGCATGCTGAAGAATAATGGAGCCGGGACCTGCCGCGCTTAGAATATTGTTTTTCACCTGCTCCTTGTTTAGACCTTTCCAGTCCTTCGAATCAACATTCCAATTAATCACCTTATATCCACTGCTTTTCACCCATCGCAATTGCTCCTCATTTATCTCTCCATAGGGAGGGCGGATTAATTTAGGGCGAAAGCCTGTAAGGTTATAAATGATCTTCTCGGTACGGAGAATCTGATTTTTGAAATAAGCAAGGTTTCGATTTTTGAATAAGGGGTGGTTATAAGAGTGGTTGCCGATCAGATGCCCCTCTCGGTAAATACGCTTGACTAGCCCTGGATGCTTCACCGCCCGCTGGCCCACCACGAAAAAAGTGGCTTTGATATGGTATTTAGCAAGAACATCGAGGACTTGAGGAGTGAAACGAGGATCTGGAACATCATCAAAGGTCAGGGCGATTTGCTTAACCTGAGGCCCCCTGAATTTAAAGGTCTCGGCATATTTACGTCTTAATTCACCAAGTGTTAATGATTCATGGCTTGATGCAACTTTACTTGTGGAGTTCTGCTCCTCAGGGGCCTGAATTTCCGGGGCTGCAGAAGCAGCTTGGAAACTCGGCAGCATCGATAGGACAAGCAACACAAATAATATTGCACATTTGTTCCGCATCAAGATATCTCTCCTTTTACAGGACATATTACCTGTTGTTATTTCCTTATGAAGGCTGTTTTATCCAGAGTCCTCTGTTCTGTGAGCAATATCACGGCAACCCCTCTTGAAAAGAGGCATCGTAATGTTCAGGGGGGAGTAAGCCATGGCTGAAATTATGTCTAATATCCAGGTCTCACCTGGTGTGTACCGCATGAAGATAGCAGGGAATTATGAGGGCCGAGTCGGGCAGTTCTATATGCTTAGAGGATCGAGAATAGATCCTTTACTTTCCAGACCACTGAGTATCTTTGATCTACGGGACCATTACATAGAATTTTTGTATCAAGTTGTCGGCGAGGGGACTCATCTGTTTGCGAGTCTCAAGCGTGGAGACTCTTTGAACTTGGTGGGCCCACTAGGGAACGGGTTCCCGGTTGTAGAGGGAAAAACTGCGCTGGTTGGGGGAGGCATAGGAATAGCACCGCTTTATTACGCAGCCAAACAAATGAGGGATGCGGATGTCTATCTGGGTTTCCGGGAAGAAACCTATTTAGTCAAAGATTTCAATTCAATCAGCAACGATGTTTGGGTTAAGGTCGGTGGAAGTATTTTGGATGACGTTGTCTTTGAGGCTTACGATCATATCTTTGTATGCGGTCCGACCGGCATGCTGAAAGCAGCCAAGCAAAAACAAGCTGAACGGGACTACCCAGGCAATCTCTATGTATCCGTAGAGAACAAAATGGCCTGCGGGATCGGGGCTTGCCTTGTATGCAGTGTCAAAGTGCCGGGCGGAACCAAGAGAGCGTGTGTGGAAGGTCCTGTATTTCTTGCAAAGGAGGTGAGCTTAGATGATTAATATGTCGGGAAGCATTGCTGGAGTTCACTTTAAGAATCCGATTGTAATGGCATCCGGAACATTTGGGTTTGGCAAGGAGTATGCGGAATATTATAATATTTCAGCTCTGGGCGGGATCGCAGGGAAGGGGTTGACCTTGCATTCCAAATCGGGAAATGAAGGGCTTCGAGTATTTGAGACGCCTTCAGGAATGCTCAACAGTGTTGGCTTAGAGAATCCAGGCATCAAGCACTTTTTAGAGAATGAAGCCACCTTTTGGGAAGGCCTTGACCTGGCGAGAATAGTGAATTTGGGCGGAGACCATATTGATGAATATATTGAAGGGGCATTGATGATCAACAAGGACTCTAGACTTCGGGAAACCAAGGGCTCCAAAGCAGTGGACATTATTGAACTGAATATTTCATGCCCTAATGTTAAAGAGGGCGGGATTGCCTACGGCATCAAGACGGAGAAAGCCCGGGAAGTGGTGCGTGAAGTCAGGGCCGTTACGTCCATCCCTTTGATCATAAAGCTGTCACCCAATGCGGAAGACTTGGTATCGATGGCAGTGATGTGCGAAGAAGAAGGTGCTGACGGAGTTACACTGATAAATACCATATCGGGCATGAAGATCGACGTATATAAGCGAAAGAGCGTATTTCACAACTTATATGCCGGTCTCTCAGGTCCTGCTGTGAAGCCAATTGCATTAAGAATGGTCCATCAGGTTGCCAGCAGGGTGAATATACCGGTTATTGGGGTGGGCGGAATTACAAGCGCCACAGATGTGATTGAGTTCATTATGGCCGGGGCTTCTCTGGTCCAGATAGGTACCTACAACTTTGTTAATATTCACGCGGGGGAAGAATTAGTGAGTGGCATCTCGGAATTTATGCAAAAGGAAGGTATTCAGTCATTGGATGAAATCCGGGGCATCATCTAGAGAGGGGCCGGGCTTGTGAATAACTTCAATGACAATATAGATATGAACGATATTCGTCTGGAATTTCGCGAAATAGGACGCGATATCTTACTGATCATTACGGGGGGCCATGCTCATATTGGAGCGGTCTCCACCGCATATCCTTCCCAGAGATATTCGGCAGAGGTTCATACCGCAGCAGTTCCGGGCCACAAGGAGTCCCTGCTCAGCGCTGATTTTGCACTGCGTGCTTCCAAGTGGCTTAACCGGACAGTGACTGTAGTTATGGGAATCCACTACGACAATTTAAGTTCTGAACAAATCGAGTGCGTATGTCAGCGTGCAGAGCGTGAGCTCGAAATTTTTTTGCAAACGGTGTCTCCTCCAAGTTATGATAAGAACAGGATACAATAATTGGTATGGCAGGCAAGGAAATAAAAAGAAAATTGAAACGTTCCGCCACCTACCTGCGTAAATCATATCATAAAACATATTTATTCCTGGGAGGAAATTAACCATGTCCATTTTCAAAAGATTACGTGATCTAACGATGTCTAACATTAACTCTCTTATCGATAAAGCTGAGGATCCAATCAAACTGACTGACCAATACATTCGTGATATGCAGGAAGACCTTGAGGATGCCGAGAAATCTGTAGCGGCCCAAATTGCGATTGAAAAGAAATTTAAGCAGCTATACGAAGAGCAGGAAGCATTGGCTGCAAGACGTAATGAGCAGGCCCATGCGGCTGCACAAGCGCAGAACGTTGACCTTGCCCGCCGTGCTCTGGAGGAGAAGAAGGCTGCTGAAGTGAAGCTTGCTGAATACAAGACCAGCTATGAGAGCAACAAAGCTGCAGCAGACAATCTTCGTGATAAGCTGGAACAGATGCGTAAGCAGCTTACAGAGATGAAGAATAAGCGTGAGACCCTGGTAGCTCGTTATAATGCTGCCAAGGCACAGAACGAAATTAATAAATCATTGTCAGGACTTAACTCGGATACCGCATCAGCCGGATTGAAGCGCATGGAAGAGAAGATGCTTCAAATGGAAGCTCAGGCTGAAGCAAGCAATGAGGTATCCAGCAAAGGTAAATCCCTTGACGAAGAGTTCGCAGAACTTAATAAGGATAAAGCGGTTGAAGATGAGCTGGCGGCCCTGCTCAAGCAGTACGAGAAATAATAATCTGCGATATGCATGTGAGGGAGGAGAGACAATTCATTGTTTCTCCTTTACTTATGTGGAGCAAGATTTGAGTAATGCATATGAATCAGAAGGAGCCAGGAATCATGAGTGTAATGAAGAGAATTGGCAGACTATTTGCCAAGCCGGAGCCACCTGCTCGTGAGAAGAGCATGCTGGACCTGAATCCAGGGGATATATGCGAAGTATCCCTTGTTACCTACGAAGTTGTAGGAAGTGTACGCAACCCGGGGCGGAATGCCACGATGCTTTCACTCCAGGACGGTAACGATATTCGGTATTTGCACATTGAAGAACGTGAAATTTTGCAGTATGCTTTATACGATAAGGTAGACGGGCGTCTCGATAATCCGAATGAAGTGCCGACAACCATAGATTTGGATGATAGATCCTACCATCTTGAGGAAGAATATGCCGGGAACGTGATCATTAAGGGCAGAACTCCTTTTCGCCAAGGCGGAGAACAGCATGTGTGGCAATTTCAGTCCGATGATTATCGCCTGTTAAGGATTGAATGGCAGGATGGAAGATTCATGCTTTATGAAGGAGATAAGACGATCTCCGGTGATGTTAAAGTCATCCGTGCCTCTTAGGAGTGATATTTGTGAAGAAAGGGTCTTCTTTATATGTAAAGATAGCTCTGATCCTCAGCTTGCTCGTGTCATTATTAGCAGGCTGTGGATCACCTAATGTAAAGGAGAATTACCCGCTAGAATCTGTGAATCGAAGTGGAAGTTCAACCTCCTATGTCTATAGAGCAGCAGGGGAGAAAGTTCCACAGGTTGCGGCTGATCTGATATCTGAGCATGAACCTGATCAGAAGTCGCCGGATAATGAAGATCATATGTTCCTCGTGTATGATAAGGAATACTATCATCTTCAGAAAGATTCGAATAAGCCGGAAGATACACTGATTGAAGTGGATTCCGAACAGTATGTCCGGAACAACTATGATTCAAGCTTTCTGCAGGGATATCTCGCGGCTTCTCTGATCGGAAGCTTATTCGATTCCTTTGGAGGGCATGGTTCCTACCGGGGATACTCGAGCAAGGATACTTATAAGCCTAAGCAGGACTATCATGCACCTACGAAAGATGACAAGAAGGCTGCTCCGCCGCTGACTGTAGAGAAAAAAGGTTCCATAACAAGACGTGGAGGCTCCGGATCAAGTAGTGGAAGTGTGAACGGAGATAACAGCAGCTCGGGTTCAGATTCAAGCAAAGGAAGCATTACTCGGAATAAGGATGGGGGAAGCTCGGATTCGGGTTCCTATTCATCGCCGAAGAAGTCTATTACGAAGCCAAAGACTCGCTCCGGTTCTGGAGGTATTACCAGAAGAAGGCGATAACTTTGGCAGTTGGTTTATAACACGAGCATACATGGGAGCATGCACATTGCTGCATGCTTTTTATGTTAATAAAGATTGCATTCAAGCGGGAATCAACGATAACATGTATACATATTAAGAAAGAGTAACCTAGGGGGTTCGTATATGCATCAATCTAACTCATCGCACAAGCTTCACAGGAACGCTTTACAGGTACATGAAGCTCAGGCTCTCATACAATCTCATATTCAGCTCGGGGAGTGTGAACATGTCGATCTATCCGAGGCTAAGGGACGTTATCTAGCTGAAGAGATCAGAGCGCCGCATCCTTATCCGCACTTTCGCCGCTCTGGGATGGATGGATTCGCGATTATTAGCCAGGATACAGTCGGAGGTTCAACAGAGAATCCGGTGTGGCTTGAGGTAGTGGACGAGATTCCGGCTGGATCACTGCCGTCGGTTGCCCTTGTACCTGGAACGGCCTCACGTATTATGACAGGAGCGAAGGTCCCAGATGAAGCAGATGCTGTAGTCATGTTTGAAATGACGGAAAGCGTTGTAAATCAAGGGAGAACAACGATTCAGGTGAAGCGAGAAATAGAGGCAGGCAAGAATGTAACCCCGGTGGGATTGGAACTCGGAGAAGGCGATCTGATTTTAGAAAGAGGAACTCTTCTCTCAACTGGAGAGATCTCTGTACTTGCTACGTTCGGTGTTCATCAGGTCAGCGTCTACAAGCGGCCAACGGTGGCCATTTTCTCAACGGGTTCTGAGCTTCTTGGGATAGAGGAAGCCATTCAGGACGGCAAGATACGCAATAGCAACACCTATATGCTGGCCAGTCAGGTTAGAGATGCTGGTGGCGATCCGATTATACTAGATGCGATTCAGGATGATCTTCAAATCGCCAAGCAGCGGGTTGAGGAGGCTTTTCAATATTATGATATCGTTGTGACTACAGGTGGTGTATCTGTGGGGGACTTTGATATTATGGCGGATTTGGTTCGCGGCGAAGAAGTTACGATGCTGTTTAATAAAGTAACTATGCGTCCTGGAAGTGTTACGACTGCTGCAGTGAGGGGAGATAAGCTGCTTTTTGCCCTCTCGGGAAATCCGGGAGCCTGCTTCGTAGGGTTTGAATTGTTTGTTCGGCCAGCTCTTGGTTTAATGCAGGGTAGTAAAAAGCCTTTCCTTACAGAGTTTACGGCAGTTTTGGGCAGGAAATATGAAAAAATCAACAACTTTACGCGTTTTGTCCGTGGAAGTCTGAGCATAGAAGACGCTCAGCTTGTGGCCACGCCAGCAAGCCTGGACGAATCGAATGTCATGATTACGATCAAGGACAGTGATTGCCTCATTGTTGTTCCACCATCCTCTGGTGTTCTTAATGCGGGGGACAAAGTAATGGTATTAAGACTTTCGGGCAGCCCATTATGAAGCCGGTATCCATCCCGGTATATCAGATTGTAGGATATAAGAATACAGGAAAGACACATTTAGTCTCGAGACTAGTTGCACACTTTGCAGCCAAAGGCTTACGGGTAGCCGTAATTAAGCATGATCTGCATGGCTTTGAAATGGATAAGGAAGGCACCGATACCTACCAACATCGAGCAGCAGGTGCAGCAGTGGTTGCCATTACCTCACCTGAGCGCACAGCTATTTTAGAAGAAAAAGGAGCTGCATTGTCAGACCTTATCGTCCGTTTTGCTGAGTATGATCTCGTTCTTGTAGAAGGATTCAAGCAAGAGACTTATCCCAAGCTTGTCATTCTTCGTGAGAAGAAAGATTTACCCCTCCTTAGTGAGCTCACGAACATAAAAGGGGTAGCTGTATGGCCTGAGTTAACCAATTCCTTGGAAGAGCGTAATACTGCGGAAGGACTGAGTGGAATCCTACAGAGCTTCGATATTAACGATACCTCTAAGATTGCTTCAACCATTTCTCTTGAGCTCTCTTTGTAAAAAAAAGAAAAACCCAGAAGTGCTCGGCGTCACAGCCTTACACTTCTGAGCGTCTTTCAATCGCATCAGACATGGTTTTGTCCGTTAGATGAGTATATACTTCAGTGGTTTCTGTTGAGGCATGACCAAGCTGCTCCTTGGTTTTGTAAATATCATTCTGCAGATAATAATCTGTGGCAAAGGAGTGCCTAAGCTTGTGAACCGTTAAGTAAGGCTTCCCAAAACGGCTGGCGTATTTAATAATCATTGCCTGTATAGCTCTCTTGGTCATTCGTTTGCCTTCCTGCTGACCATTTGGAAGCGCAACGAACAAAGCTTTCTCACGCTTAGGCGTTCGGTAACGGGCACTACGAATGGCTAAATAAGCCTGAAGCTCATCTTTGCTCTGCTCTCGGAAATAGACGGGGGTCTTAAAAGTCTCATCGTTGTTACCTTTGCGGTATACATACAGAAGTTTGTTAGCAGGGTCTATATCGTCTATGTTTAAATTAACGACCTCAGATACCCGAAGACCGGAATTTAAGATAAGACTCGCAATACATGCGTCTCTTTCTTTGTTTAAATGATAATTATACAGCGCTTGTTTGTTGTTCTCGATGTCAACGCCATATCCTTCAAGGATATAGCCGATGAACTCGAGGAGTTCATCCTCTTCAAGGATCTTACCTTTAAGTTTGGCGGCGGTGTCCTTAGGCTTGTGGATGCGCTTAATCTCAACCTTTGCCATAATATTGCGCTTCAGAAGCGGATAGAAGTCCTCATCCTCGGCTATTTGGCTTAAATAATGAAATAATGAGCGCAATGATGACATTTTACGAGAAACGGTAACTCTGGAATTGTTCCCAACCACGCGGGTAGTTAAGTGCAGCCGGTACCCGACAATACTATCCATCCGAAGCACTTCAAGTTCTTGAAGCGTGACATCCCTATTACACTCAGCAGCCGATAATCCTTCCGCGCGAAGCCATCCGAAGAACTGCTCATAGTCCCGGATATATTCGAGCAGGGTGGAAGGTGATAAATCGGGCAATTTATAATCGATGAACTGCTGAACGAACCATGGCATATTCAGCACTCGCTCATCCATTTTTTTGCGGTCAGAAATCTTCTGAATGTTCATTTAGACAGCTCCTTTGTACCTGCATACCAAGATAAGTCTACTCTTAATTATATCATACTACTGGGAACAGGAATGAGAACATTCAGAATGAATTGCCTAAAGGAGGTTAAATTAATGCAGGTAGATTTGGTACGGGCAGATATTCATATGAAAGAGAAGTTTCGTAACTTAATGCAGTATTACATATATGATTTTAGTGGTTATCTTAATTTTGAAATCGATGAGAATACGGGAATGTATCCTCCATATCCGGATTTTGATAAGTATTGGGAGAATGAGGACAAATATATTCCATATTTATTCAGGGTTGGATCATGTACGGCTGGATTTGCCCTTGTCGAGGCTCTTCATGGTAAGAGAAACGCTGACAGCTACATGACTGAATTTTTTGTGCTCAAAAAATACCGTAAGCTCGGTGTGGGGAAAGCAGCAGCTATACAGCTGTTCGAGAAATACAGGGGGAGATGGTTAATCTCCCAGCTCAGCTCGAACATTCCAGCTCAAATGTTCTGGCGTACAATCATTAAAGAATATACGAATGACCATTATGAAGAAGAGACCCGTTTCGATAATCGTCAGATTTCTCAGAGGTTTACCAATTAAATCCGGAAGTTGCCATGATCCATGGGACTGATTCATCTGTTGAATCGGCCTATGGGCCTTTTTTTTAACAGCAGATCGGTTGAACACTCATGTACGCAGATCATTGATTTCGAACACGAACTAATAAATACAACATATAGGGTCCACCTAATATTGCTGTAATTAAACCGCATGGGATTTCAACTGGAGCCAGAACGGTACGTCCAACAAAATCGGATGCCAGAACGATAAGTGCTCCGAGCAGGGCAGCTGTTGGAATTAGAACGACGTGTTTCTCTCCAACTAGCTGTCTGGCAATATGAGGAGCCATCAAGCCGACGAAGCCAATGGTCCCTGCTGTTGCAACAGAAGATCCTGCTAAGGCAACGGCGATGAATAGGATCCATGTCCGGCTTGAATGATTACGGCTCCCGAGACCCGTTGATGTTTGGTCATCCAGACCCAGAATGTCCAGCCAGCGGTAACACAACCAAGCAATAGGGAGGAAAATAATTACCCAAGGCAGATAGGGCCATAGCTGATCCCAGCTTCGTCCATATAGGCTGCCAGTCATCCAGATGGTTGCTTGATTTACGAGCCGAATGTTGCCTGAGGTAGTCACGATGGTAATGAACCCATGACAGATCGAGGCAATACCAATGCCAACCAGCACCATACGAATAGGGGACAGCCCCTTTTTCCAAGCGAGAATGTAACTTAGAAAAGCAACCAGCAGTGCCCCGCCGAAGGCTGCGAACGGGAGCCAGTAGGAAGGAATTTGAACCCAAACAATGAAGATAACAGCGCATAGTGCCGCTCCGGCATTTAGCCCAATCACGCTTGGCGAAGCAAGCGGATTTCGTGTTACTCCCTGCAGTAGTGTTCCCGCAGACGCTAGACAAGCCCCCACACATACGGCTATCAATGCCCTGGGCAGCCTTAGTGTACGAACGATGAAATCATGATCAGGTTGACCCATCCCAAGAATGGACTTTATCGTATCCAGAGGTGATATAGCATACTCCCCTGTGCCAACTTGCAGTATGAATAGAATTAATATCAGAAGTAAGAGGGTGCATTGGATCATTGTTCTCGGACGTATCCTCATAGCCTCCACTCCTTTTTCCTCGCCAGATAAATAAAGAAAGGCGCCCCCATCATTACCGTCATAACCCCAGCAGACACTTCATCTGGATGTATAACGAGCTTGGCAGCTATATCAGCCAGCATAAGAAGCGCAGAACCCATCAGGATCGAGTGAACGACAATCCACCGGTAATCGGCACCTGCAATGGACCTTACGATATGCGGGACGGCAAGTCCGACAAATGCAATCGGGCCTGCAATTGTCACACAGCCTGCGGATAACAGAACAGTAACGAAGAACAATATTTTTTTGGTTAGAGGGGTATCAGAGCCAATTCCAACAGCCACCTCATCTCCAAGCTGCAACGCATTCATCCGGCTTCCGAGGGCAAGGGCGATCAACAGTCCAACAATGATTAAGGGTCCTCCATAAATTAGATCTTGCAACTCTTTCCCAGCAACAGATCCGGCCAGCCAGAAGCGGACTTCATCAATGGATTTCTCATTGAGAACAAGAACACCCTGTGTAAAAGAAGCAAGCAGCAGCGAGACGGCTGTGCCAGCAACGATCAGTTTCAAAGGCGTCATCGGCTTACCGCCTATAGAACTTAGGACAAAAATAAATGAACCTGCACATGCCGCCCCTGCCACCGCAAATATTTGATAGATCCATACGGATGAGCCTGGCACTAAGAAATATCCAATAACAATAGCAAGCGCTGCCCCGTTGTTAACCCCCAGAATTTCTGGTGAAGCTAGTGGATTACGAGTTAATGCCTGCATACACGCGCCCGCAGCTGCCAATCCTGCGCCTACAAATAATGCGATAAATGCTCTTGGAACTCGAATAGCAGAAACAACTTGATGAAGATCTGTACTGCGGTTACCCCAGAGAGATGACCAAACGGTAGGAAAATCAATAATTAGGGATCCGGTTGATAGATCCAGTAGAAAAATGGCAATAACCAAAGCTAAACCCAGTCCTAACAGAAAAAATTGTTTAGGCATGAACCTTCTCCCTCTTAAGAAAAATAATCCAAATTTGTAATTGACAATTAATTACGATGGAACTTATACTTGTGCTTATTGCGAGGATAATGATAATCATTATCAATTAGCTTTACATATATTATCAAAATGGGGAGAGTGTTGTCAATGAATAGAAGTAGAGGGAAAATTTTATTTTTAATGCTGCTGATTGTCCTTGTGGGAGCATTATCTGCTTGTTCAACAAGCGGTTCAAAAGAAACAGCTGGTAAACCTTCCAAAGAACCTGCTAATACGGCGGAATTGACTAAAGAAATCGTTGTAAAACATGCGATGGGGGAAGAGAAACTAAAGGGGATTCCGCAGCGTGTGGTTGTATTAGATAACGGAGCTTTGGATAACTTGCTGGCGCTAGGGGTCAAACCGGTAGGCGCCCCAACCGTCCAGTTGGAGGAGCCTTATCCAGCTTATTTGCGTTCACAGGCAGAGGGGATAACGAATATTGGTACCATCGATGAACCAAACCTGGAGACGATCGCCTCACTTAAGCCTGATCTTATTCTTGGAAGTAAAGATACGCACGAGAAAATCTTTGATAAGCTGAAGCGGCTAGCCCCTACTGTCTATGTAGAGTCCCTGGGCTACACATGGAAAGATAATTTGAAGCTTCAGGCTGCTGCACTGGGGAAGGAAGCGGAAGCAGACAAGCTGCTCAGCGAATATACCGCTCGGCTCGGGCAATTTAAGGATCAAATGGGAGACCGACTTGCCAATACCACCGTATCTGTTCTACGTCCACGTACAGACCATGTACGTATTTATTTAAGACAGTCTTTCAGCGGAATTATTGTAGAAGATGCCGGTTTAAAGCGTCCCGTGGCACAACAGGCTGATGAGTTTGCTAGTAAAGTAACCGAAGAACAGGTAGTCAGCATGGATGGTGATGTCATTCTTTGGTTTAGTCGTGATACTGATAATTTACTAAAGAGCAAACTGGCTAATAATCCGTTGTGGAACAATCTTAAAGCTGTGAAACAAAAGAAAATATTTGAAGTGGATGCGGATCTGTGGTTAAGCGGACTTGGTATTCAGGCTGCCAACCTGGTCGTAGATGATCTGTTCAAAATCTTCGTTAATAATAAATAAAATTAGACTTACTGGGGGGCTGACAGTTGAAAGACTGCCAGTCTCTTTTTTGTATGGTATTTAATCTAATTCTATTCACAGTGGAGGGAAGTGTAATGTTAAGGAGACAGCGGCTAATTGTTGAGAGTCTAATGAGAACCCAAGAGGAACAAAGTTTGATGGATGAACTACAGAGATTAATTGTAGAGAAGCTAAGTTCATCTGAAGGACAGGCATCGATTCATATTATCTGGGAAAATGAGGTGCAGCAAGCAGAGCAGCAGTTGCCTCCTCATGCCGCATCTGAATCGCATGCACTGGCGAACCAGGTACCTCTAAGTATAAGACAAAGAGAGATTGCCAGTTTAGTATGTTCGCACTACTCGGTACGTAAAATCGCAGCTGCTCTGCATATTTCAGAAAATACAGTCAAGAAGCATATTCAAAATATAAAAAAAATACTTGAAATCAATGAAAGCGGTCCTGATTTTATCTATGAATTACAGATCAAACTGGGCTCAGTAATCCCTTAAGATAACTAAAATAACTCAATCGAGTAATTTACAGTCAAATCCAGTGCATGTACGATAGAGAAGTAATGTTGATAATGATTATCAATATCACCTGTGTAACCATTTTGGCTATATGAAGGGAGGAACAGGTTATGCTCGAACTTAAGGAGTCTCCGATCATACAATCCTTAACGGATTGTATTGGTCACACCCCATTACTAAGATTGAACCGATTGTTTCCTGGTGATCAGGCCCAGGTCTATGGGAAGCTTGAATTCATGAACCCTGGTGGCAGTATGAAGGATCGTCCTGCACGCTTTATTTTGGAAGAGGCAATTAGAAACGGAGTTATTCACCAGGATAGTCATATCATTGAAAGCACATCCGGTAATTTAGGCATAGCCCTTGCTATGATGGGCCGTATCTATGGACTCGAGATCACTTGTGTAGTCGATCCGAACATTAGCCAGACCAACCTGAAAATACTGAGACAGATGGGGGCTAACATCGAGATGGTCACTGAAAAGGATGAGAATGGTGGCTATTTAAATACACGAATCGCTACAGTCAAGCAGTTGCTGCATACGATTCCTCACGGCTACTGGATTAATCAGTACGCGAACGAAGATAACTGGAAAGCACACTACCACGGAGCAGGAGAAGAAATAGCTAAGCAAATGGATCAGTTGGACATATTGGTGGCCGGCATTAGCACTTCGGGAAGCATTATGGGTACTAGCCGGAGGCTTCGAGAGAAATTCCCGAGGCTTAAGGTGATTGGGGTCGACGCAGTCGGATCCGTTATTTTTGGCGGCCCGAATGGCAAGAGGGAGCTTCCAGGCATTGGGGCAAGCCGGGTACCGGAGCTGCTGAATCGTGCAGAAATTGATAGGGTCATTCACGTAAATGATTATGAATCTGCCATGGCTTGCCGGGAGATGGTACGGACTGAGGGGATATTTGCCGGAGGCTCCTCGGGTTCAGTCATTGCGGCTATTCAGAAGCTTCTTCCTGAGCTGCAGGGGACTGTCCGAATCGCTACGCTTTTACCGGATCGCGGTGATCGTTATATGGATCTTGTGTACGATGATGAATGGTTGAGAGCTGTGAAAGAGAGGGTGAGCCTAGAGTGTTAACCAGTCAAGAGCAACAGACGCCTTCCGTGCTTTATTTAAGCCGCAGACATGTCGTGGAAGCAGGGGGAGAATCGCCAAGATTTTTCACAGAGGTTATAGAAGAGGTCTTGGAGCTGCATGCCCTTGGCAAATTTGTTCAACCACTTAAGCCGTATCTAAGAGTGGGAGGGGAGAACGGTGAAGACGGGCATATCGCAGACCGGATTATCGCCATGCCTTCCTATGTAGGTGGGAATCTTCAAATCTCAGGCTTGAAATGGATCGGTAGTAAGCATGATAACCCTTCCACTCGTGGATTGGAGCGTGCCAGCGGAATGATCGTGCTCAATGATCCGCAGACGAACTATCCGATAGCGATTATGGAGGCTGCGCTCATTAGCAGTATGCGAACAGCGGCAGTAACGGCGGTAGGGATTAAATATTTGGCCAGAAAAGACTCTTCTGATGTGACTATTATCGGCTGTGGAATTATCGCACAGCAGCAGCTGGAAAGTGTTGCTCAGTTATTTCCAAAGGTGAAACGGATTCATCTGTACGATGTTCATGCTGAAACTGCACTAAGGCTCGCCGAGCGGATCAATGCTAAGTATTCTCATATCTCCTGCCGAAGTTGTGAATCAGCTGAAATAGCAGTGCGAAGCGGGGATATCGTGATTCCCTGCACGGTGACAGATCAGCCGTATATCCATTATACCTGGCTGAAAAAAGGCTGCTTTGTCAGCAATGTATCGATCATGGATTTGCATAAGGATGTATTTATCGGTGCGGATAAAGTGGTGGTGGATGACTGGGAACAATCCAATAGAGAGAAGAAAATCATTAATCAGCTCGTACTCGAAGGGGCCTTTTCTAGAGAGAAGCTGCATGCCGAACTCGGAGAAATCGTTGCTGGGATAAAACCGGGCCGAGAGCTTGAGGATGAAATCATTGTCCTGAATCCAATGGGCATGGCGATAGAAGATATTTCATGTGCGTATCGTATATATGAACAGGCTGTTGCCAAAGGGATCGGGGTTACTCTCTCCTTGTATGAGTAAGCAGAGGGAACGAAGTGGGACAGAAAAAGTACACGGAGAGGAGAAAAAAAGAGAGTCATGAGCATGAAACAAGACCTGATATACGATGAGATCATGTCACAACAGTTAGCAGAGCAGAGTGCATTGACGCGGCTTCTCAACGCTTATTTGCGAGAGGTACATTGTACCCCGGTAACTGGATACAGCACGGAGTTAAGATTACCGTTAACAGGGCGATGCATGATCTTGGACTTCCGCCACGCTTCTGCTGGCGGGCATCACAGATACGTATTTCCAATAATGGGGATAGATGTGGATGGAGGGAGAGAGGTCACCACATTGGAACCATGTATTGCCATGGACTGGCTGTTGGCAGAAGTGGGGGCATCCGATACAGATACGTCGAAGGCGGAAGGCAGAATAGCAGATCTTCGCAATCAAATTAATAACAGTATTGATAAAACAACATGCTACGTCCTTAAACGATTACAGAACATTAAACAGCAGCCGGATGAAAGAAGCGACTACGAAAATTATCCGATCCTTCGTTCAGAGCAGTCCTTGCTGTTTGGGCATCCCTTTCATCCGACTCCGAAGAGTTCGGAAGGCTTCTCGGAAGATGACTTGCGGCGGTATGCTCCTGAGATGAACGCCTCATTTCAATTAACCTGGTTCGCCGTTCATCCGGATTTGTATCGTGAGGAATGGTTAACGGAAAGCTCTCTGAAGTCCGAATGGCAAGACAGAGAACATAACTTGTGGGGGGAGATCGTACCGATTAATCAATCAAATGGGCTCGGTGCAGAAGATATAACGGCGCTGACATCTTATCGTATGCTTCCTAGTCACCCCTGGCAGTCTGAATACTTATTACAACAAGCTAAGGTCCGCGACTGGATAAACGATGGCAAGCTGAAATACCTCGGGAGTATGGGGGAGAGGCAATACCCGAGCTCATCCGTACGGACAGTCTGGTCATCGACACAGTCATATTACTTGAAGCTGCCTTTACACGTGCGAATTACGAACTTTATTCGGACGAACAATGAGGAACAGCACAAGCGGTCCTTGGATGCAGCCCGCATTTGGGCTGCTGTAGAGCCCTCTTTCCATTATCCCGGCTTTGGAATTCTTCAGGAGCACGGCATTGTCTCCATCTCGGACACCGAACTTGCCGAGGAGTTCACTGTACTTATCCGGGCTTCTCTTCCCGGTTATCAGTCACGAAATGAAGACTGGCATGTAGCCGCAACCATGCTTGAAGATGAACTTGAAAGAGCGGAATATGTTCCAGCTATAAGGAAAGCTGCTGTTCAGTGGATACGTAGTTATGTTCATATTTATTTAATTCCTGTGTTTCAACTGTTTGCTGACTTTGGAATCAGTCTGGAAGCTCATGTTCAGAATACGCTGATAAGAGTGCAAGATGGTGTTCCTACCGGATGTTATGTCCGTGATTTAGAAGGTGTGAGCGTGTGCAGGAATAAGGCGCAGGAACTGGGATGGGTTAATCACACGATACCAACGGATAGCCCAGTCCTTAGTGATACGGAGGAAGCATGGAAGCGGCTATTATATTATAATGTGACAAACCATTTGAGCCATATGATTGCTGCAGTATCCCGGTCTGCACATATAGAGGAAGGGGATTTATGGAATGAGGCAGCAAATGCAATCTCCGCTCATCCTGCAAGTGAAGCTCCGTCACTGCGAAAATGGGTCAAACGTTTATTAGATGCGTCTGCTCTTCCGGCAAAAGCGAACCTGATCAGCCGTTTCCATCAGCATGGCGAGCGGCCCCGTTATGTAGAAATTCCGAATCCACTGTATTTATTCCGTGAAAAGAAGGTGAGCCGATGAAGCAATGGATAGACGAATGGGTCGCCCTAAGCACATCTACTGAGACGCAAACTTCCAGACGCCGGGTGCTTCGCCAGTTGATGGAATCCATGGTGCATGAAAAATTAATCCGTGTGGAAATTGCACAACCTGCTATGTCCAGTGTAGCCATAGTAGACGATAAGGAATACCGGGTAGTAGGGCAAGACCGGAATGGGCATGCAGTATTGTACTCTTTTCATGCAAGAGATGCGGCGAGTTTCGGACGTATTCGCATCATATCTCCGATCTATCGAAGTGAATCAGAACCTGAGTCATTGAAAGCGGAAGTGATCTCAACTGTTCAGCTTTTAGAGGAGCTCAGTATATATTATCCAAGTAGTACGACTGAACGGCTGTCAGCGTTTGCACAAGAGCTGGAACGAACCTTGGTGAATGATGCTTTCCATCACTCATGGAGGAGGAATGTTGTAGGAAGCGATTTGGTAGATTCATATGTGCATGAGCCCAGTTCGCTTACAGAATGGGAAGCCCACACGAGCATTGGCCATCCTTATCATCCGAGTTACAAGTCTCGTATCGGTTTTTCACTGGAAGACCATCTGTCATACGCTCCTGAGTTCGGTCCGAGCTTTCATCTGGTATGGGTAGCTGTCCATCGGTCCTATGCTGAGGCGTACACTTTGTCTTCCTTAAGCTATGAAGATTATATTGACGAGTTGCTTGGGAGGGAACAGATGAGGCGTTTTGAAGAAAAAATTGCTTCATATGGCGGTGATTTGAACAGCTACCTCTTGATGCCTGTACATCCCTGGCAGTGGGAGCATAAGATCACTATGGACGCCAGTGAACTGTTTAGAAGCAGAATGCTGATCCCACTGGGTAATGATTGTGACCTCTATCAGCCGCTTCAATCGATCCGTACTTTAGCTAATATTACGAATCCGGCTAAGCCATATGTGAAAACATCGATCCAAATCGTCAACACGTCCGCACTCCGAATCATTGGGATACATCATGTCCGTAATGCTCCCGCTATTTCAGAATGGCTGCATCAGCTACTAAAGGATGACGTTTATTTAAGAGAAGAGTGCGGCGTAATTATATTGCGGGAAACCGCCGCAGTCGCGCTTCGGTATGATCTTCTGCCCGCACCACTGTCCAGTCTGTTAGAGGGTTCGATGAGTACTGTATACCGCGAAAGTCTTGAGCCGCTGCTACAAGCTGGTGAACAAGCAGTCCCGTTCACTTTTGTTACCCACTTATCGGTTGACAATGTGCCAGAAATAGATGCATGGATCGCACAATTTGGGGCAGAAGAGTGGGTACGGCGGTTGCTCGAGGTGACGATGAACCCGATGCTTCATCTCCTTTATGCTTATGGCGTTGGACTGGAATCTCACGGGCAGAATATGATACTCATCCATAGGAATGGATGGCCTGAGCGAATCGCATTGCGGGATTTACCAGGGGGGATAAGATGTCTTGGCAATCACCATTTATATGATAATCGCCTGCCATTACCTTCACTTGCAATAAAACCTGGCGAGCGCTGTCATCCGATCTTGGCGGATACGGCCCATGATGTACGAGATTTTTGGATAGATGCATTTATGCATATTCAGCTTTATGAGATAGCCGTGTTCCTGACAGAGCAATATGGTTTCACAGAGAAGCGGTTTTGGAGTATGGTCGGTGATGTAGTACAGAGCTATCAAGGTCAATTCCCCCAACTGGGAGAACAATTTGACTTGTTCGATTTATCAGATGAGACATTCCAGGTCGGTCAACTTACAGCCCGTAAAATATGTGGTGAGGGTGAAGGAAGAGAGCATACCGTGCCTAATCCCCTGCATCCTGTACTTGCACTGCAGATCACCTTATCTAAGGGAGGTGACTAATTGTCTTGAAAGAGAATTGGACCCGGGTTGCAAAATCATGGATACAAGGATATGAATCGAGAGATAGCGGCGAACCTTTATGTGCTTTTGTGTATGACCTTGAGTCGCTGAGGGAACACGCCTCCAAAGTCGTTAAAGCACTTCCAGATTATTGCCAGATGTATTATGCCATGAAGGCTAACAGTGAGGAGACGATTCTGAGTACAATTCACCCGTATGTTGCTGGATTTGAGACTGCCTCGATCGGAGAGATTAGAAAGGCAAGAGCGGTGAGCACGGAAGTCCCCGTTATCTTTGGGGGGCCTGGTAAAACGGATAAGGAGCTGCGTGAAGCGGTCGCTCTACGAGTGGAGCGTATTCATGTGGAGAGCCTGCATGAATTAAGGCGATTAATACTCATCGCAGAACAATTAGAAACAGAGATAACGGTATTGCTTCGAGTGAATATTAGTATGGAATCCGATGTACCGGAGGCAACGCTGCAGATGGGCGGAAGGGCAACTCAATTCGGGATGGAGGAACGGGATTTGGAGAGTGCGGCTCATATTGTGGAAAGCTCCCGTTTTCTTCGAATGGCCGGATTTCATCTCCATACGATCTCAAATCAGATGGATGCGCGTCAGCACCTTTCATTAATAGATGGTTATATCGACAAAGTTGAGACATGGATACCGCTGTTTAAACTGGATCGCCTTATTTTGAATGCAGGCGGCGGGATAGGGGTCAATTATGCGGATTTGAACCGGCAGTTTGATTGGCAGAAATTCACCACCGGGCTGCATCAGCTTGGACAAAGCAAGCACCTTATCTCCAGCGGTAAGCTTAAATTAAACTTCGAATGTGGAAGATATTTGGCAGCTTTCTGTGGAACTTATGTAACCGAAGTCATTGATGTGAAGCGTAACCATGGTAAGACGTATGCTATAGTACGAGGCGGGACGCAGCATTTCCGGCTCCCTGTATCGTGGAAGCACAGTCATCCTTTTGAGATACTGGAAAGCGACCAATGGGATTATCCTTTTCATCGTCCAACCGCAGCCGATGTTCCTGTTACGATTGTCGGTCAGCTTTGTACACCTAAAGACGTGTTTGCGGATAACATTCCATTGTCAAGGATACGAAGTGGAGACCTGCTTATATTTGTTCTTGCAGGCGCATACGGATGGGCAATCTCCCACCATGACTTTTTAAGTCACCCGCATCCCCAATTGGTATATATTTAGAAAATTATATTTGAACACGGGACAGTTACTCCTTTGGAGGACTGTCCTTTTTGTATGGCTTTATACCTTCAGAAAATAAAAAAGGAACGGAGAACGACTAGAAATTATAAAATTTCAATATATGAAAAATTCACATAAAAAGGAAACAAATATCTAGTTACTATAACCAAAATTTCTACACTTTCATGTACCTTGCTCAACAAAAGATGTATTAGTGAAAAAAATTAAGTATAAATAATTATTATTATGTAAACTTATAGTCCAGAATCCACACGATCTAAATTCCGATTTCTTTTATTTGAATTTAATCTGATTTTAAACATAAGGATTCTCTTATTTTAATCAGAGGCAATTATGATCAAGGTATTAGAAAGGATGGTGGAATCAATATAAATCGTATGATTCAAACATTGAAATATCAGAAATAGAATTTACTAGGAGGGAACTATGAGGATTTATGAGATTATTCTGCTAATATCCTGTTTGGCGCTGCTTCAATATTTGATTTTTTTTAAGAAATCGGAGAAAAAGACGGGGATTGTTCTCTCACTGGCAGTCCTGGTTGATTCAATCATCCAACTGAGCTGGGAAGGATATAGGTGGCAAATGCTCCCTATCTATATCACCGCATGTATTTACATATCGATATGCTTATTGCGAAACTCAAACAAGAAGAATCATTGGGCAATGCCCAAGTTGCTGACCATTGTTTTATATACAATTTCAGTGCTTCTCCTGGCCGTTTCTACTTTGGCTTCCGTGTATTTACCAGTCGTTCAGCTGCCTGATCCAGAAGGGCCGTATACGGTAGGCACACGAACATTCCATTTCACAGACCCAGGTAGAGATGAGATATTCACTTCGAATCCGGGTGATAAAAGGGAGCTAATGGTACAGATCTGGTATCCCTCGGTTCAGGAAAAAGGGGAGAAGACCGCCTCTATCTTCCCGGCGGATAGGACTCTTTTTCAAAAATACGCACACGCGTATGCCTCAAATTTAAAACTTCCTGAATTTTTTCTGGATTACTGGAAATATTTCAAAAGCAATGCGTATGAAAATGCTAATATATTGGGTTCTTCGAAACCCTATCCTCTTGTCATTCTTTCACACGGGGAAGGAACGGGGCGTATCATGCATATCTCTCAAGCAGAAAATCTTGCCAGTCATGGATATATCGTAGCAGCGATAGATCATACTTACAGTACAACGGCCACTGCTTTTCCTGATGGAAGAGTGACCGGATATGAACAGAATTCTACAACTGGAGAGGAAGAACTCTTTGCAAATGCCAAAAAGATCGGCAAGGTGTGGAATGCTGATATGGATTTTGTTATCAGCCAATTCGAGCGGATGAATGCCGGTGAAGAAAACGGTTTCCTTAAGGGGATGCTGGATATGAAGAACATTGGAATTATGGGACATTCCTTTGGCGGGGCGACGGCTTTTCATGAAGTGCAATTCAATCCTAAGGTTAAAGCGGGCGTGAATATGGATGGGACCCTCTATGACTTGAGTCTGCCTCCGGGTCACCTTAAGCCATTTATGTTCCTGAGGGCGGAGGACTTTAATACCTGGACAACTAAGTATAAGCAAGGCTCTATACAAGATGCCAAGCTGAACAAGATGATTTCCTCTGAGCTTCAGGTTATGAACCAAGTAGTAAGGAACGGCGGGAATATAATGTATATTCAAGACACTTCACATTATAACTTTACAGATCTCCAATTATACTCGAAACTCATAGGGCAAACAGGGATGACCGGAAGTATAGATGGTTACAAAAGCGCAAAAATCGTGAATGAATATGTACTGAACTTCTTCGACAAACAGCTGAAGGGAACAGGCGGAGAATTATTAACCGGCTCAAATAAAACTTTTCCAGAGGTGAAATTGATGGATAGTAGCGATTTAAGCAAATGATTCAAGGATAGTGATGAAATCTAAATCAAGTGCAATAACAGTCGCAGTTAATTGCCGACTTATGGGGCCCAATATAATAAAATTACACTATATGAAAAATTCACATTAGCAAAAAAAATATGAATCTAGTTACTTTATTCATAATTCATCCATCCGCATATCTATATATAAATTTAGGAAGAAAAGATCAGCTAACATAAACATAATTATGTTAACTATATCAATCTTACGCCTTACTCGTATCCACTCTAATATACTTTTAGGCTTTTAGCCAAGGAAGAACCCAATTCAATATCACTTTCCTGCTTCACATATTTCATCCGGCTGGACATGCTGCCACGATGCAGTTCTCCAATTTGAATCGAGGAAGAGGCTGTAATCTCATTGATATGGATTGAGCCGATATGGGTCACGCTTAGTTCGTTGTGAGAGTGGAATGCAGGAATTGAGTGAGATTGAAGTATCTGTGTTGGAACTGGCCTAGTAAATACAGAGAAGTCCGAGAATCTGCCTTCCGCATGACGAAATATCGGTATGCTTCTTTCTATGGCTATAGTTCGTGAACGGCTGCAAGCATTTCCGGTATCTCCATAAATGACAGACGAGCTGTCAGATACATCCAATATATAGACCTGATCTACTTTGAGAGATTTATTCATACTTTTAATTGCTGAGCAGGTGGGAGAAATACCGGCTTCGGTCCGCTTAAAGGCTCCTGGCTTGCGTCGTAGAGAGAGATGAGCTGAAGAGAATGGGAATCTCCTGCATGGACAAGCGAAGAGCGGCTTACACTAACGATCCGAAGAGAGCCGACATACAGATCTTTATTCATGACATTAAGCTTCATAACAATCACTTCCCTAATAGAGTATGTTCGATATGGGTATTTAGCGCAGTTTGAATATCCCGCCTCAATTGGGCGGTTACCATTGCGATTTTTTGCTCCTGATCTGACAGATCCGGAAGATCGTTTACCTGTTTGGCATAGATTTTTATCCGATCATCGATTTGACGACGTATATCATCAATGACTTGTTGTTTATATGCATCGCTTAAATTAAGCTGATGAGCAGCAAGCATATTATTGAACAGTGAGGGGACTTCCTCGTTGAGAAAGTAGGTTACCTGTTCATTCGCCCTGCGGCTGATCTCCTCCAGCCCGGCATCTTTGGCATTCTTTTGATCAGAAGGAGGCGTCTGCTTATCGCCAACAGCTATATGCTCTATGGATTGGCCATTCCCAGGGGAGGTTCCAATATTCAAAGTGCCTTCGAGCTTTTCTATTTTTAACAAGTCAAAATGATATTGGACTCCTCCAGATGAAGCGACCGCCTGGGATTTCATTTCCTCAGCAGCTTGAGAGAGTCCTTTAATGGATGCTTCAAGCTGATCCAGCCTTGCCGTGATCGATTGCATCTGTAAGACGAGCTGCTGATAATAATATGGGTGCACTGGATTCTCCCCCTTCCTGTTGGAGTGTATGCGGAGAGGGGAGAATCAATTCTATGAATTCATGCCGGAAATGCCATCTTCTCCAGCGGGCGGCTTAAACATGCCTGTTGCCGGTTCTGGCAGCAGTATTAACGACGGCGTCTCATTATAGGGAATTGGCTCAAGATCAGGCTGCTCTTCGCTTACAGACTCGGTAGGCTGGGTACTTAAGATCTGCGAACCTGCGCTAATGGTGCCCGAGGTTCCAATTTGTAGGACAGATGAATTGGTCATATTGTTGATCCGGATCAGATGGATGGTAATAGTCTGGTGAACTGTGAAATCCATAGGTGTCCCTCATTTCTTAACCCAAGCCTCCAGCCTGGTCGACAAGATCGGAGTCCATCGTATTCGTGCTGCTTAACGAGTTGTTGGTAATTACCGTACCTATCGAATCACCAACTGCAAAAGAGTTGGCACCGCCATACTGCTTATTATCACTATTCAGCACAACTGAAGCTGTGTTCCCGATGAGCACCGTGGAGCTGGCATTGACATTGACGATTTTTAAATTGCCGATAATGGATACCACAGGCTTCACCTCTGTTTAGATAAAAATGAATGTATGATGTCATAGTCTGGTGATACAGAACATTGTATGTGGATGAATGCCTAAGTGTCACTCTTGGAGATAAGCCTACATATTCTGAGAGAAAAAGCTGGCGTAGACAGGAGGAAGTAGAGAGCATGGGAACAAAAAAGAACATGAATCTTGAATGGCTTGGCGAAGATCCTTTTTTCAAAAATCACTTTCCATTCAAGGAGTTCAAGGAACAGTTGAGTCTCGACCCGTCCGAGGTAGATAAATACGTGGAGAACGCAATCAGCAAGGCTATGTCAGGTCACCGTCTGTTCGACACGGAAGCGCCAGCAGCCGGCAAGGGTATGAAGCATGAACTTCTGGACACCCATCAATTTATATTAGTCAAAATAAGCGTACCCCGCGAGATGCACCCGGAGAATCTCTGGGTTCAGGCAAACCGGACACAATTAAAATATAGCCGGCAAGAAGGGAAGAATCCGCAGGTTATCACGCTGCCTGCCCCAGTTAATCCTGCAAAGAGCAGTGCTGCATTTAAGGCAGGATCTCTGGAAGTTAAGCTGCCCAAGCTCAGAAGTGGCGGATTTCAGGAAGTGCCGATCAGGTACTTATAATTGACGTGAAATCTATTAAAAAACAGCGTATAATATATGTTATACGCTGTTTTGCGTAGAATTAATTAAATTTATAATCGACAAGTATAGCCCTTGCTGGTTTATCTGAAATTGAGCCTTGAACCCTACCTATTTCATATTTCTTAAGCGATCTACTAACCGCTATGTTAAAATAAAATGCCGGTACAGAAGGAGCGAATCTTGTTGCACGACTCTACTGAAGAATTATATGCTGATGAGCTGGAAGCTTTTCTCATATGGATGAAAGACGCGGGCTACACCGTCTATACACAGAAATCGTATCTTAGTGACGTACATGAATTTCTGGGTTCATTAAATGGTAAACCATTAGGTTCAGTTAAAAAGTTTCATGTTGTCTCTTTTTTATCTGCGGTCCGTGAGAGAGGAGTTAGTGACTCAACCCGGAATCGCAAGCATGCTTCGGTGAACTGTTTTTTCAAAGCGTTGATTGAGCTTGAGCTGTATTTGGATAACCCGGCTGCCGGGATTAAGAAATCGAAAATGGACAAGAACCATGCACCGGTTTTTTTAGATGAGGCCGATTTAAGCAAGTTCCTGCAATCGGTTGATGGCAAGCACAGGCTTCGGAATATGGCGGTATTCTTGCTGATGTCTTATATGGGACTTCGGGTAGGAGAGGTTCATGCGCTGAATTTGTCTGATTTCAATTCGCAGCGGAAGCTGCTAAGTGTGTACGGAAAAGGACGCAAGTGGCGTTCAATCCCTGTTCCAGAAGCGGTCAATGAGGTTCTGGAGCAAGCGATTAAGGAGCGCTTGAATCCTTGGCGAGCCAAGGAAACAGCGATGTTCATATCGCAGAAAGGAAGAAGGTTGTCTATTCGCTGTATACAGCAAATTGCAGCAGATACTTTTGATAGATTTCAGCATGAGGTGCCCCCAGATCGAAGGGCCGCTTATTCAAGTCATAAGTTAAGGCATTCATTCGCCACCATGCTGCTGCGAAAAGGTGCAGATTTAAGAACCGTGCAAGAATTACTGGGTCATTCCTCGATTCAGACAACCACCATTTATACCCATATTACCAGTCGGGAAAAAGAGGAAGCCGTGGGACGTCTAGAAATTCAAATTCCGTCAATTAAATAATAGACATAATATTTATTATGTCAACTTATGATTATTTATATTAATTTTCACATACAAAGGGGTCTATACATGCAATTCTCAATTCAGTTCTTATCCTTCTTCGTCATTCAAGTGGAAGGGAGCGAATCTCAGGGTACAAGGTCATATAAGCATTATCAGACGCTGGATGGTTATGAATATATCGACAGTGAGATTAAGAAGTTCCTCGATGGGGAGTTCACCCGTATTGCCAAGCGCAAAGTTGAAAAGAACCCGTCTGCTGAGCAGGCACCTACTAAGATAGGTACATTTATCGTTGAGCCAGGACACGAACTTGATAGCAACCCGAACTTTAATCTGTTCACACGCCTACGGGCTGCTGGCGAGAAAGAAGACTTTAAGAACGCTTGTGATGATTTAATGCGCAGTTACCTGGATACAAGCGCTGTTCGGGGAGGAGCAATGATTATCGTTCAGGCCGAGCTTGCTACACATTCGGATACCCCCATTATCTTTTTACTTAAGTGTGATTTTGAGCAGAAAATCGCCCGAATCTCAGACGAGAAAAGTCTGGTGAACCAGGTTGAAATGGCTATAAGTGCCCGCAACATGAAATCTATTCAATATCCATATATGCCGGAGGAAGGCATGTTCGAAGAGTGGGAGCTTAAGATTCATCAATCCTCCCACGCTCGTTACTTTGAAGACTTTTTGAAGTTTGTGACCTACGAGCAGTCAATTCCAGAGATCGTGAATGATCATGTAATGAATTTTGTTCAAGATTATGTAGAGTCGAAGTGGCCGGATGAGACCCACGAGGAACGTCAGCATGTGGAGAGAGAACTGGAATTTTGGGCAGCAAGCGAGAAAAGGGATATTCAGGAGAAATGGGAACCTGAGGCAGTGGTAGAGGCGGCCGAGAGAATCATTGAGATCAAACCCGAGATCGAGCTGAAATTCCGTATCGGGGATACTATGGTCCGGGGACGACTTGCTGATTTCGGAGATAAAATTCACATCGCAAAAGTGAATGGAAGGTACGCCGTGATCTTGGAAGGTGACTCGTTCGTATTCGACAAAGGGTTCTCTCCTGTCGAACTTCTTCAGCCTGAATCATTCGAAGTAGTGGCGGAGCGAATCATGCAGAAGAAAGACGAAGAACCTGAAGATTATCCGTTTTAAATAAGAAAAAACTATATAATTAATCCCATTAATTAATATTATTAATGCTATTAAATAACCCTAAGACCCTTGCTGCGTAAGGGCTTTAGGGTTATTTTGAATTATTTTATTATAAGTGTTGACTAATATCTTCCATCCTGCATATAATAGCTTCAACCTTTCAAAACATCGGCATTGAAAAGGATCAGGACTCGAACAATTATGTTGCAGAGAGTGGGGAGCATGCTGAAATCTCCACCGTAATTCCGAATCCGACTCACCTTGGAGCTGCTGTTCCCAAAATGGATTATCCATCAAGAACAGCCGAGTTGCACCCGTTATCGTGCGAAATCTAAGCATGGCTTAGCTTTCATGAGACAGTGATCCGTAACAGGTCACTGTGAACATGGGTGGTACCACGGAAGATAACCCCTTTCGTCCCTGATCGCATTTATTAACTGCGTGGGATGAATGGGGTTTTATTTATTTTTAGACATAAGATAATGCAATGACAAGGAGCAGGCATGCGGGCCATTAAGTCCAGAGAGCGATGAGATTGCTGAGATCATCGTCTTAAACCCGAAGCCAACTCGCCTTGGAGCAGCTCTTCTGAAGCTTGTAGATAGGTCAGCGTAGGAAGAGCCGGTTTGCACCCGTTACACGTGCAGGATCATAGCACAAGCTGTGATCTACTGAGACTGCAAAGCTGAGTGTTTTGCAGTGAACCAGGGTGGTACCGCGGAAGAAAAATCCTCTTTCGCCCCTGTTGCACAAGTTGCAGCAGGGGTGAGAGAGGTTTTTTTTATACAAAAATAACGAAAAGGTGGAATGATCATGCGTAAAATTTATGTATTGGACACAACGTTGAGAGATGGGGAGCAATCGCCGGGAGTTAGCTTATCTTCGCAGGAGAAGGTGGAGATCGCACTTCAGCTTCAGCGTCTTGGCATTGACCGAATTGAGGCAGGATTCCCCATTACTTCAAGGGGGGAAGTTACGAGTGTACAAGAAGTAGCCAAGGTAATTACGAACGCTACGGTAGTAGCCTTCTCAAGATCAAGAGAGCAGGATATTGATGCTGCAAGAGAAGCCTTGAAAAATGCTGTTGATCCTTGTCTGCATCTATTTCTGGCCACCTCACCTATACACCGGGAATATAAACTTCGTATGGACAAGAGCAAGGTGCTTGATACACTTGAGGCGGCTATCCGATATGGCCGGAAATATTTCGATAAGGTGGAATTCTCAGCTGAGGATGCCAGCCGTACGGAACTCGATTTTCTGTGTGAAGTTACAGACCGGGCCATTCGAGCTGGTGCTACTGTAGTTAACCTGCCTGATACGGTGGGGTTCGCAACTCCGGAGCAGTTTGGACGCATTTTCAAGACCGTAAAGGAGAAAGTCAAAGGAATTGAACGTATCCAGCTTAGCACACACTGTCATGATGATCTGGGTATGGCTACTGCGAACACGCTTGCAGCTATAGAAGGCGGTGTGGACCAGATTGAAGGCACCATTAACGGGATCGGGGAACGAGCCGGGAATACAGCAATTGAAGAAGTGGCATTGGCGCTTGAAACCCGTGGTGACAGCTACGGAGGAGCCAAAACATCACTGGTACTTAGTGAGATCTACCGTACCAGCCGGCTTGTAAGCAAGTTGACGGGGATGACCGTACCTGGGAACAAGGCCATTGTGGGTGCCAATGCCTTCGCTCATGAATCAGGCATTCATCAGGACGGTATGCTGAAGAACCGTGCTACTTACGAGATCATAAGCCCTGAGACGATCGGAATAAGCGCAAGTAAGCTGGTACTCGGCAAGCATTCGGGCAGACACGCCTTTAAAGAACGCCTGATTGATCTTGGTTACACGCTTGACGATGAACGTTTAAATATTGCTTTTGCCAAATTTAAAGATTTGGCTGACCGTAAGAAAGAGGTACTCACAGAAGATATCCGGGCCATCATGGAAGAGAATGTTACGGAAGGTCCCGTTCCCTATAAGCTGGATAGTATTCAGGTGTCTTATGGCAATCATTCTCTGCCAACCGCTGCTATTCGGATAGTTAGAGAAGATGGCAGCAGCGTGGAAGAGGCATCCATAGGCAATGGTTCAGTTGATGCCGTATATCGCGCGATTGACAAAGCTACCGGAATGAACTCCCAGCTTGAGGATTACAAGATTCATTCAGTAACACAAGGCACTGACGCCTTGGGCGAAGTTCATGTTGTACTTCAAATGGCAGATATGTCGGCTACAGGAAGAGGGATAAGTACGGATATTATTGAGGCCAGCGCTAAAGCGTATCTGGATGCCTTGAACAGGCTGGCTGCGCGCAGCAGAGATCCGGAACGGGAAGGGAACATATCCATCCAGTCTTAACGATATACTTAACTGAGGTGGCAAAAGCAAAAGGAATATAAACGATAGAGGCTGAAGCTGAGTATCGTCGCGAGCTAATAAGGAAGCTGAGGAACATACAATCTATCTTTAATCCATCCATGATACTAACGCTTGGACAAATAAAAACAGACGGACGCACGAAGCGTTCCGTCTGTTGCCCTATAATTACAGCTCAAGCTTCTCAATCTCAGACTTGAGTTTGTTCGCTGAGGCGCGAAGCTGCTCCAGTTCTTGATCGTTAAGGTCAAGATCCAGAATTTCTCTAACCCCGGAGCGATCTACTACACTTGGTACTCCCAGATAAACGTCGGAAATTCCTTTGTAATCGGTAAGCAGTGTGGATACATTAAGAACCGATCCTTCGTCTTGAAGAATTGACACGACAATCCGGTCCAAAGCAAGGGCAATTGCATAGGATGTAGAACCCTTGGCGTTAATAATCTCATATGCCGCATTCTTGGTGCGGGAGAAGATATCTTGGCGTTCTTGCTCATCGAATTCCAGACCCACGCCGGCTACATTCGCCAGACTCCACAGCGGCAGCTCGGAATCTCCATGTTCACCAACGATATGCGCATGTATACTGCGCGGATTGATTCCTTTGTTCTGGCCGATCAAATAGCGGAATCGTGCACTGTCAAGAAGTGTGCCTGATCCGATAACACGGTTGGTAGGGAAGCCGCTTTTTTTCCAGGACACATATGACAAAATATCCACCGGATTGGTTGCAACGAGAATAATCCCGTGATCGTTATATTTCACAATGTTTTGAATAATGCTGTCGAATATGCCCGCATTGCGCTTGAGCAGATCAATCCGAGTCTCCCCAGGACGCTGGGATGCTCCGGCTGCGATAATAACGATGTCAGCACCCGCACAGTCGCTGTAATCCCCAGCCCACAATTTAACTCCACCTGTAAAAGGCAGCCCATGATTCATATCAAGCGCTTCACCAAGTGCCTTCTCATGATTGGCATCAATCAATACGAGCTCCGAGACACGTTCTCTTAGTAGTAAGGTGTAGGCGGTGGTTGAACCAACCGCGCCGGTTCCAATGATTACAACTCTGCTGGAACTCATTTTGGATGTTGTCATTAAATCATCTCCTCAGGTAAAGGTACTTGCGCAGGTAATAAATTTGCATTAAAGCTCTCCCCATTTATACCCAAAATAAGGGGCTTTTACAACTTCCTTAGGTAACCAGGGACTCCAATATGTATAGGAAATTGTCGTTAATCTAGCTCTATTGTACACGGAAATAGAGAGAAAATTAAGTTAATACACATAATAAATATTATGTTAACTAAAATGCAGTTAAAATATAATAGTTTAGGAGATTGTAACCATAGGTGTAACCTTTCTGTAAGATTCCCCCTGCCTATTTATATTATCCTTGTATTATAAAATAGAGAGGAAAACGGTGAATTTTGTCATGGCGCGGAGTAACGAAACACGGATTGAACGAGCACACCAAGTTAAGAAAAAAAGGAATCGGCTTATCATCATTATCAATTTGATTCTATTAAGCGCTATCGCACTTACGGTAATCCTTTCCTACAACTTTAGACAGGAGCAATCAGGCACAGCGCTTCCGAAGCTTTCGGCCTTAAATTCCAAACAGCCCGAGCCTGTTGTTCCGGCAGACAATCATAAGCAAGTTTCAAATAAGGGTCAGGATAAGGGGACGGGGCTTGATAAAGACCAGCAGCCTTCAACCACTCAAGGTGAGAAGTCTCCTGGGAAGGACACAAAGGTCACTTCTGCCGCTGCTCTTCAGAACACAAAAGTTGTCTATCTAACCTTTGATGATGGTCCTAACCAATATACGGATCAAATCCTGAATATCCTGAGCAAGAACGATATCCATGCTACTTTCTTCATGATTGGTTCCCAGCTTCAAGATGAGAAGACATCAGTGGAACGACTTATTCATGAAGGTCATTATCCGGGTCTTCACAGTATGAGTCATAGCTATAACAAGCTCTATAAGAGCGGGGGATCTGCACATTTCATTCAAGAGTTCAAGCAGGAGCAGGCTTTGCTATATAAGTTGACAGGGGTTAAGTCCCGCCTTATTCGGGCTCCTTACGGAAGCGCTCCACAGATCGGATACAATTTCCGTACAGATATTTACGGAGCAGGCTTTAAGATGTGGGACTGGACCGTTGATTCCAAAGATTGGAGCTATGAAGGAAAGCCCGAGAAGGTAATTCAACAGGTGAAGCGCCAGGTTCACCGGAAACAGGAAGTTATTCTTATGCATGAGAAAAAACAGACCGTTCAGGCACTCCCTCAAATCATTGCATACTTACAGCACCAAGGTTACTCTTTCGCAGTATACAAGCCGGATCATCATGTCGTTGTTAATTTCGGGAAAGACTCTCGCTTGTAGTTGCTTTAAGTCATTATGATATAATATAGTTTATTAGTTATTTAATACTTCTTAGAGGAGGGGATTGTTCTTTGGCCTCATGGCGTACTATTACCTTGATCGTATTGATAATGGGTGTATTGTTAACTGCCTGTACTTCAGATAAATCGAACGAAGCTTCAGTCCCTGCACAGGACGAGATACAAGATTCTGGACAGACAATTACAGTTATTGAGCAGAATACTACCAACAAAATTAATGATAATTCGGGGCCTGCAAGTAAGGAGAAGTATCAAATACAAACGAGACTGTCTGATTTCCAGCTAATATCGGATACAACTGGTATCGCCTGGGGATCAACACGTAACGAACTGCGGCTGTATCTGACACAAGATAACGGAAAGGTATGGAAGAATATATCACCATCTTCTTCGGTCCAATTCCAGAGCAATCCTCAGTACGGTAAGGATATATTTTTCATTGATTCTCTGACCGGATGGGTTGTTCGAAATTCACTGGGGTCAGCAGAGACGGTCGTACTGCGTACGGTGGACGGAGGCGCAAATTGGAAATTAGCCTCGTTACCCCAGCAGGCTAAATCTTCCGCAATTTTCTTCGTTTCGAAGAATGTAGGGTGGATTATCACAGAGGATGATCAGAGCTCGCCAGAGATGCACAATAGCCTGTACCGCACGAAAGACGGTGGAGTGAATTGGGAGAAAATCATGGACAATTCGGCCAACACAGAAATAAGAGGCGGAAGTCCAAATCCGGCGATTGGTTCATTAAACGGTATGGTGTTCACGGATGAACTACACGGATATGCGACATCGATTCGGCTAGGTGAACCCCATCTTCACATCACAACCGATGGGGGAGTGACCTGGAAGGAGAACAAGAACTTCTTCAATAAGGATAAATACCAGGACTGCGAACAGTTCACCAGCAGCGCTCCAGATTTCTTCGGAGGCGGTTCCAAAGAAGGCTGGATTTCGGTAGGGTGTACCCGCAATGAACAGACGAAGTTCAATGCTTATTACACAGTGGATGCAGGAAATTCTTGGAAATTCGTCTCATTCCCGATTGGTTGGCAATCCGGCGTGAACCAGCAGTTGTCTCCGACTTTCCTGAATAGTAAGGAAGGATGGGCCCTTCAATCTGGTAAGGTATTTCATACCACATCCCAAGGGGTTAAATGGGATGAATTACCTGAAAGCTCGGTGCTGAAGATGACGATGAATAAGTATCCGGAAGTCGTTAAGTTCCAGTTCTATTCCTCGAAGGTAGGCTGGCTTTTAGTCCAGAATAACGATCTTAAACGTTCTTTATTATTACAGACCCAAGATGGTGGTGTGCGCTGGCACGTGCTTTGAACAAGCCGTGTCAGTTTTTTTTCGTTATTGTCCATTTCGTGTACAGGTGAATACAATTTTCTCACTTACAAGCATATACATGAATATGTGGAAAGTGATCGCTTTCCTTGGTGCCAATGGGAAGGGGGCAGACAATCATGCATTCTGGCTTTGAAGTGTTCGACCTTGCTGGGACCATCTTTCCAATTTTCTTTTTAATTGTCATCACAATTGTACTAATATCTGTGTCTGGAGGGGTATACCGATGGTTTAGCAATAACAAACAGCCGGTTCTCAGTGTCAACTCCGTAATCAGCAGTAAGAGAACCGCGGTCTTACATCATCATGACTCGGATTCCTCTGCTCATCATTCCAGTACTACTTATTACTTGACCTTTGAAGTGGAGAGCGGGGATCGGTTGGAATTCCGGGTGAGCGGAGAGGAATTTGGCCAATCTGCAGAAGGCGATGAAGGGAAGCTTACCCTTCAGGGAAGTCGTTATCTTGGATTCGAACGGTATGGCCGGATACACGCAGATACTTCACTAGATCGCAGAAGTGTACGGAGACACTCCCATATGTAAGCCTACGTCTTGACCACCTTTAACTTTAGTGAGGGTGGTCTTTTACTATGCACTTTTT